>RCNC010003348.1_pt1 | contig 10478 bp, 9 predicted proteins | sample 2041301 | NCBI WGS metagenome assembly RCNC01 (sample SAMN09708231, study PRJNA481090) | Marine sediment metagenome, whole genome shotgun sequencing project. | biome: marine sediment; feature: ocean; material: sediment; isolation source: Sewage treatment plant 13A marine sediment (STP13A) ... | reverse complement strand
ACCCTTTTCATCAATTGCAATGTCATTCAGAAATCCGGGTGACTTAATTATTATTTTCTCAACAAATTCCCCGGATTCGATTCTGTATTTGCCAATACCGTCTCGTTCAACAACAAACAGGTGGTCATCATGGATGGTAATGCCGGTTGGTGCCTTCAATCCGGTGATCCATTTTAACTTGAGGATATTTCCCTCAAGATCTAAAACGGAAATAAAATCATCGGCTGATTCAAGGTCCCTCGGGAAAGTGTTGAAATTGGAAATATAGATCTGATCCCTGTTTGCATCAAAAACGGCTGACTCGGGTGTAGAAAAAACAGGCTCAGTTTCCCAGGCTTTTTCCAGGCGATAATTTTGAGATTCAGCATTGAACGACAATAGGATCAGTCCCGCGATAATATATACCCGTACATATGATATCATGAGATCACCAGTGTTTATCATAAGAATTGTTTTTATCAAAATGCTGAGAATGATGCATCATCTGCTTAATCCAGTTTTAGGTAAGGATTAAAAGCGATCTCCCACAAATTCCCGTCCGGATCAGCTATATAGCTACTGTATCCGCCCCAGAATACTTTTTGAGGTTCTTTAATAATCTGTACTCCCTGTTTGCGAAGGTTTTCAATCAAGTCATCGACTTCTTTTTCACTTCGGGTATTGTAGGCCATTGTGAAACTCCTGAAACCATCCCCCGTATGATTGACATTGGCATCTTTTGCCAGTTCTTCCCTGTCATATAAGGCTAAATGTGTTCCGTTAAGATCATAAAAAATGATGCTTTCATTACTCAGTTCTGAACGTTTCCAGCCAAATTTATTCTCGTAAAAGTCAATAGATTGATTTAGATCTTCAACCCCCAGGGTAATAAATGTCATTCTTTGTTCCATTACACTATTATTTTGTCCCTGGCAAATTAAGCATATAAAAATAAGTCCGGATAAAAGCTTCAAAGTTTTCATAATAAATTCCACATTTGATTTACATCAGGAGACCAGTAAGGATACCCATCATGTATGGAATCACTGAATGTTATTTTCTTAAATAGATGGTCCAGTTCTACTCCAAGTTAAAGAATTTACATCGTATTATAGAAATTTAACTTCATGAGAAGAGGTATTCTGACGCTTCTTCTATCTTTGTTTTCCTGACTGATTATTTCAATAAAATGAAACAGAACGCAGTAGTAGCCCAATCTGGGGGTCCTTCACCAGTTATCAATGCATCCCTGGCCGGGGTTTTAAAAGGGTGCACGGAGCATCCTGAACAAATTGAGACGGTTTTTGCAGCCTGGCATGGAGTGGAAGGTGTCTTGCAGGAAGAACTGATTAATATGAACCAGCAATCTCAGGTGGAACTGGACCTGCTAATGACAACTCCGGCTTCCGGTGCCATCGGAACCTGCAGGTATAAGCTCAGGCCTGAGATGCAGGAGGATTATGAACGCATACTGGATGTGTTCAGAGCTCATAATATTGGGTACTTTTTTTATATCGGTGGTAATGATTCCATGGACACAGCCGCCAAGATCTCAGAATTGGCTTCAGCTACAGGTTATGACCTGGTAGTAGCAGGGGTTCCTAAAACTATTGACAATGACCTTGGAGATGAGGAATTTACCCTGATAGATCACACCCCAGGCTACGGTAGTACAGCCCGCTACTGGATGTCGATTATTTCTGATGCCAACCAGGAAAACCAGGCTATTAGTACTTCGGAGTGCGTATGTGTATTACAGGCCATGGGACGATCGGCCGGGTATATACCAGCAGCAGCACGCCTGGCAGATCCTGACCGCGAGATGCCCCTGCAAATCTATACCGTTGAATCAGGCCATAACCTGGAATCATTGCATGTTAGCGTCAACCTTCAGTTGGACCGTAGCGGAAGGTGTATTGTTGTCGTCAGCGAAGGTTTTGATGTGGGAAATATAGGAGCCGCATATGATCGTTTTGGACACATTGAATATGGGGCAAGTAAGCAGGCCACTGCGCAGGTTGTGGCGAATTATCTGAATGAGAAGGGACTCAATGCAAGGGGACAGGCATCCTGGCAGGTGCCCGGTGTTCTGCAGCGTTCCACTTCACTCAGCCTTTCATCAGTCGATGCAGATGAAGCTTTTACAGTTGGAAAAAAAGCAGTCGAGATAGCTATGTCAGACGGCAGCGGTTTTATGGCAACCATGCTTCGCAAACCTGGAAATACCTACCAGCTGTATTATGATAAGGTACCATTGGAAAAGGTTGCAGTATCCGCCCGTCAGCTTCCCAAAAACTGGTTGAGTTCAGACGGGCTCGATGTGACGGATGATTTTATTCGGTATGCGATGCCACTTGTTGGACAGGAATGGGTGGAAATTCCCCTCGAAAATGGCAGGCCCCGTTTTTCAAGGCTGAACATAGAATTTGAGGAAAGGAAATGCCCGGAATATATTCCTATTTTGTACCGCTGATCACTCATTCAACACTCACCAAGCCATCTTCAGTCATCTGCCATACCTCACCGGCAAGTTTGCGGTCCCAGATATCTTCAACCGTCTCAACATTACGGAGGAAGTACCTGGTGTTATTATCCAGCCTGATGTATTTTCCGGGGGGCACCATTATGGTAACCTTTGTGCCCGGACTTCTCCATTTATTGGGTTTTTCCAGGCTGAAATACGGATCAAGGAATAGTGTATTTCCTTCCAGTTTCCATCCAAAATCCAAATGGCCAGCATTGATCGAAGCCTGGGCCCTGTCTCTTCCCTGTGAATTTTTGCGGATGGAGAGCTCATATTCGTCGAATTCCCCTGGTGCCGCATCAAGGTCAATCTTTCCATATAAGCGGTCTTCAGTGGAGATCATGGTCCATGAATTATCATAACTGAAATACCAGTCATCATTGAATCCTTCAATACCGGGATCAGAAACGATTCGAACATTGATCGTGTCCGATGAAAAAGTATCCAGGTCACTCGTAGTACTTGAGCGGCCATAGGCATTAAAATTCCATCCCTCGAAGGCAGCCATTGTGACCAGGAAAACGACACTTATGATCCAGAGAACAAAGGCTGTCAATCCAATCATTTTGTCATTGGCCTTAAACCTGAACATCATTTTTATACCGGCATATATTAGCGCGATCAAAGGGATAACAATGGCAAAAAACAAGGCAACGGATATCAGGGTCATGCTGGTGGGATCAGCCAGTATTCCAAAGAATTCATTGAACGATTGAATCGGTGCACCAAATATTTCAGTAGACAAAATGCTATCTCGGAAGAAAACTGCAACAGATAACGCAAATAATACGGCTAAACCACTGATAATGAACGCAAACCCGATGATAACAAGTATGATCTTTAAGAATACCAGGACAATCTGGCCAATCACATGAAATATTTCATCTATGACATTACCTGTCTTCTTTAACTCTTTAGATCTCTTTACTTTCTCATACCCTTCTTTTACATTTTCTTTAACTGTTTCGTATTCTTCTTTAACCGTTTTTTCAATGTTGGATACGTTTACTTTTTCTCCGCGCATTTCGAGTTTTTCAGCGGCTGTCACTGCCTTAGGCACTGCAATCCAAAGGACTATGTACAGGATAAAAAGTGGACCTCCACCGGTTGCAAAGAAAAAGATCACCCATAATAAACGCATGAGCCAATTTTCAATACCAAAATATGCTCCAAGGCCAGAACATACCCCTCCAAGAATTGCATTATCTCCATCACGGTAATATTTTTTTGATTTTCTACCCTTCGAATAGGATTTTCCGGACTCTTCATTCACGCTCTCCTCTTCCAGGTAATCCTCCGGCTGCCCCATGATGGTGATTACGTCATTTACATCCTCAATGGTAATAACTTCTTTTTTATCAGAGATCTTTGACTGGAACAATTCAGCAATGCGTGATTCAATGTCGGAGATGATCTCAGCTCCCTCCTCCATGTCCCTGAATCGTTGGCTAATGGCATCGAGGTAATCCTTCAGGGCCTGATAAGCATCATTATCCAGGTCGAATATCTGTCCGCTTAAATTTATTTTTACTGTCGTTTTCATCAGGTAATTATTTTGTTTCTTTCTTGTTTAACATGTCAATGGCACTCACCAGTTCATTCCAGGAATGATGCAAATCATCCAAAAATTTCCGACCAGTCTCAGTAATGGTATAGTATTTTCTCGGGGGACCCTGGGTCGATTCCTCCCATCGGTAACTCAATAGTCCGGCGTTCTTCTGCCTTGTCAATAAAGGGTATAATGTCCCCTCCACGACAATCAACCTGGCTTCTTTCAACTCTTTAATAATGTCTGATGCATAGGCATCGTTGTTGGAAAGAAAAGAAAGAATGCAGTATTCCAGAATACCCTTCCTCATCTGTGCTTTGGCGTTTTCTACATTCATTTTATCTGCATTTCTTGTGGAAAATTTATAATACAATATATATTTCTAGGTCCTGAGAACTGAATGGTCTATCAGTAACATAGCCTACAGGTTTGTGAGGGATACCTTTTCTGGACTCCAATTGTGAGCCATGAAAATCATCGGCCATTTTGAACAATGATCGGACATCGATATGTCCTGAGCCCTTCAGACTGGTATCCGGACTGACGGTTTCGATAGAATAAACAGGATCCACCTTTTTTTTATGGCTATGTTCTACGAAATAGCTGGTTCCCATACTCAGGATTATCAGCAGGAATTTCAATTTAAGCGCTAGTACTATTTTTACAATACCATCCATAACATACAATTGTTCTATGCAAAGATATGAAAAAAATATAGTACCATGCAATACATAGTACTATATTTTTCTGAAATTTTATTTGCCTTATTTTATAAATATCAGATAATCAGTATTTTGATATGTTAAATATTTTTATGATTTTTATTGAATTAAATTTCACAATATGATAAAACAGGGTGTATTACTTAAAATGCATGGTGAATTAGGCGATGAAGTTTCCTATTATTTACCGCTCGGTCCCGATATGATTAACATGAACGAGCTACTGGGGGAACAGATTGAATTGGAATATCAGGGCGTTATTCATTGTATAAGGTGTGGCAGGGTCACCAGAAAATCCTTTGCCCAGGGTTTTTGCTATCCCTGCTTTACAACGGCCCCGGAAACCAGTGAGTGTATTTTACGGCCGGAATTATGCAGGGCGCAGGATGGGGAATCACGTGATATGAAATGGTCAGAAGATCACTGCCTGCAGGATCATTTCGTTTACCTGGCGATATCGAGTGGACTGAAGGTTGGGGTCACCAGGTCTTCACAGGTACCAACGCGATGGATTGATCAGGGAGCCTGGAAAGCAATCAGGCTGGCAAAAACACCAAACCGTTTTCTTGCCGGGCGAATCGAAGTAGAAATGAAAGCAAAAATGAGTGATAAGACCAACTGGAGACATATGCTAACCAATGAAATCGACAGGGACATTGACCTGGTAGCGGAAAAAAATACAGCCTCAGGATTCCTGGCGAAAGAATTATCAATATACCTTAGTCCTGACAATCAGATTACGGAAATAACCTATCCTGTCCTTCAGTACCCTGATAAAGTGAAAAGTCTAAGCTTCGATAAATTGAATAATATCGGTGGAAAACTTAGTGGGATCAAAGGGCAATATTTGATATTTTCTGACGGCTCAGTTTTGAATATCCGGAAACATAACGGATATTTGATAAATCTGGAAACCTAGTACCATTATCATGACAAGAAAACCCTTATTTACTTGCCTGTTAGGCCTCATCCTGCTTCAGATTTCAATAAACACATACTCTCAGATTTCAGATCCTGAGGTTCTTCTGGAGCATTACCTTGATAAAGGTGACATGCAATCAATGGAAAAGATCAAAGAACAATTCCCTGAATCAGCCTATCATCATTTCTGTGAATCTTATGATCTGTTGAATATAAATAACAAGAAGGCAAAAGAACTTGCTGAGGCATTAATACGTGAATATCCTGATCATGCCCTGGGATATTTCGCCCTGGGTACTGTCTATGGTAACGGTCTTGGGGAATATTCTACAGCCCTCATACAATTTAATAAGAGCATTGATCTTGACCCACAATTTCCAATATCCTGGCTTAATAGAGGGATAACGAAAATTGAATTAAAAGATCTCCAGGGAGCAAAAGAAGATTTTGATCAGGCAATCAAACTTAAGAGAGGTTACGCGCTCGGGTATATTCTTAGGGGAGTTGCCAATTACAACCTTGGGGATACGGATGCCATGCTTTCGGATCTTGAGATAGGTTTGCAGCTTGATTTCAAAGCTTTAGCCAGTGTTCTGGATATTGCAGGAAATGCGGTCAATAAAGCCATCGAAATGGCACCTGAGAATGTTAATTATTATTTTTGCCGGGGCTATGCTTATTTTGCTGGTAAAAATTACCGTCTTGCCCTGGCAGATTTAACAATGGCTGTAAACATGGTATCCGGGAGTTCAGATTTTCTGAAATATGCCGGTGCTACCAAGGTATTTTTGGAGGATGCTGATGGGGCCCAAACAGATCTAAATATTGCCCTTGGTATTAATCCTGATGATCCGGAAATTTATTATTACCTGGGAATCCTTATGAATGACGTTGAGGAGCAGCCATCCAGGGCTTTTGAGTATTTCAATCTTGCCATTGAGCAGGATGACACAAACCCAATGTATTTTTACCAGCGTTCGAAATCCTCCTACAACCTCATGGATTATCAATCGGCGAGGGACGATATAAATATGGCCCTGTATCTGGATCATCATTCCGGGGACTGCTACGCATTAAGGGGACAGATAAAAATGAAAATGGGAAATCCAGCTGAGGATTTTTGCCATGATTTCAATCGGGCAATGGAATGGGGAACCAGTTACAACCTGAAAAGGATCATGAAGAAATCCTGCCAGCAATAGGACTCATAATTGTTTTATCTAATCGCAGGGAGTGTAAAAATAAAGTTCCTTCCCTTGCCTGTCTCGCTATCTGCTCGCAGGTTTCCTTGTCAAGGCGGTTTAGTTCCATATTTGCTGTCGCGATCCGGAATTCACCAAAACTATCCTCAAGCCAGATGATATTGCGTTACTGCTTAAGGAATTGGCAGAGGGGTCATGTTGGTATTGATTCACTATCTTTCCTGTAGCCCTGTCATACTCAAGCAAACCAAATCCCATTGTTTCAATCCATAGCCGGTTCTGCCTGTCTTCATAGAAACAATTAATACGCGGCGTGGAGTTATCTAACCCTGCCTGTGCTCTGTGAAAGACCGTCATTGACAGTAATATTCTCAAAGCGTAGATCTTTTGCTGTCTGGCCCATTATCATGGATATCAAGCCGGCATGAATGACAATAAAATAAATAATGAAACGGGTCACAGGCATATTTTTGCATGATGAAATTGCAATAAATAATATAATTCGCGGACTGTTCTTACGGAACATTGCCTGGGCTTGGGTTCTATTGCCGGATATATTGTGGTTGTTAGTTTACCACGATTTTGGTGCCGGGCATGAACATCAGTATTTACGATTATAATATCCTAACTTTACAACGGAAAATGTCTTTTTTTGAAATGAAGGTTATCCAATATCTGGGAAAAATGGTTGTTGCCCTGTTTGCATTGATTACCTGCAGTGGATTTTGTGCAATAACTTCGGACACGATCCCGGACAGGATCCCTGAAGGAACTGATATTCCGGTGGATTCTGCCGTTCTCATAGGACAGTTTTCAAATGGCCTGACCTATTACATACTGGAAAACGGGAAACCTGAGAACCGTGCACAGTTGTGGCTTGTGGTAAATGCTGGTTCTGTCCTGGAAGATGAGGATCAGTTGGGACTGGCTCACTTCACAGAGCATATGGCCTTTAACGGCACCAAAAATTTTGCCAAAAAGGAGATCATTAATTACCTGGAATCCATAGGTATAAAATTCGGCCCCGAGATAAACGCCTTTACGGGATTTGACGAAACTGTCTATATGCTTCAGCTTCCGACTGACAGTTCGGATGTTATTGAGAAAGGGTTTCAGATCCTGGCAGATTGGGCACAACATGTAAGTTTTGAACCTGAAGAAGTTGATAAGGAAAGGGGAGTAATCATTGAAGAATGGCGTCTGGGGAGGGGGGCCAATATGAGGATGCTTGACAAGCAGATCCCGGCTATCCTCAAGGACTCCAGATATGCTGAACGACTACCTATTGGAAAAGTACAGGTGATTGAGAATTTTAATCACGAGAGTCTGAAGCGGTTTTATGCTGACTGGTACAGGCCTGATCTTATAGCCGTTGTTGCAGTAGGTGATTTCGAAGCCGAAGGAATCCGGGATCTTCTTGGCAAGTACTTTGAAAAGATTCCACGGAAAGCAGATCCAAGGGAAAGAAAAATATATTCAGTTCCTGGCCACCAGGAAACTGTCTTTGCCCTGGCCACTGACCCAGAAGCTACGAATACCTCTCTTGCGATATATTATAAGACTGAGGTTCTGCCTGAAGAAACTGTTGATGATTATCGCAGGATGCTCGTGGAACAATTATTTACAAGGATGGTAAATATCCGTTTGTATGAACTGTTAAATCAGGCCGATCCACCATTCCTGTTCGGATATGTCTCACGCAGTAACCTGGTCAGAACCCTGAATATCAATTCCCTGAATATCGGAATTAAGGAGGATGGAATAATTCACGGACTTGAATCCATATTAACTGAAGCAGCACGCATAGAGAGGTACGGGTTCACGCAATCAGAACTGGACCGTACCAAGACATGGTTGTTACGACGGATTGAGAAGTCCTACCTGGAAAGAGACAAAACGGAATCTTCCAGGTTTGCAAGGGAATACATGCGGCATTTCCTTGAGGGTGAACCAATCCCTGGGATAGCTTTTGAGTTCAAGGCAGTCAGCCAGCTTCTGCCAGATATTGAACTTAAAGAGATAAATGACCTGGTTGGGGAATGGATGGGGGCAACCAACAGGGTTGTGCTGATAAATGCCCCCGAGAAAGAAGATTTTGAGATTCCTGATGAAGATGCTTTGCTTGCAGTTTTTGCCAGTGTCGGGCAGAAAGAAATCTCTCCCTATAAGGATGTCATTTCAGACCTGCCATTGATGGAAGACCTGAAGGTCAGTTCATATATTTTACAGGAAGACAAAAGAGAAGAATTGGGGATCACCCGCTGGAAACTTTCTAATGGGATCAATGTAATCCTGAAGCCAACCCACATTAAAAATGATGAAGTGCTCTTCCAGGGTTTCAGTCCCGGGGGCCATTCCCAGGTGTCAACAAAAAATTACAAGTCAGCACGGGCAGCACCTGAGATCATTAAACTCAGTGGTGTCGGTGAGTTTGATCTGAATGCCCTGAATAAGAAACTCAACGGCAAGGTGGTCAGTGTATTTCCATTTATTAATGAGTTGACTGAAGGTGTTACTGGAAGTGCTTCTCCGGATGACCTTGAAACCATGTTCCAGCTAATCTACCTGTATCTAACAAGACCGAGAAGGAATCTGGAGGCATACAAGTCTTACAAAACACGTATGGAAGGTTATATTCAGAACCGTTCAGGCAGTCCGGAATCAGCTTTCTATGATACCATCATGGTTACCATGGCACAGTATCATCATCGTCGACGTCCATTATCCCTGGAAACACTTAATGAAATTAATCCGAATGCAAGTTGGAGAATATACAAGAGAAGGTTTAAGGATCTAGAGGATTTTACTTTTGTGTTTGTTGGAAAATTCGATATTGATTCTATCCGCCCCCTCATCCTTCAGTACCTTGGGAACCTTTATGGAGCCCCAAGGTTTGAGAACTGGAAGGATACCGGCATCCATCCGCCTGAAGGTGTGATCAAGAAAACAGTCTACCGCGGGCAGGAGGAAAAGAGCCAGGTGAGCCTGAATTTCACAGGGCAACATCCATGGAACCGCATTGACAACTACGCCATTTCATCCATGGCAAGTGTGATGAGGATAAAATTGAGAGAAACTTTGAGGGAAGATCTATCAGGCACATATGGTACCCGCATAGGATCCACGCTCAACCTTTACCCCAGGGAAGAATACAGTATCTCCATTTCCTTCGGTTGTGAACCCGACAGGGTGGAAGAATTAATTGAGGCTGTATTCCAGGTGATAGACAGTGTGCAGGTATATGGGCCGGAGAATAGTTATATTGACAAGGTAAAAGAAACACAGCGGCGTTCATTTGAGTCCCAGCTTGAAAGAAACCGTTTCTGGTTATCCAACCTGGTGTCCTATGCCATAAGAAAAGATGACCCTGCCTTTATCCTGGCCTATCCGGATTTTATAGATACACTTGATCCTACGATGGTTCAGGATGCAGCAAAAACCTTTTTCAATATGGATAATTATGTCCAGGTTGTACTGAAACCTGAAAAAGAAAGGCAATAATTTAGACTGGTTTCATTCGCGATGACCCAACCTAGTCGGTTGGCTCCATATTCAGGATCTTATTTACCTGCTGCGTGCCC
>RCNC010003347.1_pt1 | contig 10481 bp, 7 predicted proteins | sample 2041301 | NCBI WGS metagenome assembly RCNC01 (sample SAMN09708231, study PRJNA481090) | Marine sediment metagenome, whole genome shotgun sequencing project. | biome: marine sediment; feature: ocean; material: sediment; isolation source: Sewage treatment plant 13A marine sediment (STP13A) ... | reverse complement strand
CATTACGCGGGCTCCTTACCGGGATCTGGCTGAAAAACTGGAGATTTCGGAAGAAGCGTTCTTAGGAATCCTAAAAGATCTTTGCAAACGAGGATTCATTCGCCGGTTTGGTGCCACTCTGCGGCATCAGAAAACCGGGTTCGCGGCCAATGCCATGACCGCCTGGAAGGTGGATGAAACGCGGATTGATGATGTCGGCGAAAAGATGGCCGCCCATCGGGCGGTATCCCATTGTTACCGGCGTGACCCCGCCCAGGACTGGCCCTATAATCTGTACACCATGATTCATGCCACCGATGTTGAAGCGTGTCGCAGGATTGCCCGCCAGCTCTCGGCCGAAACGGAAGTGGAGGAATACCAGCAACTGTTCAGCCGCCGGGAGTTGAAAAAAACGTCCATGGTCTATTTCCCGGACGAATGATCTTTTGTCCGTGAAACTTGGAGACCTTTGAAAAATGTCAATTTTTGTTCAAGTTCAAGGAAGGCGAAGAATTTAACCGCAGGAATATATTCAATATTTCGAGGATTAAATTATGAGTCTGACGCCGAAATCGAGCAAAAAGGGACGTTTTTAAATGGTATCACACGATCGTCCACATATCCTTCTGCTCAACCCCTGGATTCACGATTTTGCGGCCTATGATTTTTGGGCCAAACCCATGGGACTGTTGATCCTGGCAGCGATTCTACGCCGGCACGGCTTAAAGGTATCGTACATCGACTGTCTGGACCGGTTTCACCCGAACGCCCGCCCTCGGGATCCAGCGGCCCGGTATGGCCGGGGACCTTATTTAAAAACGACGATTTCCAAACCTTCCGGTCTGGAAAACATCCCGAGGCGGTTTTCCCGTTACGGCATTAAACCGGAATGGTTGAAAGCGGATCTGGCCGGTCTGCCCCGACCGGATCTGGTGCTGGTCACATCCCTGATGACCTATTGGTATCCCGGCGTGCGAGAAACCATTGCCACCGTGAAGGCGATTTTTCCGGATTCAACGGTTATTCTCGGGGGCATTTATGCGACCCTCTGCCGGGATCATGCCATTAAAACCGTCGGTGCGGATCGGGTCATTGCCGGGCCCGGAGAATCGCAAATACTGAAAATCATTGCGGCACATACCGGGTATCCGGTGCATTTACAACCGATGGATTATCCGGACACCTGGCCACGACCGGCATTCGATCTACAGCGTCGAATTACTTATATTCCTTTGTTGACAGCCATCGGATGCCCGTATCATTGCGCCTATTGTGCATCACATTTTTTAAATCCTGCGTTCAAGCGTCGATCTCCCCAGGCCGTGGTGGATGAAATTCAATTTTGGCATCGCCGGAATGGGGTGATCGATTTCGTTTTCTATGACGATGCCCTGCTGGTCGATTCCGAAAGCCACGCGCTGCCTGTCTTCGAAGGTATTATCCGATCCGGTCTCAAGATACGCCTGCATACCCCCAATGGGATGCACATCCGGGAAATCGATGATAAGGTTGCCCGACTGATGCACCGGGCCGGGATGACAACCCTGCGTCTGGGACTTGAAACGTCGAGTTTTCACGCTCGGGATCAAATGGACCGAAAAGTGAATCAGGATGAGTTCGATCAAGCCGTGAATTGTCTGAAACGGGCGGGGTTTAGACGGGAACAGATCGGTGCTTATTTACTGGTGGGACTTCCCGATCAGTCGGTGGCGTCGGTGGAGGCATCCATCCGCGCCGTTAAACAAAACGGCCTGACGCCGGTATTGGCCCATTACACCCCCATTCCCCATACAACCATGTGGGCAGCGGCCTGCGCAGCCTCTCCCTACGACCTGGCGGCGGATCCGATTTTTACCAACAATACGATTTTTCCCTGCCGAAGGGAGGGGTTTTCGTGGGAGGCTTACAGTCGGTTAAAACGATTGACGGCAGGATGATTTGGTCGATCTCCCCGTTACGGGTCGGCCTGTCAGTCGGTCAAATAGATCCAGCATTTTAACAATTGTCAAATCATCTGTGTCCAATTTATTTGCAATCCTTTACCGTATAAGAACCCACCGCGATTTTTTGATGATTAATGACGAGGTCTGAATTACCGAATTCGCACCATTTTCGGATCCAGTGTATCCCGCAGACCGTCACCCAACAGATTGAAACCCAGCACGGCCCAGGCAATGGCGACACCGGGAAAGATGGCCATCCAGGGGGCCATCTCCATAAAGGTTTGCGCCTCGTTGAGCATTCGCCCCCAGGAAGGGTGAGGTGGTTGGGTGCCCAGTCCCAGGTAACTGAGTCCCGCTTCGGCCAGGATGGCCACGGAAAATTGGATGGTTCCCTGAATAATCAGGGGCGACAGAATATTCGGCAGGATATGACGCCCGATAATTGCCCATTCACTTCGACCACAAGCCCTGGCGGCGGGGACGTATTCCCGCTTCCAGGTCGTGGTGGCCACGGCCCGGGTCAAGCGGGAGAAAATCGGAATATAAAAGATGCCGATGGCGAACATGGCGTTTATCACCGAGGGACCCAGAATGGAGGTGATTAAAATCGCCGTCAGTACGGCCGGGAATGCGAACAATAAATCTGAAAACCGCATAATCGTTTCATCGGTCCAGCGGCCGTAATAGGCGGCGGCGAGTCCCAGGGACACCCCGATTCCCATGCCGATGGACACGGTTACCAAACCGACGATAATGGAGTTTACCGCTCCCACCATCACCCGCGACAGGATATCGCGGCCATACTGGTCGGTCCCCAGGGGATGCCCCAGGGAGGGTGATTCAAGTCGGTGCGGGGGATTCATGGAATTGGCGTCGTAAGGTGTCCAGAACAGGCTCAATAAAGCCATGGCGATCACAACCACCGACAGGACAAAACCAACCAGAAAATTTTTATTGCCGAAAAAACGTTTCATGTCTCCGTTAGCCTATTGGCCGAATAAATAATCAAGTTATACATTACATTCAGCCCTTAGCCTTTTGCCTCGCCCTTTTATCCCCGCCGAAAGCGTGGGTCCACGAAAGCGTAGGTGAGGTCAACGATAAAGTTCACCACGATGACCGCGGCCGCCATAAACAACACGATCTCACGAACCACCGGCAGATCGCGCTGGCCGATAGCCTGGAAAACCAGGCGACCCAATCCCGGCAGATAGTAGACGTTTTCAATGATGATGGCGCCGGCCAGCAATTGTCCCAGTTGAAGGCCGAGGATGGTTAAGACCGGCACCAGGGCGTTTTTCAAGCCATGAACATAAACCACCGTTCGTTCTCTCAAACCCTTGGCCCGGGCCGTGCGGATATAATCCTCCCGAAGGACTTCCAGCATGGAGGATCGGGTGAGCCGGGTTAAAATGGAAGCCCGGATGACCCCCAGGGCAAAAGCCGGCAAGATAAGGGCCTTCAGCGAGCCCCAAAAGCTCACATCCCATCCGGGAAACCCGCCGGCGGAAAAAAGCCCCCATTGGACGGCGAAAAGCAAAATCAACAGAATCCCCAGCCAGAACTCGGGGATGGCCAGTCCCAGCTGGGTAAAAGCCATGACCGCCACGTCCCCCGGCCGGTTCTGATGCTGGGCGGCATAAATCCCAAACGGAAGCGAGATCACCACGGCAAACACCATGGCCATCAGGGCCAAAGGTCCGGTTACTGCCAGCCGTGAGATAATCAGGTCGTAGACCGGCATGTCGTAGTTGATGGAACGACTCCCCTGGCCGGTAAAAAGTCCCGCAATCCAACTGCCGTATTGGGTCCAAAACGGTTGGTCCAATCCCAGTTGTGCCCTGAGATTGGCCAGGGTTTCCGGTGTGGCGTTAATGCCAAGAATGATTTGAGCCGGATCGCCGGGTAGAACGAAAAGAACCGAGAAAACAGTCAACGATATGACGAACAGCAGCAGGATCAGGATGGTAATATTCTTTAAAAGATAACGATACATGGGCTATTCGGCATCTTTTTTAGTATGTTAACCTTAAAATTTGTAACTTCTCAAAAATGGCGCCCTACCGCGATTGAGGCGCCATTTTAGATAATGGTTCCAATGTTCCGATGATGAACGGGTCCTATTTCTTCCGCCACACTTCAGTCAGATCCAGCGCAATAGTGGGCGCATTTTTCCAGAACCCCATTACATCGGCCTTCATGGCTCGAAGGGCCGGTGCGGAAAAGAGGTATCCGTTGACCGCATCTTCGGCGATGATCTCCTGGCATTTGCCGAATAACTCGGCCTTTTCGGCTTCACTGGGCGCTTTCAGCGCTTTGGCATACGTGTCCTGAAACTCCTTGGAGTCGTATTGAAAGTAATAGTCGGGTTTGGCGTAGATACCGATATCCCAGGCTTCCACATGCCCGATCATGGTCAGCTCGAATTCTTTCTTTTTAAAGATACGCTCGATCCACTGGCCCCATTCGACAATTTCCACTTTCAGCTTGATGCCGACCTTGCCCAGCATATCGGCGATGACTTCACCGGCCCGTTTGGAATAAGAGTAAATGGCCGGAAGTTTAATGGTGGCGCTGAATCCGTCGGGATATCCGGCTTTTTTCAGCAGTTCCCTGGCCTTGTCAGGATTGTAGGCAAATTTCTGTGTCAGGTCGATATAGTAGGGGGTGGATGGGGACCAATGGGATCCGATGGGGGTGCCGTAGCCGAACATGACCAGATCCACAACCACCTGGCGATCGATGGCGTAGGCCATGGCCTGACGAACCAGCTTATTGTCGAACGGTTTTACCTTATTGTTGGTGGACATGACCACCTCACCGGTGGAGGTGCCGGAAGTGACTTTAAAACGTTTATCCTTGCTCAGGGTCATGGCGGATTCCGGCGCGGCAATGGATGAGATGACGTCGATATCGCCGGCTTTCAAGGCCGCCAGCTGGGCACTGGCATCACCGATGAATTTAAAAACCACCTTGTCCAGGTAGGGAAACTCGGGATTCCAGTATCCGTCAAACCGGGCCATCTCCACACGGTCGCCGCGGACCCATTTGACGAACTTGAACGGTCCGGTGCCGATGGGATTGGATTTGGCATCCTCGTAGCCTTTCATCGGCAGCATGACCGCGTCGCCTTCGGCCATGTGAGCGATAAACAGAGCGTCCACATCTTTTAAGGTAAGGACCAGAGTATCGTTATCCGGGGTCTCGATTTGGGTGATCCCCCGGAAATATTCGGGATGGGCATTCACCGTTTTCTCCCCCAGGGCCCGTTCCAGGTTCCACTTGGCGACCTGGGCGCTAAAGGACTCTCCGTTATGGTATTTGGCCCCTTTGCGCAGATGAAACGTATAGACCTTCCCATCAGCGAAGGCATCCCAACTGGTGGCCAGGCCGGGGATAAATTCCCCTTTGCTGTTTACTTTCACCAAGCCTTCATAAATATTGGCATAAACCACCCGGTCAATGGCCGCGGCCGTGTTGGCGGTGGGATCGAGTCCCGGCGGTTCGGCCGGTTGACAAACGATCAGACTGCCGCCTTTGGTTGGTGTGTCGGCCCAAACGGCCGTCGATACGACCATCAGCATGATTGTAAAAAAAACGAATGCCAATTTTTTCATCATGTCCTCCTCCTTTATTTAAGTTATGCATTAGTAATTTCTCAAGCAGTGATGGTAACGATTGAGACCGACTAATTTATGGATTCGAAGCCCAACTATCTTTGCGTCTTGGCGGGAAAAATATCTCCCGCAGAGGCGCTAAGGCGCAAAGAATTCATAAACAAGTCGATGTTACCATCACTTTTTGAAAAGTTACGTGCGTTGGTTATAAGATTGATCCGTTTTAACCACCATTATGGTTTTCGACTTTCAAGTTCGTTGAAAGCCACCATCCCTTTCAGGCCCGTCGCGTTCAGGATACCATGGATGATGGCCCGGGATACACAATTGGCCGCGGCATCTCCCAGTTCGTTCAATATTTGTGCCTGGGGGGCAACGAAAAAACCGGGAGGTTCGGGCAGTTGTTTCTTTCCAGTAGCGAGGCAGAAAATCGTATCGCCATCGAACATCGTATGGGCCGGTCGGATCGCCCGGGCCAGTCCATCCTGGGCCATTTGGGCGATTTTCTGGGCTTGGGCCTTGGTGAGAACCGCATCGGTGGCCACCACGCCGATGGTGGTATTTTGCGCCGCGGCCGGTGGTTCGGGTGCCGGGACGTGAACGGCACGTTGCCCCTGAGAACCAAACTCCCCCTCGATTTCCAGCCGGATTTCCCATGGCCGGCCGCTTTCCGGATCGATCACTGACCCAAGGGAATTGACGGCCATCAGCGCCGCTACGGTCAACCCGGAATTAGTGATTAGACTGGCCGTGCCGAGGCCACCCTTGATGCCGCCGGCTAACGCCCCGGTGCCGGCACCCACAGACCCGGTGTCAACCAGCTCCGTATTGGCCGCCTGGCAGGCCTTCTTCCCCCAATCAGCGCAAATGGGCGGAACGAATAGTGCCCCTCGTCCCAGATCATACAACACCGCCGCGGGAACAATCGGCGCCACCTGGGTATCGTCCAGAGGAAAACCGATGCCCTTTTCGTACAACCACCGCACCACGCCATCGGAGGCGGCCAAACCAAAAACAGACCCTCCCGACAACACCACCGCCTGGACTTTTTCGACCAGGTTAATCGGCGCCAGAAGGTCCGTCTCGCGGGTACCGGGGGCAGCCCCCCGGACATCCACGCCGGCCACGGCCCCTTCCGTGCATAAAACGACGGTGACTCCACTGGCGGCGTTCGCGTCGGTATAATGCCCCACGGTGATTCCCTCAACATCGGTCAAGGCATTTTTTTTGACAGTAGTGATAATTGGTTCCCTAGTTGGTTGTTAGTAATTGAGATTGTTTTTCGAGTTGAAAACCGATGATCAAAAAAAATAACACAGGGGAAATGAGGTTGTAAACACGTTTTTAGAACGGGACCTCAATCAGCATCTAGACGCCAGAATCCAGCATCACCTAGTTCAAGAAACGGAGCTGCTTTCTCCTTAACTCGCAGGTTTGAGGTAAGGGCTTTGTTAGTTAATGCCTAATTCCACGATAGCCTTGGCCGGTATGAGGCCGGTTGCCGCGGCGGAAACGATATTACCGGCCACGCCAGGTCCGTCACCGGCCACATACATCCCTTTGATTTTTGTTTCCAATTGGGAAGATGTTTCCACCTGCCTGGCAAAGAATTTAATTTCCGGAGCATACAAAAGGGTCTCGTCGTTGGCGACGCCCGGTACGACCAGGTTCAGCTTTTCCAGCCCTTCCGTTAGATTCGTAAGAATCCGTTCCGGTAAGGCCATGGCAATATCACCGCAAACCACATTGGTCAGGGTAGGCTCGATATAACCCTTCTTAACGCGTTTCCAGGTGCTGCGACGTCCCCTTTTCAGATCTCCGAAGCGTTGGAGAAGCGGCTTGCCGCCGCCGATGAGGGTCGCCAGGCTTCCGATGGATTCACCATAGGCCTGGTTATCGGTCACGGGCTCCGTGAGGACCACCTTGGACAGGAAGGCAAAATTGGTATTCTCCGATTTGCGCTGACGATAGGCGTGTCCATTCACACAAACAAAATCGCTGTAATTCTCCAAAGTGACAAAGCCACCCGGATTGGTGCAAAAGGTCCGGGTTTGATCGTCGTATTTACGGGTCTGAATGAAAAAGGAGGGGTCATAGATGATGTCACATAGATCCTGCATGATATCGTTATGGACTTCCACACGCACGCCGACTTCGATGCCCCGATGGGTGACCCCGATTCCGTTTTTTTCGGCAATTTGCCCCATCCACTCGGCTCCCACGCGTCCGGGGGCCAGAATGACGGCATCGGCAGGGTAGGTGCCGCGATTGGTCTTAACCCCTTTAACCCGACCATTTTTAACGACAACTTCCCGTACCGTTTCGGACGTGTGGATGTTAACGCCCTTTGATTTGATATATTCCGCCATCTGGACAATAGGCCCGGGAAGGCATTCACTGCCCAGGTGTTTTTGCTTTATCAGCAGCAGATCAATTCCATACCGTTTGGCCTCTTTCCGAATATTCTTGGCCTTTTCCATATCGGTTGGATAAACCGGCCCGTCCATATCGAACCGATTGAAAATGGATTCGGTTTCATCGATCAGGGCCGACGCGGCCTGGCGAGACATAAACTGGGTCAGGTCGGTTTTGCCCAGTTTGGGGATATAGTTGAGCTTGCCATCTGAAAAGAGCCCGGCTCCGCCAATGCCGCTTAAGATATTACACGGTTTACATTGAACACAGGCCAGGTCATCATTGATCGGGCAATTGCGGTTGGGTACGTTTTTGCCCTTCTCGATTAGAAGAACGCGAAGATCGGTGCTTTTCCCCAAATAATATGACGCAAATAACCCCGCCGGTCCACCGCCCACTATAATGACATCGTATTCTTTTTTTTTTGGCATGAAATATTCCTGGCTGCCTTGGTATCATCTTGAATGCAAAATGGAATTAGTTGACATGGTTTTCGAATACCATTAATTTTACGCATAGCTTATGAAAGTCAACAGTCTTTGTCAATTTTTGAAGGAGTCAATCATGGGAAAGGCCATCCGAATTCATATGACCGGTAGCCCCGAGGTGTTGCAATGGGAAGATGGTGAACTCCACGAGCCGGGTCCCGGCGAGGTCCATATTCGCCACGAAGCCATCGGGTTGAATTTTATCGATGTATACCACCGCACCGGATTGTACCCGCTTCCCGGTCTGCCGGCTGTTTTGGGCATGGAAGGTGCGGGGACGGTTCTAGCGGTGGGAGAGGGTGTCACTGACCTTCAGCAAGGAGACCGGGTCGCCTATGCCGGAATTCCACCGGGGGCTTACGCCGAGGAACGGTTAATACCGGCCCATCGGTTGATTAAACTGCCGGAAGCCATTTCTTTCAAGCAGGCCGCCGCCATGATGTTGCAGGGAATGACGGCGCGGTATCTACTTTACGGATGTTACCCGGTCAAGGCGGGTGATGTCATTCTGGTCCAGGCGGCGGCCGGTGGGGTTGGTACAATCTTATGCCAGTGGGCCAAATATCTCGGTGCCACGGTTCTCGGAACGGTGGGATCGGATGAAAAGGCGGCGCTGGCCCGGGCCCATGGCTGTGATTATCCGATTAATTATATCCAGGATGATTTCGAGGCCCGGGTGCGGGAGATTACCGACAACCAGGGGGTAAATGTCGTTTACGATTCGGTGGGCGCGCCGACCTTCGCTAAATCCCTGGATTGCTTGAAACCCCTGGGAACCATGGTCTCTTTCGGCCAGGCCGCAGCACCGGTCCCACCCGTGGATATCGGCCTGCTGGCTGCCAAGGGATCGTTGTTCCTGACCCGGCCCAGTTTAATGACCTATACCGAGAAACGCGAGGATCTTTTGGCCCATGCAGCCGACCTGTTCAAAGTGGTTGAAAACGGGGCCGTTAAAATCGAGATTCGCCAGACCTACGCCTTGAAAGAAGCGGCCCAGGCCCACCGGGATCTTGAGGCCCGCAAAACCAGTGGATCGACGATTTTGATGCCGTGACTGAAAATGAATTTTCCTTGACATTTTCCACCCGGAACGTAAGCTTGTCAATTACGGCATAAATACTGCATGATCCCAAGTCGTGGAATCAATGGGATCACGCGTGTGTAATTCAAGTGACGCCGTACACATTATAAATGAAGGGTTTTGCAAAGATCTCGAAACCAGTTTGGAGGTAAATTCATGGGGCGTGTAATAAATATTCTTATAGCCGTAATTGTTGCTCTACTGCTCATTTCAGGATGCCAATCCGATGAGAAGAAGAAAAAGGCGCATTTTAAAAAGGGACAGGCCTATTTTGAAAAAGGTGAATACAAAAGTGCCGTCATCGAATATAAAAATGCCATCCAGATCGATCCCCAATATCTTGAGGCTAATTTAAATCTCGGCGAAACCTACTTGAAGCTGGCCAACCCCCAGGAGGCATTCAGAGTCTATTCACGGATTGAAAAGCTTGATCCCGACAATCTGGATGCTACCCTTAAGTTAGCTACCTTTTACATGCTGGGCGGGAAGACGGAAGAATCCAAAAGCCGGATTGATAAAATCCTGGTCAAGGATCCGGATAACGTTGAAGCGCTTTATCTCAAGGCCGGTATCCACATGAAAGAAAAAAACCTGGATGAAGCCGCTGAGACATTCAATAAAATTATCAAAATCGATTCCGGGCAGGTGCGGGCGTACCTGGGGTTGTCCCAGATTTTCGCCAATCAGGATAAGCTAACCGAAGCGGAAAGCGCCCTAAAAGAGGCCGTCGCGATCGACTCGAATGCCATTGACCCCCATCTGGCCCTGGTTCGTTTTTATATTGCCAAAAAGGAATTTGACCGTGCCGAATCGGAGTTGACCCATACCGTCGGACTTCACCCGGACAATGTTGATCTACGTATCGTTCTGGGTAATTTTTATACGCGAATGAAAAAAACGGATGCAGCCGAAAAAGTCTACCTTGAAGTCATCGCCAAGGCCCCTGATACCATTGAGC
>RCNC010003346.1_pt1 | contig 10482 bp, 10 predicted proteins | sample 2041301 | NCBI WGS metagenome assembly RCNC01 (sample SAMN09708231, study PRJNA481090) | Marine sediment metagenome, whole genome shotgun sequencing project. | biome: marine sediment; feature: ocean; material: sediment; isolation source: Sewage treatment plant 13A marine sediment (STP13A) ... | reverse complement strand
CAGCTTCGCGAGTTGAAGCTCATCAGGCTCGGCTGCCCGGGAGAGACTCTGGACGATTTTGTCAACGGCGGAAGCTGTCTATATTTGGCAGGATCTCAGCTCGCTGCGGCGGTCGACTTTCTGACTGACAACGTCGGCAAGATTCATTTGGTCACGATTGACATTGGTGGCAATGACTTTCGTAACGGCTACGGTGATTGCCTGGACACGGCGGATCCTATTGGCTGTGCTGACACACTGTCGATGCAGATCGCTGCGGATTTGACTCCTGTGCTGGCAGCCCTACGCGTTGCCGCCGGCCCCGACACGACCATCATTGGCATGAACTACTACAACCCCTACCTCTCGTCCTGGTTGGAGGGTGATGCTGGCATGGCGCTTGCCGCTCAGTCGATGGCAGCGGTCGGGAACGTGACGGGCTATCTGGACACGACTTACGTCGATGCAGGAATCCCGTTGGCTGACGTTGCTCTTGCATTCCAGTCAAACGACGAGACGCTGGTTTCGTCGCCACTGCCGCCACCAAATGACGAGGGAATGCTGCCGCTTAACGTGGTGAACATCTGCTTGTTCACATACCAGTGCGATCTCGTTAGAGGACCTGATATTCACGCCAATACCGCCGGATACAGTCTAATCGCAGCCACTATTGAAGATTTGTTGCCCTGAAGGTCCACGTTCGGTTGTAGATGAGGAAGTGCCTGTTCTGCAGGCATTCCTTTCCTTTAGTGGATTATTTTAATTGTAGTGGCGATTGATCGACGTATATCAGATCGTCAGTAGCAAAGCCCAGGCTAGCTGCCTTGCTGACAAGTTTCTTGACGGTCGCCGGATCCAGGCTCGGTGTGCGGCTCAATAACCAAAGGTAGTCGCGATCGGGACCAGCGACCAGGCTGTATTGGTAGTCAACCTTGTCCAGTTCGATGACATTGTAGCCGCCGTAGAAAGGTCCAAAGAAAGACACCTTAAGCTGTCCAACATTTGCGTCACCGGTGAAGTACGCTTTTCCAGTTGCCTCATCCCACTCGGCCGCGTCAACGTTAAAACCCCTGTTGATAACTTGAACACCGCCGTCACTGCGCATGCTGTACTCGGCCGTAATATGCGTCAGGCCTCGCTCGAATCTGTGATCGAGCCGAGCAATCTCATACCAGGTGCCAAGGTAGCGGTTCAGCTCGAATCCGGTCACGGCGTCGACGCCGTCAGGCGCGCCGGAGCAACTACTTTGAAGCGCAAAGGCAGGCAATACGAGAAAAACAAGCCAGGTCGATTTCAGTGAATTCATTTCAATGTACCGTTTAATGGTTCAAATAGGAGAGGCTGGCGGCATCAAACGTCGTGAGCGACCGATTCGCCATTTTCTCAAGGGTCGCTGAATCGGCCACGTTGTTTTCAGCAAGCATGATCAATTGGTCGTGAGTAACCGGAAAGAACGGTAGCCAGTCAAATAGCGATGCCGCCAGTTTAATCGGCCCAATCGGCATGGGCAGGATCCATTTGCGGCGATTGGCTGCTGCAGCGATGCGACGAATCATTTCCGGCCAGGAAAGAGTTTCGGGTCCGCCGAGCGTCAATGTTTTTCCAATAGTGGACTTCTGCTCAAGGCAATTGCATATGGCAGCACCGACGTCACCGACGTAAGCGGGTGACATCAGAATTTGACCGCTGTTTGGGCTTAACCCGGAAAAGAAACTGAGAGCCGGTACCGGACTCGCTACCATGTCGCGATACAACTGCGTCGCAAATTCCATGGTTCCTCTCGGGTCACCGAATATTACCGACGGTCTGAAGATAGTGGCATCCAGGCCGCTGGCGTTAATATGCTCCTCGGCGCGCAGCTTCGTCTCCTGGTAAGGCGTGCCAGGCATCTTGATTCCGTTGGCACTTATCAGGATAAACCGTTGAACGTTAGCTCGCGCGGCTGCCGCGGCAGCCCGAACAACACCTTTGTATTGTGTGTTCTCAAATGTGATGTGCCGCTTCGGAAATTCCCGTAAAAGGCCGACACTGTAGATGATGGCATCACACCCCAGGACAGTCTCATCCAACGCTGCATCATTGTTCAAATCACCAGCTGTCGTGCGCCAAATCGTTGTGCTCGGGATCTTGTGCTCACTGCCCGGACGAACCAGCAGCGACACCTCGTGTTGTCCAGCGACGAGCGCATCCACTACATGGCTTCCAACAAAGCCGGTACCGCCAAACAAAGCGATTTTCATTGATCGAATTCCATTCACTGATGAGCGCAGGCTAGCATCTACGTTCGGACAATAAAATCGTCAGAAAATACTTGTTACAAATGATCAAGATGGGGCAAACGTGGAGTACTTTTTCTTAAGGCTGGATCGGTAGCATGGTATCTTGGCGCGAACGATGATGCGCCGAGAAATCGTCGGCAATTAGACAAGTGATTCCGAATGACCAAAACGATTGACACGTTGCGGGACGCGATGCCGGGCCTGCTCCTGAGTGCGACCATCGCGCTTGCCGTGAGATTTGTCAGCGACCGGCTTGGTGGACCTGCGATGTTGTATGCCTTGTTATTTGGCATGGCGTTTAACTTTCTTACCGAAGATGAGCGTTTTGCACGCGGCATTCGTTTTGCGAGTCGTAATATTCTTCGAATCGGGGTCGCGCTGCTTGGTCTGCGCATTACGACAGACGAGGTGATGGAGCTCGGCTGGCCGGTGGTTGCCCTGATCGTGGCGAGTGTTGTGGCGACTATCCTGATTGGCGGGCTCATCGGACGTGCCTTCGGTTTGAAAGGTGATCAGTCCATCCTTTCGGCAGGCGCAGTTGCGATCTGCGGCGCGTCTGCTGCACTTGCGATAGCGTCCGTACTACCGTCGCACAAAGATTCTGAGCGCAACACGATTCTGACTGTTGCCGGTGTTACCACGCTAAGTACGGTCGCCATGGTCTTTTACCCGGTATTCGTTACTTACCTTCAGTACGACAACGCTACCGCAGGCATTTTTCTTGGGGCGACGATTCATGATGTTGCGCAGGTGGTTGGAGCCGGTTATATGATCTCTGACCAAACCGGTGAGATATCTACGCTCGTCAAACTCATCCGCGTAGCCTGTCTGGTACCGGTCGTAATTACGATCTCGCTGATAATGCACCGCCGCCGATCCCCGGAATCCCGCAACGAGCCGCTGCTGCCGTGGTTTCTCGTGGCGTTCGTCGCGCTCGTGATCGTCAATAGCCTGGGCTGGGTTCCTGAACAAGCGCACGAAATGTTGGCGCCGGTTTCGAGCTGGTGCCTGCTTACTGCCGTCGCGGCGCTCGGGGTCAAGACTTCACTCAAGGCGCTGGCCGATGTTGGACCTGCGCCGATCAGCGTGATGTTGATTCAGACCGTTTTTCTGGCCGTGTTTGTAATGGGTGGCATCAAATTTATTAGTTAGGAGATAACTATGGGCGATTTTGGAATTCTGGGATTGATTCACCTGGCGGTCTGGGTTTATGCCGTCATTCAGATTTTCGGAAGTTCAGCAAAGACCGAGATCAAGTTGTTGTGGATCGTCATAGTGGCTGTTCTGCCGCTGGTCGGCATTATCATTTGGTATTTCATGGGGCCCGGCTCGCCGAAGAAAAGTTAGGCCGAGTCAATCGAAGTTCTGTCTGTAAATCTACGTATAGAACGCTTTCGTAAATTAGGTAATGCTAATATATGAAGGTGATGTAGGCCTGTAAAATAACCCTTTTTGACAGGAGACAGAAATGAAGTTTGGCACTCGCTGGCCGCCAATACCGGCTGGTATTCTCATCGGAATCAGCATGTTGCTTGCGTTCGTCGTGGCCGGTCGCGGCATCGGCGCGAGCGGGGCAATGACCCGGCTGGTGGCTTGGGTCCAGCACGGCCTTTTTCCCGCTGCAACCGAACAAAGTGCGTACTTCGGAAAATACTTCGCTGACGGCGCACACCCGCTAAACGACTACGTGGTGTTTCTCCTGATCGGGCTGCTGGTCGGTAGTTTCGTTGCTGCGTGGCTAAGCGGTGAACTGCGTATCGAAGTCTTGCGCGGGCCGCGGAGTTCTGTTGCTTACCGCCTTGTGCTTGCACTTGTTGGCGGAATTCTGGCCGGATTTGCGGCGCGTCTTGCACGCGGTTGCACGAGCGGGCAGGGGCTGGTCGGCGGTGCTGAACTTTCGGTCGGCGCGTGGGTTTTCCTGATGTGCATATTTGCCGGCGGCTGGATGGCTGCGTGGTTTGTGAGAAAACAATGGATATGATCGCACCACTCGTCAAAACCGGCGTTATTTCATCGTCTCTTAACCTTTGGTTGGCGTTGCCAATCGGATTCGTATTCGGGTTTGCTTTGTTTCATGCCGGCTTCACCGATAGTCGCCGGATTGCCTGGGCTTTCTACTTTAAAGACGTCGGGGTTCCAGTCGTCATGTTCTCGGCTATCGCAACCGGCATGCTCGGCCTATGGGGTTTGAGCCTGATCGGGTTTCTGGATATCTCGAAGGTCTACATGCTGCCTACTTTCCTGCTGCCGATGGCGGTTGGTGGACTGATCTTTGGCCTCGGCATGGTCATAGGCGGCTATTGTCCCGGAACGGCTGCAGCATCGATCGCTACCGGCAAAATCGATGCGGTTATCTTCATCGTCGGTTTTCTGCTCGGCAGCCTGGTCTTCGGCGATTTTTTCCCCGTCTGGGGTGACTTCTATAACAGCGACTACATGGGCGTTTTTCGTCTCGATCAATGGCTGGGTATTGGTCTCGGCCCAACGGTCCTGATAGTCGTCCTGATTGCTGTGGGTGGAACGATCTTCATGCGCTTTGTCCAGAACAAGGTCTGGCCAACAACTGAAGTGGATCCGCAGGAAAAATACGTCATTAGACTTCACGCTGCCCTGATAGCTGTGGCAGTAATCATAGGATTTACGTTCGCTTTCTTCCCTAGCGAATCGTTTATAGACGACAGTGTTGAGACGCCTTATTACATCGTCCCCAAGACAACGGTTAGTCAGGCTGTATCGGAAACTCAAACGTCAGAATCTGGTGAGCTTGCAGGAAGTGGTGCATGAAACGACGAGAGTTCATTAAAGTATCCAGCTTGCTCGGTACGAGTGCCGCTGTCGCGCCGCCATTCCTGTTGGGTGGTTGCGTGGCCAATCCTCCGCCGGGAACAGGAGTCGTTAGCAAGACGCCCACGATTTGTGACATGTGTTTCTGGAAGTGCGCGGGTGACGTGTACAAGGAAGACGGCGAACTGTGGAAGATCACGGGCAACGAGGATGATCTGCACAGCGGCGGGCGTCTGTGCACTCGCGGCACTGGCGGTCCGGGCGCCTATCTTGACCGGGATCGGCTCAAGAAACCGTTGATGCGAGTGACCGTCGATGGTCGACAGACGTTTCAGGAAGTGTCCTGGGACGAGGCTCTGAGTTTCATTAGCGAGAAAATGCAGGGCATAGCCGCAAGCGTGGGACCAGAGCGAATGGCAATGCTGCATCATGGCGCGGGAGGGCATCATTTCCTGCATTTGTTGCGCGCATTTGGTTCAAACAGCCATGCAGAGCCCGCATTCGCCCAGTGCCGCGGGCCGCGCGATGTTGGTTTCAAACTGACGGTCGGCGAGTCGGCCAGCTCTCCCGAGCGCACCGACATGGCTAATGCGAAATGCATCGTGTTGCTGGGTTCGCACATTGGCGAAAACCTGCACAACGCACAGGTGCAGACACTCGCCGAAGCAATCAACAAAGACGTTACGCTGATCACGGTTGATCCGCGCTTCTCGGTTCCGGCGGGCAAGTCGAAGTATTGGCTGCCTATCAAGCCGGGTACCGACATTGCGCTTCTGCTTGCGTGGATGAACGTGCTAATTGGCGAAGACCTGTGCGACACAGACTATCTCGACCGATACGCAATCGGTTTTGAACAATTGGCTGAGCACGTACGGGAATACACACCAGAATGGGTTTACCTCGAAACTGGTATTCGCCCCGAAGTGATTCGCGACACAGCGCGAGAAATGGCGAAAGCGGCACCGGCTGCAATTGTGCATCCCGGGCGCCACGCAGTTTGGTACGGTGACGATACGCAGCGTAGCCGCGCTATTGCGATGCTGAATACCTTGCTCGGTTCATGGAATCGTAAAGGTGGCTTCTACATTCCGGAGAAAGTCGATCTTCCGGAATATCCACTTCCGGAATATCCGAAGCCGAAATTTTCTACTGGCGACGCCTATCCAGGCAAGTGGCCGTTCGCGAGCCAGGGTGTTACCAACGGCGTTATCGACGCGTCGATAGGCGAGGACGCCTTTTTCAAGGGCTGGCTGGTTTACGGTACCAACCTGCCGCAATCGATTCCGGCGGTTAAGGACAAGTTAAAAGCGGCGGCGGACTCGCTGGACCTGCTCGTAGTCGTGGAGACCATGCCATCGGAAATGACCGGCTATGCAGACGTGATCTTGCCCGAGTGCACCTACCTCGAACGCTACGATGACCTGCGAAATTCTGGCGAGCGGCACCCGTCACTTGCTTTGAGAATGCCGGCCTTCGAGCCAAAGTACGAGAGTAAGCCCGGTTGGTGGATTGCAAAGCAACTTGGTAACCGCCTCGGCCTGGAAAAGTATTTTCCGTGGCAGGACTACGCGGAAAAACTTGACTGGCAGCTGCAGCAGGTCGGTAGTTCGCTGCAAGAAATGCAGAAAATTGGCGTCAAGAACTATCCGCGAAATTACCCGCTGTATTTCCGCGATGGGCAGCGCGTTCAATTCGGGACACCGAGTCGCAAAATCGAATTGTACTCACAACAACTGGCCGACAAGGGTTTCGATCCTATGCCGGTTTATACGCCGCCGGAGCCTGTACCGAACGGCTACTTTCGCCTCAATTACGGTCGCATGCCAGCGCACACTTTCGGCAAGACCACCAACAACCCTTTGCTGTTTCAGCTCGCACCGGAAAACCAGTTGTGGGTAAACCCGATGGTTGCGAACGATTGGTCGATCAAGAACGCAGACTATGTTCGTCTGGCTAGCCCGAGCGGCGCGATTAGCAACAAGATAAGGGTTCGCGTGACCGAGAGAATCGGACCAGACTCAGTGTTCATGGCGCATGGCTTCGGTCACAAGTCGAAGCGCTTGCGTTTGACGACGGGTGTTGGTGCCGATGACTCGGAACTGATGAGCAATATCAAAATTGATCCGATCATGGGCAGCACCGGCATGCGCGGCAATTTTGTCACCTTTGTCAAAGAGCAGGTCTGAGGGAATTATCGATGACGCGTTATGCCATGGTAATAGACACGAAGACCTGCATCGGTTGCGGCGATTGCGTGGTGGCTTGCAAGACCGAAAACAAAGTTCCGGAAGGTCTTAATCGGGACTGGGTCGTTGAAGCAACTAACGGAACTTACCCGAATCTTACGACGGAGTTTCGATCAGAGCGCTGCAATCACTGTTCCAACGCAACCTGTGTGACGCTCTGTCCTACGGGCGCCAGCCATCATTGGAATGATACGAATATCGTGCTGGTCGATGCTGAAAAATGCACCGGGTGCAAGGCCTGCATTGCCGCCTGTCCTTACGACGCGCGACTTGTCATGCACCCGGACGGATACATCGACAAATGTACGTTTTGTCATCACCGCGTTGAGCAAGGGTTGGATCCGGCCTGCGTATCGAGCTGCCCGACCCGTTGCATGCACTTCGGCTCACTGGATGATCCGCACAGCAAAGTGAACCATTTGTTGAAGACCCGCCAGCACAAAGTGCTTATCCCGGAAACGGGCAATGATCCCAACGTCTATTACTTAACCTAAGGGCCAAGACGGCATGTCGGAAGAACTACTAGTTACGGCGAGAAGCAACGCGCTAATCGACCCCGGTCTGCACATATGGACCTGGGAAGTGGCGATGTACCTGTTCATGGGTGGCCTGACCGCCGGGATAATGATCTTCTCTGCCTTGATGATCGTGCGCAACAAGGATCAGGTGGCTCCCTTCGCAACTACGCGCCTGGCACTTCTTGCGCCAATCGTATTGTCGCTGGGCATGACGACCTTGTTCCTCGATCTGGAGCACAAACTCTTCGTTTACCGGTTCTATACGTCAATCCAGATTACTTCCCCGATGTCATGGGGCGCCTGGATCCTTATCGTCGTGTACCCAATATCGGTATTGCAGATACTGTCGACCATACGCGTTGGCTATTCGTCCCTGGCGTCGTACGTCGACAGACTGACGATAGGACGGCTGATAGTCGACTGGTGTGAGCGTTATCGAACAGAGATTGCGTTTGCAGTCATTCCATTCGCTGTGGCGCTCGGAATATATACGGGCATTCTGCTCAGTGCGTTCGGCGCGAGACCGTTCTGGAATTCCGGAGTGCTTGGACTGTTGTTCCTGGTTTCGGGCCTGTCTACCGCTGCAGCGCTGGTCGTACTCCTTGCGCGCCAGAGAAGCGAGAGAGACCTGTTTACGCGCATAGACCTGGGGCTAATCTTCGCGGAGATTGCCCTGGTTGTGCTGTCGCTGATCAGCCTGGCGTCGGGGTCGGGCCAACACATCGACGCGCTGCAAAGCGTTATGGGTGGTTCCTACACGTTGCCATTCTGGGTATTGTTCGTCGGTATCGGTTTGTTGATACCGATGGTGTTGGAGCTTCTGGAAATTTCGGGGGTCAGCAAGTCCCTGGCAATGCTCGCCCCGGTTTTGGTTCTTGTAGGCGGGTATGCGCTGCGGCAGGTTGTGATGGATGCCGGCCAAGAGAGCACATGGACGAGCTACTCAACTCAGTACAATGCTGAATTGCTGCAACGCTTGCCTCAATCAGACTAGAATACCGAACGAAAACATATTTAGAGGTCAATGGTTTGGTGAAAACAATCATAAAGGCGACATTGCTTACAACAATGCTTGCAACCGTTGTTGCGTGCGGTCCGTCGGACGAGTCGGATGTTTCACTGGCTGCGGTTGCACTGGCAGCGGCACAGCAGGACGATCGGGAAAGCGTTGAAGATCTGGCCAGCTGGCTGATTGAGGGGCGAGGCGATTTCAAACTCATTGATGTGCGCAGGCCCGAAGATTTCGAGAACGGTAGTATCGCGGATGCGGAAAACATCCCCATCGCGCAAATCGTATCTCAGGAGGTACTACAGCGCCTGCCGACCGATCGCATGGTCATCGTGTATTCGAACGGTTCCGAGAATGCAGCCAAGGCGGTAGTGCTGTTGCGGCTGTCCGGGATAGATGCGCATCTGTTGGCGGGCGGTTACAACGCCTGGCACGAGCGTATTCTCAACCCTGACATCTCAGCCGAGGAACTCGATGGAGAGAGCCTGGAAGTGTCGGCGCAACGTGCCTACAGTTGCTATTTTGTCGGCGAGCGATCCGAGCTTGGCGCAAAGCGAAAGCAACAGTCGAGTGCGCCGTTTGTTCCTCCCGTTTTCACTGAGGAAGAAGAACTGGCTGCTCCGCCGCCAGCGGCCGGCGAGGAATCCTGCTAACTAGCGGTCTGCCGGATCGCCTCCGGGTTCGCCCGGTATCAATGCGTTAAGCACAGCATCCATTTCGGTTTTGTTGAGCGGACGTTGACCAGGCATGGGCGTGCCGCCACCCAGTGTATTGCCGATGTTTGTCCATGCGTCTGCCGGGAGACCATCTCGCAGCAGGTCATATGCTGGTTGGAACACTGTCTCGCCTGCAGCTCTTGTGAGCTGACCCTGGCCTAATCCCAATGTTTCGCTTGAGCGATGACATGACTCGCAACTGCGCGACTTGCCTGTTGTGTGGGGCGACAGAGGAGCGAATATTCGAACGAATTCTTCTTCCTCCAGGTCCGGATGCTCGACCGTCATGATCATCCCTGGCACAAATAGCTCGATTCGCTCTTCGTCGTTGACGCCAAGGGCAGGCAACGCGTTGTTAACGTGCCAGCGTTTGTTGCTCCATCGACCGGGCGTAGTCGCGCGCTCGACGTGATCCCATTGCTCACTGTCGGGGTCGTACTCCATGTGACAGCCAAAGCACTGCGGCGCCCATTGGCTGTGGCAGGATGCGCAAGCGAGCCGCTCGTGGCTCTCGTCGTGTGTGTGACTGGCGGGAGCTACGGTCGGGATTTTCAGCGCTCTGCCGGTGTTTTTTGTATGCAGCCAAACACCGTCGTCTCGAAGTTCAACATGCCACAAAGGAGTTCCGTTGTTTTCGGTCGTCAGGAAAGCGGTTTCCCTGGTTGCCGCAAAAGGCAGTCGCGCTATAACACTGACAAGATCTGTGGGCCATTCGGCCAGGTTGATTGTCGGGCTTTGATTGTCGTGACAGTCGGCGCAGGAAATATCGACGGCCTGACGTTGGTGGAGGGCGTCGCCGGCGTCACCCATAAGGCCAACGCTTGTGTGGCAATCGATACAACTCATACCGGCCAGATAGTGCGCATCGGCTGACATCTTCTCGACGTGCCGGCCATCAGGCAATCGCAGACTGCGACCGTTGCCAGACCCTGCAGGTGGGTCGACCTCCGC
>RCNC010003344.1_pt1 | contig 10482 bp, 5 predicted proteins | sample 2041301 | NCBI WGS metagenome assembly RCNC01 (sample SAMN09708231, study PRJNA481090) | Marine sediment metagenome, whole genome shotgun sequencing project. | biome: marine sediment; feature: ocean; material: sediment; isolation source: Sewage treatment plant 13A marine sediment (STP13A) ... | reverse complement strand
CGGTTCGGCCATCGTGGACAATGAAGGTTCCCGCCTTTATGTGGTGGTGGAGCCCCCCAAACCCAGGGTCGTGGAGCCCCTCGATCTGGACCAGATTGAGGATTTCTTCGGTGAAGAAGGACCTCTCTCCCGAGTCCATCCATCCTTCGAGGACCGTCCCGGGCAGCGGGAAATGTCCCTCCTGGTGGGTCGGCGGTACAACGAGGGGGGCGTAGGGCTTGTTGAGGCAGGGACGGGGACAGGGAAGACCCTGGCCTACCTCCTCCCCGCCGCTCTTTGGGCTCAGCGCAACGAAGAGCGGACCGTGATCTCTACCAATACCATCAATCTCCAGGAGCAGTTGGTGGGGAAGGACCTTCCTCTCCTGAAGAGGACGTTGGGGAAGGATCTGCGGTGGTCTCTGGTGAAGGGACGAGGGAACTACGTCTCCATCCGCCGCGCCCATCTGGCCACGGCCACGGCGGCTTCCCTCTTCGATGAAGACCGGGGCCAGGAGCTCCAGGGAATCCTGGAATGGATTGAGACCACCCAGGATGGCTCTCTTTCCGACCTTTCGGCCCCGCCCTCGGAGGAAGTCTGGGAAGAGGTTCAAAGCGACTCGGACATCTGCCTGAAAACCCGGTGTCCCCATTTCCAGGACTGTTTCTTTCAGCGGGCTCGAAGAGAGGCCGCATCAGCCGAGATCTTGGTGGTGAACCATCATCTCCTTTTCACCGATCTTGCGGTTCGCCGGGTCACCAACAACTACACCCACTCGGCGGTCCTTCCTCCCTATCGCCACCTGATTTTGGACGAGGCCCATAACGCCGAGGAGGCCGCCACCGATCACCTGGGAGTGGGGGTGACCCGCCAGGGTCTTTTCCGACTCCTCTCCCGCATGGACCGACGAGGGAAGGGGATCCTCGCCGACCTTCGGGAGCAATTCCAACGGGAGCCGGAGCTGGGGTCGGCCCGGCAGTTCCTGGAGCGGTTGGATGAAAGGGTCGGTCGGGCGTTGTCCGAAGCAAAGGACCGGATCGAACCCTTCCTGACGGCCCTTACGGAGGTCCTCAGGGCCCGAAACGAGTCCACCCTTCGCCTCGGGGGGCCCGAGGGCATCGAGCCCTGGGCCAGTCCCCCAGTGAGGGAGGCGGCGGAAGGGCTGATTTTTGACTTTCGGCGCCTGGGTCGTGAGATCACGGAGCTCCGGGTCCGCATTCAAGATGACGAAGCCTGGGCCGAATCCCTGGAGGGCCGGATTCTGGATCTGTTCAGCGTGCAGAGCCGCCTCGATGCGTATGCACAGGGAATCGAGCGGGTCCTGAACCCGGGGGACGACGGGGCTGTGCTGGTTCGCTGGCTGGAATTGAAGGGGACGGGACCCCGGACCAACCTGGCCTTGGCGGCAGCCCCTATCGAGGTAGGCCCCCTCCTTCGAGAGGACCTGTTCCGGCGGCTGGAAACCACGGTCCTCACCTCAGCCACCCTCACCACAAGGACGGGCTTCGAATACCTGAGAGCTCGCCTTGGCCTGGACATCCCCTCTCTCCAGGAAGAGGGGGGAGGCGTGGAAGTGGAGGAGGCGGTCGTTCCCTCACCCTTTGATTTCACGGAACAGTGCCTCCTGGGCGTTCCCACCGACCTGGCAGGACCCCTGGAACCTGGGGACCGCTTCCAGGAGGAAACGGCCCGTGTGGCCATTGAAGTGGCTCAGATGACGGGTGGGGGCCTCTTTGTGCTCTTCACCTCCTACCGGGCACTCCGACGGGTTGCAGAGCTCCTCAGGGAGGAATTGGAAAGATCCTCCGACCGTTCCAGGCCTTTTCCCCTCTTCGTTCAGGGGGAAGGGCCTCGGGCCCGCCTTCTTCAGGATTTCACCGATTCAGGTTCAGGAATTCTCCTCGGGACCTCATCCTTCTGGGAGGGAGTGGACGTCCCAGGGGATCCCCTCCGGGCACTCATCCTTCAGAAGCTCCCCTTTCAGGTCCCGACCGAACCCATCATCGCGGCCCGGATGGAGGCACTTGAGGCCCGGGGGGAGGATCCCTTCTGGCGATATACGCTTCCCGAGGCCGCCCTGCGTCTGAAGCAGGGATTCGGGCGCCTGATCCGGACCCGGGACGATCGCGGCGTGGTGCTGATTCTGGACGACCGCATCCTGACCCGGAAGTACGGCCCCTTCCTTCGCCAGTCCCTCCCGCCGGCCCCACTGGCGAAGGGAATCTGGACCGACCTTCGGCGTGGGCTGGAGGAGTTCTACTCAGACCCCTAGATTATCCCTCTATGAAACGTATTGTCGGAATGTCAATCGGCGTGGTCTACGCAGTCCTTACCGGACTGGCCTTCACCACCTCTACCCAAAACTGGTCCATGGGCAACGCGGACCTGGGGCTCTGGTGGGGGGTGGTCGGAACACTTCTGGGGATCGCCGGACTAGGCGTTTTCTTTGGAACTCTGTTCCACACCCGTCCCGTAGAAGACTGACCGCATCCCAATGGGGATCGCCGATTCAAGCGGCGCCTCTTCTCCGGACCCGGGCTCAAAGCCTGGAGGTTCGGGGGACGGCGCCTTTTTTTCATGCCTCCACTTCAGAGGGTTCTCATGAACGCCCTGCCGCGCCCTTCCAAGATCGTCTGTATCGGACGGAACTATGTGGCCCATGCCGCCGAGATGGGAAACGAGGTCCCCACTGAGCCTCTCATGTTTCTGAAGCCCCCGTCGGCCCTCATCGGGGTTGGGGAGCCCATCGTCCTTCCCCCAGGGGTCGGGAGGGTGGACTTCGAAGGTGAGATCGGCGTCGTCATCGGACGGAAGGCCGTCCAGATTTCCGAAGAGGACGCCCTGGGTTTTGTTGCCGGGATCGTTCCGGTCAACGACGTGACCGCCAGGGATCTTCAAAAGGCAGACAATCAGTGGGGCCGGGCTAAAGGATTCGACACCTTCTGCCCCATCGGGGAGATGATGCCCATCGCTCAAGTGGATCTGGAGACCCTCGGGGTGGTCAGCCGGGTGAACAGCGAGGAGAGGCAAAGGGGAACTGTGGACCAGATGGTGTTCTCCATTCCCTTCCTCATCTCCTACGTCTCCCGAATCATGACGCTGGAACCGGGAGACCTTCTGGCCACTGGAACGCCGGAAGGTGTGGGTCCCCTTTCCGCGGGGAACGTGGTGGAAGTTGAAATACCCGGCGTCGGAACCCTTACGAATCCCGTCGTGACCAGGTAGGGAGGATACCATGCTTCCGAAGACCAGCGATCGGTACCAGGGCCTTCCCCCTTATCCCTTGGCCGGGATTCCTGAAACCCGCCGCCGTCTGATAGAAGAGGGGGTCGATGTCATCGACCTGAGCGCCGGGGATGCCGATCTGGCGCCGCCTCCAGCCGCGGTAAAGGGTTTGCAGGAGGCCGTGGAGAATCCTGCCATGTCCCGCTACCCCTTCAACCTGGGCTTGGCCGAATTCAGGGAAGAGGTCTCCGCCTGGATGGGCCGGCGGTTCGGCGTGGAGGTGGATCCCGGGAAGGAGATCTTACCCCTCATCGGGTCAAAAGACGGGATCGCCCACCTTCCCTTCGGGTTTCTGAATCCCGGGGAGGCGGCCCTGATCCCCGATCCCGGATACCAGCCCTACAAGGGCGGAGTCTGGTTGGCAGGTGGCGACCCCATCCTGGTGCCCCTGAAGGCCGAGAACAACTTCCTGATCCGGCCGGAGCAGCTGTCCAAGGAGGATGTGGCCCGGTCCAAGATTCTCTACCTGAACTACCCGAACAACCCGACGACGGCCCTGGCCCCCCGGGAGTACCTGAAGGAAATGGTGGATTTCTGCCACGCCAATGACCTTCTCCTCGTGTATGACAACGCATACAGCGAACTGGCCTTCGACGGATACCGGCCGCCGAGTATTCTCGAAATCGAGGGGGGCAGGGAAACCAGCCTGGAATTTCACTCCTTTTCCAAGACCTTCAACATGACCGGCTGGAGAATGGGCTGGGCTGTAGGCGACGCCAGCCTTGTGGCGATTCTCGGGAAGGTGAAGAGTTTCGTGGATACGGGAGCTTTTCTGGGAATTCAGGCAGCATGTGCCGCCGCTCTCCGGTCCTGGGACGAGTGGGTGCCGTCGAATATTGACACCTTCCAGAAGCGTCGAGATGCGGCGGTAGCTGGGCTAGCGGCGGAGGGTTTCGACGTGACGTCGCCCAAGGCAACCATGTACCTTTGGGTTCCCGTCCCAACCAGTGAGGCATCCATGGACTTTTGCCGTCGGGCCCTGGAACAGGAAGGTGTGATCGTGCTCCCCGGGAGTTCGATGGGCCGGGGTGGGGAAGGGTTTTTCAGGATCGCGCTGACGACTTCGGAGGATCGGTTGCGGATGGCCGCGTCCCGGTTGGGACGGCTTCTATCATAGGGGCGGCTTTTCACGCCTTCGATTTCGGCTTTCCACACGTTCGGAACCGGTTTCCTAGGGGGGGTTACTAGAAGAGATGAACGACCGTCCCCCCTCTTCGGAAGCCGAAGATCTGACGATCCCGGACCGGGTCCACCCCAGGACCCGGTATCGGTATGCGTTCAGGGTTTCCCTGGCGATAAGTGCGGTCATCCACCTTATTCTCATCGCTCTCTACCCGGGCTTCTTCTCCGGGATTCCCCGGATCGGAATGTCTTTCGGTGGCTACACCCAACTGGAAAGCCCCCAGGGAACAGAGCTCGTGAATATCCTTGAGCTTCCGGCCGACCAGGAACCGGATATTGAACGGCCCCCTGATGTGTCGGAACCGGAGATTCCCAATCTCCCAACTCAGGCTGTTCCAACCGGAATCGAGGCTCCTCCCCGACTGGAACCACCCGACGAGGGGCCTGTAGGCCCCACGGCAGCGGAGAGGATCAGGCCCAAGGCCCAGGACCTCCGTTATTGGGCCCCCGTGTCCCCGGAACGGACGCAGTTGACCCAGGAACAGGTGATGCGGCTTCAGCTCGTCGCCCGCTTGGAGGCCTTGAACGATTCGTTGGCCAAGGCAGAGAAGCGGGCTGTTGACGCCATGGATTGGACGTATACCGACGACGAGGGGAAGCGGTGGGGTGTCTCCCCCGGGAAGATCCATCTGGGTGATCTGACCATTCCCATGCCCTTCGCATTCGGGGCGTCCGCAGGCCAGAGGGAACGGGCCGAGGAACGCCTGTGGGCCTGGGACGAAATCGAGGCCTCGGCGGCGAGGGGAGCGGTCATCGAATCCTGGAAGGATCGGGACCAGGCCATCCGGGAGCGGATGGACGCCCGAAGGAGGGCCGATACGACCCGTAGCGGGGGACGGGGTGGTGGTGGGGGTGATGGTGCCGGCGGCGGTGGTGGCGGCTGAGGCGCCCCAACCGCTGACGGCAGTTGAGGTGGCGGGCCGCTGAGGCGCCTCCAACCGCTGACGGCAACGAAGGGTGCCGGCGGCGGTGGGCCACCTTTTCGCTGACGGCTGTTGAGGCTGCTGGCGGCTGAGTGCCACCCTTTCGCTGACGCCAGTCGAGGTGCGGGCCGCTGAGGCGCCTCCAACCGCTGACGGCAAATCCCCAAAATGTCATCGGGTCGGCTTTAGTTCCGGTTTGACAGCCCAGGAGGCTGTCAAATCCCCAAGCTCCGCCAACCGAAAGCTTCCGTGGGGATTTCACGGCCTGTGGGGCTGTGAATTCCCCATCGAACGAGGCGGCGTGCAGTTTTGGGGATTTGGCGACCTATGGGAGGACCAGAAGGCCGTGAAGGGCGCGCCGCTTAGTTGTGAAAGGCCCGCCGCTTAGTTGTGAAAGGCCCGTCGCTTAGTTGTGAAGGGCCCGTCGCATCATACTAGAAGGCGCGTCGCTTAGTTGCGGAAGGCCCGCCGGATAGTGCCGGGAGGCACGTCGGGCTTTTGAGACACCTCCAGTCCCCCAAATTGACGGCCCCTGGGCCATCGGACATCTTTAGGGCTCTCCGCTCTTTCCGGGAGGAATCCGGGAGGAGCGGACCCATTTCCGAAGCAGGTACACCGAGTAACCCGACTCTGGAGAGAACGTGGCCATCGAGCTCGCTCCCCGTCTTGATCCCAAAGCCATCGAGCCCCGCCTGTATTCCGACTGGATGAATCACGGGGAGTTCACCGTGCACCCCTCCTCGGTTCAGGAAGAGGGAAGGGAACCCTTCGTCATCGTCATTCCTCCACCCAACGTCACGGCGGTCCTGCACATGGGGCATGGCCTGAACAACACGGTTCAGGACGTCCTGATCCGGTGGCGGCGGATGCAGGGGAGGGCCTCTCTCTGGGCGCCCGGTACCGATCACGCTGGAATCGCCACCCAGAACGTGGTGGAGCGCCTCATCGCCAAAGAGGGGAAGACCCGGAACGACCTGGGGCGGGAAGCCTTTGTCGAGCGGACATGGGAGTTCGTGAATGAGACCGGCGGCGCCATCCTGGAACAGCTGAAGGCCATGGGATGCACCTGTGACTGGGACCGGACCCGGTTCACCCTGGACCCGGGACTCAGCAAGGCGGTTCGTGAGGTTTTTGTCCGATTGTACGAGAAGGACCTTATCTACCGGGGGGAGTACATCATCAACTGGTGTCCCCGCTGCCTCACGGCTCTCTCCAATGAGGAGGCCGAAGGGGAGGACGTGGAGGGCCGGCTCTACCACCTCCGGTATCCGCTGGCCCCCGAATTGGCGGAGGCGGCTGCCGCCGCCCAAAAAGTGATCGAGGCCTTGGACGCCGAGGCCGCCGCCGAAGATGAAGCTGAGGCACAGGAAGGCAAGGGTATCTCCGCCGAATCACTGGGGCAGCTACCGGACGGACGCTGGTATCTGACGGTGTCCACGACCCGCCCCGAAACCATGCTCGGTGACACGGCCGTGGCCGTGAACCCCGCCGATGAAAGGTTCAACGGTCTCGTTGGGGGCGAAGTGGAGCTTCCCCTCACCGGCCGGCGGATCCCCATCATCTCCGACGACTACGTGGATCGATCTTTCGGAACCGGCCTGGTCAAGGTCACGCCGGCCCACGATCCCAACGACTTCGACATGTCTCAACGGAGCGGTGTCCCTCTTCTCGACGTCATGACGCCTGATGCGCACATGGGGGAAAACGCCCCTGAAGCCTTCAGGGGTATGGACCGTTTCGATGCCCGGAAAGCCGTGATCAGGAGCCTGGATGAGGCCGGCCTTTTCGCAGGAGAGGACTCCCACAGCCACACCGTTCCCCAGTGTTACCGATGTAACACCGTCGTGGAGCCTCGGCTGAGCGAGCAGTGGTTCGTCCGGATGAAGCCCCTGGCGGAGCCCGCTATGAAGGCCTCCCAGGACGGGACGGTACAATTCGTTCCCGCCCGATGGCAGAAGGTCTACGAGCACTGGATGGAGAACATCCGGGATTGGTGCATTTCCCGGCAGCTGTGGTGGGGACATCGGATTCCCGTCTGGTACTGTCAGGAATGCGGCGAGACCATCGTGGCCCGGGAGGATCCCGACGCATGCACCGCCTGCGGAAGCGCCTCTCTTGAGCAGGATGAGGACGTTCTCGACACCTGGTTCTCTTCCTGGCTCTGGCCATTCTCCATCTTCGGCTGGCCCGAGGACACGGACGATCTGAAGGCCTTCTATCCTGGGCACGTCCTCTCCACTGCCCCGGAGATTCTCTTCTTCTGGGTGGCCCGGATGATCATGGCGGGCTACGAGTTCATGGGGGAAGCCCCCTTCAAGACCGTATACCTCCACGCGACGGTCCGGGACAACAAGGGCCGGAAGATGTCAAAGTCCCTTGGGAACGGCATCGATCCTCTGGAGGTGGTGGATCTCTTTGGGGCCGACGCTCTCCGATTCACGGTGATTTCGGGAGCGGCGGTTGGCACGGATATCCAACTGGACCCCGACGATTTGGAAGCCTCCTTCGCGCAGGGGCGAAACTTCGCCAACAAAGTCTGGAATGCCGGACGCTTTACTCTCATGTCGGTAGGTGAAGAGCCGATTCTGCCCCTTTCGGAGGTGGTGGACGATCTGGAGCTGTCGGATCGGTGGATCCTCTCCCGCCTCAATGAAACGGCCGACACGCTGACCCAGGAGTTGGAGAAATTCCGTCTCCACGACGTAGCGGAGAAGGCCTACCACTTCTTCTGGGGTGAGCTGGCCGACTGGTATCTGGAGTTGGTGAAGCCCAGGCTCCGGGAGGATGCGGATGAGAAAAGCCGTCAGGCTGCCAGGACGACCCTCATTTTGGCCTTCGATGGAATCCTCCGGCTTCTCCACCCCATCATCCCCTTCGTCACGGAAGAGCTCTGGCAGAAGCTTCCCTGGCCCCAGGGCGAGACCAAGCCCGGGTCCCTGATTTCCGCCCCCTGGCCTGTTCCGGATCCGGCTCGCGTCGATCCCGAGGCGGAAGGGCAGATGGGGGCCATTCAGGAGCTCATCACCCAGGTTCGCCGTCTGCGGAAGGAATACAGCGTGCCCGAGGGGGCGAAAGTTCCTGTGGCCCTGACCGGGGCTCCCGGCCCATTCCAGGACGCTTTGGGGTATGAAGACTCTTCGGTCCGGCGCCTTGCCCGGGTGAGTGAGATCTCCATCGTGGGTGGTCCTGGTGGGGAGGGGAAGGCCGGCGGAGGGTCTGGGGCCCACGCCGTCCTGAAGAACGGCACCGAGCTGTTCATGCCCCTGGAAGGCGTCATCGACCTCGACCAGGAGAAGAACCGGCTTGCAGCAGAGATCGAGCGTCTGGCTGGTCAACTGAAGGGCGTAAGAGCCAAATTGGAGAATGAAAAGTTCGTGTCCCGGGCTCCGGCGGAGGTCGTGGACCGTGAGCGGGAGAAAGAAGCGAGCTTCCGGGAGCAGATGGAGAAGCTCCAGGAGAAACTGAAGACATTTCAGAGCTGAGGCCCACGGATCGTGAAGCCACGAGGCCGGTGTAGACCATGAGACCGTTCCATGGGGGTTTAACCTGGGTGGCGGCCACCCTCATAGGGGGGGGTATTCTCTATGTTGGTGCCTGCGCCCGCCCGGTGGCCCCAAGCGGGGGACCGGTGGATTTTATTCCCCCCATGATTGCAGAGACCTGGCCAGACACCTTCGAGTTGATCGAGCCGACCAGGGACCCGGTGAAGATCGTCTTCAGTGAACGGATCAGTGAGCGGCCCACCGAGGGAACCCTGGAAAACGCCGTATTTGTTTCCCCGGTGACCGGTGAGCATCGTGTGAAGCATACCCGGTCAGGCCTGGAGATCGAGGTGATCGGCGGATTTCAGCCGGACCTGGTTTACCGTGTCAGGGTTCTTCCCACGGTGAAGGATCTCTCCAACAATCGGCTCCAGGGCCCCTTCGAGTTGGTATTCACCACCGGAGCGCCCTTTGAGTTCAACGTGGTGGCCGGGGTAGTATCCGACCGGATTACGGGTGAAGTGGTCGAGGGTGCCCGGGTAGAGGCCCGAGCACAGGGTGTTGAGGATGCTCCGATTCACGTGGCCGCCACCGACACGGCGGGGGTTTTCGCCCTTCGGTACCTCCCTGCCGGTCCCTATGACATTTCGGCCTATGTGGACAACAATCGGAATGCTGAACGGGAATTCCGGGAGGCCCAGGGGTCCGAGGTGACGTTTCCGCTGGGAGCGACTCCTGAGGTAGCGGACACCGCCATCTTGAGGGAGATCACCCTCCTCGTTCCCGACACGACCCCGTCCCGACTGGCCAGGATCGAACCTCAGGATTCTCTCCTCATCCGCTTTGGATTCGACGATTTCATGGATGCCGAGGCGAACTTCGAAGGGGTCCAGGTAACGATCACCCAGGAGGACGGGCCCGCCCTCGAGGTGGAACGCTACATGTGGCCTCGGCAGGTCGATTCTATCCGAGCCATCGCCGATTCAATTTCCGCGGAAGAACGGCGGGTGGCCATGGTGGATTCCCTCACCGTGGTGGCTGACTCCCTCGATCGTATCCTCATCGCCATGGAAGCCCAGAGAGATACCGTGGGAGTCGACACCCTCGGACCCCAGCTGGAGAGGATCCAGACCCGGATAGCTCCCCCCGAGCCCCGGGAGCCGGAGGAGGGGCCCGCAGCCGCGCCCCCACCGATCCTCCCCCAACAGGAGTTCTTCGTCCAGTTGGCCGATTCTCTCACCCCGGAACGGCTCTATACCGCCACGGTGACCGGTGTTTTGAATCTTTACGGCACCGGAGGGGGTGGAGGTGAGGCCACCTTCGACTGGGAACCCCCGGAGCCCCCGCCGGAAGAGGTTCCCGACACCGCGGAAGCTGTGCCCGACACCCTGGTGGTTCCCGACACCGCGGCAGCTGTGGCCGACACCCTGGTGGTTCCCGACACCGCGGCAGCTGTGGCCGACACCCTGTTGGTTCCGGACACGGTGCTGCTGGTTCCTCCTGACACGGCGGCGGCGGCCCTGCCGGATTCCCTGGCTGTTCCACCGGACACGTCAGGGGTTCCGCCTGACACATCGGGAGTCCCACCGGACACGTCAGGGGTCCCACCGGACACATCAGGGGTTCCGCCT
>RCNC010003343.1_pt1 | contig 10482 bp, 7 predicted proteins | sample 2041301 | NCBI WGS metagenome assembly RCNC01 (sample SAMN09708231, study PRJNA481090) | Marine sediment metagenome, whole genome shotgun sequencing project. | biome: marine sediment; feature: ocean; material: sediment; isolation source: Sewage treatment plant 13A marine sediment (STP13A) ... | reverse complement strand
GAGCGCGAGGCACAGACCCTTGCCCGCCTCACACACCCCGGCATCGCGGCCATCTACGAGGCCGGGTGCACCCCCGACGGCGAACATTTCTTTGCCATGGAGCTGGTTCGCGGCGAATCGCTCGCCGACTACCTTGCCCACCGTCGGGGCGAATCGGACCATCCCTTCGACACGAGCGAAGTCCTTTCTCTGTTCCTTCAGGTCGCTGACGCCGTCAGCTATGCCCATCAGCGCGCGGTGATTCACCGCGATCTCAAGCCGGCCAACATCCTGGTGAGTCGTGAAACGTCCTCCCGCGAGAGCTCCGGCTCGGGACCGGTACCGCCCAGAATCAAGATCGTCGACTTCGGCCTGGCGCGGATCACTGAAGCCGACGTGGCCGCCACCACGGCACTGAGCGAAGCCGGAACCGTTCGCGGCACCCTGCAATACATGAGCCCTGAGCAGACCCGGGGCAACCCGGATGAGATAGACCTCCGCAGTGATGTCTACTCGATGGGGGTGATCCTCTACGAAATGCTGACCGGAGCGCCGCCCTACCAACTCCCCGCTACGGGGGTGGTCGAGGCGATACGGATCATCCGTGAAGATCGTCCGGGGCAACCTCGCAGAGCGTGGGCCGAGAATCGTTCAACCCTCAACTCCACGACCCGCACACTCGACAGGGATCTGGAGACGATCGTCCTCAAGGCCCTCGAGAAGGAGCCGTCGCGCCGCTATCAGAGCGTGTCCGACATGGCGGGGGACATCGAGCGTCACCTCGCCGGCCACCCGATCATGGCCCGGCCGCCCAGCGCCGGCTATCAGCTGCGCAAACTCGTGGCGCGCCACCGAACCGGCGCCGGCTTTCTGGTGGCGTTGCTGCTGCTGCTGTCCGGTTTCCTGGTCGTGACCGCGCTGCAGTCCGGACGGATCGCTCGACAGCGGGACCGCGCTGAGCTTGAGGCGCGGCGCGTTCGCCTCGAGGCAGAAGCGTTGCAGGCGGCGGTGTTCGATGATCTCGAGGGTTACGTGTCCAGCTCGCGGCAGGCAATACAGCTCCACCGCGAGGCGACACGAGACGATGACCATGACTGGGCACTGATTCTCGTCAACACCCACAGCGTGGTGAACTTGCTGCTGGACTTGGCCGAGTCCGGGCCTCCATCTGAAGCGTCAGTGGAGTATGTCAAAGAGCTGGTGGGGGAGACGCTTCGCCTCTGCGATCGTTCTGAGAATGGCCGGGCTCCTGCCCTGTTGGAAGCGGTGGACCAGACGATTCACCTGCTGGAGGATGGCTTCCCGGACACAGCCGAACAGCTCTATAGAGAATCGACATTTGTCTTCACGAGGGTGCTACCACGGGGCGACCGCTGGTTGTTCGAGGCTGTAGACGATTTGTCCCGACTTATCGTAGCGAGGGCATCCGCGGAGTTGCGCGATGCGCGTCCAGCCGAAGCTGAGTCTTTGTTTCGTGAGGCGCAGCAGGTGTGGCACGAGGCTGGGTTAGGAGGTTATTGGCAGGCGGCCGAGGTTCAAGGAAAGCTCGGCGAGTGCATTGCGGCGCAGCTTCGGTTTGCCGAGGCTGAACCGCTGCTACTCGAGAGCTTTCAATCACTCAACTCGCGCGAGGCTCTCCTTCGGCTCGTGAGGCTCTACGAACAATGGGGCAAGCCGGACAAGGCCTCTCATCACCGATCGTCTCTTATCGTGGAATCCGTCAGGGATTTAGGGCCCGTTCGTGCCTGGGGCGGCATCTCGGGTCGCAGCGGGGGCTACAGCGCTTCGCTCTCTGATCGCTCCTTTTGGGTGTTTGGAGACACGTTTTTCGGGGGCGGTTTCCGATCGAGTACCTGGAGTTGGACAGGCGGTCTCGACGCAAGGAATGGGATTGAGTTGCAGCAATCGATGGATGACAGAGGCCTGCCTGTCGAGTTCCTACCGTTCACACCGAAAGAACAACAATTCAACAAAGCCGAGGCCCCAAGACGGTGGGCTGTGCGGCCTGGATCTGTCGTCGCCGATCCATCTCGGAGTCGCCTGCTGGTGGCCTACTCGAAGATCCTGGTGGAACCGGGAGGGGGTTTGGAGAATGATCACAATGTCGGCAGTTCGTTTGCACTCTGGGAACCCCTCGGTTCCGGACTTGTTCGCCCTGTGCCGAGACCAAACACTGATCATCCAACGCTTCTTTTTCAGGGCGATGAGCCCCGACTGGAGACCGGTGCAGTGGTGGTTGGCGACTACCTCTATGCGTATGCCCCGCGCCGTCGCGCGCTCCAATGGCCGAGCATTGTAGGCCGTGTAATGCTTGATGACCCCCTCGATCGGAACGCCTGGGAGTTCTACGCGGGCAGTGACTCGTGGACCACAGATTCCGTCCACGCGATCTCGGTGATCGATGCCGCCCCGGGCTTCACCGTGCACTGGAATGAGTTCCTTGGGGTATTCGTGGCTTTGTACAACACCCTCTCAAACCGGATCACACTTCGTACGGCACCAGGGCCTGAGGGACCCTGGTCGCCGCCTCGTGAAATCCTGGAGCTGCTCGCCCCGGAAGAGAGAGGTGCGTTGCCCGGTTTCGTCCTGGCGCATCCAGAATTTTCTCGGCAGCAAGGTCGCATCGAGTACCTGTCGTACGATCGGAACTTAGGATGGCTTCGGGGTGAGGCTCGAATTGTTGAATTGGAGTTTCGCAGACCGGGATAGTGAGCCATCTTCGATCGCGCCAGCTGACGTTGTACGGCGGCCGGACACTGTCACGACGAAATCATCTTTTCTTCATGACTTCCGAGACTCGCCGCCCGACCTTAAACACATGGATTCTGCGGTTCTTCATATTCGACTGTTTGCGGCGGGTGTGCTGTGCGCAACAGCGCTGTCCCATGTCTCGGTTGCACAGGCGCAGGTTGCAGACGACCCCCAGGTCGATGACCTCGCCAAGAGATGCTGCGTTTTTCGTCTCCATCTGGACGAGACATCAGTTCTCGTGATCGATCTTCCATGGGCGAGGAGCCGGAAAGCCACCGAAGTGAGGGTGGTCCTCAACTGGTTTGAAGAGCTCAAACGCCTCTCGCCCACGGACTGACGATGATCGGCACCACCCTCGGCCACTACCGCATCGACGAGCATCTCGGCGCCGATTGACCTGCCTCTCCATGGTGCACTCCTGGTGCACTTGAACTCAACAAACGCCATTTCTCGGCAACAACACACCACACTCAGAGGCAATCTGGGCTGCTCGTAAGTCCGTTAGGTTCTTGTTGTTGAGTGTTGGGAAGTCTTGTAAACTATTATAGTTAGTAGGCTTACGAGTGGACTTTTAATCCGGTGGTCCCGGGTTCGAGCCCCGGGCGACCCACCAAATAATGACCTCAGCCGCCGGTTGAGGCCATTATTTGCCACGGCGTAGCCGCAGGCGAAGCCGGACATCCGGACTGACGGCTGGAGTGGATCTCACTCAAGGCACCCATATGAATGGTGCATTCTGAACGTGGCACCCTTCTTTTGTGACGTTGCGATACCTGGCACCGTTTGCGAGCTCATTTGCACGCGTGAATCTGATCTGATTGACGACTATCTCTTCGCGAGCTTCCACGCCTCGATGAAGCGCACTGCGTTTTCCGTCAGCTCTTCGACATGCTTCTGGCCCATTTCCGTTGTGGCGGCCTTCGGATCGCTGAAACTCCAGATGCCGTTGCTCGACAGCTCATGACTTGCTCCACCCTTTTCGGTTTCGGAGGTGACGCCGAAGAGCCCATCCCACACCTCCAGCAACTCGGGATGCTCTTCGGCGAGCTGCTTGAGCTCTTCCATCTGAGGTGTGAAGGTGATTGCCGGTTTCTCGGCTCTTTCCATTCTCACCAGGTGAGGCTTGAGATAGAGCATGTTTGACGTTTCTTGCTTTCCGGCATGCCAGTCGAAGAATTCACCCTCTTCCAATTCCTGAAGTGGACTTCCATAACCGATCGCGACGGCAATCGTCTGGGTCGTCTGATTTATGCGGTGGACCAATCTGTCCTGAACTATGTTGTTGCCCCCATGGGAGTTGAAAAACATGAAACGCCGAAAACCGTACTTGATGAGGCTCTCGACGCACTCGAACACCACCTGTTCCATAGTTTCCGGCTTGATGCTGAGGGTTCCAGGGAACCCGGAGTGGTACTCGCTGTAGCCGACAAGAAGGACTGGAGCGACGACCACTTGGGTTCTTTCCGAGATTTTTTCCGCCACTGAGAATGCCTGGTAGTAGTCAGACCCCAGCGGTAAATGAGGGCCGTGCTGCTCCGTACTGCCGAGGGGGATGATGACCATGTCACTGTTCTCGAGATACGCCTGGACATCGACCCAGCTCATTTCCTGAAGGACTAGGGCGGCCTCATCAGCTTGAGAGAAAGATGGCTGGAGACCAACGAGGATGATTAGGGAGAGAAAAACGAGCCACCGTTTCATGATTACCTCTTTCAGTTGGACGTGACTCCTGCAAGGCAACACACCGAACAGTGATCACGTCGGTCCGCGTTCATGTTGAGTTGGAATCCACCGCCCTCAAGTGTGGGTGGCCGCCAGAGAGGTGTCAACCTAGATCTCGTCACGCTCCCTGAAGCTGCGATACCATAGCCCTGCTGGAATCCAAACAATGCGAGACCTCATCGGTCGCACCCTCGGGCACTACCGCATCGTCGAGAAGATCGGCGAAGGCGGGATGGGTGAGGTGTACAGGGCGCATGTGGAAAAGGAAATTCCTATCCCTAGCCGCTCGACGAGCAGATTACCGACGCGATCGAATCAATGCTGGTTGAGGAATCCCCGGAGAGCTGATAGGGCCAAGGGCAAGGAACGCAACAGCCTCTCAAGCGGTTCAAAACTGAATTCCGCAGCTAAATCGGGCAAACAATCAAAAGAACCTCCCACAGTGAGGTTTCGATGAACGCTTGACCCACCCTATCTCCCGACCCGCAGAGGCCCAATCCTTAGAACGGAATTGGATGTTTTTTCATACTACTGTATGATTAAATATACGTGAATGAAACGGCTATTGTCGCGGCTCGTTGCGGAAAAACATCGAATTTTATCATGATAAGACATTGAATCTGCAATACTTACAATCAATATTCCGAAATCGCCGAGGTGCCATTGTATTCTTGGCACCGGGTTTGCTCAAGCCCAAGACGGCTTCGCCAGACGCGAGAGTCAAAAGGAGGCGACGAGCACCATGAACCCACCAATCGACCCCCGATCAAACCGTCCACACAAAACCACCAGGATTCGGGTTGTTGTGGCCCTGGTTGTGTTGGCCGTGCTGACTGGAATCACAGCCGAAGCTGAAGAACCGAATACGCTTTTCATCGAAACCATCACGGTCACCGGGCTCCGAAACGTTTCTCGAGAAGTTGTTGTCTCGGAGTCGCTACTGCGAGAGGGCGAATCCTATACGGAGGAGCAGCTTCGTCAGGCGGTCTTCCGCATCAACCGATTGCCGTTCGTTCTCGAAACCAGCTTCTCACTCAGAAAGGGCACGAAGCGAGGCACCCACAAGCTTGTCATTGAGGTCAAAGAAACCCTTCGCTTCTTCTTTGGACTCGAGATGCCGATGGTGATCACGGACCTGCCTTTTTCTATTGAACCGGAACTGATTCAGCCACCTCTTCGTCGGAGTGAATTCGACGAGGATGCTGAAGGACTACTCCTCGCCGGATACCGGTTTTTTATCGGCTCGCGCGGAGTCCTATTCGCCGCGCTCGATACCACGACCGAGGGTATTGAGGTGGGGTACACCCAGTACGATCTTTTTGGCGCCAATGCATTTCTCAACGTCGGAATCTCGCACGGTATCGGTAATGACAGCTGGGGATCCGATCTCGAGTTTGGCTTGCCCGTCAAAGGCAACCACTCTCTGCGCTTGCTGTGGAGCGGCAGACAACAGGATTGGACGTCACAAAGTTCAAGGAGTCGGGATTGGGAGCGGCATCTAGCGTTTCGTTGGCATTCTGATACCCGAAACGACATTCTGTTTGCTACTCGCGGCGCGCTGATTACCGCGGGAATTGAGTACTTCGACAGCCGGTACCGGTTCCGAGATCTCCCTCATGAATTTAACGATGCGCAACCGGAGATCCGTTTCCAAAGGGATGAGGATCTATTGGCTGCGGTTTTCACCGCTCAGAAGTTCCATCAGATCAACAGTCGATCCTCGTGGTCCTTTGGCGGGCGGGCGGCGGTCGGCCGGGCACATTACTGGGTAACCGAGGACAGCTGGTGGTCTCAGTATCTCCCGAACGATGTCAATCAACAGATTTTCGAGGCAGACGCCAATATTGGGTATCTTCACACCCTGTGGCGGCCGGCCGCTTCGCGGCAGCTCAACGATCTTCGATGGCGGACCAACCTCAGCCTGTATGGCGGGCACTCTCAGTACGATAAGTTCACCACGAACGATTCGATCGGACGCCTCTCACTGACTACGTCATTGGCGTGGCGCAGCCGATGGGGTGTCCTTCGATTCGCAGTTTCCTATCGAAAATTCCTGGGAGACACCGATGGTCACCGCGAGTGGAGCGGAGCCCTGCGATGAGAAGGCTTCTATTTCTCCTCCTGGTGACCACAACTGCCTTCGCAGGCGACGAGCCGGCCGCACACTTCAACTCAAAATCTCGAGAAATCGTCGTGACCGGGCTCCCCGATGTGCTGAGCTACGCGCTCATATCTGGAGAAATTGACTCTGGTCTTACGAACAGCCTCGTGCTGAGCGCAGTTGCGCGCAAAGGACGCGGTAAGAAACATCAAGGTGGAGCGCTCATCGACATCCGTTACGACCTTTGGGACGAAGTGTATTCAATCCATTGGATTGGGGTGGATGGAACTCGGCGCCAGGAGTCGGTCGATTCCCGCGAAGCGCTCAGACTCTGGTGGCTTAAGGCTGAGCTGCCAGTATTGGGAGGCTTTGCTGATTTCAAAGGCGATTGGCGCTTGAATCTGGAGTTGAGCTTTGTCCCCTTTTCCGAAACTGAACAGGACGAGACACGACAGTGGATCTCCGGTAACAAGGAGTCGGATCCCCAATCGCCGGGCACCAAAAATCCTGGAGGCTTTGGTCGGGCGTCAAATCCATATGCGGCTGTCGTCGATGTTCTGGTGGTGACATCCATCAGCCGCCGAGCGCTCCTCACTTTCGAGTGGCGAATTCCCATCACAACGGAGGCTAGTGTTGAAACCAAGATTCATCATGGTTCCCTTGATCCTTCTGACCCTGGCGACAGTGGCGGTCTTTCTCCTCCTTGACGCGAGTTTGACTCAGAGTCGAACTCTCCTCGGGATCCATCCAGAGGTCGTCGAGATGCTCGAAGCGTCGCTCGAGGACCAGAAAACTCTCGCTCGTCTTCTACCAGAAGACGCGAGCCGTTATCGAAAGCGCTTCAATGACACTGAAAACTCGCTCCACCATCTGGCTGTCCTGCGCCACAGCAGGCAGCAGATCGCTCGTCGGCTGGCAATAACATTCACGATCCTGCTTGGCGTTGCCTTGGCTCTGGTTATGGGTGTCGAAGCCCTGCGCTCGCGCCGCGACCGTCGCCGGCTTGACCACCTCCGTCAGGCTCTTGAGGCTTTATCAGTCGGTCACACCGGTGTGGAGGTTGGTGATCACCGCCGGGACACAATCGGCCGCATCGGGCGAATGATCGAAGATGTTTCAGGCACTCTGGGTCTTCAGCGACACCGTCTGGCGGCGCTTTCGAATCTCGAGCGATGGCAGGAGGCGATACGGAGGCAAGCCCACGAGCTGCGAACCCCGCTTTCCGCCGCACGTCTTGAACTCGACCGTTTACACGATACGGCGGTCTCGAATCCTCCGGACTGCGCGGTGATCAAGCAGTACGCGATGAGTATCGGCGAGGAACTGGATGGTCTCGGGGCCATGGTCGGCGGATTTGCATCCTTCGCTCGTCTTTCCAAACCACAGCTGGAGCCCATTTCTATTCGAAACCTGCTTGAAGAGTTTGTCCGTACGTTTGCGGCAGCCTGGCCAAACCTCTGCTTCGCTTCACAGGCCAACGACGTTGATGCCACAACCAATGCAGATCGAAATCAGATACGTCAGGTGCTCGTCAACCTCTGCGAGAACAGTTCGCTGGCCACCAGCGAATCGCGATGCCAAGTTTCAATCGAACTTTTTCGTATTTCGGAAAACGAAGCCGCTCTGGATGTGCGAGATGACGGTCCCGGTGTCTCCTCTACGATAAAGGACCGAATTTTCGAACCCTATGTGACGACACGCGAGGTCGGCGAGGGCAGCGGACTCGGACTCGCGATCGGTCGCAAAATCATGCTCGAACATGGTGGAGACTTGGAGTTGATCGAAAACTCGGGTTCCGGAACGGTCTTTCGAATGACTTTCCCGATTATTCGTTCTGAGGCGACCCAATGAAACGCGTTGCGGTGGTCGAAGACCACCCAAAAATCCGTGCGAACCTCCTCTTCCTACTCGATCGTGAAGGTTTTCGAGTGACCGGGTTTGAAACAGCGGAGGCATTCCTGTCAGACCCGAGCATCATGGCGGAGCCACCAGACCTGATACTGCTCGATGTCCGCCTTCCTGGTATGAGCGGAGTCGAACTTTTGCGACGCCTCGTGGAGGAAGACAGGCTTTCGCCCACAATCGTCGTTTCAGGCGAGGCGACGGTCTGCGAGGCCGTGGAAGCTCTACAACACGGTGTGTATGATTTCCTTGAGAAACCATTCTCGGAGGACCGCCTCCTCCGTTCAGTCCATAACGCCTTGGATCACCATGGATTAAAGCGCGAAGTCAAAAAACTCCAAGCGCAGCTTGCAGACGAAAATACTATCATCGGAGAATCTGACCCGGTCCGTCGGATGCGTCACATGATCGAGCGGTTAGCAGTCGTCGAGAGCAGCGTCCTAATTATGGGAGAGAGCGGCACGGGAAAGGAACTGATTGCAGATGCCATCCACCGTCTTAGCCCTCGAGCCGGTGGCCCACTCGTAAAGGTCAACTGCGCCGCCCTGCCGCGACATCTGATCGAAGACGAACTTTTCGGCCACATCCGAGGCGCCTATACCGATGCTCGCTCGGACCGGTCAGGACTCTTTGAACAAGCGAAGGGCGGGACACTATTTCTCGACGAGATCGGAGACATGGATCCCGCGCTGCAAACGCGTCTGTTGCGGGTGCTTGAAGAAAAGACCGTCCGCCGTCTAGGTGGCAATCGCGATCGTCGCATCGATGTTCGGGTGATCGCCGCCACCAACCAGAATCTCGACCAATCCGGTCGCGAGGGCCGATTTCGCGAGGACCTTTTCTACCGACTCGCTCAACTTCTGATCGAGGTCCCACCTTTGCGTGATCGAGGCTCCGACATCACTCTTCTTTTCGCCCATTTTCTCTTTGAAGCAAGTGCTCGACAAGGCCAAGAGATACGTCACGTGGACCCTGCAGTCACCCCGATCCTGCAATCCTACTCTTGGCCGGGGAACGTCCGCGAACTCAGAAACCTGTGTGAAAGGCTGGTTGTTCTCGGAGGCGATCCCATACAACCTGAGCACCTCCCCAGCAATCTCCTCGAAGAGGACTCCAAAACGGTAGCCACCCGAGCACAACACTCAAATTCGGCGTTAAAACCCACGCTTCGAGAATTTCGTAGACGATGCGAGAAAGAGTACATCGAAAACGTCCTCAATCGGTGCGGATGGAACTTTACCGAAGCCGCCAAGGTGCTCGCCCTGCAGCGTACGTATCTCCACCAAAAGGTGGTGAAACTCGGCATTACCCGGCCCGGTTGATTTTTGATGTAGAGGGGGCGGACTAACCTGTATCATTCTCCCACTCCCCCATACGGCGTGCAGATTGTTCTGAACACCCCGACTGTGTCGAAGCATTGAACTACACCACCCGGTCCGCTCGTGTACCCTTGGTCAGTTCGTGCGGTGCACAGCACATCGATTAAAAAGGAGTTCAGAGATGTCCCATGGATTTACTCGGCTTTTAGGCTCTGTCGCACTTTTTGGCCTGGTTCTCCTCGGTTTTTCGTAAAGGTGCCAGGCACTGCTTTGCTGAACTAGGGGTAGGGGCTCAGGGCTCCTCGCTAGCCGCATTGTCGAGGCGCTCTGCGTCGGACGCGAACTCAGGATCGGATTCTCGACGGGTTGCCCCTCTCCGGACCCCCCGACTCACCCCGCCCCATGACCTTCCTGGCGGGTGAATTCGTCCATGAGCACGACCATCCCCATGGTGCACTCCTGGTGCACTTGAACTCAACAAACGCCAGCCTACGCCGCAATGATCTCAGAGCTGCGATACCATAGCCCTGCTGGAATCCAAACAATGCAAGACCTCATCGGTCGCACGCTCGGGCACTACCGCATAATCGACAAGATCGGCGAAGGCGGGATGGGTGAGGTGTACCGAGCCCAGGACGAGCGGCTGGATCGGGATGTGGCGATCAAAGTCCTTCCGGCATCCGTGGCTCAGGACCCTGAACGCATCGC
>RCNC010009245.1_pt1 | contig 10483 bp, 11 predicted proteins | sample 2041301 | NCBI WGS metagenome assembly RCNC01 (sample SAMN09708231, study PRJNA481090) | Marine sediment metagenome, whole genome shotgun sequencing project. | biome: marine sediment; feature: ocean; material: sediment; isolation source: Sewage treatment plant 13A marine sediment (STP13A) ... | reverse complement strand
CCATCCAAATGAAACCTCTCGGTCCCAAACATACGCAAATTGTGTCCAGCTCCTCCCCCGCTATAGCGGTGTTGGCTGGCACTTGATGCGAGCTGGCTCATCCCCTTCGCTCCAGCCCCATTACAGAACCTTCAACACTAATACGGGATGATCCGCCCCCTTCATCTGCATCGATACTTTCCCCCTTCGTGGGCTTCACTTATATGGTTTTCTCTTAACATCATATGAAGGGTTCCCATGTTCCGTGCAAGAGCCTACATCCAACATAGTTGCTATTATTAGCCCCTTATTTTTCTTGTGATATACGCTTTTTTGACGAATTTCGACCAAATCGAAAAATTGTTGATCCAAAAAGAGCTTCAAAATAATATATCTGTAATCATCAATTGAGCCGGATACTTGGCTTATTCTCCATATATCGGATGTTTACCTGAAGTCATATTATTCCCCCTCAAATGCAAGACGGTCATTGGATTATTGGGCGATAGTGATTATTGTAAAAAGGATTCACACTTTAATGAAACAATCCTTAAGGAGGGCTCAGCCATGTCAATTCTTTATTCAAAATCCGCTCTTGGCCTTATGACGTTACGAAATCATCTGGTCATGGCACCTATGACGCGCAATCGCGCTACCGACAATATTCCCAACGATCTTATGCTGACGTACTACAAACAGCGTGCTACTGCCGGCCTCATTATTACCGAGGGTACGTCGCCCTCACCGAACGGATTGGGTTACCCGCGCATCCCCGGGATATTTTCACCCGCCCAAGTCGAAGGCTGGAAACACATTACCGATGCAGTGCACGTCAAGGGGGGGAATATGTTTCTGCAGCTCATGCACTGTGGACGGATTTCCCATTCCCTGAACCTGCCTGCGGGAACACGCATACTTGCGCCTTCGGCTGTGGCGGCTGCAGGCGAAATGTACACGGATGCCGAGGGCCTGCAGCCCCATCCCGAGCCGCAGGCGATGACCGAGGAGGACATTAAAACAGCCATTGCAGAGTTTGTCCAGGCTGCTGAAAATGCTGTAGCAGCAGGGTTTGACGGCATTGAACTTCACAGTGCAAATGGTTATCTTCTGGAACAGTTCATCCGTCCCAACACGAATTTGCGTACGGATATTTATGGCGGTCCCATCGAGAATCGTGCCCGCTTTGTGCTGGAAACAGTCGAAGCGACGATAAAGACCATTGGCAAAGAGAAGGTGGGCATCCGGCTATCGCCTTTCGGTGCGTTCAACGATATGCCGTTGTACGACAGCATGGCGTCAGATTACACCTATCTGGCAGAGCAGCTCAACACCCTTGAACCGGTATATATCCATCTTGTGGATCACTCGGGAATGGGAATGCCGCCGGTGCCCGATACCATTAAGGCGGCCTTCCGACAAAAATTCAAAGGGGCCTTGATTCTTTCCGGCGGGTATGATGCCGAGCGCTCCGAAAAGGACCTGGCCGCGGGCAAATGCGATCTCGTTGCTGTAGGACGGCCTTTTCTTGCGAATCCCGACCTGGTGGAGCGCTGGAAAACCAGCACGGATGTTAATGCTCCCGACATGGATACATTTTATACACCTGGAGCCAAAGGCTATAACGACTACCCGGGTCTTGAAAAATAGACATCAATATTGCATAAACAGCATGGCAACCCTCTTTAAAATGATCGAGTTACTTTTGCCGTGCTGTTTCCCTTTTGGATGGGTGTCAACGGAAGCCATGAAATAAATATAAGAAATCTTTGCTGGTTTGCTAAAACGCTGTTACCGGCAGCAGGGATAATAGACCAGATCAATGCCATCGAAGCCACTCCATATGAGTATGCTTTCCAGATGTTGTGATAAAATTTCTTCGACGAAAACCTGCACTAGCTCCCACATAGCTGTGCTATTTGAACGCCAGAAAGAGTTGTGATATTATTAATATCTGTTGGTTGGCTCGACCCGTAATTTTCTATTTGATTCTTTTGTCTTTACCCTATATTAAATCGACCGATTAAATAGGGGGATGTTATACAAATTTCTTCAAGGGCCGGCTGATGCAGGATATTCTCTTTATCCTTTTACTGATAGGAGTTGGAATAATTTCCGGATTTCTGAACGTTATGGCCGGCGGCGGATCGGCCATCTCCTTACCTCTTTTGATTTTCCTCGGCCTGGACAGTCCCCTGGCTAACGGCACCAACCGTCTGGCCATTTTCATTCAGACCATTGCCAGCATCCTATCCTTCAAACAAGAAAAGCTTTTTGAATTCAAAACCAGCCTGAAGATTGCCTCTTTCGCGCTTCCCGGTGCCATTGCAGGCGCTATTCTCGCGGTAAAAATTGACAGCGCTCTTTTTCAGCGGGTCCTGGCGTTCTTTATTCTGGGTATTTTATTAACCGTCATTATCCCAAGATCAAAAAAAACTACCACCACTCAAACTGTCAAGCCGGCTCATGCCTGGCTGATTTACCCAACCATGATGGTTATCGGATTCATCGGAGGGTTTCACCAGGTCGGTATCGGTTTTTTAATGATCGGTGCCTTGAGCCATATACTGAAAATGGATTTGGTGCACATCAACATGCACAAGGCGTCCGTCTTTTTCATCTATACGATCCCGGCCCTGATGGTATTTGCCTGGACCGATAATATCAACTGGAAGTACGGAATCGCACTTGCCGTTGGAAATGCCATTGGCGGTTGGTGGTCGGCCAAGGTTGTTGTCAGAAAGGGAGAAAAGACAATTCGGATCTTCCTGGCAGTAGCCATGTTGATCATGGCCGCCAAGTTGCTGAACAGCTTTTAGAAGGTACAAGTACCGGTTAAGGTAGTGACGGAATAATACAGTTATTTCTTGAATCTCTTTATGGTACTACCTGCAAAGCGTATTAAGCCTTTTTTTAGTCGACTTTATAATAAGTGGGGTAAAATATTGTTTTAGCTACTGCAATTTTTCTTTCCATTTCACGTTGCATTTCTTTCCTTCTACAGGCGATACCGCTCCTTTTATCACTTGCAATATACCAATGGTCTTTCCTCCGATCGGGTTCATTTCGTTTTTCAGGTTTATCAATAAAGTGAGTTCTGCTCCAACGGGCGCTAATCATTTAATTACCTTTCATTACTTTTTTCTTAGTAGTTTCAGCAGTATCGTAGCAAAAGACCTCTTAAGTTTATGCAATAATCGTGCAGGAAACATATGATCTCATAAACACTGCAACAGTAAGGATTCAATGGGAATTGGCATTATATCGGCATCATAAATGTAACCGGCACTACCCATAAAGCATGTAATCTCTGCCACAACATTTTTCTATCTGCGTAAATTAACAGACATTGACAATAACCACATTGTGATATACTTTTATACTAATAATGGTACTTCAACTTACCAGTAGATTGGTTCTTCTTTAAAAGATCCGATTATCTATTTGAAAGGGGGTGAAACCATGCTTAGTAGACGATATATGCTTAGACCTACCGCTCATTGTAGTAATGGTTGTATACTCAAGCCCTGAGCATGGCGTTAAAAGGTTTATGTAAACAGGTGTTGACAATTACCACAATGTGACATAAGTTGAATATAAAGCCTACGTTCAACATGACGTTGGTGCTCCCTCCTTTCTATGGTCCCTGTATTTGCCCACAGGGACCATTATTTTTTTTGTCCCCAGTTTTACATTCCCAGCAGATCCTAACCAACATAGATACCCTACACACATAAGCTGGTACTAACCCAGATAGCTACGTCGATACGATGATCGTGCTGGGCAGGTAACCATAGATATGGAAATAACAATCAGCAAGACCATGATCACGAAAGCCTTCTACAATGACATAATCGGTGGACGTGTTCTGAAAGCCTTCAACAACATAAACAAGAAACTAAAGAAGGGGAGCAACGCAAGAAGCAGAACGTTGACCTTCAATGAATATGTCAATCTGATCGATGTTGCCCCTGTTCACTTGAGAGCTTTTCTGATCATTGCCTTTCATACAGGCATGAGGCGAGGGGAGATCAGGCAGCTTAAATGGTCATACATTGACCGTGAGGCCGGTATAATAAGGTTACCTGCTGCAGTGGTGAAGGAAAAGAAGGATAAATCAGTACCTATCAATCACCACGTGGAAAAGGTGTTCAAGGAGCAGCCAAGAGCTATTTTGCATGATTTTGTCATTACCTACAAAGGACAGCCGATCAAGCAACCCGGAGGGCCTCAACAGATCGATCAGGACTGCCTGTGAAAAGGCCGGGGTGCCCTTTGGCAGAAAGACAGATAACGGGATCACCATTCACGATATACGCAGGACCATGAAGACCAATATGCTGAAGGCTGGAATTGAGAAGGAATACCGTGATTTGATCTTGGGACATAGTTTAAAGGGAATTGATGCCCACTATCTGGCAGTCGATGAAAAAAGCCTAAAACAAGCTATGGACAGATACACGGAGTGGGTTGACAAAAAGCTCCAAGCTGTTTCCGCAAATGTTACCAAAACCGTTACCAAAAACATAGATAATTAATAGCATGTGCGCTAATACTCAATACAGTAAAAGAAAAGAAGGAACATACGCTATGATAAAAGGGCTTACAAGATCAATGCTTGTAAACCCTTGCCAGTTTGGTGCCCCCGGCAGGAATCGGACCTGCGGCACATGGATTAGGAATTCTTTTAAAGGGGTTGTTTGATTAAGATAGATGAATAATAATTAGAAATGATTAGTCAAAATTAAATAAGAAATTCAATATGTTATTAACGAAAATGAGTATTTATGATGCTATGTTAATATTTGTTAATCAGATAGATAGTTTTTGCTAAATGTTACCCAAATGTTACCCAAAGTAACCACTAAAAATTCCCTTCCGTAGATAAAATATTTTGTCAATATTTGGCTGTACCCCGCGACGCTTCCGGATTTTCCCAAAATATCATTACTCACCCAGTTCACTTCTCCCAAATAAACACTTTTATCAAGTATAAACAATTGATTTTGTTGATAATTTTTATTGATTTAAATTATTTTTTGTGAGAAAATATTGATTCACGTAGAAAGGAGTTTTATAACCACAAAAAGGAGGTATTATGAAAGAAAACAGCGAGCTAAACGAACAACTATTGACAATCGGTGATGAACAGTGGGCCAGGCCCAGGCTGTTTGCAACAATCGTGGACACGGCGGTAGGCACCCTCGCCAATGATCGAATCACGAAACGAGGCTTTCCTTTCAGCCGGATAGGTGGCCGGATTTATTATCCTTTGAGAGAAGCCGCAAAATTGCTTCGGGCAAACATGGTTGTTCCCCGGGGGGAAAAGGAGGTTGACCATGACAAAAGATAAGATATCGCTCTATCCCTCAGATCTTTTAAAACTTGGGATGCTATTGGAATTGTCAAGTCTGGCGGTATTCTTATCCCTGGTACTGCTGGCAGCCATGAATTTTAAGACGGGAAATTTAACTTGCTGGAAGTCCTTGAATAAATTGGCCAAGGAAATGCGGTGCCACAAAAGGTCAGTCCAAAGAGCAGTGAAGGAACTTGAATCAAAAAAGATCATCGCCGTCGGAAAGAAACGAACCGGGAAAGGCGGACTGGAAAATAATACATATAAATTCTTGCTGACCGATAAGGACATAACGACTATACGGGCATGGAGACCATATGCATATAGTCAGCATGACCATATTCATATAGTCAGGAAGTCGTTATCCTTGTGGTCACAGTGTCTTTCGAATATAACAAGAGGAATAAACAAAGAAATAAAACCATCAATCAATCAAGCCGACGGATCGACTTTTTCAAATATTTCAGAAGGACACCAGGCAAATTCTTCTGAAGAAATTTCGATTTCCGATGCTGACAAAGATGTTGACAACGATGCTGACAACGATGCCGAAGATACCGATGGTGTCGATGCTTTTGATTCCGAAGAGTGTGCCGCCGGCGGCCATGCCCACGAAGTTCCCTACTTGAGCGTTGAGGAGCTAAAAAAATTGTACGGGAACAAGATTAAACCTGTTGACCTTACCCGGGGAAGGTCCAAAATATCGCTGAAAAAAATCATCGCCCCGTTTTATGAGCGACAAGATCTGGATAAAGAGCTTAGCCCTTGGTTCGAAAAGTGGGTCAAAAAATATATTGATGACGTTCTCAGAGAGCACTGGGCCAAGAACGTCCCTATGAACACAGGAGGCATGGAACATCTGTTGAAGCGGTTCTGCCGTTCCGGTGCCGCCGAACATTTTGGTTTTGATCCGATCGGAGAAAATGAAAATTTTCAAGCACTGGTTGACCAAATAGAGTATCCCCCGGCGCCAAAAGTGCAGCATGAGCAGGTGCAGTCGATGATTGAAAAGGATGCTCCAGACATCATTTTCCGTCACTTGCTGGGACAGCTCCCACTTAATGAACGCCAGGAGGTCGGGGAAAAAATGGAGTTTGTGCCTGGGGAGTATCTGGTAGAGAAAATGGCCTCACTGATCCCGGAGATTCGGACTAAGATTGCTTTTCGGGAAGAATTTCTTTGACTAATAATTTTATCTATGAATTTAATTAGTTAAGTGAATCTGAGTGCAGAAATTACTGCCACTACGTGGCATAAAAAGGAGAATAAAATGGATTTTAAAATGAGACAAAAAGCAAAAGAACTAGCCATTTCAAATGTGGTAATTTAACCGGATAGACAGTTGAGATCCATTGCGAAATTGAACCGCAAGGGGGGGGGTATATTCCTATATGGGACCGATGCCCGATGTCTTCTTTCTGGTTAGCGTTGCAAAATCACGATTTCTGAATCTGAAGCAATTCCGATACCCGTAGATTCTGAAAATGTAATCACCTATATTGACGGCGATGATGGTGACATGGGTGTTAGTTGATATTAATTTGTTTGACATGATACCGGAACCATTATATAATCTAACATATTGATATATATCAAGATAAAATCTTTTGTCATGGAATTATCTCGAGCATGGCACCCATTGCAACGAAAAGGGGAATAGTTTGCCTGCATGCTTACCTGAAATACGAAACACGAAAAAGAAGAATTGGCTCTACGCGTTTGAGAGAAGTCTCAATCGATCGGAAGCATGCAGCTCGATTGGGATTGCAAGATCAACTTTTTGGCGATGGTTTAGAAGCGATAAAACCTTCGCGGAAAAAGTAATGGAAATTGAAGAAGCCATTATTGACGAGATAGAGGGGAAACTTTTACACATGGCTCGCAATGGAAATATTCAAGCCATAAAAACTGTCCTTAAAGCAAAAGCACGAAATCGAGGATATACAAACAAATTGGAAATTTCTCAAACTTCAAAGCAAGAAAATGTTGATACTCAGCGCCTTGAAATATTGCTGTCGGATAGCACTACAGCACACGCGCTGGAAGTGATCTCCTCAAAATACATAGAAGTGGACAATATTTCAAATAATGAAAAATGAACTTCTGAAAATTACTGGGAATCGCCCTTGGGTTAGCCATCCGCATACGATCGCTCAAAAAATTGATCCGTCATGGAAACCTTTCAATTATTTGGTAGAAACTTCCAGGTTATTTGTAACCGAAATAACATCAAAAAATGCAAGAATAATATTTAGTTGTCACCCAAGAATCGGGAAGACAACTTTAAGTGTATTGTACTTGATCATATGGCACTTGAACCTCTGGCCAAGTAAGCACGTAATATTTTTTACATATGGGGAAGAATTTTCGACTGAGCGTTGTCGTTTAGTCAGAGATACAATTTTGCAGAATAGTAAATATTTAAATGTAAGTCTAACCACGGACAATCGAAGTGCATCTATGTTTACCACCCATCAGGGAGGTGGATTACGAGGTTTAGGAGTAGGTCAAGGTCTTGCCGGGTTACCGTGCAATTTAGCTGTAATTGATGATGTTTTTTCTTCCTGGGCGAAAGCACAAAATGCTCGAGAGCGGAAAAAAGTAATATCTTGGTTTGGCGAAGTTTATTCCAGGCTTTCTCCAGGTGGCAGTATTGTTCTTTGTGGTAATCGAACGCATTACGATGATCTGCAAGGGTACCTTCTTCGTCATCACCCCGACAAATGGTTAAATCTAACTTACCCCGCCTTATCCTTGGGGGCGGATGTTGATTCGTTAAAACGTCCAAAAGGCAAAGCGCTCTCACCAGTACTCTTTGATGAAGCCGCGTTGCATAAAATTAGACTGGCCATTGGGAAACAAAAATGGTCGAGTCAATACCAGCAATCGCCCGAAGCCAAGGAAATCGAAAGTGGTCCACAAGCTGTTTTTCCTGAAGAAATAATCTCAAGAATTGGGAATTCCCACTTGCCAAGATTTGATCAAACTAAATCCAATAATGAAGAAAATATACACTACATCGCTATCGATGTGGGTAAAAAATATTCACACACCGCCATTGTAATTTCAAGGGTTGTGGGAATGGGCAATCCAAAAGGGCCGGAATTACATATTATTGGTTTAAAGCAATTCCCGCTTAATACTATATTCCGAGAGATAGTCCAAGAACTCGTAGAGTTGAGCTTTTCGTCAAAGTTTGGCCAGCTCGCACCTGTCGTCTTGTTAGATTCCTCTGGGCATGGCGGTGGCATATCAACGGAGCTACTGGGTGAAAAAATTAAGCCAATATTGCCTATCACGATTTTGAGTACCGGAACCAGTAGGGATCAATTTCGGGTCCCTAAACAACTGTTAATCCAAAACTTTGTTGATTTTATTTTATCTCAACGATTGAAAATATGTGACAAATTAAATGACCAAGACCTACTTATCAAGGAACTTCAGGGTTATCGAAGTCAGTCATCACCACAAGGCAGAACAACCAAATATCGTACTACCGGCGGTGCGGGAACCGATGATTTACTTGATTGTCTCGCTCTTTGCACGTGGGCAGTTGAAAAAAAATGGAACCCTCGTTATGCTCAACAAGGTGAAAAGATTTATCCTCACAGTCTACCAAAACGACGCCCGATATCAGGAAATCGTGGCCCAATTATTCATTCAAACCTAAGTCGGTCTCTTTATGCGGAAAGAAATCCTGAATTTTCTTCTTGGAGAGGCTGGCGTTGATTTACAAAGGATATAGAATTCTCTGTCTCACAGCTCAGCACTCACGGCGGCGAAGAACAGCTATTCAATCGGATAGAAAAAGAAAGGATTTAAACACCACCCTGGACTCGTTACAAGACAGATTTGGGGAAAAGATTGTGCGTCCGGGCATACTAATTGATGAATAGGCAAGCAGAGACTATGCTCAAAGGTTTTATTTTATCCAGCAAACAGATAATTGCGGACAACCAAACCCGCTTGGTTTTTCAGGGACTGTGTTTGTACTGTACAGGGTTTGAAAAGAAGGGAAGATAACAACTCGAAGATTACTTTTATAATTTTCACTGAGACATCAAATTCAGCCCATGAAATATGGACAGGATGTTTACATACGGACATTTGGATTAACGAATTAAGTCACCGTGAGTAAGCCGTTACAGCGAAATATAGACTTCGCACGGATTATGTCAACTGACTGAGTTCACAGATATATTATGCTGTGTTACATAATCTCGAGTTGGAAGAAATTGCCAAGTTTGATGTAAGCTCTATTTTTCAACATAATTACTTTTTGAAGGATTCATTCGTAAATCATTTCTAACAAAAGAGCATTGAATAAAGCATTGTGAAGGCTCCTCAGCAGGCTTAGGGAAAGAAAAAATAGATTGATATTAGGAAAGTGGTTTGTTTCAAATTTAGAATAGCAAAATTAAGTCAAAGCGATATCGTGATAAATGGTGGTATCCATTTTAGTAAATAGCAGGCACAATAAAAAATACTGCATGGGTGGCACCTTAGGTTTTATGATGGCTGAATAGACCAAAGGCCGTGTTTTAAGCAGTGTGCTTAAAGCACATTTAATGGTAATAGCCAAGTTAGGCAATAGATATGAATATCCGAGAAATGACTATAGATGACTACGATGATGTCATCGAAATGTTCAAGGTAACTCCAGGTGTAACATTGCGAGATGCTGACTATAGAGAGTCTATGGAGAAGTATCTGTCTCGTAATCCTGGGTTGAGTTTTGTTGCTACTATCAATAATTCTATTGTCGGTTGTGTGATGTGTGGCCACGATGACCGCAGGAGCTACCCTCAACACCTCGTATTTAAACAAGTAAACAGGAATGAGGGGATTGGAACATCCCTGTTTACCGCATATCTTGATGCGTTAAAAATTTCGGCATTTACAAAACCCACAAATTTGTTTTAAAATTAACAGTTTCGCTAATACATTTTGGATTAACAATGAATGGGCATTGAGTGATGATCTAAATATGTACTCTTACAACAACTCAAATAATAAAAACGCCTAACAAAAACATCGAAATGGGTTCTTATTACGCTGTGCTTTATACTGAATCTACCCTAATTTAGTGGACACCTCGAAAAGCCCAATGTATATGGGTAGAAGGAGGTGTTCCAATGTCAAAGAAAAAAA
>RCNC010003341.1_pt1 | contig 10487 bp, 10 predicted proteins | sample 2041301 | NCBI WGS metagenome assembly RCNC01 (sample SAMN09708231, study PRJNA481090) | Marine sediment metagenome, whole genome shotgun sequencing project. | biome: marine sediment; feature: ocean; material: sediment; isolation source: Sewage treatment plant 13A marine sediment (STP13A) ... | reverse complement strand
CTGGAACGACCAGCGTTAACGGACGAGGCTGACTGGATTGCGAAAGCAAAGCGGTCGGATGCGGGTGCTTTCGAGCGTCTATACCGCATGCATATAGATAAGGTGTACGGGCTATGCCTGCGGATGACCGGCAATGTTGCTGAAGCGGAAGATTGTGCTCAGGAAGCTTTTATTCAGGCCTGGACCAAGCTCGACAAATTTCGCGGTGACAGCGCATTTAGTACCTGGTTACACCGCATAGCAGTAAACGCGGTACTTGGACGGATACGGAAGTCCAAACGCGAGCACGACCGAATTAAGATTGCTTTCGAGCAATCGTCGTCGCCGGTATCGGTGGCAGACAACGGCGAGTTACGGGATATGTCAGAGGCAGTCGACCGCTTACCGCAAGGAGCAAGGCATGTATTCGTACTGCACGCTGTGTACGGCTACACCCACGAAGAGACAGGTGCAATGCTGGATATTGCGTCAGGAACGAGCAAGGCACAGCTGCACAGAGCGCGACGATTGTTAGCGCAACAGCTCAAAGAGCAAGGATTTGAGGAATGAGTGAGCAAGACGACAAAATGACAATGGCGGCGAGTCAGCTGGCGACGGAGATTGCTCCGTCCCGCGACCTCTGGCCGGGCATTGCCGAAGCGATCAAGGCACCGCAACAGCCACGGCAAACGCCATGGTTTGCGCAAGCAGCTGCAGTTTTCTTGCTCGTCGGGGCGTCTTCAATGGTCACTTATTCGGTCCTCAAGTACGATGCGGCGAATACGCCGCAGTCGGTCGTGCAGGTTATCCCGACCAATTTGACCTTCGAACGCGCGGCGTTTGGTGGTGAGCACACTCTGGAATCCGTCTACGGTCGTGCTGCGGGCAACGTCGAATCGAGTCTCGATCGCGAGCTGCAAAATCTTTCGCCAGAAGCTCGTGAGGATGTAAAGCGCAACCTGGCCGTAATACGTCAGGCGATCGCTGACATTAGTCAGGCGCTGGAAGAAGAACCGAACAACGGATTTTTGCAGGAATTGCTGGTCGAAGCCTATCGCAACGAGTTGGCAATAATGAATCGAGTTGGTGGCATGACGCAACGGGTCATGGCGCGCAAAGACATCTAATCTATTTTGTAGGAGGGCCTTCAGGCCCGAATGAAAAAGGTGAACACATGAAATATGGAAACTTGATCGCACTAGCCGCCGGCATGATCAGCATGCCGGTAATTGCGGATGAACAGGTTAATCAAACGATCGACGCCTCAGATGATGGCTATGTCGAGATCTTTAATACCTCGGGCTCAATCGAAGTTATCGGTTGGTCAAAGGACAGCATTGAGATCACGGGCGACTTGGGCGACGCGGTAGAGGAGCTGATCGTTGAGCGAGACGGCAACGAGGTTTTGATTCGAGTTGAAGTACCCAATCGACATTGGGGCGATATCGATGCTGACCTGGTGATAAAAGTACCCGCAGACAGCTCGATCGAAGTATCTGGCGTAAGCACGGATATCGAAATCGAAGACGTGCTCGGTGAGCAGTCGCTGAGTTCGGTTAGCGGTGACATTGAGGTCAGCGGTGCTGCAGATGATGTTGAAGCCGAGTCTGTGAGCGGTGATATCGAAATTGCAGGCAATGGTGCTGAAGGCAGCTTTGAGGGCGCGACTGTATCAGGCGACGTGATGGTTAATGGAATGTCAGGCAGCGTTGATGTGGAATCTGTTAGCGGTGACGTTGATGTAATCGGTGGCACATACGAACAAGCCTACTTTGAAACTGTCAACGGTGACCAAGCGTTTCACGCAGAACTTACGCAAGATGGCGACCTTTCAATGGAATCAATAAACGGCACGGTCGATATCGAATTTACGGTGCCAATAACATCCGCACGTTTCGACATCGAAACCTTCAATGGCAGTATCAGAAACTGTTTCGGACCGAAGCCTGAGCGGACCAGCAAGTACTCTCCTGGTCTGGAGCTAAGCTTTACGATTGGCGATGGCGATGCCAGAATTGAAATCGAAACACTCAACGGCAGCGTGAACGTTTGTAACACGGACTAGATTATTCGGCAGCTGCCAGGCAGTAACTGGCAGCGCCTGTTGTCAGATACAATCAGCCAGATGAGCGATCTGGTCCAATCTCTAATCGATGAATTCGGTGCCGATGCTGTCATCGGTGAGAGTGAGCTTGCAGAAAGAGCCACTTCTTACTGGGATTCATCGCCGACGACAGCGAAAGCGCTGCTTCGTCTGACGAGTACCGGGCAGGTTAGTCGCGCGATGAAGATGTGCGCGGCGCAAAATCAAACAGTCGTTGTTCAGGGCGGGCTTACGGGCGTCGTCGCAGGCGCTGTTGCTACCGCTGATGACATCATCATTTCTCTCGAGCGTATGAACCAAATCGAGTCAGTAGACGCGATGGATGGCGTCGCGACAATTCAGGCAGGCGCGATTCTGCAAACAGTTCAGGAGCAATTGGCCGAGCAGGGATTCTTGTTTCCGCTGGACCTGGGTGCCCGCGGCAGCTGTACCATTGGCGGCACGGTTGCGACCAATGCTGGCGGCATCAACGTGCTGCGCTATGGAATGATGCGCAACCTCGTTCTTGGGCTCGAAGCGGTCATGGCGGATGGCACGGTCGTATCGTCTATGAACCAGATGTTGAAGAACAATACCGGTTACGACCTCAAGCAGCTTTTCATAGGCAGCGAGGGCACGCTGGGGATCGTTACCCGGGTCGTGGTTAAGCTGTTCCCTCTGCCGAAGAGTCGACAGACGGCCATGTTCGCGGCCGAGTCATTCGACGCCGTTGTTAAAACGCTCAAAACGATGCAATCGGAGCTGGCGGGCACGCTTAGTGCCTACGAAGTGATGTGGAACAAATACTATAAGAGTGTTACTTACGAAGGCGCGCACAAAGCGCCGATGGATCGTGATTACCCTTTCTATGTAATTGCAGAGGCGGAAGGCGCGGATCCGGAAGCGGACCAAGAACGGTTTGAGTTACTTTTGGAGCGCTGTCTGGAGAAAGGCGATATCGTTGATGCGATCCTACCGAAGTCCACCGCGGAGCGCGATGCACTGTGGATCATTCGCGAGGATTTTGACCCCGCATTGCCGGCTTATCTGTATGACGTCAGCTTGCCGATCAAGTCCATGAGTACCTACGTCGGCAGACTGGAGGCTGCGATCTCAGCGTGGCGACCCGATGCTACGTGTTTAGTGTTCGGCCACATCGCTGACGGCAATTTGCACATATTTACGACGCCCTTCGATGATGGAGCCAATCAGGAACGCTGCAACGAGATCATCTACGGCTGTCTTGATGGGCTCGATGGATCGATTTCTGCCGAACATGGAATAGGCCTGGACAAGAAGGGTTGGCTTGGCGACAGTCGCAGCGAAGTCGAAATTCAGCTTATGCGAGACCTGAAAGGGCTTCTGGACCCGAATAATTTACTCAACCCCGGTAAGGTTATCGACGCCCCATAATTTGCTATTCTTACCGGCCCTGATCGGAGGCTGTTTTATGGCCCGCATATTCAAATATTTCGCTTACTTCATCGCCGCTGCTGCGGCTCTGATGGTCGTCGCTGTCATCACCGTCATGGTGCTCTTCGATGTGAACGACTATCGAGACGAAATCGAGCTTGCCGTAGAGAAAAACACGGGTCGTGAATTCGTTATTGACGGAGAGATCGGCATGGCTGTCTTTCCGTGGCTGGCGATCGAAATTCCTGGAGCTCGGCTGGGTAATGGCGCCGGCTTTGGAGACGAGCCATTTGTGAGCTTTAAAGAGGCGAGCCTGAGTGTTCGGCTCATGCCTTTGCTTATGCGTCGCGAAGTACAGATTACAACGGCCGAATTGGTGGGATTTCGGCTGAATCTCGCCATCAATTCCGATGGTCGCAGCAACTGGCAGGACTTCATTGATGCGAGCGAGGCGATGGACGCGATTGAGGTAGAGGACCTTAGCGATGCTGGCGCGGAAGTTTCTTACCGTGAACTCAATATAGCGGGCATCGAGATCCTTGATTCTGCGATCAGCTATGTGGATGCTCAGGCAGGCAGCAACATTCAGTTAAGCGATCTCAATATTGTGATGGGGGGTATTTTCGGCGGCGACGACACGATTCATCTGGATGGCTTTTCGATCGATGCCTTACTTGAAGGTGTCGCGCAAACACCGACGACGTTCGGGCTCGAAACGGCATCGGTTGACCTGAATACAGAGAGCAAGTCTGTTGTTTTGGCGACCGTCGAGCTTGCGGTGCTCGGACTAGATATCTCCGCAGAAGTTGAGCCGTTTTCTTACGCTGGCGACATTACGCCAGTCGCTGTGATTCAGGTTGACGCGTTCTCGTTGCGCAATCTCATGCAGCGACTCGACATCGAAGCGCCCGAAACCACGGATCCAACTGCCTTGGGTAAGGTTTCTATTAATGCGACAGCGAAGGTTAGTTCTACGGCTATTGCATTGACTGGCCTGACAATGGTGCTCGACGACACGACCTTCAATGGTGAACTCTCGATTCCGCAGGGTAGCGAAGATGTTTATCGCATCGACCTCAGTGCCGATTCAATCGATCTCGATCGCTACATGGCCCCAGTCACCGAGGGCGCTGCCAGCAGCGACTCCGCAGAGGTGCCGGTCGAAATTCCGACGGAGATGATTCGCCTGATCAACGCGCGCGGCAACCTGGCTCTCGAGAGCGCGCATCTCAGTGGCATGCGGTTTGAAGACGTAGTGCTGGGCTTGGCAACCGACGATGGCGTGCTGCGATTGCATCCCTTTAGTGCGACCTTGTTTGACGGCCAGTATCAAGGCGATATTCAAATTGATGCGTCGGGGGATACGCCTGTCATATCAGCTAACGAACGGGTTGAAGGTGTTCAGCTGGGTGCGCTGGCGATGGCGATGTTTGATCAGGACAATGTTTCCGGCACGATTAATGGCACCTTCAAGCTCAGTGGCAAAGGTGGGGATCTTGCTGCTATTCAACGTGATCTGGGAGGTAACATCTCGCTCGAACTTATCGATGGAGCGTACGAAGGCACGGATGTTTGGCATGAGCTCAGAAAGGCTCGCGCCGCTCTACGCCAGGAGCCGCCGCCGGAACCGACCTTGCCGGCTAGAACGCAGTTCAGCAATGTTAGTGCGAGCGGTCCGGTTGTTGACGGTGTATTCAGGAGCGACAATCTTGTTGTCGAATTACCGTTCATGCTGATCACAGGCAAAGGTGCGGTTAGCCTTCCAGAAGCAACCGTCGACTATCGAATGTCCGCACGCGTACTGGAAAAGCCTGAATTCATCGGCGACGACGTAACGGCCGATGAGCTAAAAGACTTTACCAAGACAGTAATCCCAATGCGGGTGACCGGCCCTCTGAGCGCGCCCAGCATCAAGCCCGACATGCAGAAACTGCTGGAGGATGGTGTCAGGAAAGAGGTCGAGGAAAAACTCAAGGATGTGCTCGGGGACCTGCTGAAGCGCTAGACACATGCGACGTTTTTTCTTCTGTCTATTGTTGTTGTGTGGCGGCGCCGATGCGGTGGAGCTGCGTAATGTCGATGTTGACCGCAAGGACGGACGCTATTTCTTAGTGTCAAACGTTTGGTTCGACGTGGACCTGGTATCTCTCTACGAGGTATTTCTTGATTACGATTTGTCGTCGCAGTTTTCGAGTTTTATCGTTGAGTCTCGCAACCTGGAACCCAGTGAGAACGGCCAGCGACGTTTCTATATTCGCAATGAAGGTTGTGTCTGGTTTTTCTGCAAATCATTCGAGCGAATTGGCTACATTGAGTACGAGCCGTACACTTTTATTCGTTCGACAGCCGATGCCGAAGTTAGTGATTTTCACGCAAGTCTGGAATCGTGGACGTTTGAGGTAGAAGGCGAGGGTACCGTCGTCGAATACCGCTTCGAGTTTGAACCGAAGTTCTGGATTCCGCCGCTGATTGGCCCGTATGTGTTGCAACGCAAACTCGAAACCGACAGCATCAGAGCGCTGCATCGCATCGAAGCGCTGGCACAGGAGCGACAGCCATGAGCGCGTTCGCTGCGCGTGTTCTGAGTTGGTTTGATGATCACGGTCGTAAGGATTTGCCTTGGCAGCAGAACATCAATCCGTATCGCGTCTGGATATCGGAGATCATGCTGCAGCAAACGCAGGTGCAAACCGTAGTCCCATACTACGAACGCTTCATGCGGTCATTTCCCGATCTGACTTCGCTGGCCGATGCGACTATCGATGCGGTTCTGCAGCATTGGTCGGGATTGGGCTACTACGCTCGCGCTCGAAACCTGCATCGGGCGGCACAGACTATAAGAGATGCTCATAGCGGTGTATTTCCGCGCACATTCGAAGCTGTTGTCGAACTGCCGGGTATCGGACGATCAACAGCCGGAGCGATTCTGGCGATTGCCACAGACGAGCGGCACGCGATTCTTGATGGCAATGTAAAGCGCGTGCTGGCCCGTCACGCAGCGGTCGCGGGCTGGCCGGGCAAGAGCGAGGTTGTTGATCGCCTTTGGTCACTTGCCGAAGAGGCCACACCAAATAGCCGGGTCGCCGACTACACGCAGGCAATCATGGATCTGGGCGCGACTCTTTGCACTCGCAGCAAGCCGCGCTGCGATGCCTGTCCTGTTGCTGCCGATTGCGCGGCGAGACAGGCTGACACGATCGACCAGTATCCCGGCCGCAAACCCAAGAAGATCAAACCTCTCAGGCAAACGACGATGGTGATGGCGATCAATAATGGGGCGATATTCCTGGAGCGACGTCCGCCGGTCGGAATCTGGGGCGGCCTGTGGAGCTTGCCGGAAGTGGAAAGCATCGACGAGTGGTGTCAGCAGACGTTGGACCAACAAGCAGGTCCTACCGAGCCGCGCGAGGTGCTGCGACATAGCTTCAGTCACTTCGATCTCGATATTCAGCCCGTTGTAGTGCGCGTCGCGAGCCTGTCGCGTAAAGTAGCCGATAGTCCGGATACCACTTGGTACTTGCTGGACGATAAACCGCCGGGCGGAATAGCTGCGCCGGTGCAACAGCTCATTAATTTATTGAAGACCCATATTCATTAGAGACTAAAACAAATGTCACGAACAGTTAAATGTGTCCTCCTCGGTGAGGAAGCAGAAGGTCTCGACTACGCGCCGTATCCCGGCGATCTGGGTCAGCGAATTTACGACAATGCCTCCAAGCAGGCATGGCAGCGTTGGGTAGCACATCAAACGATGCTTATTAATGAATACCGCCTAACCCCAATAGAACCCGACGCCCGCAAATTCCTCGAAACGGAAATGGAGAAGTTCTTCTTCGGCGAAGGCTCGGCAGCCCCCAAAGAATACACCCCAAAATAATCAGTGACAGTTACCGATTCCGCACCAATCCAGTGCACCGACGTATTTGTGTAGGGCATGCACCATTACAGTGCAAGATCGGTAACTGTCACTTGGTTAGCGGGTGCAGTATTGGACGCTGAATAGGTTTTTTGCGTCGGTCCAGACACGCGCTACTTTGAAGCCCGCTTCGTGTGCCATCTCTGCGAAACCCACTAACGTGTACTTGTGCGAGTACTCGGTCAGTATGCCTTCGCCTCGTTCTACTACGATGCTGTTTCCATTGATATTGACAGTCTGCTGCTTTGCGTTGATCAGTCGAATCTCAATGCGACCTTCTGACTGGTTGTATTGCGCTTTATGCTCCCACGAGTCGAGATCGAAGTCTGAACCGAATTCACGATTTAAATGTCGCAACATGTTCAGGTTGAACTCGGCGGTTACGCCGGCGCTATCGTTGTAAGCGCGTTCAATTATGCTTGGGTCTTTCTGTAAATCCACGCCGATCAACATTGCACCATTCTCGCCGGCTTCGTCGTACATGACTTTGAGCAACTCACTGGCTGCGGCACGGGGAAAGTTGCCGATGGTCGAACCTGGAAAGTAGACGATATTGCGTAAGGGCATTACCGTCGGATCAGGTAATTGAAAGCGCTTTGTGAAGTCCGCAACTACCGGCAAAACTTCAAGATGAGGAAACTCCGCACGAATCTCTTTGGCGGACGCGAGCAGATGCTCCTCAGATATATCGACCGGTACGTATACCGACTGATCGTTAAGGTGCTCGAGCAACACGCGTGTCTTTCGGCTGGAACCACTGCCGTACTCGATAAGGCTGGCCTGTGGTCCGATGAGTGCTGCAATCTCGGCGATATTCTCGCGCATGATGCCGAGCTCTGTTTCGGTCGGGTAGTACTCTGGCAACGTCGTTATTTCGTCAAACAGTTTTGAGCCACGCTCATCATAGAAATACTTCGGCGAAATCATTTTCTCGTCTTGCTGCAGCCCGGCTACGATTTCCTGGACATTGTTCATGCCGCACCATCCTTCGCGAGGCGGATACCGAGAAACTGCCAGCGGGCATCCGGATAGAAAAAGCTACGATAACTGGCGCGAATGTGATCGGCGGCGGTTACGCAGGAACCGCCGCGAACTGTCATTTGATTGCACATAAATTTTCCGTTGTATTCGCCGAGCGAACCGGCAAGCGGTGTAAAGCCCGGATAGGCAGAATAAGATGACGACGTCCATTCCCAAACGTCACCGAAAAACTGTCGCGAATTTGTGGCTGCCGCCGGCTGCCAACAGCCTGACTCCATTAAGTTTCCGGCCGTTTCGATTTCTGTCGCAGCGTCTTCCCACTCGAACTCCGTGGGCAGACGAGCGCCCGCCCAACGAGCAAAAGCGTCCGCTTCATAGAAACTGACATGACAGACTGGTGCATGCTCGTCGATCTCGCGCATGCCGCCGAGCGTGAATTCTGAACCAAGGTCCTCGCTCCAGTACAGCGGTCGATTCCAGCCGCGTTCATTTATGACCGACCAGCCATCTGACAACCATAACTTCGAGTCGGCATAAGCACCGTCATTAATGAACTCCCGAAACTCTGCATTGCTCACGAGGTGATCGCCAATCTGATGCGGATGCAAGAGTGCGTCATGGTGCGGCGTTTCGTTATCAAAACAAAAGTCCATACCACGAGCACCGATCGAACGGATTCCAGAGCGACCATCAGTATAAGAATATTCGTTAGCGCTGCCGCTTGCGGCAATATGCAAATCACTATTCATTGCCGGCAACAGTGGATTGCACGACAGGACATGCTTGATGTCGGTCAACAGTAGTTCCTGATGCTGTTGTTCGTGATTCAGGCCAAGAGCGACACGTTCCACGAGGGCTTGGTCATCGCGTTGCTCAAGCAGCTTTCGTACGGCGTCATCAACATATTCCCTATAGGCAATTACTTCTGCATAAGTCGGTCGCGACAAAAGTCCGCGCCGCGGCCGTGCATGCATTTGGCCTACGCTGAAGTAGTAAGAGTTGAACAGGAAATGGAAGTCGTCGTTGTATCGAACGTAGTCGGATGCGAATTCCTGCAACACGAAACGCTCAAAGAACCACGTGATGTGCGCGAGATGCCACTTCGTCGGACTCGTGTCCGGCATCGACTGCACCACAGTATCTTCAGGTGACAAGGTTGCGCAAAGACGAACTGTCGTGTCGCGAACACTTTGAAACTTTTCAGCGAGCGATGTGATGACATCACGATCCATGCGCTGTCTCCCGTGGCATCGGCAGTTGCGTCGTTTTCTGCACGGTGCGAATAGCGACGCTGGAGTTCACGCGCGCAACGCCAGGCAGTCGGGTCAGAGATTCATTATGCAGACGTTCGAAGTCAGCCATATTGGCAACGACCACACGTAACAGATAATCAAACTCACCTGTCATTAGATAACACTCCATCACTTCGGGAATTCCTTTTACGGCTTCCTCAAAAGCCGCTAATTCACTTTGCTCTTCCCGGTGCAGGCCGATGTGTACGAACACATTGCCCGACAGTCCGGCCTTGGTTTGATTTAGCAACGCAGCATAGCGGTCGATGAACCCTTCGTCTTCGAGTGCGCGTACCCGGCGCAAACACGCGGATTCAGAGAGATTGACCGCCGCAGCGAGCTGAACATTACTGATGCGCCCATCTTTTTGCAGCGCATCCAAAATCAGACGATCGTAGCGATCTAAGCCCATGGCAGAAAATTGTGTGTAAATGACATGAAGAGACAGAATATTGCGCAAAAAGATCATTTCGTCAAGCAAATCGCAATCTAATGGCGCCGATAGCGCTGTATTGTGTCCGAATCTGTATATCTGTTTTTGGAGAGATTCAATGAAGATCGGGGTACCTAAGGAAATCAAAACGCTCGAATTTCGCGTCGGCATGACGCCATCGGGCGTCGTTGAGCTCGTGCATGACGGCCACGAAGTATTCGTTGAGACCAATGCTGGCGAAGGTATTGGCATGACCGACGCTGATTACGAAACAGCAGGCGCGACGGTGCTGAATACAGCAGAACAGGTGTTCGATGCCGCCGAAATGATCATCAAGGTCAAAGAGCCGCAACTGAACGAATGCGAAATGTTACGAGATGACCAGGTTCT
>RCNC010003340.1_pt1 | contig 10488 bp, 11 predicted proteins | sample 2041301 | NCBI WGS metagenome assembly RCNC01 (sample SAMN09708231, study PRJNA481090) | Marine sediment metagenome, whole genome shotgun sequencing project. | biome: marine sediment; feature: ocean; material: sediment; isolation source: Sewage treatment plant 13A marine sediment (STP13A) ... | reverse complement strand
GTGAAGAAGTCACACCCAATGTCTTGAAGATCCAACTCCAGGGCCCCAAAAGTCTGGGCCCCATCCACCAGGGTGAGAATTCCCCTGGCTCTCGCCAGCGCACAAAGCTCCTTGGCGGGAAGGGCCACTCCCGAGGAATTGGAAACATGACTGAAGGAAAGGACCCGGGTCCGGGGTGTGAGGGCAGAGGAAAAAGCGGCCATCAGTTCCGCTGGATCCCCAGAACCGGGAGCTGTGGTCACTCGAACCACCGAGAAGCCCCAGCGACGAGCACGAACATCCCAGGATACGTTGTTCGTGGGGTGGTTTTGGTCCCAGAGGACCACCTCGTCCCCTGGCCCCAGATCCAGCCCATTCACAATCGAGTTGTTTCCTTCGGAGGTGTTCCTGGTAATGGCGATCTCGGTTGGGGATGCACCCACATACTCAGCCAAGGCTTCCCGGGCCGTTTCTTTCAGAGCACCAAATTTCCCCCGGTTCTGAAAAGAAGCGTCTCGATCAATATCCCTGGTGTGACGGAAGACGGCGTCTTGGACCGGATACGGTGAGGGACAGAGATTCGCCGCATTCATCAGCACCAGGCCCGGAGCGAGGGAGAACTGCTCTTTCACCCTTGACCAGTACGCCTCATCTCCAGGATCCGGATTGGCCGGGGCTGACCCGCTTGGGATGAGGCTCCGTCCAAGGCCCCGACCGGCCTGGCTTCCGAGTTGTCCCTCTTGGGCGGCAATCCACTGAGGCGCCGCAAGGGCTGCAGCTGTCCCCCCAAGCAGCTGGGAAAGAAACCGGCGGCGGTCTGGAGTAGACATAGGGCCTCCTTTTGGGGGAAACAGTATTGGAAGCGGAAAATAGGGCCCACCCAGGCGCTGGACCATTTTCATCCCAAATATCCCAAAATGCTGAATCACCCGGAGGGGATCCTTGTCCCCTTCCCTCTGACTCTGCACCTTAGTTCTTGAGCCATTCTTCAATGAATTCACCCATTGGGTTCGTGGCGGATTCTTGGCTCGGTGGAGTGCCGATATCCTCAGATATAACACACCCTCGTCCCGCCCGGAGAGGCTCATGGACGCAGCCTTGTTTTTCCACAGGTTCCATTTCGCGTTCACCATTTCCTACCACTACCTCTTCCCCCAGTTCACCATGGGGATGGGGCTCCTCATCGTCATTCTCAAGACAATGGCGCTCCGTACAGGCGACCCGAGATACGACGCCTCGGCCCGGTTCTGGGGCAAGATTTTCGGATTGGCCTTTGCGATGGGGGTCGTTACCGGGATCCCCATGGAGTTCCAGTTCGGAACAAACTGGGCCCGATTCTCGGAAGCCACCGGAGGGGTTATCGGTCAAACCCTGGCCATGGAGGGGACCTTCGCCTTCTTCCTGGAATCGTCCTTCCTGGGGCTCTTCCTTTTCGGCCACAAGAAGCTCAGTCCCAAAATGCACTGGTTCGCAGCCTTCGCTGTTTTTGCCGGTTCCTGGATCTCCGGGTTCTTCATCGTCGCGACCAACGCGTTCATGCAGAATCCAGTTGGATACGAAGTTCAGGCCAACGGGACCTTGGCCCTCACCAGCTTTTGGTCGCTCATCCTCAACCCTTGGCTCGTCTGGCAGTACCTCCACACCATGATCGGCGCGGTTATTACCGGCTCCTTCGTCATGGCGGCGATCGGGGCCTACTACCTCCTGATTGGGGGAGGCGACCAAGCGTCCCCTGAAGCCAGGGGACACGCGGAGTACGGGAAGGTATTCGTTCGCCTGGGTGTTTTGGTGGGCCTCCCCGCGACCATCCTGGTGGCCTTCCCCACCGGGGACATGCAAGCCGTAAACGTCGCCGAGAAACAACCAGCGGCTTTCGCCTCGATGGAAGGCCTTTTCGAGACGGCTGAAGGAGCGCCGCTGGTCCTCCTCGGCCAACCGGACATGGAGAAGATGCGGCTCGACAATCCCCTGGAGGTGCCCAACATCCTGAGTTTCCTCACCTATCGGAGGTGGGGAGCCGAGGTAGCAGGGCTAAAGGACATTCCCAGGGATCAATGGCCCGACAACGTCCCTCTCCACTACTTCGCATACCACATCATGGTAGGCCTGGGGACCCTCTTTATGGGCTTGATGCTCCTTTCCGGCTTCCTCCTTTGGCGAGGGAAGCTGTTCGATTCAAGGGCCTTGCTCTGGGTTCTCATGTTGGCGGCCCCATTCCCCTTCATCGCCAATAACACCGGGTGGATGACGGCAGAGCTCGGACGGCAGCCCTGGCTGGTGTACGGGGTGCTGAGAACCCAGGACGGATATTCGGCCACCGTGTCTTCCGGAAACACCATCTTTTCCCTTTTGGGATTCATGGGCATCTACCTCCTCCTGGGAGTGCTTTTTGTTCTCCTGGCCGTGCGGGAAATCGGCCACGGGCCGGGCCACTCGGTCCCGGCCACCCACCCGCCATCAGGCGGGGGTGGAGGCTCAGGCGGAGTTCCCCACACCGACGTTCCTTCCGCCTTCTACGAGGGGAGGTAACGATGGAAACGCTCTGGTTCTATATCGTCGCGGTGATGATGGCGGTTTATGTGGTTCTGGACGGTTTCGACCTGGGTGCAGGGGCCCTTCACCTCTTCGTTGCACGGAACGACACGGAACGTAGAACGGTCCTGCAGAGCATCGGCCCCGTTTGGGATGGGAACGAGGTCTGGCTCCTGGCTGCAGGAGGAGCAATGGTCCTGGCCTTCCCCCGCCTCTACGCCTCGGGCTTCAGCGGCTTTTATCTGCCCCTGATGATGGTACTCTGGTTCCTTATTCTTCGAGCCATCTCCATCGAGTTCAGAAGCCACCTGGACAGCCCTGTATGGCGGCCCCTCTGGGATGTGGTCTTCTCTCTTTCCAGCCTTCTCCTGGCTGTGTTCCTGGGAGCGGCCCTGGGGAACGTGGTGAGAGGTGTCCCCCTTGGTGAAGACGGGTACTTCTTCGTGCCCCTCTGGACCTCTTTCAAACCCGACACACCGGAGTTGGGAGTCCTTGATTGGTATACCGTGACCGTGGGAGTAACGAGCCTTCTTGCTCTCACCTACCACGGGGCCATGTGGGTGATCTTGAAGACCGAGGATGCGGTGCGGGAGAGAGCTCAGCAGGCAGCCGGCCTGATCTGGCCCATCTTGGTTTTATTCCTCCTTCTCGTGACGGTCATGACGTTCAGGATCCAGCCTCAGGTCCCGGCCCGGCTGAACGCACACCGCCTTGCCTATCTTCTTCCGATTTTGGCGGTGGGTTGGTTGGTGGCCAGCCGCTGGTTCACGGCCCAGGGGAAAGAACTTCAAGCCTTCCTGGGTTCGGCAGCCTTCCTGGTGTTTATGCTCTTAGGCGTCGTATTCGGGTTGTACCCCATGGTCCTGCCGGCCGCCGGAAACCCGGAAGCTTCCCTGACCATCTACAACGCGTCGGGACCGGAGTACGCTCTTTCCGTGGCCCTCTTCTGGTGGATTCCGGGAATGATCCTGGTGACCCTGTACACCACATTCGTCTATAGAAGTATGGCCGGAAAAGTGGTGATGGATCCGGACGCCTACTAGAGATCTTCCAAGAGGAAACCCCGGCGCCGGATCTCGGCGTCGGGGTTTCTCACATCCGGGTGGGTTACCCCCCGATCTACCGCCGAAGGGGCTCCTGGGAAAACGCCCTGAGGGAGTGAATCCACTCTCTTGTCATGATGGCTAGAAGGCGACTCCCCTTCTCTGGAGCCGCCAGAGACGGATCTCCCGAAACGCCCGACTCGGAGTAGGCAGGGTCACCGGGATCCCGGGAGAAGAGGCCGGGACGATATCCCGGGCCGGGAGGTCCAGAAACCCTCCGCTCCCCGGGGCGAGCCAGCTCCATCTTCACCAGGTGAGGCTGAAGGACCAGATGGATGGAGGTTTCCATTTCGTCGGCATGCCCTCCCCAATTCTGTTCCTGGAGGGCTTCCACCTCAGCTGTTTCCAGGTCGTCCCAAGAGACGAGCATGGTGGGGGTACCTGTCTGGACCCGTATTTCCCTGGCGACCATGGCGAGTGGAAGGCCAGTGGCCTTTTCAATCCCGGTATTCAGGATCACTAAACGCTGGGCCCCGGCCCGGACGAGGGACTGGGCGATTTCCATGACATAGCTTTGAAACACGGCGGGATCCGCCACTTCAGTGCCGGGAAACCCCCGGAAGGCCGGAAACCACCCATGAAGGACGGGGGGGGCCACCACCACCGGCAAAGAGTCCACCGCCGCCTGACATAGGAACTCCATGACGACCGCGTCGGCATTCATGGGGAGGTGAGGACCGTGCTCCTTGGCCCCGGCCCCGAAAGGCAGGATAACCAGAGGCGCGGAAGCCAGGCGTTCCTCCGCATCCGTCCACGTGAGTTCGCCGAGAAAGGCCCCGGGGGGCACACGCTCATCACTACCTGAACCCGTGACCTGGCTGGCTTGGGCGCTGCCGTGCCGTGGCCCACCCAGGCAGACCAAAGCGATCAGGACAATAGGGGCTCTCAACCTTCGCAACATCTCGGACCTCCAGATCACTGTTGTTTCAGAACGAACGATAAGGATCACCAGCGTGGAATTGCTTTTCCGTTCCGGATCTCCCAGAAACCAAGATCCTGACCGGTCCGGAGTTTGGTGAGGTAGACAATCTGACCGGTGTGGGTGGAAAAATGCTCGACCACATGGTAAACAGCGTCCAGGACGTTGGTGTCGATTCCCTGGATGGTCCTGGTTTCCAACAGGTCTTCCGGATCGAGCCCCTCCAGGACCACACCCACCTCTTCGAGAGCCTTCTCCAGATGAGCCAAGAGCTTCGGGCCGGAATATCCACCGTCTGCTTGGAACTCCTCGTCCCGGTGGCGGTCATCCGGAGCCCCTCCGATTCCACTTACGATCCATTGGCGGACGTTTCCAGCCAGATGGAGAATCAGATTCCCGACGCTGTTGGAGGCTGGGTTGGGCCTCCACCACAGGTCATCCTCGGAGAGTTGTTCCACCGACAGACGAATCTTTGGGAGGTAGTCTCCCTTGAGATAGGCACCGGATCGATGGATGAACGCCTGGCCCGGGTTCATGTTGGCCTCCATTTTTCGCCTCCTCCCAAGGACCTTATACCGGAACGTCCAGGGAACGGCAGATAAAGGAAACCAGCGGGAAACCGGTCTTGCAGTAGGCGGTGAAGTCCTTCATGAAGCCCGGTTCCAATATCGCTTTTTGGGTGAGGCTACCCACGGCGATGTAGTCCTTCCACTTCAGCTGTTCAATGAGGGGATGGTCAGCGTCGAAGCCCTTTGGCGGGCGGACCAACCGGTCTCCGGACAACTCCAGACGCCTTTTGAACGCAGCGCCAGAGATAGACTTCTTCCAGCTTTTGGGCTGGTCTACGATCCCATCCCGAATCTTTCTTAGGGTTTTTCCGTCCGGGCGCCAAATCCCCATTCCGACAAAGCAGTTTCCGGGCTCTACGTGCAGGTAGAACCCAGGTGTATGGGCATCCTTGCCCTGTTCATGCCGAAACTGGATCCCGGTGAAGGTCTTGTAGGGGCTCTTGTCCTTGGAAAACCGAGTGTCCCGGTAGATTCGGAAGAGGGATCCACCGTTGGCACGGGGATCCGCCCGGAAATGGGGGCTGAGCTTCGCCAGATGGGAGGAGAAATCCTGTATAAATGAGAGAGCCGGTTCCTTCACGTTCTCCTCGTACCGGCCCTTGTTGGCGTTGAACCAATCTCGATTGTTGTTCTTGGCCAGGTCTCTAAGGAAATCGAAGGTTCTTCTGGAAAAGTGAGCCTTCTTCGTCACCGAGCCCCCCCCTGCTGAAGTGCTGAGTTGCTAGCGAATAAATTCCATCTGGTTCGGTCCCCGGTCCCGGGCGATCCGAAGCGCTTCTTCAGCCGCGCCGACCAGGTCCTCTAGACGTTTCATATCAAGGTGGAACGCCGCGGCCCCCAGGGAGAAACCGAGCTTTGTTCGAGCGCGAAGGGGGTCCAGGGCACCATCGATCCGGTCGGCCACAAGGACAGCCCCGGCCATGTTGCAATCCAGAAGACAGAAGGAAAACCGGTCCTCACCGGTCCTGGCCACCAGGTCCGACTGGCGGACCAAGGGGGCAAGAGAACCACCGACCGAGCGGAGGATCCTGCCAACTTCTTCCGGATCGCCGGATCCGGCCCAGGCTTCAAAATCTTCGATTTCCAGAAGGAGTACCGTCATCGGCACACCCCGGGAGCCCGTGGCGAAGAGGACATCGAACACCGTATCGAAATGAAGCCGATTCGGGAGTCCTGTCTCCCCATCGGTCAGAGCAGGGTGTCCAACTTTCCCGACGGTTTGTTTCATGATGTTCGCCTCATTTGCCAGCTGGGTTGGGGATCATCAATAACAAAGTTCCACACATAAACCTCAATCGCCAGGCCCATGAGACTGGCTCTCTCCCAAATCCAGGTGGCAGTCCGTACACTCCTCACCCTTGAGGGCTCGGTAAGCCTCGTTGCCGATGATAGGAACCATGGCCAGAGCGGACACAGGATCGGTCCACCACCAGCCGAAAAGGGCGTTCAGCCCCAGCCCAAGGAGGAGGAGGGCGGAAAGGTATGCACACAAATCCGTCTGCCTTGAGTCGGCCTCCAGAGCCCTGCTTCCCAGGCCCGCCGCCACTTTGCGCTTCGCTCGGGCCAAGAAGGGCATGATGAGAAGGGATAGGGATGCCAGGATGATCCCAACTAGACTCGCCTCCGGAGGCTCCCTGCGGAGGAGGTCGGTAGCCCCTTCCCAGCCCACCCACACCGCCAGGAGCAGGAAGGAAAACCCTACCAGCCGAAGGGCTATCCCCTCACGGTCATCTCCACCCTCGACCCCGAAGAGTCGCCATAGGAGGACAGCCCCCGAGGTGCTTTCGATCAAGGAGTCGATACCGAAACCGACCAGCGCCGTGCTCCCTGCCATGGCGCCACTCCCAATTGCCACGACTCCTTCCACCAGGTTCCAACCCAGCGTCAGGTATTCCAGCAAGCGGCCTTTCCGCAGCCACTCTTCCCGAGGCAAATCCTGGCCTACCATCTAGAATGGTCTACCATCTAGAATGGATCATCCAGCTTGGCTTTTGAGTTTGTGGCGAAAACGAGATCTGAACTTGGCCACTTTAGGATCGATCACAGCCCGGCAATATGGCTGACCGGAGTTTCGTCGGAAATATTCGTTGTGATAGGCCTCGGCTTCAAAGAAAACCTCCAGGGGACTGACCTCCGTGACGATCGGATCACCCCAGATCCCCTCGACATCCAGCTCCCGGATCAAGGTTTCGGCCGTCACCTTCTGCTCCAAGGAGTGATAGAAGATGGCGGAACGATACTGGGTTCCCACGTCCGCCCCCTGCCGGTTGAGCGTTGTGGGATCGTGAATCGAAAAGAAGACTTCCAGGATTTCACGAAACGAGGTCGTCTCAGGTTCGAACTCGACCTGGACTACCTCGGCGTGGCCTGTCGTCCCCTGACAGACATTCTCGTAGGTGGGTGAGGGGTCCTCTCCGCCGGCGTACCCGGATCGGACATTCTGGACCCCCTCCAGATCAAGATACACAGCTTCCAGACACCAGAAGCATCCGCCCCCGAGGGTGGCGACCTCCATGTTCCGAACCTCCGCTTTTGATGATCCTTGATGAGGCGCCGCGGCACGGGCCTTCAAGCTGATACCAGCTAAGGGGAAGGAAGTTCAGGAGCCAACCCAGTAACAAAAAGCGACGCCCCCCAGCCGGCCGGAAGGCCCGGGGGGGCGTCGGTATTTTGTAGGAAGTGGGCCGGGGTCAGTCTGCCCGGATTTCCCGGTTGCTCCGCTGATTCGGATGATTCAAGTGCTTCCACGTGTCACCCCGTCGAAGCTGCTGAATCGCCGACGGCGAGACCTCGAGCTGTTCGGCCCAAAAAGCCGCCGAGTGCTTCCACCGATTCCGGGCCGAGTCCCAGTCCTCCAGGACCGTCAGGGCATCCTTCTTCGACATTCCAGCATGAGGAGACTTCTCCCCTTGCAACCAGACATTCTTCCCTGCCCATCGACCGGATTCCTGAATGGGCCCGGGCAGCCTGGCCCCGGTGTTTCCGAGACAGTAGTGCCGGATCTGGTTGACGGTGAAGTTCGGGAATTTTCGGGCGATTTCGGCGTAGGTATAGCCTTCCTGCGCCAGATCACGCCAAATGATAACAATCGCTCCAGTTGGTTTAGCCATAAGTACCACAGAGTCCGGTTCGCAATTTTCGTCTGAGCTTCGGTGAATCCGAAGCTTAAGCACACTAGAATACCGAAGTGGGCGCTTCCGCTCAACAGGGGGTTGGGAGGGATAAGGCGGTATGACCCCAAAACCCCCGGAATAGCGCGCGGGTTCCATGTGAGGTAAAAGAAACTCCCGCCGATCGCCGCCAATGGTCTCCGCCTTCGGCGCCTCCACCCCCCTTTTTACCCGACTTTTCGAACGGCGAATTTCAAACCCGACCAGGTCGAATCCACCGCCGCGATTTTGTAGTCCACCAGCCCTGCATCCAATCCACACTTACGAACAGAATTTTGTTGCAGGTCAGTCACTACGCCTGAGCTCTTCTTGGGCCAAATGATCCACATCCCACCCTTTCCGACCCTGGATGCCCATTTGGGAAGGTCCCGGTCAAGCTCCTTCTGAGACCGCACGAACCACAGGATCAAGTCTACCGATGGGCTGAATCGTTCAGTCAGCGTGGCCCCCTCGGGAAGGGGGCCAAGGGTATCCGGAAAATCGACCGGGGATCGGGCGGTTAGAAGCCCGGACCCGGACTGCTACCCCGACGTCCCGGCCCAGGGCCGGGCTCCGGCTCAGGTCGATAACCAGTGCACTCGGCCTTTCCTCCTCCAGACTTCGGAGCAACGCCCCAGCATCCATTGGCTTGTAAGCCACTTGAAACCCCAAACGCTTCAGTTCGGCAAACCGAACCAACCTTTCCTTCTCGTTCCAAGCCCCCAACCGAACAGCTCTCATCCTACGCCTCCATGATTGGTTTGGGTCATGCTGAAAGTACGCAGTTCCTAACACTCACATCGGCGCAGCCATGCGGGCCGGTTCCAAGGAGGGCTGAGGGAGGCTCTCTCCTACCCTGGGTCGTCATTCAAAGCAAAGGCCGCCGCCGCCTCGGCATGAATCACGGAGGTATCAAAGAGGGCCACCCGGGAATCTTCCTGGCTGAGCAGAAGGCCGATCTCGGTGCATCCCAGGATCACTCCCTCAGCTCCCATTCGGGCGAGGTCGTCTGAAATCCGAGCGAATTCACTCCGGGACTGCGGCCGGATCTCGCCCAGGACAAGCTCCTCATAGATGACCCGGTGAACGATCTCCCGATCAGCGGGCGGGGGCACTAGAACGGTAAGGCCGTGCTCGGTCTCCAGCCTTCCCTTGTAGAACGCCTCTTCCATTGTGAAACGGGTTCCGAGAAGCCCTACACGGCGGATCCCGAGGGCTTTGATCTTCGCCGCAGTGGCATCGGCAATGTGAAGTAATGGGATCGAAATCCCCGCCTCGATGGCCGGGGCAACCAGGTGCATGGTATTGGTGCAGATTACGAGGACGTCCGCCCCGCCCCGTTCCAGGATCCGTGCGTCGTTCGTCAGGATCTCTCCGAGACGGTCCCACTCACCTCGATGCTGGAGAGCTTCGATCTCCTGGAAGTCCACGCTGAGAAGGAGAATCCGGGCGGAATGGACTCCCCCTAGTCGTCGCCCGACCTCCCTATTCAGGAGCTTATAGTAGGTGACCGTGGATTCCCAGCTCATCCCTCCGAGGAGCCCGATGGTTTTCATGGTCTCTGGCCCCGGTTATGCCTCATCGGGGTCGAAAGTCCGCACCGCGGCAAGCCATGCGAAGGGGTTTTCGAGATGGATCGAATGCCCGGCCTTGGGCATGAGGCGGAGCTCAGCCCGAGGAATTTCCTCGGCCATGCGTTCGGCTACCTGGGTGAACTTCCGGTCCTCCTCCCCCGCCATTAGAAGAGTGGGTACGGAAAGGTCCCCCAGGGAATCCCAGAAGGACGGCTGAGCTCCGGTTCCCATACCGCGAAGGCAGGCCGCCAGGGCTTCCGGAGTGTTCTTGAGCCTCTGCTCTCTGACGAGAACCCTGACGGACGAAGGGAGCTTGCCCTGGGTAGCGAATAGGGGCAGGCCCAACCAATGGTCCACAAAGGCCTCCATACCGCCCCTAAGGATGCCCTCGGCCAAGGCTTCATCAGCCCTTCTTCGGGCCTTCCTCTCGCTATCACCCGGAAGACCCGGGGAGGCACTCTCCAGAATCAGGCTGGAAACCCTTGCGGGAGTCAGTACGGCCCCTGCCAGCGCGAGGCGCCCACCCATGGAATAGCCGAGCCAACGAGCCTTCACGATAACGAGGGCGTCGAGGACCTGTCCAAGGTCCTCGAGAAGCTCCTCGACCTGATACCGTTCCGAGTCGGACGAAAACTCACTCCTCCCATGACCCAGGAGGTCCAC
>RCNC010003339.1_pt1 | contig 10490 bp, 7 predicted proteins | sample 2041301 | NCBI WGS metagenome assembly RCNC01 (sample SAMN09708231, study PRJNA481090) | Marine sediment metagenome, whole genome shotgun sequencing project. | biome: marine sediment; feature: ocean; material: sediment; isolation source: Sewage treatment plant 13A marine sediment (STP13A) ... | reverse complement strand
CGCACCGAGAGGGGGTGAGCCTTTTATGCCAACTGGAGTCACAGTTCGTGACAACGAGTCTTTTGAGCAGGCACTGCGCCGCTTTAAGCGGAAGTGCGAAAAGTCTGGCATCCTCTCCGAGGTGAAGCGGCGTCGTTTCTACGAAAAGCCTTCCGAGCGCCGGAAGCGGGAAATGATTCAAGCCCGTAAGAAGATGCTTCGCAAGCTGGCCAAGCAGCGGCGCGCCGGTTTGCTCTAACCCACACAGATCATGCGGGCTCAGGCTGACCGTTCGCTCGCTCTTGAGCTCGAATTCGATAAAATTCTCGAATTGATCGCGGCCCACGCGCGCACACGCGTGGGCCGCGTTGTCGTTCACGGTCTCGCAATTCCGCTGGACGATGCCTCCGACCGCGCCCGATCCGCTCTTCTGACAATGGCTGTCGCCGATCTGATCGAGGCAGATGGCATGTTGTCAATGGCTGGAGTCGACGAGGCGGTGCCATGGCTCGAGGAGGACGCTCCGCCCCCTTCCGAGCCGCGCGACCTTGTCGCCCTGCTCACTCTCGCCCGCCGGATAGCAGCAATCCGACGTCGACTCGATGAGTCCGATAACGGGGAATTTGATGACATTCTGAGTCGACTCGCCGACACCAAAGAGTTGGTCGACAAAGTGGCTCCGAAGCTCGGCCGCGATGGCACGATTGCCGACAACGCCTCGCCCGAGCTCGGTCGTCTGCGACGGGAGATCGCCAGGGCGCGATCCGATGTGCTGGCAGAACTCGAGGCCGTTCGCCGAGGCAACAGAGAGGTGGTGACTGACGCGCCTCCGACGATGCGACGTGACCGCTACTGCCTGCCGGTCCGCTCTTCTGCCCGTGCCCAGCTCGCGGGTCTCCTGCTCGACGTTTCGGCGAGGGGCGCGACCTCGTTTATCGAACCGATCAGTGTTGTCGAATTGAATAACCGGCTCGCCTCGGCCTTTGCGGGTGAAGCGCGAGAGATCCAGCGGATCTTGCGGGAGATTGCCCGTTTGTTCGCCGAGGCCCGTGACGATCTGGTGTGTGCGGTGGAGGTGCTGGCTGAGCTTGACGCGGTGCAGGCGAAGGCACTTTTCGGACGCGCCGTAGAAGGTCAGATCGTGGTTCCAGGTGAAGGGCGTGATCTGGTGCTCCTGGCAGCGCGCCACCCTCTCCTCGATCAACGCCTCCACCCCCTCCGGCTCCAGGTCTTCGGAGATGCAGAACGGCGCGATCCCGATCACCAGGTGGTGCCGTTGGACTTTCGTATGCCCGAGGGTGTCAATGCTCTGGTGATCTCGGGGCCGAACGCCGGCGGCAAGACCGTGGTCCTCAAAACAATCGGTCTGATGGTTCTGATGTGCAGGGGTGGCATCCCGCTCCCGGTCGACGAGGGGACGGTGATTCCAGATTTCGATCACATCTGGTGCCACGTCGGCGACGAGCAGGATGTTGGAGCCGACCTTTCGACCTTCTCGGGTGCGATGGCGGCTACTGCGCGCCTACTCGAGAGTGCGGACCCTGACACGCTTGTCCTCTTCGACGAGCTGGGGACCGGCACCGACCCGCTCGAGGGGGCGGCGCTCGGATGCGCTCTGCTCGAAGAGCTCAACCGGCGTGGCGGAATGACTGTGGTGTCCACCCACCTTGCTGCCATCGCCCTTTCTGCCAGCGCTGCAGACGGCATGGAAAACGCCGCCATGGAGTTCGATGAGGATTCGGAAAGGCCGACCTATACCCTGTTCATGGGTCGCCCCGGACGCTCGCGGGCGCTCGAGATTGCCCATCGCATGGGAGTATCGGAGAGTGTTCTGGTGCGGGCGCGGGAGCTGCTCGGAGGCGATCATCTCGAGCTCGACCGATGGCTACGCCGGCTCGAGACCCTGGAGCAGGAGCTGGAGGCGGAGAGGGTCGAAGTTGGCGAGCGGCAGCGCCTGGCGGAGCGGGCCCGGCGGGAGGCGGAGCTTGAGCTCGAGAAGCTCGAAGGAGAGCGCCGCGAGCTGCCCGGAAAACTCGAATCTGAGCGCGAGGAGTTGCGACGTCGAGCCAAGGCTCGGCTCGATATAGCCATCGCCAAACTGAACAAGGCGACCGAGGAGCACGAGGCACTGGGCCGTCGTCGACTGCAGAAGCTGCGCGACGATGCGATGCGGCTCGAGTTGCCGGACGGAGACGCCGAGGCAGTTGCCCCTGACGGGCTTGTCGATGGCGCCAGGGTCCGTCTTGCCTTTGGCGGCGAGGGTTATCTCCGGACGATGCGAGGCTCACAGGCACAGATCGAGGTTTCCGGGAAGAAACTGTGGGTGCCGATCACCGAGCTCGAGGTTCTGAAGACGCCGGAGAAGCGTCGTCCGCAGGTCCAGGTCGTTGCCGCTGAAGAAACGGCGCGCGAAATCAATATTATCGGTCTCGACAGCGAGCGCGCGCGCGAGGATCTCGAGCGCTTCCTCGACCAGGCGTTTACCACCGGCGCACCGACGGTGCGGGTGGTGCACGGCCACGGCGCTGGAATTCTGCGCCGGATGGTGGCCGACGTATGCCGGTCGCATCCTGCCGTCCGCGGCTTCCGCCATCCGCCGCAGCACCTGGGTGGCTCCGGCGCCACTGAAGTGGAGCTTGAACAGGGAGGATGAGGGGCTGCAAGCCCATCCCTGCGGACTCAATGGCATGGTCCGAGCCACTTTTTCGCTTCACACCCAACTTCAAACAGCTGTCGCTTTCGACTTGTGTTTGCTGGCTTCAATTATGTTGAAACCGCGAAGACGCGAAGAGCGCAAAGATCGAATTCTGTTTCATGACCAGGTCAGGAAATGGACCTTTGCGGCCTTTGCGCCTTTGCGGTTCCAAAGTTGCTGAAGCCGACAGAGAATTCCGTAACAGTCGACCATCGCAACCGGCCCCCCTTCCGCCCGATTCTCATACTGGATTCTCGATACTCGATCCGCCCACCCACCCATCCCTCGGGCAGACGGCTATACGGCTATTCGGCCACACGGCACAAACTCTTGTAAACGCCGACGCTAAGCCCGGTTGGTCAGCCGTAACGCCGTAACGCCGTAAAGCTGTAAGGCCCTCCTGTGCGAGAATGAAGCCGATGACTGACGTCGACATCGGCCGTGACTCCGTAGCTCGCGTTCGCGAGGCGGCGGACATCCTGGACATCGTCGGTGATCACGTGCGACTCAAGAAACGGGGCCGAGGATGGGAGGGCCTGTGTCCCTTCCACGAGGAGAAGACTCCATCCTTTTCAGTCGACCCCGACAAGGGTCTCTACTACTGCTTCGGATGCCACCAGGGCGGTGACGTCTTCAAATTCGTCATGCAGTTGGAACACCTCAATTTCCCGGAGACCGTGGAACGGCTGGCGAGACGCTACGGAGTGAAACTGCCGCCGAGAAGTCCAGAGACAAAGAAACGACGGGAGGCCGGTGATCGGCAACGTGCGCTGCTCGAAGAGGCACAACGATTTTTTGCCGGCTGCCTCGAGGATGCAGAAGGATCGGAAGCTCGTAGCGAGCTCGATCGCCGGGGTTTTCAGAAAAGCTCTTGGAGGGAATTCGGATTCGGTTTCGCTCCTGACGGCTGGCGCCGCCTCCTCGACCACATGAAACGCCGCCACCCCGAGGGGGCGTTGGTGGAGTCCGGTCTTGCTATTCGCCCGGACAGCGGCACCTCTCCCTACGACCGCTTCCGAAACCGCCTCACGTTTCCGATCCGATCCGGTGACGGCGCCCTCATCGCATTCGGCGGACGTCAGCTCGGAGACGGCGAGCCCAAATATCTCAACAGTCCTGAAACCGCTCTCTTTCGAAAAAGGTCGACTCTCTTCTGTCTCGACCGTGCGCGTCGCAGCATGGCTGATTCCGGGCAGGTGCTCGTGGTTGAGGGTTACTTCGATTGTCTCTCGTTACACCGCGTCGGTGTGGAGAACGTGGTTGCGACCCTGGGCACGGCGCTGACCCCGGACCACGCCCGACTTCTCAAGCGCCGTCTTGGGCCAGACGGTCTCGCTCTCCTATGCTATGACGCGGATTCGGCCGGCCGCAGGGCTGCTGGATCCGGTGCCGGCATTCTGCTCGAAGCGGGGGTCGAGGTCGCCATGGTAGTGCTGCCTCCCGGCATGGATCCGGACGACGTCATCCGAGAGCGCGGAGAGGAGACATTCCGTGAGCTCCTCGAACACCCCACGTCCCTCCTCGAGTTCCTGCTCGCCGATCTACCTCCGGACCCCGCTGCGCGGCGCCGTTCCGGTCTCGAGCTGGCAACTCTCGCCTGCTCGGCGTCGGACCCTGCCGTGCGCCAGAACCTCGTCGAGGAGTTGGCGCGCCAGCTCTATCTCCGCCCGCGTGAAATCGAAGAACGCGGAACAAAGGGGCGCCGTGGTGCGAAGGTCATGGATGTCGCCGAGCGGAGTCCGATGCCTCCGGGTGAGCGTGAGCTCGCTCGCATTCTGCTTGATTGTTCGAATGAGTGGCGAAGGAAGATCCTCGAAATCGTTCACGTCGAGTACATTCAGGATGTCCGGGTTCGCCAGTTGCTCGAGGACACCAGATCGATTGTCACAGGAGACGACCCCAACGCCGATTTTATGAGCGAGTTCCTGGGCCGCTGCACAGACCCCGATACGAGCACTCTGGTGGCTGAGCTCTGCACATCGCCGATGCCCGAGATCACCGACGACTCCATTCGTGTCCAACTGAAGACCCTCCTCCAACGCCAGGCTCGCGAAGGCTCACAGCGTCTCGAACCGCAAATAGCGGCCGCTGCAAAGCGGGGGGACCACGCGGAAGTCGACCGCCTTTTGGCGGAAAAGACTCGTTTGAGGCGGGATTTGGCAGAAATCTGACATTTTTTGCGTGGAGGGGTTGCCAAAAGCGATTTCGCGACCCATATTCCTTTGGATGGCGATAGGGCCTGGCCGAAAGGCCTTTGGACGCAGCAAAGCGCCCACCACGTAATTTTCTTGATGGAAGACACTATTGATTGACCCGATATGGGAATGCGATGCCTGCGGGAACTGCTATCCCCCAGGGCGTCGCTGGATGAGATCAACGGTGGAGTACGGCGGCGGTTCTGTCTCGCGGAACATCCTCACCCTCTCGAATGGAGGCAACCAGTGGTGAAAGAGTCGAGTGTGCAGGTTGAAGAAAAGTACCCGGAACTCAGCAAGCTCATTCAAACGGGCAAAGAGCGCGGGTTCATCATGTATGAAGAGCTTTACGAAAACCTGCCTGAAGAGGTTACGGGTGTCGCCGAAGAGTTGGACGACATCTATATGCGCCTGTCGGAGCTCGATATCGACATCATGGACGCCGAGAGCGCCGACGACGCCGACAAGACATCCTCCAAAAAGACCAAGGCAGAGGCTGGGACTGGGAAAAACGGAAAAAAACCAGCCGCCAAAAAGAATGACACGAAGCCGGTAGCCACCGAGCAGCTCGAAAAGACCAACGATCCGGTGCGCATGTACTTGCGTGAGATGGGCACAGTCAAGCTGCTCGATCGCGAGGGCGAGGTCGATATTGCGCAGCGCATCGAAGCCGGAGAGGCAAAGGTCTTTATCGCCTTGTCGAAGGAACCGAACCTCCTCCGGCTCTTCCTACGGACCAACGAACAGGCGCGGAGGGAGCGGCGCGGGGTTCGCGAGCTGCTCCAGGCCAACACTGGCGACCTCGATGACAAGGCCAAGGACCGCGTCCGCGAGGGGCTCAAGCTCTTTCGGACCATTTCCAAGCTGGATGGTGAGTCGCGTGAGCTACGGCGGCGGCTGCGTCGCTGTAAGAAGGCTGGCAAACGCTATCAGGAACTGTCGGACAAGATTGACGCCAACACCGCCGATACGGCGGTTCTGGTGCGGCGCGCGGATTTTACGACCACCACTCGAAATCGCCTCCTGACGTTCTTTGGCGAGGTCGAACGCCAGTTCGCGATCCCGATCCAGACCATCAACCGGGACCGGAAGAAGCTCCAGCAGGAGCGCAACGTGGAGCGCCGCCAGTTTTACTCTTCCCGCATCGAGCGCTACGAGGAAGAGCTGGAGCACCTCGAACAACGCTTTCAGATTCCCTACGATAGCCTCAAGGTCCTTCTGACCGAGGTGCGGCGTGGCGAGGCCGAGACTGACAGCGCCAAACAGGAGCTGATTGTCGCCAACCTGCGGCTGGTTGTTTCGATTGCCAAGAAGTACACCAACCGCGGTCTGCAGTTCCTGGATCTCATTCAGGAGGGCAATATCGGCCTCATGAAGGCGGTGGACAAGTTCGAGTACCGGCGCGGCTACAAATTCTCCACCTACGCCACATGGTGGATCCGGCAGGCGATTACCCGGGCGATCGCGGACCAGGCCCGTACGATTCGGATTCCGGTCCACATGATCGAGACCATCAACAAGCTCACTCGCACCACCCGTATGTTGGTTCAAGAGTTGGGCCGTGAGCCTTCGGTTGAGGAAATCGCCACCCGTATGGAGATGCCGGTCTCGAAGATCCGCAAGATCCACAAGATCTCACAGGAACCGATTTCTCTCGAGACTCCGATCGGAGAGGAGGAGGACTCCCACCTCGGAGATTTCATCGAGGACACGAACTCGGTATCGCCGATCGAAGCGGTGATCATGCGGACCCTCAAGGATCACACCGAGAACGTGCTCAAGTCCCTGACCCCGCGCGAGGAGCAGGTGTTGAAGCTGCGCTTCGGGATCGGCGACGGTACCGAGCACACCCTCGAGGAGGTGGGCCGGACCTTCAACGTAACCCGGGAGCGCATCCGGCAGATCGAGTACAAGGCCTTGCGCAAACTGCGGCATCCGACTCGAGCTCATTTGTTGAAGCCGTTCTCCGATACCGGAAGCTGAGGTTCTCCGACTGACGATGCGCCGCTGATTTCAACGCGCTTTCCTTTCATCGCCCTCCCCGAGAGGATGCCAGGCACGCCGATTCTCCGAATCGGGTGCTGGAAACGGAAGCGCGGTCCAGCGAATCGGGATGCCAGGCACCTCCGGTGAACGCGCCCTTCCTCTGGGCGTGTCGGGAGGGTTGGTCGGCATTCCTGATTCCTCATTCCCAATTCCTCATTCCTTGCTGTACGCCTCGCATCGCGGTACCATACGCCGGGGCCCATAGCTCAGCGGTCAGAGCCGCCGGCTCATAACCGGTCGGTCCCAGGTTCGAATCCTGGTGGGCCCATAGCCGGCCCGCCTGGAAATGGGTTGTATTGAATACGCAGCGAGGGGCAATGGTGAGCAACGCATATCACGATCTCGTCCACCTGGTTCAGCTCCAGAAGGTCTACGATTCCATTTCGGGGACTATCGCCGAGCACAATTCTCCTCCGGCGGAGATCCGCAGTCTGCAGGAGGCCAATCGTCTGCGCCTCGAAGAGCTCGAAGAGATGGAGCTGCAGTCGGAGGCGCATGGCGAGGAAATCAAGGAAGTGCGCAAGAAGGCGGCTGAGTGTGAGCTCGAGCTGGAGCATTTCCAAAAGCAGAAAAGCTCGGTCACCAACGAGCGTGAGTTCACAGCCGTCATCTCGGAGATTGACTACGCCACCAAAGCCATCGAGGAGACCGCGGCGCGACGGAAGGAGCTCGAGGAGGCGATTGCCCAGCTCGCAACGGAGATCGAAGAGCGGCGCAATGCACGTCCGGAAGAGGAGACGGCGCAGGCCGAGGTTGTCGCTTCGTGGGATAAGCAAAAAGCCAAGCTCCTGAGGCGGGTGCACAAGCTGTCAAAAGAGGCCAAGAAGGTCGAGGAAGAGATCCAGCCCAAGAACCGCGCACGGTTTCTACGGCTGCTTGAGAGCAAGCAGGGCACATCGGTGTCCAGGGTTGTCGACGGGTCGTGCTCTCTGTGCCACTTTGCGCTTCGGCCCCATCTCCAGCAGCGGGTGCGGCGATGCGAAGAAATCATTGACTGCGAGCATTGCCACCGCATCCTCTATATCGAGGAGACGCTGACGGAAGACAGCGAAGCAGCCGAACAATGACCACCAGTCTGGTGGATCGGCTGGCTGCGGTCCGGCACCGCGTCGCTGCCGCCGCCAGCAATTGCGGACGAGATCCGGCGGCGATTACCTTGATATCCGTTGGCAAGACCTTTCCTGCCGAGGTGGTGAATGAGGCCGTCACCGCCGGGGCGACCGATCTCGGCGAAAATCGCGTGCAGGAGGCGGTGGCCAAGAAGCCCGGAGTCGCTGAGGCTCGGTGGCATCTCATCGGACCGCTGCAACGCAACAAAGCCCGGTCCGCCCTCGATGTCTTTGACATTGTCCATACCGTTGATCGATTCGAGATAGCAGACCGCCTCCAGTACCTGCTTACAGAGCACTGGCCTGAACGAAAACTGGACGTGTTGCTCGAGGTGAACGTGGCCGAAGAACCGCAGAAAGCGGGGATGCTTCCCGAGGACGCGAGTGAGCTGCTCGAACACGCCCTCGGCTGTGATCGGTTGTCGGTGCGCGGTCTGATGGCGATACCGCCCTGGGCAGAAGACCCGGAGGCTTCACGGCCCTGGTTCCGTAAGCTCCGTGAACTGCGTGACCGGCTCGAAGACGAAGTGAGCCACCCTCTTCCCGAGCTTTCGATGGGCATGAGCCACGACTTCGAGATTGCCATCGCCGAGGGCGCCACGATGGTCCGTGTCGGCACCGCGATATTTGGACCGCGGGGCTGACTCCCTACCGTACTCCTTCCCCCTTCCCGCACAGATCCTTCGACTCGGTCGCTTCGCTCCCTCGCTCAGGACGAAGTTCCGACAAGGCTGCCGAGGCCAGCCTGTCGTCACTTCGTCTTCGGTCCCCGCGGCTGATCCAACCGTCCCCGTTTCCGATGATCCGTCGCTATCGGGATCGCTATCGCTATCGCTATCGAACGGCCGCCTACCGCGCCCCTTCGGTCCGCGGCCCCTTAACGCCCGCAGGCGGGCCGTCTCCTTGTCATCCCGACCGAGCGAAGCGAGTGGAGGGATCTGTGAAATCTGCGCTGGAGCGCATTGCCGTCTTTCCCAAAGATCCCTCGACTCTCTCGCTTCGCTCGGTCGCTCGGGATGACACTTCAAATGGACTGTCGAGGCCAGCGCGCCGTCACGTCGTCTCAGTTTGATCGGGCAAATATTCAATTATCCCTTGCCCAATGCCTGACTTTGTGAAAAAATTCTCAGCCGTCTGGTTGGTTGAAGATTTATGGAACAAGACCGCACTGAAAAACGCGAATTCGAGGCCGTGATCAAGCTCGCTGAGCAATCGGCGCCTCGTTGCAATGAGTTTCTCCACGATCTGGTGACTGTACCGTCACCGAGCCGCGGCGAGCGTCTCGCCTGTGAGCGGGTGATGCGCGAGATGGAGCTGCTCGGCTTCCGCGACGTCCATCTCGACGAGATGGGAAATGTTCTCGGACGCGTCGGGTCGGGTCCGCGGATTTTGGCCTACGACGCCCACATCGATACTGTCGGCATCTCCAACCCGACCCATTGGCGCTACGATCCGTTTCGAGGCATCGTCACCGGAGGCACTCTCTTCGGACGCGGTGCATCGGATCAGAAGGGCGGTCTGGCCGCTTTGGTCCACGGAGCTGCCCTGGCCGACCAGATTGGACTCCCCGACGACGTGACGGTGTGGGTGGCGGCGACGGTCAACGGGGAAGATTGTGTTGGTCTTGCCTGGCAGTATCTCCTCAACGAGACACCCCTGCGGCCCGAGGTGGTCATCATCGCCATGCCCTCGCACCTCGGTGTGTGTTACGGCCAGCGAGGTCGCATGGAGGTCGAGATTGCCACCTCCGGAGTTTCGGCCCACGGTTCGCAACCGGATCGGGGAGTCAACGCGATCTCTGCCATGATGCCGGTGATTGACGGGCTGAACCGCCTCCACCAGAATCTCGAGGTCGATCACCCGATGCTCGGCCGAGGCTCTTTGGCGGTCACCGGTATCACTTCCCAGTCGCCCTCGTTGACAGCGATCCCGGATGGTTGCGTGGTGCACATCGATCGCCGTCTGACTATCGGCGAGACAGCCGATGACGCGTTGGCCCAGATGCGCGATGTTGCCGAGTCTGCAACCGAAGGAGCCGAGGTGCGTCTGCTGCACTATGGCCTGCCTTCGTGGCGGGGCTTCACCTACCCGACCGACAAGGTCTTTCCTGCCTGGGAGACCGCAGAAGAGGGCGCGGCCGTGCGAGCGGCTATGGCGGCTGCGGAACAGGTGCTGGGACGCACGCCGCGCATCCATCGCTCGGCCTTCTCGTCCAACGGGTGTGCCACCGCGGGCATCTACGGCATCCCGACGGTCGGTTTCGGCCCCGCAGACGAACTCCATTCACACACGGTCAACGATCAGATTCCGCTCGCTCAGCTCGAGCCTGCGATGGCCTTCTACGCTACCTTCCCGCAGGTTTATATCGAATCTGATAGCTCAGATCTCAGACGCTCCTCCGATTCGCTATCCGCCCAAGAACCACAGAGGCACAGAGGACACTGAGAAGACACAGAGATGATTTTC
>RCNC010003338.1_pt1 | contig 10497 bp, 6 predicted proteins | sample 2041301 | NCBI WGS metagenome assembly RCNC01 (sample SAMN09708231, study PRJNA481090) | Marine sediment metagenome, whole genome shotgun sequencing project. | biome: marine sediment; feature: ocean; material: sediment; isolation source: Sewage treatment plant 13A marine sediment (STP13A) ... | reverse complement strand
ACCACTGGTGCAAACCTCAATGACCGTTGACGAAGCCAGGACTATAAGTAGAACAGGTGTTTCAGGAATATGGGATTTTGTTTCATCTGAGCTTACAGCTGCAGCAGCAGATTTGCCTGTTGTACAGGAAGAAAGCGGAAGAGTAACCCGAGGAGTTGCCCTCGGACTAAAAGCCAGAGCAATGCTTTATGCCGGAAGAAACTCTGAAGCCAAGGAGGCCGCCGGCCTTGTTATGGGTTTGGGTTATGCTCTTCACAGCTCCTATGCTGAATTATTTGATTATGCAGGTGAAGGTTCTTCTGAAATAATGTTTGCAAGGCAATACGCTCAGGACATAGAATCAACTGAGATATTCTGGTACTATACAGCAAATAGTTTGTATACCCAGGAGTGCCAGGTAATACCAACGAAGCCACTTGTTGATGCTTATTTGATGCAATCAACTGGTTTACCTATTGATGATGGAGCCAGTGGATTTGATCCATTTAATCCCTACGCAGACAGAGATCCTCGATTAAGCCATACAATCTATGTAAACGGTGATATTCTTGCAAACGGAGAAACGTTGAATTCCCTGCCAGGAAGTGGAACAGGTGATGATATCACAAGTTCGGCAGAGAATGTAACGCAAACAGGATGGTATTTCAAGAAATATGTCAATAACTCAGACTATGCTACACCCTGGAATTGTGGAGTAAACCTCATCTATTTGCGCTATGCAGAGGTTTTGTTAACCTATGCAGAGGCCAGCATTGAATCGAATGATATAGATCAAACAGTACTTGATGCAATCAACTTAATCAGAGGCAGAGCTGATGTAAATATGCCTGCTGTAACTACCACGGCTCAGGGAGAGCTCCGTGAGATTGTGCGACGGGAACGTATGGTTGAACTGGCTCTGGAAGGGCATCGCTTATTCGACATAAGAAGATGGCAAATAGGAGATCAAGTAATACCTGGAACCATTAAAGGTATGACTTATGATGACCCCGCAAATCCAGGCACCCTTGTAACGGTGGATTTGACAGGTTATGTTAAGGAATTTGACACTGCGAAGCATTACCTCTGGCCAATACCGAATAATGAGCTACAACTAAATGAAAGCCTGACCCAGAATCCAGGGTATTAATATTAGTATACTTGTTGCTAAAGGTTGTGTGACAGAAGCACTACCTTTAGCAACATTATCTTAAATCTGAAGTATGAAAAAGAGTATTTTAGTGTGTCTGATTTCCCTAATTGCTGTAACTGCTGGTTTCTCTCAGTCAGACAATGTAAAAGGGAATCTTGGACATATCGGCTATGATCCCTTACCGGTATACGACATCGCATTATTCTCAGAATCGCTTCAGAGAGAAATGCATATAAATGTGGTCCTGCCGCGTGGATACGAGGACTCGGGACTTGATTACCCTGTATTATATCTCTGCCATGGATTTACTTCTAATTATCATGAATTTGTTCATGTGGGCGTCCCTGAATACCTGAACCGATTTGATATGATGGTGGTCATGGTGGATGTGGGGAACTCATCCTACGCAAACTGGGCCGAATCAGAAAATGGCAAGCCCCTGAACTTTGCAGATCATGTCTGCAAAGATGTGATCGGCTATGTGGATAAGAATTACCGTACCATTGCAGACCGAAAGGGTCGCGCGATCAATGGCATATCCATGGGAGCGATTGGTGCTATTACTATGGGTCTTACATATCCTCATCTGTTCTGCTCCATAGGCGGGCACAGTGGTGCTTATAATATGGATCGTTCAAGGGAAGCCCTGAATGTGACAGAAGAGGAGAAAGAGAAGAGAAATACATCCAGAGGCGCAGTGTTGGAAGATACAACTATGTTCTACAGGGATATTAATATTGAGGGCTTCTCAACCATGAAAGACAGATCTCCGAAAGGGAAGATCTATACCTCCGAAGAGCAGATCGATAAGGTTGATCCTTATCTAAATGTATTGAGGATCCCCAGGGACGAATTGCCTCACATATATATCGATGCCGGTACTGAAGACTTTCTTTATAAACCCACGAAACATTTCATGGATTTTCTAACCGAGAATAAGATCCCATTTGTCTATGGACATTCAACCGGAGGGCATGAGGAGGATTACTGGGGCCGTGAAGTATCGATCTCAATGGCTGTTCAGTACGCTGTAATGCTAAGAAATATCTGGGGGAAGGAATTTAAGGCTTATGATGCCTGGGAGTTTATGAGAGATTCGAATGAGTAGACAGAATGATAAAAACTAATACAATTAAATACATTTTTATGAAAAGAATTTCAATTACAATGCTGATCGCCGTTTCTATGCTCATATTGGCTGCTTGTAGTACAGGTAGCACTGAGACTGAAAGAACGGTTACAATGACCAAAGCTGAACTCCTGAATAAGGTTAAAGGCGGTTGGGCTGGCCAGGCTATAGGTGTAACCTATGGTGGACCCACTGAGTTCAGATACCTCTCAAGGATGATTCCTGACAGTGTTGAATTAAGGTGGGATAATGATTTGGTAACATACTTCTATGATAATTTTCCAGGCTTATATGATGATATCTACATGGATTTGACCTTTGTGGATATATTTGAAAAAGAAGGGCTTGACGCTCCGGTTGAGTCTTTTGCCAATGCTTTTGCCAATGCGGATTATATGCTCTGGCATGCAAATCAGGCAGCCCGGTATAATATACTGAATGGCATACCAGCTCCTGAGTCGGGACATTGGAAATACAATATGCATGCGGATGATATTGATTTCCAGATAGAAGCAGATTTCGCAGGTCTTATGGCACCGGGAATGGTTAACGCTGCTGGTATTTATGCTGACAGAATTGGGCATATTATGAACTATGGTGATGGATTTTACGGAGGGGCTTATGTTGCCGCAATGTATTCTCTTGCATATGTTTATGATGATGTATATCAGCTGGTAATTGATGCTTTGGAAGTCATCCCTGCAGAAAGTAACTATTACAAATGCATGCAGGATGTGCTTGCTTTCCACAAACAATATCCAGATGATTGGAAGAAGGCATGGCAGGCGATTGAAGATAGTGAATGGGCAATCGATCTTCATTGTCCAGATGGCATTAATTCACCTTTTAATATTGACGCTACTGTAAACTCTGCATATGTTCTCCTTGGCCTTTTATATGGCGAGGCTGACTTGAAAAAGACCATGGATATTTCAACAAGAGCCGGTCAGGATTCAGACTGCAACCCGGCTACTGCTGCTGGCATACTTTTAACCATGCAGGGATATGATAGTATCTCCGATTACTGGATTGATCCCATCAAGCCGGTTGAAGACAGGGATTTTGCTTATACCACCATCTCGCTTAACGATGTATATGACTTGAGCTACAAGCATGCACTGAAGGTGATCGAGAAATATGGAGGTACCGTAGGCGAAGAGACTGTGGAGATCAAGGTACAAACCCCTGAAACCCTTCCTCTTGAAGTAGCATTTCCGAATGTTTATCCTGCAAAAATCACCATGACTACACCTCCTGAAAATAGGCGAGGAAAATGGGAGAATTTATTGACGCTTGACTCGGATGCACCTCAGACCATTGAGTTCTCAGGCATTGGACTGGTTGTAAAAGGCGGAATGGGTCGTGGCATGGATGAAGAATATGTCGGTGAACTGGAGGTAAGTATAGATGGAAAGGTTGACAGGGTAGTGAAGCTTCCAGCCGATTACAGGTATAGAACTGCTGAGCTATACTGGAATGTTGAAATACCTGACGGTGATCACACTGCAACACTGAAATGGTTAAATCCAGTTGAAGGTCAGGAACTTGGAGTTCGTGGATATACTGAGTTTTCCAGTCAGAAATCTGAGATCGAGGTAGTAGAAAAATAGATAGCCAAAGGAAGACAGATTTCCTTATTAAAGCCCCGGGAGTAATCCACGGGGCTTTTTTATGGCTGTAATTTCCCGTCGGGAAATTATGGATTTTTAGCAACTAATGCTGTATCCCATGTGCTGAGAATCTTCGAGAGGTTGCTCATTCACTTGGATTTATATAGTACCTTTAAAATATGTCCGATTCTCTTCATCGGATACTATTACTTGCATTTTTTGCAATAATACTGTCCGGATACATAAAGGCCCAGCCTTTAGGATCTGCAGATCCAGATGCAGACTCCCTTAGAAGGTATATTCAAAACATATATGGCCTTGACCAGGAACTGGTCAGCGGATTCCAGTACTACGTACGTTTTGTACAATACAAGGGAGACCCTTTTTTCCCTGAAGATGTATTTTTCGAAGGTTCTGTATGTTTAAGGGGATTACAGAATGATAATGTACGTCTGAAATACAATATTTTTTCCCAAGACCTTATTTTAGAATATACCGATTCCAGGGAAGGATATAACCTGGTGAGATTAAATAATACTCACATTGATTCTTTTCGCCTGGGAACATATCATTTTCAAAAATTGTCCCTGTTCAGCGAAGAAGCAATGTTTTATCAGGTATTAAGTTCTGGACAGCTTAAGTGTTTCATTCACTGGGAAAAAGATATACAGTCAATTAATAATAGCATTCAATATACACATGTGTACACCAGGTCCCTTGGAACCTATTATCTAAATTACGAGGACAGAAATCAAGCCTTCACCAACAGGAGATCGTTCATATCCATCTTTGCGGGATCAATGCAGACCGAGATAAAGAAATATTTCAAACGTCAGCACTTTTCATTCAGGAAAGCAGGTCCCACGGATATTCAGAACTTGCTAATTTTTATAAGCCAACTGGAAGAAACACAAGCTTTGCTTTGAAAAAGCTAATATATACAGGCCTATTTCTATGCGTTTACCAGGCATTCCCGGGGTACGCGCAGGATCATGACCTGATATTCTCAGGAAATTTTCAGGATATTCCCTTTGCTGAATTTGCTTCAGCTGTGGAACAACAAACGGGGGCGACATTTTATTATTATGATGCATGGGTGAGCGGTGTTAGAATTACTGCAGAGGGCACGGATTTATCCCTCCATTCTACACTGAGCCGCGCATTACTTCCTACCGGTATCTATCATTATATGGATGAATTTGGATATGTATACCTATCAAATGAAAGTCCAATCATCCCATCCTTGAGGTATTCAGACATATCCCTATCGCGGCGTTCACCGGATCCGGAAAATATTGGAAGCAGAGGCATCTCAGGGGCGGAGCAACGATATATCGCAGGTCATGAATCCCTTTCACTGGAAACACTGGTAGTTGGCAATGATCAATCCTCAGGGAGTCAGGAGGAGGTTTTTATCTACGGTAAGATAGTCGACAGTGAAACAGGTGAACCCCTGATTGGTGCCACAATCTGGGTGGAGGATTTAAGCCTAGGAGAAGCTACTGATTTGGATGGGCGTTTTAATATTTTATTAAGTCCGGGTAAGCACTGGACATCATTCAATTATATGGGCATGGAGCCCAAACAACTTTTTCTCCAGGTTAATTCTGGCGGGAACCTGGTGATCCAGATGGAAAGGGGCTTAATTCCCATTTCAGAAGTGGTAGTCAGGGCGAACCAGTATGACAATGTCAGGGGTACCCAGATGGGATTTGAAAGATTGAACTATCAAACCACCAAGGAGGTACCGGTGACCCTTGGGGAAAAAGATTTATTGAAGGTAGCACTGATGCTTCCGGGTGTACAATCTGTTGGAGAGGGAAGTGCTGGATTTAATGTGAGAGGTGGAAGTGCAGATCAGAATATGATCATTGTGAATAAAGTTCCGGTATATAATGCTTCGCACCTGTTCGGCTTTTTCACTTCCTTCAGCCCAGATATTGTTAAAGATTTCTCTCTTTATAAAAGTAATCTGCCTGCCAGGTATGGAGGAAGATTGTCTTCCATATTTGATATTTCTACCCGCCAGGGGAATATGAATAATTTCTCAGCAAGGGGAGGAATTAGCCCCATAACAGCTCATGTAGCAGTTGAAGGTCCCATCGTTAAAGATAAAAGCGCACTTGTACTCAGCGCAAGATCCACCTATTCTGACTGGATACTGAGACGCATGGAGGATCCTGAACTGAGAAACTCCAATGCAGCATTTTATGATCTGACAGCTTCTCTAACCATTGAACCGAATGATAAGAACCTGGTGAAGGCTTTCGGGTACTATAGCAACGATGCATTTGCACTTGGAACTACGAATCAATATGCCTATTCAAATGCAGGGGGTTCCTTCAACCTGAAGCGCAGGTTTAGTTCAAGAATGACCGGCGATATGGCTTTGGTGTTTGGACAGTATGCATTCAATACAGTGAATACAGAACTTGAACCCGCAGGTTATTCACATGATTACAGGATTGATCACTATGAAATGAAAGCAGATTTCACATGGCTTTCGATGGGGAGACATAAAATTGCTTACGGGGTAAATGGAATATATTATAATCTGAACAAAGGACTGGTTGAGCCCTATGGAGAAAACAGTCTCAGGTACCCGGTTGATCTTGGAAGTGAGACAGGATTGGAAATGGCAGCATATTTTGCCGATGAAATTTCTCTGACACAAAGCCTTACCCTGTATATTGGACTCAGGTATAGTTCTTTCATGAATCTAGGGCCTGCTGAAGTCCAGGTTTACGCCGAAGGAACAGGAGCAAGCCCGGGTAATGTAACGGACACTCTGAATTTTTCATCAGGACAAATTGTTAAACAATATTCCGGTCCTGAACCACGGATATCACTTACCTACCTGCTCGGACAAAATAATTCAGTAAAGGCTTCCTACAACAGGGTACAACAGTATATTTTCATGATGAGTAACACTGTCGCCATTTCCCCCACAGATCAGTGGAAGCTTTGCGACTATCACTTACGCCCCCCGCTTGTTGATCAGTTTTCAATTGGGTATTACCAGGACATTCCTGATCTTGGTGTGAATGCCTCCGCTGAGATGTATTATAAGCAACTAAGAGATGTGGTGGAGTATAAAGATGGGGCGAATTTTATCACAAGCCCCAATACAGAAACACAGGTGGTGCAGGGAAACCAGGATGCTTATGGACTGGAATTGATGATCAGAAAAAATTCCGGGAAGCTTACCGGTTGGGTGGCTTATAGTTATTCCAGGTCAATGATGCTATTTAATAGCTCTGTCCCCGGTGAGAGTATCAATGAAGGACTCCGCTATCCTTCAAATTATGACCGGCCACACAATCTAAGCCTGGTTACCAACTATAGGGTGACAAGACGATTAAGTTTTTCTTCAAGCCTGGAGTATATTTCTGGTCGCCCGATTACTTATCCAATTTCCATTTATTACCTGTATGACCAGGAGTACATAGACTATTCGGAACGCAACCAGTATCGGATTCCAGATTATTTCAGAATGGACCTTTCCGTCAACGTGGAAGGAAACCTGAAAAAGCGCAAACTGGCGCACAGCTTTTGGATGCTCAGCGTTTACAATCTTACCGGCAGGAGCAATGCCTATTCAGTTTATTTCAGAAATGAATCAAATAAAATTCATGGTTATAAACTTTCCATATTTGGCCGACCGGTAGTTACCCTTTCATGGAATTTTAAGTTCGGGAATTATGCGACTGAGTAAATTAACCTTAAGTATATTATTAGTGGTTCTGAGCAACGGATGTATTGAACCATTTGAGCCCGATGTTGAAGAGAGCGATGAGGTAATTGTTATAAATGGAAGACTTACTGATACACAGGGCATTCAGACCATAAGCATTTCCAGATCTTCGCCCTACAATAATCCTCAATTACGACCGGTTTCAGGTTGTGTGGTCCGGGTTGAGGATGAAACAGGAAATGGCATCACATTCATGGAGAACTCCAATGGGATATATCAGTCCGATCTGGAACCGGATTTTCTAACTGTGGGGAAAGCTTATAAATTGATGGTCTATACTCCTGAAAATGAAGTGTATGAATCCGAATATGATTCACTCCTGGCCTGTGCTCCCATTGATAGTCTGAGTTACAGGCTGGAGGTGCAGGGCACGTCCAATCCCGATATCAACTATTATGGAATCAGGTTTTATTTAGATATGAAAGGCAGCACGCAGGAGTCCAGCTCATACATGTGGAACTTTGAAGAGACCTGGGCTTACCTGGCCTACTACCCTATTGAATATATATGGGATGGGTATGTACTCCAGCCATTTATTCCACGGAAATTTGGTTTGGAGGTGTGTTACTTGACGAAAAGTCTTAAAAATTATGAGGTAGGCTCCTCCGGTACAATGAGTAGTAATGAGATCCGCCAGCAACCCTTATATTTTGTTTCAAATCAGACACCCCGGCTTGCAGCAAGGTATAGTTTGCTGGTTGCTCAACAATCGCTGTCTGACGGAGCATTCCTCTATTGGGACAGGATGAAAGCACAATCTGGGGATACTGGTAGTCTCTATGAAACCCAGCCCTCACGAACCACTGGAAATATTAGCAATATCAACAATCCGGAAGAGAAGGTATTAGGGTATTTTTTTGTTTCGCAGGTAAAGGAAAAGAGAATCACGGTATCGAATCATTTTAATTTTCCCATTGTACGTTTCAATTGCCCCCAGGATACTGTTGATTTCCTGGGAGATCTGGATCCTCCTTACCCTTATTTAATGTATGAATTTAAACTTTATAGTGTGCCCCCCGACATAATCTTGTTGAGCACGCATTTTGTATATTCCTTCAAGGAGTGTTTCGATTGCACCTACAGAGGGGGAGTTACGACGAAACCTGAATACTGGGATGATTAAAAAATGAACCGTAGACACAGACATAAAATGCTTTTGATTATCCTATTTATCAGTGGTCTGATAAGTGGGAGCCATGCACAGTCCAGGTACGATTCTACCTTTTTTGAGGTGGCGAAAAGGAATATGGAAAATCTGGTGGTATTCACCGATCGGACCGTTTATGCAGTGAATGAGTCTATTCAGTTTTCAGCACTTCTACAATCCGGGCAAGAAGCTTACCATGGACTGGGCAGTAAAGTTTTGTATGCTGAACTGGTAAACTCCATAGGGACAGCGGCTGCCAAAGGCAAATTCCTTATTACTGAGAACAGGTCCATTGGGCACCTGGCCATACCTTCAAGCTTATTGTCAGGAGTTTACTATTTGAGATGCTATACCCGCTGGATGAGAAATTTCGGTCCCCGGGATTTCGCATATGTACCCATCTGTGTGGTGAGTCCTTACTCAACAGATATCCAGGAAAACAATCCGGTGCAGGGAAAAGATTATCTGTCCCCCGTTCCTAAGGGCGCAAGGCATGCTATTGCCTCCCTGACCAAGCATTCCTATCATGTTGGAGAACAGGTAGATGTGGAGTTTTTCTTGAAAGAGGGCAGCAGCGACTATGTTCATCATGGCTGTATTACCATTGTTCCTTCTGGCACTATTGATACATCAGCATTTATATACAGGATGGATCCGAAACCAGAAAGATCGATCCCCTTTCAGTTTAATTTTCTACCCGAAATAAAGGGGACTACCATTTCCGGTAATGTTCTTGAGCAAAGCAATCAAAAACCTGCTTCTGATACCCGCATTCATTTCTCAATCCTGGGGGAAGAGCCCGCTTATTTCGTTACCCAGTCTGATCAGGAAGGAAGATTCCTGGTAAATACCCCCTTACGAATAGGATATCAGGAAATGTTCGTGGTCCCTGAATATCAACCTGGGACTCAAAATGAAGTACGCATTGACAATGATTTTACATCGGAGCCTTTGCCATTTGATCCAGACTCATTTAATCTTTACCGCGATGAACAATTACAGGCATCAAGATTGTCATTGCAAATGCAGTTGCAGAGGATTTTCCTGGCAGATTCGGGGGGCGACAATGCGATTTTGTCAAAACGGGACGAGCCCGAACCCTTTTATGGAACACCGGAGATCTCTGTAAAGATTGATGAATTTATCAATTTGCCAAACATGGAAGAGCTTATAGAAAATCTGGTTCCAAAGACTTTTTTGATGCGAAGCGGTGATGATGTATACTTTAGGATAGAAAATAAAAATCCCATGATTTCGATGTTCCCCCCACTTATATTGATCGATGATATTCCCATTTTTGATATGGAGGTGATCATGGCCATTCCTCCCTCGAAAATAGACCATATCGATGTGGTTCCCGAGGTATATGTGTTTGGGGAAATAAAATATGGTGGTATCATTAGCTTTACAAGTCTACAGGGAGATCTGGCCAGTATCAAATTACCTGAAGGGTCCTACTTTTTTGATTATCTTGCCTATCAACCTTCATTGATCCCGCAGGGTGCAAGGTATTCAGGTCCAGCAAAGATTCCAGATACCCGTAACACACTGTTCTGGATGAATCATCTGGAACTACACAAGGATTCCCCTCGAAAAGTTAGTTTTCAGGCAAATAGGATTCCAGGAAGCTACATCATCCTTTTCCGTGGCATATCATCCGGCGGTGATATTGTATATGGATTGAACCATTTTGATGTTGAATAATTAGAACCTGATCAGGCAGGG
>RCNC010003336.1_pt1 | contig 10499 bp, 9 predicted proteins | sample 2041301 | NCBI WGS metagenome assembly RCNC01 (sample SAMN09708231, study PRJNA481090) | Marine sediment metagenome, whole genome shotgun sequencing project. | biome: marine sediment; feature: ocean; material: sediment; isolation source: Sewage treatment plant 13A marine sediment (STP13A) ... | reverse complement strand
AGTCACGGCTTGCGTTCTGCTGCATCTCCAGCGCCGAGGTCGCCACCCCGCCGGCGTTGGCAGCCTTGCCAGGTCCGAACGCGACACCAGCGGCGTCGAACGCCGCGACAGCGGCCGCGGTGCACGGCATGTTGGCGCCCTCGACGACCGTGCGGCACCCGTTGGCGATCAGCGAGCGTGCACCGGGGTCGTCGAGTTCATTCCCGCTGGCCCATACACCCTGGAAGATCAGGACCTCAGGGGTCGAATCATGACGCAGATCCAGCAGGGGAAGTTCGTGGAGAAGATCCTGGACGAGCTTCGGACATCGACCTTCGTCGAGATCCGGATGTAGGGCCCAACCCCTCGCGCGGGAATCCTGGAAGGCACGACACTATGCCGAAGACTGTGGCTGTCACCCTCGGGGACCCGAGGGGTATCGGCCCGGAGGTCATGCCCGGGGCCGTGAGGGCCCTATCTCCAGAGGTCCGACCGGAATCCCTCCTCCTGATTGGCCCGGAGGGAATGGACCCTCAGGTGGCCCCTTATCGATCGGTGGGCCCCTGGGACGGGACGGAAGCAGGGGCCGGCCGGGTCACAGTGGACGCCATCCGGCTGGGGGTCGATCTCGCACTGGAGGGTTCGGTGGGAGCGATTGTCACGGGGCCCTCTCACAAGCCAGCCATCCAAGCCGCTGGGTGGAACGTTCCCGGACAAACTGAGCTTCTGCAGAAACTGGCCGGCGTTTCCGACGTGGGCATGCTCATGTGCGCCGAGCGGACTCAGGTCGGAGGGTCTCTCCGGGTTCTCCTGGCCACGACCCACCTCCCTCTCAGGGACCTTTTTCGGCATCTCACCCCTGAACTCCTTCTTCGTCAGACTCGACTTTTGAGCAAGGAGTTGGAGGACCGCTGGCTGATTCCCCAGCCTCGAATCGGCCTCTGCGCAGTGAACCCCCACGCCAGCGACGGAGGGTTGTTCGGATCGGAGGAAGAAGAGCTCCTTGCACCCGTAGTTCGACAACTGCAGGGAGAGGAGCTTCACGTTGAGGGCCCCCTTCCGGCGGACACGGTGTTCTATAAAGCCCTCCGGGGACAGCTGGATGCCGTCGTGGCCCCGTATCACGACGTGGGAATGGCTGCCTTCAAGAGCGTCTCCTTCGGGACGGGTGTGAACGTGACCCTCGGGCTGCCTTTCGTCAGGACCTCTCCGGATCATGGAACAGCCTTTGACATCGTAGGAAAGGGCGTGGCCGATCACTCCTCGTCCCGAGAAGCCATCCTCCTGGCCCTACGCCTTCTCCAGAAACCGAGAGTCGTAGAGCTTTGACACCTACTTTGGGTCCCTATAGCTTGAAAATATCTGGTGTTACCCGCCATTCCTCCCCAAAGAACCCGTGATAAAACTCCTCGACGCTACCAAGGAATACCCGCGGACCGGGGCCGCTCTGAAAAGAGTGAAGCTCCACATACCCAAGGGCTCCTTCGTTTTCCTGACGGGGCACTCGGGCTCCGGAAAGTCCACGACCCTCCGGCTCATTCATATGTCGGAGCGGCCCACCTCCGGAGAAGTGAGAGTCAGCGGATTCTCGAGTCTGCGAACCTCCAGAAGAGACCTCTGGAAGGTCCGGCGGAGGGTGGGTTTCGTTTTCCAGGATTTCCGCCTCCTCCCGGGCCGAAACGCTTTGGACAACGTGGCCTTCGCCCTGGAGGTCACGGGCACGGCGAAGAAAGAAATCAGACCTCGGGCCCAACGTCTCCTCTCCCAGGTGGGCCTTTCGGCCAAAGCGGGCTCCCTCATGAACGAGCTTTCCGGAGGTGAGCAACAGAGGGTGGCCATCGCCAGGGCCCTGGCCAGCGAGCCGCTGATCCTACTGGCGGACGAGCCCACAGGGAACCTGGACGACCGAGCCACTCGGGGTATCATGGATCTCTTCTGGGAAATCAATGCAATGGGAATGGCGGTGGTCATGGCTACCCATGACCTGGAGTTGATCCGGACCTATCCCAAGGCAAGGCTCCTGGAGTTGGATCAAGGCCGACTGGTTTTTGACTCTTTCGATTCTTCAGTGGAGGGGAACCATGAGTAACCCTCTTTCTGAAGCAGTAGGGGCCTTCAAACGATCGCCCCTCCTGATGGGCCTTTCCAGCCTGATGGTGGGTCTGGCACTTTTTGTGGTCGGACTCTTCTCCCTGGTGGCCCACAACCTTCAAATCGCCCTCACCTCCGTGGAAGAGAGGGTCGAGGTGGTGGCATACCTTCGGGACGATATCCGCCAGGTGGACCTGGATGCGGTGACCGAAACCCTGGAGACGATTCCAGGGGTGGAAGCCGTCAGTTTCGTTACCAAACCGGAAGCCCTGGAGCGGGCTATTCGGGACCTCCCGGAAATCGCCGAAGTTTCATCGGTCCTGGAGATCAACCCTTTTCCCGCCTCCCTGGAAGTTCGGTTCCTTCCTGAAGGTCGCTCGACAGAAAATGTCGAGACCGTAGTAACCGCAGCTGAGGGCTTCGCCTTCGTGGAAGATGTGCGGTACGGTCAGGAATGGGTGGAGCGTCTTTTCTTCCTCCGAAGGGTCGGTGGGGTGACCTCCCTTGTCCTGGGCATCGCGTTTGGGATCGTGGCGACTCTCATTATCGGAACCGCCATACGGATCGCTGTCTTCGCCCGGCGGGAAGAGATTTTTGTCATGCGCCTGGTGGGGGCCAAGGACAGTCTGGTCTGGCGTCCCTTCCTCCTGGAGGGCGCCCTCACGGGGCTCCTGGGAGGGATCCTGGCCATACTCCTCACCTGGGGAACCTACCTCGCCATTCGCCAGTTTCTCTTCGCCCTGAACTGGATCCCATGGAGTTGGATGTGGGGAGGACTGGGGGTCGGGATACTCTTCGGGGTCGTGGCCAGCAATCTGGCCGTTCGACGCTACCTGAAGGAGGTTTAAGAGGTGCGCAGGCTCTTCCTTCTTCTGATTCTGGGATTGGCCCAGCTTTCTCCCGGCGGAGTCGCTGCGGCACAGGATCCGGATATCCAGCGTCAGATCCAGGAGAGTCAGCGTAGGCTCGAGGCGATCCGGGATGAGCGGGCCAGGCTCCAGGGGGAGATGGACCAGATCCGTGGGCGGGTCCGGGATGCTTCTACTGAGCTCCGAAATATCGAGCAGCAGCTCAGTGCGTCCCGTTCGGTTCTGGCAGAAGTGGACTTTCAAGCCGAGGTGGTGGCTGATCAGGTCCAGGAAACCACTCGGGAACTCCTGAACACCCGGGAGGAACTAAAGGGAGGCAAGGCTGTCCTGCATAGGCGGGTTCGGGATATCTACAAAAGAGGCCCCCTCAATTCTCTCCGAGTCCTTCTGGGCGCCGACTCCTTCTCCGACCTTCTCACCCGGTACCGGTATCTGCAGCTCATCGCCTCCTATGACCGAGGCCTCGTAGACAGGGTCGCCCAGCTGGAAGTCGCTTTGGAAGCACATGGCCGGACACAGGAAGAGAGCTTGGCGGAGCTCGGGCGCCTTAGGCAGATGAAGCTTGGAGAGGTGGCGGAACTACGGTCGGTAGAGCGGGACCGACAAACCGCCCTCGAACAGTTTCAGGATCGGGAACAACAAGCCGAGACACGTTTGGAAACGCTTGACGCCGACGAGGCCAGAATGACCGGGCTCATCGACGACCTGGAACGCCGGAGGCTCGAAGAGGAAAGAAGGCGGGCTCTTTCAGGATTGGGCCGGGAAGGCCCAAGCAGCCTCTCCGGATCCGACGCCGGGAGCCTGGACTGGCCTGTTGATGGCACGATCGTCTATCGATTCGGTCGGGAGCGCCGGCCCAACGGCACGATCCTGCGATGGAACGGGCTCGGCATCCAGGCCCCCACGGGGACCCCTGTCACAGCGGTAAAATCAGGTACCGTGGTCCTGGCCGGGCCCTTCGAGGGATACGGACCCTCGGTGGTGTTGAGCCATGGGGGAGGGTTCTACACCCTCTACCTTTACCTGGAGGAGATCGGGGTCGTCCAGGGTCGGGAAGTCCAAGCCGGTCAGGTGGTAGGGACCGTCGGCGGATCACAGACCCCCGAGGGCCCCCATATCGAATTTCAGATTCGGGCCCCGGTGGCGGGCGGAGCACCCCAGGCCATGGATCCGCTGCAATGGCTCAAGGGTCGGCGTCCCCTTCCATGACCCTCCACAAGCACTGGGGCCACACGGACCTTCAGGGTACCCTTGCGAGGGCCGCCAGTGAGGGGAGCCTGCCCTCTGCCCTTTTGATCCACGGGGCCCGGGGAATCGGCAAACAGCACCTCGCTCTATGGCTTAGTCGGGTCCTCCTCTGCCAGGCTCCCGGGGAAGACGGCCCTTGCGAGGAGTGCCGGTCCTGCCATCTCGCCGGAAAGCTGGAACACCCGGACCTCCACTGGTATTTCCCCCTCCCCCGCCCCAAAAAGGCCGGCACACCCGAAAAGCTGGAACAGGCTCTTGAGGAGGCCCGGTGGGAAGCCCTGGAGGAGCGGCGCCAGCAGCCCTTTCGGCCCATCGGAGAAACCGAGGCACGCAGCCTCTATCTGGCCGCCGCCCGAAATCTCAGAAAGAAGGCCCAGCGGCGGCCCTCGATGGGGCCTCGGCAAGTCTTCATCATTGCGGAAGCGGAAGCCCTTGCTCCCCAGGACTCCAGCTCCGAGGCAGCCAATGCTCTGCTGAAGCTCCTGGAGGAACCCCCTGACGGCACGGTCCTCATCCTGACCTCCGCCGAACCGGGGCGCCTTTTGCCCACGATCCGGTCCCGAACCGCCCAACTCCACCTTCCTCCCCTCACCGAGGGGGAGGTGCTGGAGTTCCTGAGGGTCGAAGCCGGTGTGGAAGAGAGGGAGGCCAAGCGGGCGGCGGGCCTTTCCAAAGGATCCATCGGGAGAGCCCTCGGCTTCCTGAGGGACGGGGACCAGCCTGGCCTCCTGGCCCAGACTCGAACCGAGGCCGTGGCCCTTCTCTCTGCGGCCCTATCCACCAAGCCGGGGCCGAGAGTCCGGGCCGCCATCGAGTTCAAGTCTGTGGGAGCCAGAGGATTGGGAGATCTCTTCGATTTCCTCGAGGAGTGTCTCGGTGATCTGGCTCGGGCCGCCTCCGGGCTACCGTTGGATGGTTGCACCGAAGAAGAAGCCATCTTCTTCAAGAAGGCAGCGGCAAGAAAGGGTGTCCACCCGGCGGTTGTTCCCAATGCTGTCGCCAGGGTTCACGAGGCTCGGGTAATGGCCTCCGGTAACGTCAACCCACAACTGGTCATCTTCGGCCTTCTCCACGACCTTCAAGCCGAGTTTGATTCATCAGGATCCAGTCCTTCTCCAGGAGACGTGGGATGAATAGCCCGGACAGAGACCTGACCCACCTCGATTCTCAGGGACGGGCCCGAATGGTGGACGTCTCGGGAAAAAGTGAATCAAATAGAAGGGCTGTTGCAGAGGGGTATATCCGAATGGCCCCCGCCACCCTGGCAGCGATCCAGGCTGGGAATGGACCCAAAGGAGAGGTTTTGCAGGTCGCCCGCCTGGCGGGGATCCAGGCTGGCAAGAGGACAGGTGAACTCATACCTCTCTGCCATATCCTACCCGGGGCCTCTCTTTCCGTGGAACTGGAGCCAGATCAGGCCCTCCCGGGAATCAGAGTCCGGGCCACAGCCGCCATTCAGGGGCAAACAGGGGTAGAGATGGAGGCCCTCACGGCGACATCCATCGCCCTGGTAACGATCTACGACATGGTCAAGGCTCTGGACCGGGGCATGGTCATGGGGGACATCCGCCTGGTCTCGAAGGAAGGTGGTGCTTCAGGGTCTTGGACCAGGGAGAAGGAGTTGTAGAATCAACTCCCGGGGAGGAAGATCTTCACCTGATCTCCCGGTCGTATGATTGAACTCCGGGAAAGGCTGTTCCACTTCAGCAGGTCATTCACCCCTACCCCGTGTCGAACGGCGATAGCCGAGAGGGTATCGCCGGACTGGACCCGGTAGGTTACAAGTCTTTCCTCTCTGGTCTCTTCGGAACCCCCGGAACCACCCTTCAAGCCGGCCCGGACAGAGGGTGCTTTCGGAACCACCACCCTCTGGCCGATCTGCATTCTCCGCGGTCGGATGGTGGGGTTGGTCGCCTCCAGATCCGCCAGGGGAACTCCATATTGGCGGGCAATGTGAGTCAGGGTTTCCCCGGCTGAAACCGTATGCTCCAGGAAAGTGACCCTTTCCTCCGGTGGAATGAGAGCATAGGCCTCCTCGAAGCTGACACCCCGGCCAACAGGGAGCCGGACCCTGGTGTCGACTCCGGCGGGAGTGAGCCCCCGAAGCAGGTGAGGATTCAGTGCCTCCAGCGTGCTCTGATCCACCTGGCTGGCCTGGGCGATGACGTCCATGGACGTGGCGTCCGGAACCAGAACCTCGTCGAAGACCCAGGGATCATTCGGGATCACGTCACCGAATCCGTAAGCTTCGGGGTCCATCCCTATTCGGGCTGCGGCAAGGAACCTGGGCACGAAGTTCCTGGTTTCCCGGGGCAGTTGCTGAAGGATCTCGAGGAAAAGCCCGTCGTGGCCTTCCTGATCCGGCCCGTATCTCCGGAGAATCCTCCCCAAGCGGCCCGGGCCTCCGTTGTACGCGGCCAAAGCCAAAAACCAGGAATCGAAACGGTCGTAGAGCTGGGACAAATAGGCCAGGGCAAGGGGTGTGGATCGGTAGGGATCCCGCCTCTCGTCCACCAGCCCATCGACGTGGAGGCCAAACCCTCTTGCTGTAGGGGGCATGAATTGCCAGAGCCCCGCCGCCCCCACCCAACTCACGGCCCGGGGGTTGTACCAACTCTCCACCACGGGGAGAAAAGCCAAACTCGCCGGGAGGCCCTGGGCTTTCAGTTCCTCCGATACCAACTCTTCGAACTGGCCTTTTCGTTCCAGGGAGACCCGGTACAACTTTGCCTCCCTACCTCGGAAGGACTCGACCCACTCCTCCACCCTTTCGTCCATCCCGGGGGCCGCGGCCCAGGGAGAGTCCAGGATAGGGTCAGCCGAGAGGGACTCGGTCGTGGGTATCGAAGACGATGGATTCCCATGGGCTTCTGAAACGGGAGGGTCCACCGGGGCCACGTCGGGAGCTCCAGCCCCCGGCAGGTTGGCCGGGGCAGGCGCAGGGCCGCCTTCAGGGGCCGTGGTCGCCAGGGAACTACACCCATTGAGAATGCCCAGCATGGCGAGCACCAGGACTCGGTCCCTCAGCCGGACCCAAAGGCCCTTTCCGGCACCCGGGAATTCCGAATCAGACCTCACGGGGTAGTCACGCTCACGCCTGGGCACCTCCCTAAAGGGTGTAGTTGGGGGCTTCTCGGGTGATGGTCACATCATGGGGATGGGACTCACGCAGCCCTCCTGACGTGATCTTGAAGAATCGGGCCTTCTCCCTGAGTTCTTTCAAATCGGCGGCGCCACAATACCCCATCCCGCTGCGGATCCCCCCGATCAGCTGGAAGATGGTGTCGGAGATTGGGCCCTTGTATGGGACCCTGGCCTCGATTCCCTCCGGCACCAACTTGTTCGCGCCGACATCCGGATCCTGAAAATACCGATCGGCAGAACCCTCTTCCATGGCGGAAAGGGACCCCATCCCTCGCACGACCTTGAACCTCCGCCCCTCCAGCAGGAAGGTCTCGCCAGGGGATTCGTCGGTCCCGGCAAACATGGACCCCATCATCACTGAGTGGGCTCCTGCAGCCAGCGCTTTGACGATATCTCCCGAATACCGGATTCCCCCGTCGGCGATCACGGGGATCTGCCCCTCAACACCCCTTACCGCTTCCTGAATCGCCGTGAACTGAGGGACCCCCACTCCGGTTACCACCCGGGTGGTACAGATGGAGCCAGGCCCCACACCAACTTTCACCGCATCTGCCCCCCGGTCCCGAACCGCCTTCGCCCCCTCGGCGGTGGCGACGTTCCCCGCGATGAGTTGGGCTTCGGGAAACGCCTCCCGAACCCTGGCAACAGCCCGGAGCACCCCTTCGGAGTGGCCATGGGCGGTGTCGATCACCAGAACATCGACGCCGGCTTTGATGAGAGCTTCAGCCCGGGCCAGATCGGCCCTGGCCGCACCCACCGCCGCACCCACTCTAAGGCGCCCGTGTTCGTCTTTGCAGGCATCCGGGAATTTACGGCGTTTGAAGATGTCTTTGACGGTGATGAGGCCCGTCAGGTTCCCCTCGTCGTCCACTACCGGGAGCTTTTCGATCCTGTGCTGGTGAAGGAGACGTTCCGCTTCCTCGAGGGTCGTCCCCACGGGCACCGTTACCAACCCATTGGCGGTCATGACATCCCGAATCGGTTGATCCAACTCGGTTTCGAACTGAAGGTCCCGGTTCGTTACGATCCCGACCAGTTTCCCACCGTTTTCCACAATGGGAACGCCCGAAATGTGGTATTGGGCCATGAGGGCGTGGGCTTGCCGAAGGGTTTGATCGGGGCCCAGCGTTATGGGGTTCAGGATCATCCCGCTCTCGGACCGCTTCACCCTGTCCACCTCCGACACCTGCCGGTCGACGGACATGTTCTTGTGTATGATCCCGATCCCGCCCTCCCGAGCCATGGCGATGCCCATCTGGGACTCGGTCACGGTATCCATGGCGGCAGCGAGCAGCGGTACCTGAATGGGAATTCCGGAGGACAGGAGAGAGGCCACCGACGTTTCACTTGGGTGCACCACGGAATGACCAGGAACCAAGAGGATATCATCGAAGGTCAGGCCTTCTCCCAGAATCTGATCGTTCATACCCACTGCCTCGGCCATGGTCGTTCTCCCAGCTTGTTCAGGGTTCTCGTGCATTCCACCTAAAGTAATCGCCCGCTGTCACTGGGCACTCCAGAAGAGTGCCTCGACGAGCGGGCGGGAAGCCTTCCAAATCGCTCCTCAAACCGTTTCATGGGCCATCATATTCAAGCCTGCCGAACGGTGTCAACCCGAGCTATCGGTGTTTGAAGAAGGTTTCGGTTGAGGTTTGGGGTCCTTCCCCTCCCCTGAGCCATTCACATCCCCGAGGAGTTCCTTCCCCATGTTTGCGACATTGGAAAGGACTTTGTCCGCAGCAGAGATCAACTGGAAGGCCTCCCGAAGGCTGGCGGGGCTCACCGTTCGTTTCCGAAGCTGATCTTCCAGCTTTTCCGCGAAGCTCTGAAGGCCGCTGGTCTCCGCGGTGAGATCCGAGGCATACTTCGACTCGAGGAATTCCAGAAAGTCCAACACCTGATATACCTGATCTTCCGGAAGGCTCTCCAACTTCCGAAGAATCCGGGTCCTGAGGACGTCATGCATAGGTCCAACTCCTTCAACCGGCGAAAAGGGGTCGTCGATAACGATAACATCCCCTACGGATTTCGGGAGAGAGTGATGTCAGGGATCCCCCGGAACTCCTGGGTTCCGGCCCCCTCCTCCGGGAGAAAACCAACTCGATGATCCTCACTCTCGTTCTCAATGATCCGAAACTCTTGCTCCCAGGGCTTCACAGGAGAGAAGCTTATGGGGAACGCCACCGGAAATACCGCTCAGCCCGAAGGACCACTCTTTGGAAAAGACCAAACCCCCAGAGATCGGCGCCGGCCCCAAGGAGGCCCATTCCTGGAAACCCCTGGCACTCTCTACCGGTGCCTGCGCCTTGTTTGGCATTCTCGGGGTGTCATTCTCAGGATTCCAGGGGTCACCGCCGCCCTCCGTCGTCTTCTTTTCCCTGGCGTACCTGGCAGGCGGCTGGGAAGCCACCCTGGAGGCCCTCAGGGCCCTGAAAAAGGTGACCCTGGAGGTCGACCTCCTCATGGTCGTTGCGGCCGCAGGAGCGGCGATTCTCGACCATTGGGCCGAGGGTGCCGTCCTCCTCTTCCTCTTCTCTCTGGGCAACACACTGGAGACCTTCGCTTTCGGCCGGACCCGACGGTCGATTCAGGCCCTGGTGGACCTCAGCCCGGCATCGGCCTCGAAGCTGGACGGAGACGCGGAAGTCGAGATCGGAATCGAGAATCTCTCCCCCGGAGATCTCATTCGCGTCCGTCCAGGGGAGCGAATCCCTCTGGACGGGATGGTGGTGGCCGGGGAATCTCCGGTGAACGAATCAACCCTTACCGGCGAAGCCATCCCACTAAGGAAAAAGGTGGGGGATGAAGTGTTCGCAGGAACCCTCAACGGATCGGGTACCCTGGATCTGGAGGTCACGCGCCTTGCTGAGGATACGACCCTGGCTCGGGTCATTCGTCTGGTGGAGGAAGCCCGGGAGGCCCGGGCTCCAGCCCAGGGCTGGATCGAGAGCCTGGAGGGGCGATACGCGGGGGTGGTCCTTCTCGGTGCGTTATTGGCGGTTGTGATCCCCATGGTCCTCCTCGATTGGAGCTTCGACGAGGCATTCTATCGGGCCATGACCCTTCTCGTTGTGGCCTCCCCCTGCGCGCTGGTCATCTCCATTCCGGCGACGATTGTATCAGCGGTTTCGAACGGGGCCCGGAACGGAATCCTCTTCAAAGGGGGGG
>RCNC010003335.1_pt1 | contig 10500 bp, 9 predicted proteins | sample 2041301 | NCBI WGS metagenome assembly RCNC01 (sample SAMN09708231, study PRJNA481090) | Marine sediment metagenome, whole genome shotgun sequencing project. | biome: marine sediment; feature: ocean; material: sediment; isolation source: Sewage treatment plant 13A marine sediment (STP13A) ... | reverse complement strand
TCGGCGAGGTCCTTAATCTTGTCGTCGTCCATAGCCTCAATGCCGCCCCTTTTTAGACGTCGGTAGACTGTTATTGGGTCAAGCCCATGGTCCTTGATTATCTGCGCGATACTCTTTCTGCCAACTCCGGTGCCGGCAAAAGTCTCCTCGACCATCGCCGGCGTCCAGACCGTCCCTGACTTCATCGCCTTAGCATTTTTTTCAAGTTTCTGGATCACCGCATAAACTCCCATGCCCGAACTACCCTTACTGCCGGCGATATCGCCAAGGGTTTCATCGGGATTGTTCACTTTGAAGCCGGCCTCCCTGAGTTCTGCCATGGCCTGGTCCAGCGGGATGCCCTGTTTCTTACAGAAGGTCTTGAGGCTAACCCGTTCAGCGTGTCCGAAAGGCGGTTCCAATTCGGCAGAGGTAACCCAAGCGCTTTTGATAGCCTCACTCAAATCGGCCACGTAGACCAGGGGCGGTAAAGCCCAAATACCACTTGCTATGATCCAGAGAAATATCACGCTGCTGATCAGCAGTTCGCGCTTATAGCGCAGCCCGGTTTCAATCTTGCCGCTCAGGTACCTGAGCAAAGGTTTCCAGTTATAATATAGGTGGAAGCCACCGGCCACCAGGAACAAGAGGCCGGAGAACAGGTGTACGTTACCCCACTGGTCTTTCTCTAGGCCCAAAAAGTTCCATTTAATCCAGTACGCCACCCGACCATGAGGTTCGATGTATAGGATTATCGCAGTGATCAATAGCAGGATGAAACTCACCAAAGAACACAATGAGGTAAAGGCCTGACCGTGCCAGTTTCTGTTACTCATTTATAGTGTTTTCCTTTCAGATAGGTGGATATATCATTTTCTTGTAACTACCGGACAAGGGGCATTTAAAATCACATGTTGTGCGGTGGAGCCCATCAGGAGTTTGCCGACTTTCGACCTCATTCTCACGCCAACAATAATTTCATTTTGACCACCTATCTAATTTATTATGGTTGGGGTTAACCTCGGCCTTGGGATCTCGTGCATTCTCCCCATATATCCGACGGCGGCCACTGGTTCGCCCTCTTCCAAGATATCTGAATCCCCAAAAATGACCGGTAAAAATAATTTAAGAGAAATGTCGATATTCGCAGGAAAAACGAATCCACCACCCAGATGAGTAGAAATAAAACTAGCAATACCAACTGCCCACTGTCACCTAAAGGATGTTCGCCGTTTTTTTTCTTCATTTTGACTCCCTATCACGCGGACAGCTTCTCAATGTTCACCGCGCTCACTTTAAATTCCGGGATTTTGGCCAGGGGATCGACCGCCTCGGCACTGGTTAACACATTGGGTGGATTTTCGCCGAAGTGAATGGGCAGAAAAACGGTGCCGGGTTCTACCGTGTTGCTTATGTTTGCCGGGGCTTCCATCCGGCCCCGGCGCGAGGAGAGCACCAGCACATCGCCTTCTTTGGCCGCCAACACCTCGGCATCTCGCGGATTGATGGTGACATAACCGGTTGTCTGCTCGACATCCAGATGCGGCGAAACTCGGGTCATGGTACCGGTGTGAAAATGGGCAAACATGCTGCCGGTGGTCAGAAAATAGGGGTAGTTGTCATCGAGCATTTCCGCCGGGTCCTGGTAGTCGACAGCATGAAATTTCCCCTTACCCCGGGTAAATTGCTCCTTGTGCAAATAGGGTGTTCCCAGGTGCTCGCCGTCCGGACAGGGCCATTGCAAGCCATCCAATCCCAGGCGCGCGTAAGTCATGCCGGCATAGCTTTTGGGTGTCAGAGAAGCCATCTCGTTGAATATTTCTTCAGGGCTTTCGTAATGCATCTCGTAGCCCATGGCGGTTGCCAGGCGGCAGATGATTTCCCAGTCGGGCAGGGTGTTTGAAATCGGCTCAAGGGCTTTGTTGATCCGCATGCAGCGCCGCTCAGAGTTGGTGAAGGTGCCGTCTTTTTCAGCCGACGAGGTGGCGGTCAGCACCACGTCGGCTAACTGGGCAGTCCGACAGGAACAGCTCCTGGACCACCAGAAAATCAAGTTTTTTTAAATCATCCATAGGCTTGCCTCTCCAGTCGTTTGAAAATAAATGATAGTTGTTTTTGATTTAATTCCCCCACGTTTTCGTTGATCCATTTCAGATCCCCCGAGGCGATGGCGGCCTTGGCATCACTGATCAGCTGGTATTTGTCCAGTGCTTTGGAGCCCAGTTCCATTAAATCGTCCCAAAAACTTTCATCGTCCGCGGCATGGCTTAACACTCCGAGAACTTCCCGCTTTTGAATCAGCGAGAAAAGTTGGAACGGACCGGCGTCATGATGTTTCAGAACATCATCAATCGCCGTTTTAATCTGATCATCCGTAAACGGTTTTGGTAAAAACTCATGGGCCCCCAGGGCCAGGGCTTCCTCGGCAATGGGTTGGGTGCCCACACCCGTGATGACAATAACTTGCGTTTTGGGTTTTTTTTCTTTTATTTGCCGGATAACTTCCATACCGCCGATACCGGGCAATTTTAAGTCGGCGATGATTAAATTAAATTTTTTCTGGTCAAAAAGTTCCAGGGCGGCCTCGCCCGTTTCGGCAACAACAACATCGTAGCCGGCTTCGGTTAAAATCATGTCCAGGGCCTCGGAGATAGTCGGATCGTCTTCCATTACCAGGATATGTGCTTTTTTCATGGTTTCTTTCCTCCTGACAGATGTTATCCCTGACAAAAAAAAATCACCGGCGGTTCAACTGTCAGAGATGCGGTTGATTTAAACGCAGAGTTATCTTTTTGCCACCGGAGTGTCTGCAACCCCGGCGGAGCCGTTTTTACTTTAGGCGGTCAGCTTTTCCACCTTTACGGCACTGACTTTGAATTCGGGAATCTTGGCCAGGGGATCGACGGCCTCCGCATTAGTCAGTACATTGGTCGGGTTTTCACCAAAGTGGATGGGCAAAAACAGGGTGCCGGGTTTCAATGACTCGCTCAACCGGGCGGGCGCTTCCATGCGCCCCCGGCGCGAGGACAACACCAGCATATCCCCTTCTTTGGCACCCAGGGATCCGGCGTCCTCTGGGTTGATACTGACGTAGCCGGTGGTCTGCTCGACATCCAGGTGCGGCGAAATTCGGGTCATCGTGCCGGTATGAAAATGGGCGAACATCCGACCGGTGGTCAGAAAATAAGGATATTCCGCATCGGGCAATTCAGCCGGATCGCGATAATCGATGGCATGAAATTTCCCTTTTCCCCGCGTAAATTGGTGCTTGTGCAAGTAGGGAGTGCCGGGATGATCGCCATTGGGACAGGGCCATTGCAGGCCATCAATTCCAAGGCGCTGATAATTCATACCGGCGTAACTCTTGGTCAAGGCTGTCATTTCATCAAAGATCTCTTGCGGGCTTTCATAGCTCATCTCGTAACCCATAGCGGTTGAAAGCCGGCAGATGATATCCCAATCCGGCAGGGAGTTGCCGATGGGTTCTATCGCTTGGTTAATCCGCATGCAGCGCCGCTCGGTGTTGGTAAACGTGCCCTCTTTTTCAGCCGATGAAGCGGCCGCCAGCACCACGTCGGCCACCTGGGCGGTTTCCGACAAAAAGAGCTCCTGGACCGCCAGAAACTCGACATTTTTCAGGGCGTGGCTCAGGTGGTTCCAGTCCGGATCGCTGAGTTTGGGGTTTTCACCGATAATCAGCATGCCCTTGAGCTTGTCCGCCAGCATGGCCGGGATCATGTCCGTTATGGTCAATCCCGGTTGAAAAGAAAGCTTGCGGCCCCAGGCCTTGGAGAATTTCTCCAGCGCCTCGGGATCGCTGACCTTCTGGTAGCCGGACAGCACATCCGGCAGTCCTCCCATGTCGCAGGCTCCCTGGACGTTGTTTTGGCCCCGCAGCGGGTTGACCCCTCCGCCGTAAACCCCCACGTTGCCGCACAGCATGGCCAGGTTGCAGCAGGATTTGACGTTGTCCACACCGGTGATGTGCTGGGTGATGCCCATGGCATAGAGCAGGGAGGCCGGTGGATGTGTGGCGTATAGCTCGGCCATTTTTTCAAGGTCGACAGTATCCACGCCGGTGATGGTCTGAACTTTTTCGGGGGTGTAGGACGCTATCAGTTTTTCAAGCTGCTCGCAGTCTTCCGTTCTATCGGCAATGTAATCGGTGGCTTGCCAGCCGTTTTTAATGATAATGTGCATCATACCATTGAGCAGAGCCACATCGCTTCCCAGGCGCTGCTGTACGGCCACGTCTGCAAAACGACTCAGTTGAATGTTTCGAGGGTCGGCAACAATGAGCCGCGCTCCCTTTTCTTTGGCCCTGAAGATGCGGCGGGAAATCAGGGGATGGCAGGCGGTGGTGTTGGAGCCGATCACAAAGATACAGCCGGCATCTTCGATCTCGGCAATGGAGTTGGTCATGGCTCCACTGCCGAAGGCGGCGGCCAGCCCGGCCACCGTGGAGGAATGTCAGAGACGGGCGCAGTGATCCACGTTGTTGGTGCCGATCACCGCTCGGGCGAATTTTTGAGCCAGGTAATTTTCCTCATTGGTCAGCTTGGCCGACACCAGCACCCCGATGCTGTCCGGCCCGTATTTTTGGATGATCTCGCCGAAGCGATCGGCTATCAGTTGAATGGCTTCGTCCCATTCGGCCCTCATGAACCGGCCGAAGGTTTTGACCAGCGGTTGTTTCAGGCGCATGAAACTGTTGACATGCTCATGCAGGTTCCAGCCTTTGATGCACAATTTTCCTTCATTGACCGGATGCGTTTTCATGGGCAGCGTGCTGTTGATTTTTCCGTCGATCACTTCGAAAAGAATTCCACAGCCGGTTCCGCAGTAGGAACACACCGAGGGGACTAACTTGCACTGCATTTGTGACTCCTTTAGGCCCTATTTATTCAAATCCCATCATATTTGCGAAAGATTTTTCTAACAAAATATTTTCCGGTTTATCCGGGAATTATGAATTGCTCATCTTGGCCGGTTGAATCGGTTTCGGCTCCAGGGTTACCGTATCTCCGAGAATGTTGAAGGGAGATTGATCGGCGCTGGTTCCGGTTTCATAATCAAAAACATTGACGACGATCTCATTGACTTTGCGATACAGCAGCCGCAGCGGGATATCCACCGGGCAAGCATCTTCACACAGCCCGCAATCAATGCAGCGGCCGGCCATGTGTACCGCCCGGACCAGATGAAAGATCGGAATTTCCGGCGGCAGTGTGCCGGGACCGACAAGTTCTTTGTGCTCCAGGCTGCATTCGTTACAGAAACAGACCGGACAGATATTGCGGCACCCGTAACATTTGATGCATTTTTGAAATTCGTACATCCAGCGGTCAAGCCGTTGTCGCTGATCATATTGCTCGACCTCCTGCACCCGCAGGTTGTTGTCCACTCCCACTTGTTTTTTATAGGCACCGGCGGTCTCAGGCTCCAGGTAAGAGCAGTCTCCGTGCTCTTTAAGACTTGATGGACAACAGTTGACATTGATGGTTTCGATGTTGTCCGGATTAAGCTGGTTCCAGATGTACAAGACATTTAACGCCCGTTGGTTGCAGTCCCGGGCCAGCATCCCGACTTTAATGTCCGGTTTGACAGCGGTAATATGGGTGGCGATTTTTTCCAGGGAATAGCGGGCCGTCCCGACCATCAGATCGTCAATATCTTCCAGTCGCTCCTTAGTGAAACAATAGGGCAGCGGGTGTCCATCGACCTGTTTATAACCCAGAAAAATGTCGATGGCGCCCTCTTTAAGCCAGTTTTTAACCATTGCCTTCATGAATTTCTCCTCGATAGCGCTAATTCCGGCGACTGGTGCATGGCTGCTTCTACTGTCCGGGGGTTTGAACCGCTTCAAAAATAGACTCGTTTGGCGGAAGCACCGCCTTCCATTTCTCAGAAAATCCCGCAAGGGGATTGGGTCCTAACGCTCTGATTTTCTCCGTAAAGTCGGTTACCACCTGCACGAATTTCTGAGCTTCGGCTGAAGAGATCCATGCCAGGTGGACGCGTTCCGCCAGCCCCATGAAGCCAAGCAATTCCTGCAAAAAAGTGAGGCGTTTAATTGTCATGTAATTACCGTACAGGTAATGGCAGTCACCGACATGTCACCCGCCCACCAGAATCCCGTCGGCACCGTCCTGCAGTGCCCGTAAAATGTGGTGCGGCGATACGGTGGCCGAGCACATAACCCGTACCGGGCGCAAATTGGGCGGGTACTGCAGCCGGCTGACGCCGGCCAGGTCGGCCGCCCCGTACGCACACCAGTTACAGACGAATGCCAGAATCTTCGGTTCGAACTGTTTCTCTTTCACGGTTGCTCCTTTTATACGATGGTTGGGCCGGTTTGCCGGTTTGCCCTTTAGGCAGCCATCGCACTTTTAATCTGGGCATAAAGCTGTTTATTGCTGAATCCCATCAGAACCGGGGCTTCCGATGGGCAGGCCGCGGCACAGGCCCCGCAGCCCTTGCACAGGGCCGGATTGACCTCGGCGATTTTCTTTTCCCAGTCAAAAGTAATGGCCCCAAAAGGACAGACATTGATGCATCCCAGGCATCCGGAACAGAACTCGGGTGCAATTCGGGCAACAATACCGCCCACCATGATGTGGTCCCGGGCCAGTATCGTCAGCGCCTTGGCGGCCGCCGCCTTTGCCTGGGCAATGCTTTCCTCAAGCGGCTTCGGATAATGGGCCATGCCGCACAGAAAAATGCCCTCGGTGGCAAACTCCACCGGCCGCAGCTTCTGGTGGGCTTCCAGCAGCCAGCCGTCGGCATCCACTGGAACTTTAAACAACTGCGAAAGACTCGAATCATCATTGGCCACTATGGCCGCCGCCAGGCAGACAATATCTGCATTGACGCTCAATTTACGCCCCAAAATAGAATCGTTGAATGTAACCGTCACCTGTTTGCCCCTGGCTGCCACTTCCGGTTTTCCATCCGGATCATAGCGGAAAAAAAGAACCCCCAGGTTTCTGGCCTCACGGTAAAGATCCTCTCTTTCGCCATAGGTCCGGATGTCCCGGTAAATAATGTAAACGTTTGTTTCCGGATTTCTGCTTTTCAATTCCAGGGCGCTTTTTATCGAGTGAGTGCAGCAAACTTTCGAGCAGTAGGGATGTTTTTCGTTCCGAGAGCCTACACACTGGACAAAGACCACGTCCCGGGCGTTTTTGATGCGGCTGTCGTCGTTTCTAAAAAGCTCATCCATCTCCAGGTGGGTCACCACGGCCGCATGATTGCCGTATAGATATTCGTCGGGCACATACTCTTTGGCCCCCGCGGCCAAAACAACCACGCCGTGTTCCACCGTTTCCCGGGAGGAACCATTGGATAACGCTGTTTTGAAGTTGCCGACAAACCCGTCAACATGGCCGATGGTGGTTTCCAAATGCACCCTGATAGTCTTTTGCGAATCAATCCGGCGGATCAACTCCTGCAAATAGCTCTGAATGTCTTCGTCCCGAAATGTTTTATTGAGATTGCGGGCATTGCCGCCAAGCTGACCGGACCTTTCCACCATGTGCACCGGATATCCTTGCCGGGCCAGTGCCAGAGCGGTGGTTAAACCAGCAACGCCGCCGCCGACCACCAGGGCCGATCGATTGATCGGCAATTCCGTTTGCTGTAAAGGATTGGAAAGGAAGGCCTTGGCTGCAGCCATCCGGACAAGGTCCTTGGCTTTTGCTGTGGCGGCATCCGGATCATTGGAATGTACCCAGGAATCCTGGTTGCGGATGTTGGCCATTTCTATCAGATATTTATTCAAGCCTGCGTTCACCAGCGTTTCCTGAAACAGCGGTTCATGTGTCCGCGGTGTGCAAGCTGCCACGACCACACGATTGAGTTTCTGCTCCCGAATAACCTCCGTCATTTTATCCTGAGTATCCTGGGAACAGGTAAACAGATTTTCTTCCACGTAGACGACCCCGGGCAGGCTTTTCACATATTCAGCCACTTCCGGCACCCGGACGATGCCGCCGATATTGATGCCGCAATTGCAGACAAACACCCCAATGCGAGGGGATTCCCGTTTTACATTGCGTTCGGCCGGCGTTTCAACTGTTTTGGTTTGGGTGTTGCGGGCGACTGCCAGATTTTCGGTGGCCGCACAAGCCGCGGCACTGGCCTCTATCACCGACTGGGGAATGTCCTTGGGTCCGGTAAAAACACCGCAGGCATAGATGCCCGGCACGGAAGTGCTGACCGGGTGGAAGCTGTCGCTGTCGGTGAAATGATACTTGTCCAGTTCAATGCCGACGATTTTAGAAAGATCGACGGCGTCCCCGCTGATTTCAAGACCGGTGGACAGCACGACCATATCAAAGATTTCTTCCTGCGGGTGGCCGCTTTCGTCGACATAGCGCAGACCCAGGTTGTCGCTGTCCGGTATCGGGTCGATGGTATGGATTTTGGTGGGGATAAACCGCACGCCGCTTGTTTTGGCATTTTCGTAATAGCGGTCGAAATCCTTACCCTGGGTGCGCATGTCCATGTAGAAAACGGCACAGTCCAAGGGCACGTCGCTGTGATCTTTAGCCATGACCGCCTGCTTGACGGCATACATGCAGCACACCGATGAACAGTACCCATGGTCACAGCGGTTAATGTCCCGGGAGCCAACGCACTGCAGCCAGGCGATTTTTCCCGGTGCTTTGCCATCCGGGTGTTGGCCGCGCATGCTGGAGGGGCGCAGCAGATGGCCGTCATAGGGGCCGGTGGCTGAAAGGATGCGCTCAAATTCCAGGGAGGTTACCACATCCGGCAACCGGGTATAGGAATAGGTGTCAAAACGGGATGGATCAAAGGACTTAAACCCCGGCGCCAGGATCATCGAACCCACACGGAGGGTAATTGTCTTTTCGTGGTCGTCAAAATTGATGGCACCCGCTGGACAGTTTTTTTCACAGGCACCGCATTTTCCCTTGGTTAGATAAATACAGCTTTGGGGATCAATGGCATATTTCAACGGTACGGCCTGGGAATAGGGGACGTAAACCGCCTTGCGCTTGATGAGCCGTTCATTATACAGATCGTCTACCTTTTTGGGGCATTTTTCGGCACACATCCCGCAGGCAATGCATTTGTCCATGTCCACGTAGCGCGGATGCTGCAAAACAGTGACAGTAAAATCGCCCTCTTCCCCTGAAATTGACTGTACCTCGGCAAGGGTGAGCAGTTCGATGTTGATGTGCCGGCCGACCTCGACCAGTTTGGGCGAGATGATTCACATCGAACAATCGTTGGTGGGAAAGGTCTTATCAAGCTGGGCCATGGTCCCGCCGATGGCCGGTGACTTTTCCACCAGGTAGGTATAATAGCCGGAGTTGGCCAGATCCAGGGCAGCCTGCATACCGGCAATCCCTCCGCCGACAACCATAACAGCACCCTGTATCTGTGTTTCTGTCTGAGTATTGCTCATGGAGATATTTCCTCTATTTTTACCTGCTTTTATTCCGGCAGGCCTTTTCAACGGCCTCAATCAGTTCATCATCGGTGAACGGTTTGGCCAGATAATTATCGGCGCCCTGTTTTATGGCCTCAACGGCATTGGATATACTGGAATATCCGGTCATGACGATAATGCACAACCCGAGTTTTTCTTCCAGGGCGGCCTTGAGGATATCCATGCCGTCCATATCGGGCAACTTCATATCCAGCAGCACAATGTCGTAAGCTTCCTGTCTGATGGCACCTAACCCGTCGCTGCCGTTGTTTCTCATGGTCACCGTGTGACCCTTTTCCGATAGCACCATCTCACAGGCGTCGCAAATCACGCTTTCATCGTCGACGACCAGTACTTTGAGTGGTTTCATGCGCCCTCCTTTGCGTCGGCCTTTTCAGCCATAATTGGCAATTCAATCTTAAAACGCGTGCCTTTGCCCGGCTCGCTGAAAACCCGGATATCGCCCTGATGATTTTCGATGATGCCGTAACTGACCGCTAATCCGAGCCCGGTACCATTGGCCCGGTTGGAGTAAAACGGCTCGAAGATTTTTTTGACCTCACTGGCAGAGATTCCACAGCCATTGTCGGCGATTTCCACCACGATGCAGTTCTGCTCCGGGTTCACAGTGCTTTTTATGGAGACCCAGCCGTGATCTTCGACTGCGTGCAGGGCATTTAGCAGCAGGTTAATCAACACCTGCTCGATTTGGTTTTCATCCAGTAACGTTTTGAGCATGTCCCGGGCCAGCTGTTTTTCGATGGTAACATGGCGCAGGTAGAATTGGTTTTGAACAACACCCATGGCGGTGGTTATAATAGTGTTGATGTCGGCGGCAATCTTTTGAGGCTTTTTATCGCGGGCGAATTCAAGCAGCCCCTGGATAATGATTTTGCAGCGCTGGGTCTCCCGGATGATAACCTTCAAGCCTTTTTCAAGGGGGCTGCTCGGCTCAACCTTTTTGCTCATGTTGGAGGCGAACAGCAGGATGCCGCCCAGGGGGTTGTTTATTTCATGGGCAATGCCGGCGGCCATGCGCCCCAAGGACGACATTTTTTCCATCC
>RCNC010003333.1_pt1 | contig 10506 bp, 10 predicted proteins | sample 2041301 | NCBI WGS metagenome assembly RCNC01 (sample SAMN09708231, study PRJNA481090) | Marine sediment metagenome, whole genome shotgun sequencing project. | biome: marine sediment; feature: ocean; material: sediment; isolation source: Sewage treatment plant 13A marine sediment (STP13A) ... | reverse complement strand
AGATGACGAGTTTCCCCAACGTGGAAATTGAGACCTATATTGAAACCATCAATGAACTTCATGATTTACTTTCCCAGATTGAAATAATTGATGGCGTTATTCGGGTTGACACGGCCTTTATTCGAAGAATTGTCCGGGAACGCTTTGACTTTGGTACACCCAAGTATCTGACGAAATCGGACAAAGAAGCCGATACGATTAAACCAAAGAAACAGCAAAAAATCAAAAAAACATCTAAACAGGTGGAATCAACTTCCTAAAAATGCCCCGAAGTCTTGACGACATTGACCAAGTACATTTTTTTCAAGGCGCCGAAAAATGAGCGCAATACTTTTGGTACCGCATAGGGAATCTTTTTGTTGACAATAAAGTGTGAGGTAAATTCGTTTTTTTCGCCGGCCATCAAATCTGCGATAATTCTGCCGCCGGTTTGTGTGGAGGGGACGCCCTCGTTGTAGCCGACACCATAATAGATGTTACCATGCTCGCCCATCACACCGACCGAGGGTGTATAATCGAGGGAACCTGCCGTTGGGCCGCCCCAGGCATGTTCGATTTTGATCCCCGCAAGCGACGGGAAGGTTCTGGTAAGGTCCTTGACAATTTCCTGTGAGACAGATTTGTTATTCCCCGGAGCGATTCCATCATTGTGATAATACTTAGAATCCGATCCGCCAATGATGATCCGGCCATCCGCACTGGGAATCATGTAGTTGAATAATATGCGGTAATCAGAAAGTCCCCGGCGGTTTTGCCAGCCGATCGTTTGCCAGTGTGACTCGCTCAAGGGTTCTGTGGCCACGATGTAGGTATAAATGGGGAATACACGATTTTTAAAAAATCCGATCTTGTGAGAATAGGCATTTGTGGCCAGTACGATAACCGGGGTTTTTACTTCCCCTAGTTCAGTGTCCACATGATGAATTCTGCCGGGAATAACGCGTGTAACAACAGAACGTTCCCTGATTTCAACGCCCATGTCTTCCACAATTTTTTTCATGCCGCGGGCCAGTTTGGCCGGGTTGAGGGTGGCGCCATGTGATGTTACGAGCCCAGCCGTATAGCGTGGGGACTTGATCTCTTTCTCAAGCGCCTTTCCATGAAGCATCTCGACATCGAGCCCCCATTCTTTAAGGATGTGGTACTCCTCTTCCATTACTTTGGCCTGCGCGTCATTCATGGCCACATCCAGCGTACCATTTTCTTCAAAATCACAGTTCAGGTCGTAATTGGCAATACATCCCTTGATCTGGTGAATACCGTATAAACTGACATCCAGGTTTTTTTTGCAGGTCTCAGGATCTTTACAGCTCGGATCCAGCAGTGATGTAGCAATGCAAAAACCACCATTACGGCCGCTGGCGCCGTAGCCGCAGCAGGCGCCTTCCAGGAGCATAATCTTTTTTTGCGGGAACCTTCGATGAATATTATAGGCAGATGAAAGGCCGGTATATCCTCCGCCGATAATGACGACATCCGCTTTGTGGCTGCCCCTTAACGGCTCATTTATGAATTCATTTTCAAGCCCGGCAGCCTTGAACCAGAAGTTGTCTATAAAATATTCATAAAGCGCCGGTGGTTTCAAGCCCTGGTGCCGGGTGGATTGAGGTGAAAAGTATTTCATACTATTTTTCCGATCGATGCTTTGCGTTAACGGTTTTATCGGACGCTGCCACCTTGGTTATTGGACCAAAGCTCAACTGCCCGCCGGAACTTTTTGCCCGGGTCAAAGCCCGGGGAGAATTATCATAAAAAAATCATCTGGCCGCCATCGACCCAAGCGGGTGTACTGGCTTTTGTTATAACAGATACAGCTTATTTCAGACCATGCCGTGTATCAGGCTTTTGGCTTGATCCCTAAAGCACTGGCGACTGCATTGGCCGCATCAATGCCGCTTAAAAGCCCGCCGCCGCAGGTTGCCCATTGCAGGGGGTGCGTTGCCTCGCCGGCAAAAAACACTTTGTCGGCAAGGGTTTTCTTTAGCTCTTTACGCATATGGAAATAGCCGGGTTTGGCTGATGCATATGAACCTAATGTCCAGGGGTGCTCTCCCCAGCGGGTAAAATGGCCTTTTACGAAATATTTTTTCACATCACTGCCGTATATTTTGACAACTTCATTCAACCCCCAGTCCACACCGGCTTTAATGCCGGCAAGTTCCAACTCACGGCCTAAATCGCCGCCACTGTAAACAAAAGTTAGATTGGTGCCGCCGATATTTGTCAGCATTCCCCCGGCTTCAGTGCCGGCTTCATTGACATAATCAACATAGCGATCCGGGCCCAGGCTAAAAAAGTCTTTTGAGAATTGTAGGGCCGCGTGATTATAAGTGCCCATTGAGATATACTGAAAAGACTCCTGTTTTTTAACGGGCAGGGCCGGTGTAAATTTTATTTTATCGGCCGCCAGAACACCCGTGGAAACAGTTAAGATAACAGCCTTACTGCTTATGGTCCCCTCTGAACTCTCGACTTTCACACCCGGCCCATTCCAGTTGATATGATGTGCAGGCGTAGCCAACTGAACCGGCAGTCTACGCCCGTAATGAGCGACCAGCGCACCATAACCTTCCTTGCAATAATAGGGATCAACTCCGGGTGACTCCCAATAATCTTTACATGAAAAATCATCAAACTCCTTTGCCATATCCAAAGGCCCCATCATATAGGCAGACAGTTTTTTCCATTTGGTATCAAGTTTTACGCCTTCTGCCGGGCTGATATCGGGATTATTGGACTTTGTGGCAATCCAGCCGATTTCGTCCTCAATCCTTTGATAGGCAAGGTCATACTCATTGAGTTCTTCCGGTGTCGCTTTTCGTTTATCGACAAAAAGTCCGTAAGGCTCTAAAGGAGTCGGGTAAACGGTAAACCCGTTTGTTTTTCCATATTCGATCCACGGATTTATTCTGCCGTAATTCAGCCAGTGACAGCCCATATCATAGGGCACGCCGAACGTATAATGATCGGTATAGGCTCTTCCACCGATGCGGCTTTGCGCTTCGATCAGCAAGAAAGAGATACCCAGATCCGACAAGGTTTTGGCAGCGCCCATGCCGGCCGCCCCGGCACCGATAATGATCACCTCCGGGTTTTTAGGTGCAGTGGCCCAGGCTGAATTAATAACAAAGGGGGCGGCTGCCAGGCCCAGCAGCAGGCGCCGTCGGGTGAGGTCCACCGTGTTATTGGATAGTAATTTGTTCACCATTCGTTTCTCCATTTGGCATGTTATGGTAGTGATACTAAGATGTCAAAATTTAGAATAACCACTTGTTTTTTAATCATAACGCCAGATTAAGAAACCATAAAAGGTAGATATATTCAAAAAAATAGAGGAATATATCGAGATAGCGGTCATAATCGACCCTAAAAACTGGGCAATGGCGTTGAAGGCAGTATTCGGATTCGAGCCGATATCAAACACATGAAGCAGGTAACCCAGGCGCTCAAGCGAATACCGGAATTGTTTTATGTGGCCAGGGTTTCGGGGAAAGCCGATTTCGACACCAATTTTTCTGTAAAAGACATGCAGTCCGCACGTAAATTAATAGACCGCATCAAGGCCATTGACGGTGTTACCGATACCGATATGGTCACGGTGCTGGAATATGTAAAAGAAAGGTATGACTACGACTGGTGACAATCATCAGTCTTGCACTAATTATTTCAAACACTACTTTGGGCGTGTATGCAGAGAATTGGAACGGGAGAGGTCATTTGAGATGCGAGTTGTGTGTGAACGATTTCAAGTGGTATATCCTTTGAAGCCTTGAAAAAATCATCTATCCGGCCGCTGCGTTGATGCCAAAACAGTTTCCCTGAATTCCAACCCAATGTCAAAAGATCTTAATACAGTCTTTTTGCCACAATCTGGTCCACGGTAATATCAAGCTTGGCGGCTTCCTTTAAATAATAGGCCCGCTGGTCCGCATCCAATACCTCCGGGGGAAACATGCCCTTTTGATGAATCCTGTCATTGACGAACATTTTGGTAAAAAGCGCGCCGCACTGCCCGGTCAAATACGTTTCGGCCGTTAAACCGGCCTTTTCAAAAGCTTCGAAAACACCGGGGGCATTCACGTAGTTGTCAATCCTTATCTGTTTACCGTCTTTTCTACCGTTCACCCGGATTAAAAAAGCCCCTTCTTCACTTTCCAGGCCTTCATCCAGGATTTCTTTTATCTCGGATGAATATTTGGGTGCCGGTGGAGTGAGCTTGAGCACCAGGTCCATAGGTGCGACAGGGGTGCCTTTGACATCCACTTTAGCGCCGGACAACAAACCCATCCGATAAAGGGGCTCGGCGAAATCGACACCGCAGCCACCATATTTGAAATAAATATTTTGGGCTCCCTTAAGGTGCTTATCAGCCATCAGCCCCATGGTAACCGGTTCGTCATGGGCATGCTCAACCGTACGGATAGTATTATCGATTCCCCGGAACTTCATATACATGGGGCGGCTAAACGGTTCGGTTTCCAGTATTTCACCATTTTCATAACAATAGGCCGGATCGCTCATATCCTGGAGGGCGACTTCCGGCGACCACCAGAATGGCAGAAAACGTTTGGCCCAGACCCCCTCATATACATGAATTTCAATGGTGTCGCAGGTGTCCAACGCTTCCACGGCTTCCCGGGTAATCACATTGGCCAGGCCGGGAGCAGACCCGGTACTCATAAGGGCCGACAACCCCTGCGCTTTAAACCGGTCGCTCCATTCCGTGAGCATGAGCTTAATCCCTTCCACCCAGTCGATATTCTCAAACTCGCCGGCTGCAAAGTCCTGGTAATTGGCCTTGACCTCCAAAGCAGCTTTGAGAACATTTTCGCCAAACCGAAGGGGCAGCGCATTGACAATCAGATCAATCCCTTTGGCCGCCGCGACGATATTCTCGACCTTGCGGGCATCAAGCATTAATGCTTTTGCCTTATCAAGGGTGCTTTCCATTTCATTGACTGCTTTTTCATCATAATCGGCACAAATAATCTCGGATACATTGGGCTCTTCGTTCATCCGTTTTGCCACCGTACTTCCCTGGGCACCAACGCCTAATATCAAAAGACGTTTCATAGCTTCCTCCTTTTTAATTAAAAATACCAGGCACTGGAGTTTCTCCTTATCAGCAGGTAATTTGGCAATCAATCACCTGCCGAAAATAAAGATAGTTTTGGCAACATCTAACTAATCCCGGTGCCTGGTATTCAGTAATGAACCACGTGCTAAATGTGGTTAACTGTTATTTATCCCAAGAATCTTTGGTATAACCGAGTTTTGCAGCTGCTTCAAGCTCTTCATCACTCAACTGGTTCCAGTACTTGTCTTCCGAGGCCGGGGGTTTGGCTTCCTCATTCCAGGCTTCCTCAGTCCAGCCCAGTACACCCCAAAGCGCCTGTTCGGCTTTGGTCATGTCAGTCCAGCCCATCTCATCCCAGAATGCAGTCGGGTCGCCAGGCGGCACCCTCACCGTATCATCCGAAAGCTTGGCTTCAGCGGCTTTTTTTTCCTGGCTTGTCGCACAGCCGGTCACCATAGAAAAGGCCAGCAGCAGGGCCAATGTCAGGCTGATAAAAGTTGACAGTTTGGAAATCTTCATAACATCTTCCTCCTTCTTGCGGTTAATAAAATATTTCCATAGCTAATCAATGGAAATGCTTCTGTCAATCAAAAAACATGATGCAAGATGCCCATCTCCTACACGAATCATTTGAGGCTTTTCTAATCGGCAATTTTTTTTAGCTTGAGGGCATCGCAATGCAAAGCTGCAACCGTTAATGGTGTCTTCCGGCGTTACCGGTACATACCCTTTTATGGGCAGTTCAGGTATCTCGGCCGTAGGGTCCGGAACGGGAACCGCCGTGATCAGGGCCTGGGTGTAAGGATGCCTCGGGTTATTGATGATTTCTTCTGTGGGACCAATTTCTACAATATTGCCAAGATACATGATGGCAATTCGGTCACAGACATAGCGTGCTGTAACCAGATCATGGGTGATATAGATAAAAGAAATACCATATTGGTCTCTCATTTTAAACAGCAGATCGAGGATGCCGATCCGAACGGACACATCCAGCATGGATACGGATTCGTCGGCAATGACAAGCTCCGGCTGCAACATGAGCACCCTGCCGATGCTCACACGCTGGAGCTGGCCGCCACTGAGAAGTTTCGGGTATTTACTCCAATATTCCCCTACCGGATTCAGGCCGACCTCTTCAAGTGTCTTTTTGATCAACGCATCTTCTGCGGCCCGGTCCTCGGCAAGGCTGTGGATCTTGATGGTCTGCCGCAGGATTTCAGATACCGTCCGGCGGGGATTCAGCGACCCGAAGGGGTCCTGGAAAATCATCTGCATTTTCCTGCGAAACGACTTGAACTGTTTCCGGCTCAAGGTGTCCACGCGGGTGCCCTTGAAATATATCTTTCCGCCGGTGGGTTCCAAGAGCTGTAGAATGGTCCTGCTCATGGTGGACTTGCCGCAGCCGCTTTCTCCGACGAATCCCAGAATTTCTTTTTTGCCCAATGAAAAGCTGATGTTGTCCACCGCCCGCAAATGGGATTGCCCCCCCTTTAGCAGGGCTGCAAACAGCCCTTTTCGCAATGGAAAATGTTTTTTTAAATTTTCTATCGTCAATACAGCGTCTTGATTCATGCGTTAATCCTATTTTACCATATGACAGGCGACGCGCCGTCCGTCAATCGTATTCATAGCCGGTTCCTCCCGGCTACAAATACTCTGGGCCAGTTCGCACCTTGGCGTGAACCTGCAGCCGGACGGCGGGTCAATCAGACTCGGGGGAGCTCCGGGGATGCTTTTCAGTTGCCTGCGTTCCCCTTTCAACGACGGGTAGGCCCCGATCAATGCTTTGCTGTAAGGATGAAGGGGGGTTTTGTACAAGGATACCGTATCTGACTCTTCCATTATTTTCCCGGCATACATGACCACCACCCTGTCGCAGGTTTCCGCCACCACCGACAGGTCATGGGAAATAAACACGGCTGTGAGATTTAACTCTTGCTTCAATTTCCTGAGAACCGCCAGAATCTGGCGCTGTACAATCACATCCAGTCCGGTTGTGGGTTCGTCCAGAATTAAAAACTTGGGATTGCAGGCAGTGGCAATGGCCGCCATGGCCCGCTGTTTCATGCCGCCTGAAAATTCATGGGGGAAACTGGTGATCCGCTGGTCACTGATCCCGACTAAATTAAGCTGTTTTTTTGCACGGGCCAGGGCCGTTTCCCGGGTGACGGATTCGTGCTCGAGAATCATCTCGGTGATCTGTTTGCCGATTGTCAACACCGGATTCAGGGCATTTTGAGCTTCCTGGCGGACAATAGATATCTCTTTTCCCCGCAGCCGCCTTATTTGCTCATCTGTCATGGGGACAATATCGTTGCCCATGTAACGGATGCTGCCGCCGACAATTTTCCCGGGCGGTTTGATTAACTTCATAAGTGACATGGCAGTGGTTGTTTTGCCGCAACCGGATTCGCCAATCAGGCCCAGGGTTGTATTTTTTTCAATGGAAAACCCGATATTGTCGACCGCCTTTGCCGGCCCACTGCGGGTCATAAAATATATTTTTAAGTCCTCAACTTCTATCAACGCCATTTTTTTCTCTACACGAAAAAAAAGTTATTGGTTAAACACATAAAAGACTGTTATTCGTTATTTGTTATTAGTTAAAGGATTGAAAGCTATTTTTCATTTCCTAAAGAACAAACGACTCCAGAATCTGAATTCTGTCATCTGTCTTCTTTAACCTGACACCTGAAACATTCCTTTAATTTTCCCAATTCCGATTCTTCTGCCTTCCTCACGCTATGCACTATGCGCTCTGCCCTATGCGTTTTCCACCTCCCACTTCAAAACCCTTTCTTTTCTCTATACCCCGGTTCCAGAATATCGCTGACGGCCGTCCCCAGCAGGCTGAAGCTTACAATCAGTGTGACGATCGCGAAAATGGGGGGAACCACCCACCAGTAGCTTTCAGCAATCACACCGGACTCGAAGACGGAATGCAGCATCATTCCCCAGCTGATGCTGGAGGGGTCGCCCAAACCCAGGAAACTTAGAACCGCTTCAGCATAAATCGCTTCGGTGATCATCAGTACGGCCTGGGCAAACATGAGCGGCACCACATTGGGAAGTATCTCGGCAAACATCAGTTGGAAGTTTGAGGCCCCGATACAGCGGGAAGATTCAACAAAGGGTCTTTCCTTTAATGACAGCACCTGGGACCTGACGACACGCGCGGTTGTCGGCCAGCTGACGAGGCTGACCACCAAAATAATATTCCACATATTGGGCCCCAGGACCGCAGCCAGGACGATCATCAACGGCAGTTCGGGCAGCATCATGAAAAAATCTACAATTCGCATCAATACTTCATCCAGCAACTTCCCGTAATATCCAGCGATAAGCCCAACCAAGGTGCCGGAAAAAACGGTAATCAAGGCCGCCACAAAACCAATCGTCAATGAAATCCGGGAACCATAAATTGTTTGACTCCAAATGTCTCTGGCAAGATCATCGGTTCCGAGCCAGAATTGGGAAGAAGGCGGCAAAAGCAAATTGTCGACATTACCGGATGCGGAGGGGTCAACCGTACCCAGGAAAGGCGCAAACAATGCCATTACCAGAAAAAGTGTGATAATGGCAACACCGACAGCTCCCATGGGATGGCCGAAAAGGAGTTGGAAAAATTCTTTAAGTTTATTGGTTTTTCTCAGATACTGAGCCATTTATACCTATTCCCCCACTTTTATCCTCGGATCGATGTATCCGTAAATCAGATCGATGGCCAGATTCGCCAGAACGATTGCAAAGGCAAACAACATGAACACACCCTGGAGCAGGGGGTAATCTCTCTGTGACACCGCATCATAAGTCAGGCGCCCAACGCCGGGCCAGGCAAATACTGTTTCAGCTTCAATGACTCCGGCCGCAGCAAACGCCAGATTTACCCCGGAGATGGTGATCACCGGCAGCAAGGCATTTCGGAGTGCATGATTTTTCAATATTTTATATTTTTTCAATCCTTTGGCCCAGGCAGTGGTGATATATTCCTGTCCCATGGCATCAATCATGGAACTGCGGGTTAAAATGACATACTCCCCCACATACCAGATGACAATAGCGAAGGCCGGCAGGAACATGTGCCACCCGATATCGGTTACAATTTCAAAGCCTTCATACCCGGAAGCTGGGGTTGAAATACCGCCCAGGGGAAAAATTGGTATGAGGTAGGCAAATAGCAGGAGCAGGATAATGCCCAGTGCAAAGGTGGGGATGGAATACATGGTCACCGACGCGGTAAGAATAAACGTATCCAATTTGGTGCCGCTCAGCCAGCCGGCGACTGCCCCTAAGACCACCCCCAAAACAATCGCAATGGTTAAAGCCGGGACCACCAACAGCAGCGTATTGGGGATTCTTGCCCACAATACTTCCAGCACGGGCTTGCGCTGGGAGAATGACAGGCCCAGATCACCCTGGGCCAGGTTTTTTACATAGGCCACGAACTGGCCGCTCAAGGGTTTATCAAGCCCGAATTTTTGTTTCATCAATTCCAGGCTTTCAGCGCTGACTCTGGGATCCCTGAACATCATTCTCACAGGATCGCCCGGCGCCATCCTGAAGATAAAAAAGTTTGCACAAACAATTACGGCAATGGTCAGGGCCGCTGCCACCACCTTTCTTAAAATGAATCGCTTTAAACCCACTTATGCTCCTCCTCCCTTATAAACGAAATCAAAAGGACGCATTTTCATCATATTTCTCAAACAACTCGTCTGGAGATGGGATGTTAACGTCGATTATAAAACGGTTGTCAGATGTAATGCCATATCGGTCTAAAATTTTTGAATTCATGATGTGCCCTGAAAGTCTAGCAATAAGCGTAGTTTAGTTATCCCTCCTTGGTGGATCACATCCCGCCGTCTGCGGGGCCTTAGAACCCCGATTTTTACTTGGGATCCCATGCCGTGCCATGGTCCCAAGTATCTTTAACAATTTCCACGATAAGCGACGTTTCGGTCGAGTTCACCCCGTCAATATGGCAAATCTTCTCAAATATCAATGTTTTGAACTCAACCAGAGATCTCGCAACAAACTCGACATCTATGTCCGCCGCTCCGGTGGTCAGGGCAATATAATTAAGTGAACCGATCTTTTTGAGTTCATCCATGATTTGATCTTTCTTTCTCAAATCTACGGATAGTTTCAGACTGCCGATGATTTCAAATCCAAGTTCTATCGGATTGCTGAGCGCAGCGATATGAATTATCCTGCTATCAAGAAGGCGTTTCAATCGGCTGCGTGCCGTAGTTTCAGATATATTTAACTTTTTTGCCAGGCTGACGATTGGCATCCGGCCGTCTTTTTGCAACAAATTGATCATTCCACAATCTACCTTATCGAGTGCGGTGGAACCGTTCTGAATTTTAGTATTCATTTAGTAGCTTTCCCAGTGCGATAGCCGCCATAAAAAAAGAAAAAATTAA
>RCNC010003332.1_pt1 | contig 10507 bp, 9 predicted proteins | sample 2041301 | NCBI WGS metagenome assembly RCNC01 (sample SAMN09708231, study PRJNA481090) | Marine sediment metagenome, whole genome shotgun sequencing project. | biome: marine sediment; feature: ocean; material: sediment; isolation source: Sewage treatment plant 13A marine sediment (STP13A) ... | reverse complement strand
TTTGCCGCTTCTGGGCGCCACTGCCGCGATGTAGAGACTGTTTGCCATTTTCCCCCATTGAACCAAAGTCTAATCCATATTGGTTCTATCTCTGATTAATCCAGTATTTCCACTGCCCTTACGGTGGGTTCTTCTTGATCCCTTCAACAAAACCATGTTGCACGGAAACCGGCACGATAACAATTCCCAAACAAAACCCGCCAATCGATATTAACATACCGAGATCTTTGAAAAGTGTCAATATTTGTTCAAGTTTAAGGAAGACGGTCCGCCGCTGGCGGATTAACCGCCATGGTCAGCGGCAGCGATTAGCTGTCCGCTGGACCAACTTGCTGACCTTCAATCATTGGAAATGACGGTAGTGAGCCCGGTGATACCGGCAAGCTGTACACGATTTCAAAAGTGCCATTTCCGTGCTATAGTCTCAATATGCCATAGCAATTATTTTTTGTTTTTTTTAGATGAATGGCTTTCTAAAGCTGATAAATTAATGTGCGCGCAGAAAAAGAGGAGCAATATTGAAAAAATTTACAATCGAAGAGATTAATCAAGCGGTAAACGGTACACTTGTCGGCAGCTCGAAGATCCTGATCACAAGTGTAGAACGAATCTTCGAGGCGAAGAAAAACCAGCTGACATTTATTGGGGAGAAGAAATACATAAAGTTATGGGACCAATCACGTGCTTCGGCTGTAATCGTCACTGATGGCTTGGATGTCGAACCGGGAAAGGACCGGGCACTTGTACGTGTGGCCGACGCCGATCTTGCTTTGGCACAAGTCCTTCAACTGTTTGAGCCGGAACCTCCGAATTGTGAGCCCGGTATACATTCAACTGCGGTGGTCGACTCAACCGCTGAAATTGGCGCAGGGGCCACAATTGGGGCCGGTTGCTATATTGGTCCCGGTGTTGTTATTGGTACGAACGCCAGGCTTTATCCCAATGTTACCGTACTGGATGACTCCAGCGTTGGCAGTGAAACGATTATCTGGTCCGGTACGGTCATACGCGAACGCTGCCGAATAGGGAATTACTGTATCATCCATCCAAATGTGACAATTGGCGCCGACGGTTTTGGCTATCGACCGTCACCCGATGGTCTCGGCTTGGTCAAGATCCCACAAATCGGTACGGTTAAGATTGGAGACGACGTTGAGATTGGAGCAGGGAGTTGTGTTGACCGGGGTAAGTTCAGTGCCACATCGATTGGCGACGGTACGAAAATAGACAACCTCGTTCAAATCGCTCACAATTGCAAACTTGGCCGATCCTGTGTAATGGCCGGCCAGTCCGGCCTGGCTGGATCCGTAACTTTAGGTGACGGTGTTATAATGGGAGGAGGTGCGAGAGTTAAAGATCATGTCACCGTTGGCGACGGGGTGAAATTGGGCGGAAACACCGGCGTCATACGTGATGTGCCGCCGGGGAAAACGCTTCTCGGGCTTCCTGCGGACGATTATCGGCAGACGTTGCGGTTATGGGCAGCACAAAAACAACTTCCTGATCTTATTAAAGAGAAGAAAAAATAGCAGTAATGAATTGATAAACAATTGAATGATATCAAAGGTCACTCTCTGGTCCCGGCTGGGTAATCTTGACACCAAACTGCAGGGACAGTGAGAGCATAAGACGCTCGACCGGATTCATATCGGCGCGTTCTTTCAAAACGGACCGGGCAAGGGCCGGTTCGTCAGTGATGAGTCCGTCGACTCCCAGGCTGATCATTTTCGACATTTGAATGGCATCGTTAACGGTCCACGCAAATACTTTTTTGCCTTTTTTATGCGCATCCCGAACGAAACTTCCGTTCACGATTCCGGTGTGAACCGCCAGAAAATCAGCGTCAAGTTTTGTCAGATTACCCACAGCCTTAGCTGTCAGGAGCCCGAGGGTCCAGTCCGGTCTCAGCTTCCGCATTTTCTCAATGGCTTTGTACTTGAGGGACATGACCACGATTTGTGACGCCATGTCCGCGGCTTCCACGATCTCAACAGCTCTTTCTTCGAGACGCTTGTCATGCCCGTAGTATTTTAGCTCGATATTCACACCGACTTTGTCCCTGCAGAGTGTGAGAACCTGCTCAAGCTTGGGAACACGTTCTCCACTGAACTCGGACGAGAACCAGCTTCCCACGTCGATGCCTTGAAGTTGTTCATAGGTGGCGTCCCAGATTTTCAGGTTGGTACCACCAACCTTCATAAGATCGCTGTCGTGAATCACCACGATTTCGCCGTCTGATGTCTCCTGAACATCGATTTCCACGAAATCCGCGTTGTCGGCAATGGCACGCTCGACCGACGCGAGGGTGTTCTCGGGAGCGGCGCCTGCGGCACCACGGTGAGCCATGATAAGGACGTCGTCATCCAGGCGAATGCCATCCACGATGGAGCCGCCGACAAACACGGCAATGACGGTTACGATAGCTAATCCCGCCAGGAGTTTTCCGAACGAAAGTTTCCACCTCTTGCCGACTGGCGACAAACCGATAGCCTCCGACCCAATGCGCCTGGTTTTGAGGGACTTTACTAAACGGTCATACATCCGGACGATCAAGAGTGCAAAGGCTGAAGCAACAAAAATGCTGATGACAAGGTTCACACTGCTCCAGAGCAAAAACAGTCCGCCCATAATTAAGACCAGGAGTTCCATCGATCCTGTAATCGCCGGCAGGATCAAGCGGCCCAGGAGCCCGACAGCTGCCGCAATGAGTGCTGACAGGAACAGGCTCATTCCGGCCCATCCGGCTAATACCAGAAAAATTTTCCACCGATGGCCCTTCGTTTTTTCCCGGCTTATAGTCAATGCATCGGAAATGTCAGAATTTTCAAACAGGTAAAGGGGTAGCGCGAAGGTCCAGCGGATGAGACGATGAATTATCAAGATCGCCATAACTACAAGGAGTGTACCAATGATACCTGCCGCCAACCAGAAAACCGGCGGGTTTTCCGTGAGGTAGTAGTTGATATCGAAATCGGTGAGCAAGGTTAGATAGACAAGCCCCCCTGCTGCAAGAAAGGGCGCCGCTATGAGAAGTAAGCGTGTGACGATACGAATCGTCAAGTGAAGGATAGACCCAGCGTGCCGCGCGTTGCCCCAAAGAATTTCCAGATTACCGATACGGGCGTTTTGGATGGCGGCCAAACCGATGGTCATCAGACAGCCCTGCTCTAAAGCGATAATCCCGAGAATTATCGCGCTGATCGTCACAAACGCAACCAGACCGACGGGACTCAAAACAAAGAATAAGATGTCCTGATCGGAAAGGACGGTGTTCCCAGATGTCGACATGAAGAAGCGTAAAGCGAACCCGACAAAGGGTGTCAGAAGGGCGAAGGCGATGGCCTTAAAAATCACATCGGTGGCCAAGAGCTGGGGCCACGTACGACGAAAATCGCGGGCAGCCAGGGAGAATATATCTGAGATTAAGGACATTTTTCTTTAAACCCTCGTCATGAAAAGGAGGTAGCTCTCGTTATCGATCACCATTATTGCGGCGCTCCAATGTCATTGTAGACCAGGATTTCTTCCGCTGTCCTTCCATCCATATCACACAACTTGCTGGAGCGATTGGATATTACCATGATTGTTTGCGCAAGCCCTTATTATGTCCACGTCACACCAGCCCCTGATCCAGCATGGCATCGACAACTTTGATGAACCCGGTGATATTGGCACCCACCAAGTAATTTCCGGGACAGTCATAGTGTTCGGCGGCGTCCAGGCAGGTTTGGTGAATTTGCTTGATGATGATTTTCATCCGTTCATCGACCTCTTGCCGCGTCCAGGTCAGCCGCATGCTGTTCTGGGTCATCTCCAGACCCGATACGGCCATGCCACCGGCATTGGCCGCCTTGGCCGGCGCGTAGAGGATATTCTCCCGATCGCTAAACAGGTTCACCGCTTCGGGGGTACAGGGCATGCTGGCTCCCTCGCAGACAACGCGGATACCATTGTTGACCAGATTGTAGGCGTCTTTTTCGTTGATTTCATTTTCCGTGGCACAGGGAAAGGCGCAATCGGCCCGATGCGACCACAAGGGGTGATGATCCAGGGTCGCATCCGCCGGTGTATAAACCGCATGCGGGTATTTTTCAGTGTATTCGGCCATGCGGCCCCGGCGGACGGTTTTTAAACGATTTAAAAAAGTCAATTTATCTTTATCGATGCCTTCCTCATCGTAAATATAGCCGGAAGAATCCGATGCGGTGAGGACCGTGGCGCCCATGGCGACCAGTTTTTCAATGGTATGGCGGGCGACATTGCCGGCACCGGATACCAGACATTTTTTACCCTCCAGCGTCTGGTTCCAGCGGGTGGCCATCATTTCGGCGGTGAAATAGACGCAGCCGTAACCGGTGGCCTCGGGGCGCATGAGGCTCCCCCCCCAACCCAAACCTTTACCGGTCATGACACCGGTAAACCGGTTTTTTAGTTTACGGTACATGCCGAAAAGATAACCAATCTCCCGGGATCCCACACCGATATCTCCCCCCGGTACGTCGGTATGGGGGCCAATATGACGGAAGAGCTCGGTCATAAAACTCTGGCAGAATCGCATCACTTCCATATCCGATTTGCCCATGGGGTCGAAATCGGAGCCGCCGCTGCCGCCGCCCAGGGGCAGGGTGGCCAGCGCGTTTTTAAATACCTGCTCAAAGGCGAGAAATTTTAAAATACCCAGGGTCACGGACGGATGAAACCGGAGCCCCCCTTTGTAAGGACCGAGGGCGTTGTTCATCTCGATACGAAAACCGGTATTCACCTGGACTTTCCCGCGATCATCCATCCAGGGCACCCGAAAAATGATTATTCGCTCGGGCGCCACCAGGCGTTCCAGGATACCGGCTTTGCGGTAGACGGGGTTTTTATCCAGGACCGGCAGGATGGTTTCCATGACCTCTCCGACCGCCTGGTGAAATTCCTTTTCTCCCGGGGTTAGATTTTTAACCCGTTGGATGATGTCGTTCATTTAGATTCCTTGTGATATTAAGTATGATGGCATCGTAAAAAGTCCCATCTACGGCGTTATTGTGTTTTTTCAGACGCTCGGCATACCAAATGTATAGCCTCGCCCCTGAAAAAACACGACACCTTGCACCCCAAGGGCACTTCCTGCGGGGCGTATATGACCCTTTTTACTTAGCCATCAGCGTTACTTTTTACGAATTCATTAAATTTACTGGTTTCATTATCACATTCCCATTGAAGGTGTAAATGTTTGTTAAAAACCGACTGCGAATCGCTTGGTGTGATAAGTCAACAACCTTCGGCTAAGGTCCCCGGAAAGAAATAAATCTAAAGTCTTCGCCCCTGCCTGCCGAAGCTTCGGCGCAGGCAGGTAAACGCGAGGGTTTTTCTCCCATTCCCCGAGTGGAACAATAATTGACTTCAATGATCGGTCCTGTTAATGGATTAATTAGTGCGATTGCCGAAAGAACTTGATTTTCCCGTTTGCCCGTTCCGGCCGAGTAGGGTATATACAGGCTGACGGGGTAAGCGGCTCCGGTTTATCCGGGTCAGGAGTAACTTCTCGATAGCTGGTGATACGGAAATCCATGTAGGAGCGAGCTTGCTCGCGAATAAAGCAACTCACAAGGCGGTACAACATGGCCAAACCGAAACTAAAGGAACATGCCATTAACAGGGAATGGTGCAAGGGATGTGGTATCTGTATCCATTTTTGTCCTAAAGATGTTCTGGAGCTGGATGAAAAGGACAAAGTGATCGCCGTGCGGCCCGAAGACTGCATTTGCTGCATGATGTGCGAAGAACGATGCCCGGATCTTGCCATCGAAGTCATCACCCAATCCAATGAGGATGGTTCCAATGAAGGGTAATATCAAATTTATTCAGGGCAACGAAGCCTGTGTGGAAGGGGCTCTTTACGCCGGGCTGAACTTTTTCGCCGGTTATCCCATTACACCTTCTTCCGAAATCGCCGAAAACCTGGCCTTCCGACTGCCACAGCAAGGGAATAAATTTATTCAGATGGAGGACGAGATCTCATCCATCTGCGCCATCATCGGTGCATCCCTCACCGGCAGCAAAGTCATGACCGCCACCAGCGGTCCCGGTTTTTCCCTGATGCAGGAAGGAATTGGATATGCCGTGATGGCCGAGATTCCCTGCGTGATCGTCAATGTGATGCGGGGAGGACCCTCCACGGGGTTACCCACTGCCGGTGGCCAGGGGGATGTGATGCAGGCCCGGTGGGGCACCCATGGAGATCACGCCATAATCGCCATGACCGCATCGAATCACCAGGACGTATTCAAAATGACCGTTGAGGCGTTCAACCTGGCCGAAACCTACCGAACCCCGGTGATTCTGCTTTTTGACGAAGTCATCGGCCACATGCGGGAGCGCCTGGAACTGCCCGAACCGGGTGACATCCCGGTGGTGCAACGGCTGAGGACATCGGTTCCGGGCGGCGTCGATTATCATCCCTATCTGCCCCGGGAAGACGGTCGATTGCCCATGTCCGATTTCGGCAGTGTTCACCGGTACAATGTCACCGGATTGTATCATGATATGTGGGGGTTCCCCACGTCCAATCCCGAGATCGTTCATGGCTTGATTCGGCATCTGATGGACAAGATCGAGAACAACGTGAATAACATTGTCCGTTACAAGGAGTTATACCTTAACGATGCCGATATTGTACTGATTTCTTACGGATCATCGGCCCGGTCCGCCCGCCATGTGGTGGAGAGCCTCCGTCCCCGGGGTATCCGCCTGGGAATGCTTGAGCTGCAAACCCTTTGGCCGTTTCCTTACGAAATGGTCAAGAAGAAATGTGAAAATGCCCGGCATATCGTGGTCGTAGAAATGAACGTCGGCCAGGTGATTCGATTGGTCAAACGGGCGGTGGATGCGCCTGATCGGGTGGTACTGGCCAATCGGATCGACGGGATGTTCATTTCGGATAGGGATATCAAAGATATTTTGCGGATTATTCAGGGAAAAGGGGTGTAATAATGGCAATTAAAGATTATATCCGGGAACGGTTTTTTCCCCATATGTGGTGTCCGGGATGCGGACACGGCACCGTGCTGAACGGTATGCTGCGAGCCATCGAGTCCCTGGGGTTCAGTAAAAACGAGATTGTCATGGTATCCGGGATCGGATGTTCATCGCGCATCTCCGGATATGTGGATTTTCACACGCTTCACACGATTCATGGTCGTGCGCTGGCGTTTGCTACGGGTGTAAAACTGAGTTTGCCGGAGTTAAACGTCATTGTTCCCATGGGAGACGGTGACGCCCTGTCCATTGGCGGCAACCATTTTATCCATGCCGCCCGGCGAAATCTCGATATGACGGCGCTGGTGATGAACAACCGCATTTACGGCATGACCGGCGGGCAGTATTCTCCTCTTTCCGGTTATGGCATCATGGCCTCGACGGCACCGTATTCCAATATCGATCACGATTTCGATGTGGTGGAAATGGCCACGGCGGCCGGCGCCACCTTTGTCGCCCGTACCACCACCTACCATGTCCGCCAGATCAAGGACATTATTCGAAAGGCGATCCTGCATGAAGGGTTTTCAGTGGTGGAGATTCTCAGTCAATGTCCGACCTATTTCGGCCGGAAAAACAAACTGGGTAGCGCCGTGGATATGATGGCGGCCATGAAAGACATCACCACACCGATCGGTTCAAAGGCTAAAAAAGAAAATCCGGACCTGATTGAACGGGGTATTTTTGTTGAAAAAGATATTCCCGTCTACAGCGTCGAATATGATAAGATTATTAAACGGGCCCAAGCCGAGAAATAACCGATGATTCAATCCGGCACGTTTACCATCACCATCGAAGTGGTGCCCCCGGATGGCCCGAATGCCAAACCGCTCCTGTCCGAGCTGTCAAAATTGGCCAGCCTGAAATTTGACGGGTTCAGCGTGGCCACCAATCCCCTGGCCAAACCATGCATGAGTGCCATGGTGATTTGCGCGCTGATTGAGCAGCAAATCGGCAAACCGGCGATCCTGCATTGTACGCCCCGTGACCACAATCGGTTGGGGGTCTTCAGTTTACTCTCCGGTGCCAAAGCTCTGGGGCTTGAAACGGTGCTGGTGGCTACGGGAGATTTCGTCGCTTTAAAAGATCGGGAACATACCCGTTCCGTGTACGACATGAATGTCTTCGAGCTGGTGGAAAAAGCGCGGGAGATCGGGTTGAAAACCGGCGTTGTGCTGGATCCCAATCCGGGATCCCCCGGTTTTGAGGAGGCGGTGAAAAGGTTGGAACGAAAAGTGGCGGCCGGGGCCCAATTCATTGTCACGCAGCCGGTTTATGATATTAACGGCGTGAATCTGCTGGCTGATGTCACTCGACATCTGGACGTCCCTTTATTGATGGGAATTCTACCCTTGCGGACCGCCCGCCATGCCGAATTTCTGCATCACCGGGTATCGGGGATCTCGGTGCCCAAAGCCGTTCGTGAACGCATGGCCAGGGCCGATGATACCGTGGCCGAAGGAGCGGCAAACGCCAGGGAGATGCTGGCCGCGGCCCGGGAATCCTTTGCCGGTGCCTGCATCATGCCCCCCTTTAATCATTACGAAGTGATGGCCGAAATTATTGAAATGGGTGATTCATAAGCCGCTCAATAATTTATTTCGAATCAGGAACATCGACAACGTCCTGTTTGAACGCAGCCACCGGGCCAAACGGGTCAGTGTAACCGTGTCTATATTCGCAATCAGAAAACCTACTTGTAAAGCATTTTTTTCAAGACGCGTAGGGGCGAAAAATTTTTCGCCCCTACCTGGATTTACGCACCGGTACTTATTGAGAAATGACGAGTTTATATCGACGGCAGGAGGTATAGTGGAAATAGCGGATTTCAAAAAATTCGGTTATGAGTTCGTGGACTGGATTGCCGATTACATGACCGCTGTCGCCGATTCACCGGTGATGTCAAAGTCGACGCCGGGAGAAGTCAAAGCAAAAATCCCATCGGCGCCACCCGATGAAGGCGAACCGATGGAGCAGATCTTTTCCGATTTCAAGGATATCATTCTGCCCGGCATGACCCACTGGCAACACCCCTCCTGGTTTGCCTACTTTCCGGCCAACAACAGCCCGCCGTCGATACTGGCCGAACTGCTCACCGCCGGTTTGGGGGCCCAATGTATGATCTGGCAGACGTCACCGGCCGCTGCCGAACTCGAAGAGACGGTGATGGCGTGGTTGCGGCAAATGCTCGGATTGCCGGAAGACATGGCCGGCAGTATTCAGGACACGGCCAGCACGGCCACCCTTTGCGCGTTGATCACTGCCCGGGAAAAGGCCACCGGCTTTGAATCCAACGAAGTCGGCCTAAAAAAACCGTTGACCATCTACGTGTCCCAGGAGACCCATTCGAGTATTGAAAAGGGGGCAAAAATCGCCGGGTTCGGCAAGCAGGCAGTCCGGTTTATCGCCACCGATGATACTTTTGCCATGATTCCGACGGAACTCGAAAAAGCGATTTTGGACGATAAGAAAAGAGGGCGACAACCCGCCTGCGTGGTGGCCACCATCGGCACGACCTCATCCACGGCGGTTGACCCTCTATCGGAAATCGGCCCCATCTGTCGCCGCCACGATGTGTGGCTGCATGTGGATGCCGCCTTTGCCGGTACCGCTGCAATTCTGCCGGAAAAACGAGATATCCTGAACGGCGCGGAATTCATGGATTCGTTTGTCTTCAATCCCCATAAGTGGATGCTGACCAATTTCGATTGTTCAGCCTATTTCGTTAAAGATCCGGACGCATTGATCCGGACCTTCGAAATTCATCCTGAATATCTAAAAACCGGGCAGGACGCACAGGTAAAAAACTATCGGGACTGGGGGATCCAATTGGGTCGCAGGTTCAGGGCGTTGAAATTGTGGTTTGTCATTCGTTCTTATGGAGTCGAGGGCTTGCAGGCGATGGTGCGGGACCATTTACGCCTGGCCGAAATGTTCGGCCAATGGGTGCAAGCCGATGACCGGTTTGAATTAATGGCCCCGCTAAATTTCAGCCTGGTCTGCTTCCGGATAAATGACGGCCGTCCGGAATCCGAATTGAATGAATTAAATACACGCTTGCTGGAAGCCATTAACCACACCGGAAAGGTGTTTTTAACCCATACCGTTTTAAGAGAAAAGTACGTTTTGCGGATGATGATCGGCCAGCGAACCACACAAGAAAAGCATGTCCGGCAGGTCTGGGAGCTGATAAAGGAGTCGGTCCATGGGTTGGGAACGCATCCCGGGTCTTAAAGGAAAAATATATATACCGGATGCCAGGCCCGGGCAACCGAAGAAGCATCCGTGCCCCGATTGCCATGCCTGTCAGATGTGTAGTGAAGATCGTTGTAACGTCTGCCGGACCTGTTGTAAAAGTAAAAAAGAGCGTGACTCGTAGCGCTATCCCTTAAAAACCCTTTTTACCATTACACATATAGGCTTTCAGACAATGTCTTTGGTCCCGCTTGCGGGCATGTTGCCATTGAGCATTCTGTCATGACCA
>RCNC010003331.1_pt1 | contig 10508 bp, 7 predicted proteins | sample 2041301 | NCBI WGS metagenome assembly RCNC01 (sample SAMN09708231, study PRJNA481090) | Marine sediment metagenome, whole genome shotgun sequencing project. | biome: marine sediment; feature: ocean; material: sediment; isolation source: Sewage treatment plant 13A marine sediment (STP13A) ... | reverse complement strand
GCACCCGCAATCTCCCGTTCCCCGACCATATTCAACAACCAGAACCCGGGGAAAATACCAATGATAGTCAAGGGTATGGCCGACATGATGATCAAAGACAGCGTGGTCGATGCAGTTTGAAAACGGAGTACGACAAAAATTGCAATGAGTGCAAAAACAAAAGCCAGACCCATGTCGCGGAATACATCGAGTGTAATCTTCCATTCGCCCTCACCGGTCCAGGAAATCGAAATATCCTCCTGTATATGCCAGGGGTCCCTGCCCCCGCTATCGATGAAACTACGCATACGCCAGTCTTTGACATCCTGCACCTCGGAACCCAGGTCTGCACTGATATCCGCAATAACCTCGGCCGGCGTACGCCCGGATACTTCGGCCGTGACATACACCACAGGTCGCAGATCCTTTCGATGGATGGGTTGATCCACAATGCCCTGCTCAAAATGGCCCAGTTCACCAATGGCGACCAGTGGTTGCGGTGCGCTGTCCAGACCCTGTGCCGAGCTTTGCTGCACGATACCTGGACGGCCTTTTACCTGTAACCGTTCAAAATCATTGATACTGACCCGTTCCGACAGCGCAAGTCGCATTTCTATGGGCAATGGCACCGATTCCCTTGGAAGCTGCAGATAACCGGCCTGGTAGCCCCGGTTGGCCATCAACAATGTGTTGTTGATATCGTCGGTCGCAACACCGGATAAAGCTGCCTTCTGCTTGTCTGTGATAAAACGCAGGCGTTGCTGTGGGGCCTGCACGGTCGAATCCGTTTCAACAACGTATGGTTCACGCTCAAGACGCGCCATCAGGGTTTGGGCTGCCTCCTGTTGCAGGCTGTAAGGTGTCAGCCATTCACCATAGACCTCGGCCACCAGTGTGCTCATCACCGGCGGACCCGGTGGCACTTCAACCACCTTGATACTGATACCGTTAACATTGATGGGTTCGAGAAGTTGACGCAAACGCAATACTACCGCGTGGGATTGATGCTCGCGCAAATCCTTGTCAACCAGGGTCAGACGCAGATCGGCCATGTGCGCACCCGTGCGTTGATAATAACGTCTGACCATGCCATTGAAATCGATCGGTGACGGCGTGCCCACATAGGCTGCAATGGCCCTGATTTCGGGCAACAGGCTAATTTTCGCTGAAACCTGCCGTGCAACTGCTGCGGTATGCTCCAGGCTACTGCTTTCCGGCATGTCGATCACAATCTGCAATTCATTTTTGTTATCGAAAGGCAAAAGTTTTAAAGGTACAAGCCGGAATACCGGCAGCATGGCGACAGCCAGAAACACGACACCAACGAACCACAATACCGCTTTTGATTTGCGCCTGTCATTCAGCAATGGTCCGATAAGTCGCTGATATACACCGGGCTTGCCCGTGTCGGTTTTATCACCCTGGGCAACTGTTCCCGTGCTTTCCTTTAACAGGCGACTGGCAAGCCACGGTGTGACCAGAAACGCCACAACGGTACTGGTAATGACGCTTACCGGGACGTTGAATGCCATGGGCGCCATGTATGGCCCCATCATGCCTGTAATAAAAGCCAGGGGAATAAAGGCCAGCACAATGGTGATGGTTGACATCAGCAATGGCACGCGTATTTCTGCCATCGCGGCGACAATCCGGTCCTTAAAATCGCCTCCGGTAGTGTTGATAAAGCGTGAAATATTATCAACACCGGTAATCGGGTCATCTACCAACAGACCCAATGACAGGATCAGCGCAAACAGGGTCACGCGATTGATGGTATAACCAAACGCCAGGTCCAGTGCCAATGACACCCCGTAACAAATCGGCACCGCCAGACCTACCACCAACGCCGGTCGCCAGCCAAGAAATACACCGATAAAGACCACGACGGTGAATACCGCAAAGCCGAGGCTTGTAGTCAGGTTATTAACTTTTTCATCGGCCGTTTTACCATAATCCCGGATGACCTCCAGATGAATCTCATCCGGCAATACCTCACGCTGCAGGCGCGCCATCAACTCGTGGACATTTTCGGCCACCGCGACCGCATTACTGCCTCTTTGCTTGGCAACGCTGATGCTGACCATCGGATAAGCTGAATTGGCACCTTTGAACGAAGGGTGACCGGGTGCAAAGTCGATCCAGGTATACTGGTCGGGCTCGGCAGGCCCATCGACTATTTCTGCGATATCGCCCAGGTACACCGGGATACCGTCAATGATATTGACCACGAATGAACTGAGCTCATCAACGCTGCGAACAAAATCACCACTTTCCAGCACAATGGATTCATTGTTGAAGGCCCATTGACCAACCGCTTGCAAAACGTTGGAAATTTTGAGCGCATTAAATATATCTGCCGCCGTTGTCTTGCGCGCACCCATACTCTCCGGATCAATCAGAATCCTTATTGTTCGCGGCCTGCCACCAACAACATTGACTTCGCTTGTTTCATCGATACCCTGTAAATACGTAGATACATCTTCAGCCAGTCGTCGAAGTTCAAAGCTGCCATAACGGTCCGGGTTGTCACTCCACAGCGCCAGTAACATGATCGGCACATCATCGACTTCGATAGGGCGTAGCATCCAGCGCGACACTACCCCGGGCACCTTGTCCTGGTTGGCGTAGAGTTTGTTATAGGTGTTGAGTATGGAAATCTCGCGATCTTCACCCACATAAAATGCCAGGGTCACCGCCGCACTACCGGTGGAGGAAGTCGAATAAACGTGTTCGACACCCGGGATCTGGGCCAATAACTTCTCTACTGGCATAGCGACCTGTTGTGCGACCTGTCCGGCACTTAGCCCCGGTGCCTCGATCAATACATCTACCATGGGTACCACGATCTGGGGTTCTTCCTCACGCGGGGTAAATTTCAGAGCGGCAATACCGGCCACAATCGCCAGTAGAAATATCGTCATTGGTATACCACCACCCAGGGTGGATTTAACTATACGGTCAAAGGTATTCATCATGCTTCAGAAACTTCCTTTTCTGTATGAATGTTGTACCTGCGAGCACCTGTAGGTGGCTAATCCATCTTACTGCTTGCTTCCATAGGCGAGATCGCCCGCATCGCCGAGACCGGGAACAATGTAAGACCTTGGAACCCGATCAAATAAAAGCTGAAACAGCTGTGAATTTTAGCATGCCAGGCAGAGCCTGCCACGATGTAAAATCCGCGATTGAAGGCAACATCGCCAGATGTGGGTCTGCAAATTTGAGTGGTGGGAATTGAGACCAGTCTGTTCCAGATCAATGACACGCTTCTATTTGTCGTATAACATTACAGTTACATGAACTCAACGAAATTAAGCTTTGGCTGATCGATGTTTTTTATATTTGGAAACACTCGCAAACATGCGTAGCACACATAAGGTCCTGAGCCTCTTGCTGGCCCTGCTGCTGGCCTTAAGCAACATGGCTTTCAGCGCTCATGTTTCAAGCCATTCAGCTACCGAGTCCGGTTTATGTTCCCTATGTGTTCACCCCGGTGGACCCGACACTGCCATCACCCATGAACCCGGTGCGTTTTTTGTCACATCAACCGCATTCAGTTTAACCCCGGATCATGTCCCAACCCACGTTTTGCCAGTCATTTTGCATGTCCACCAAAGCCGTGCCCCTCCCAGCGTGACCTGAGCTATCCTTTCAATATATCTGCCTTTCAAATGATGGCGGGTGATTTCAAAATAGTGATGATGGAGACATGCAATGCACACCCCGGTTCTTGGAGTTTTATGGCTATGCCTGGTATGCAGCACGACACCGGCGCTGGCACAAACAGAATCTGAATTGGACGTCCTGAGGGCTGAGTTAGCACAAATGCGTGCCGACTATGAATCGCGCATTGTCCAACTGGAAAAACGCCTGGATGAGGCTGAGAAAAAGGCCAACAAACAACCGACCGTTGGCGTGCAAACCAATAGTCAGCCGACGAAACAACCGGACCCATGGCAACCTGGTCCTTCCTACGGGCAAATGGTTAACACCCGCACCAACTCTTCAAACCCTGCTATTGGCGTGGTTTTTCAAGGGCAGGCCTGGAGTTATGATGATGACCCTGAAGATTACGAAATCCCCGGGTTTCCGCTCGGTGGTGAAGCCGGCCCACTGCCTGAAGGGCTGGCCCTTGGAGAAACTGAAATCAGTATCTCGGGCAACGTTGATGACAAATTCACGGCCTGGCTGACCGTACCTGTCGCAATCGAAGACGGTGACGTGGTCGTCGAACTCGAGGAGGCCTGGATTGAGACCATGACTTTGCCGGCAGGACTGTCACTGCGTATGGGAAGATTTTATTCCAATATCGGCTACCTGAATGACAAACACGCACATAGTTGGGACTTTGCCGACCAACCTCTGGTGTACCAGGCATTTCTGGGTGGCCAGTACATCGATGATGGTCTCCAGGCTCGCTGGTTAGCGCCCACGGACTTTTACCTTGAGCTTGGTGCGGAGGTCGCCCGTGGAGCTAAATACCCGGCAGGTGGCGCTGCCCATTCCGGTTTTGGCAGTTACGCCCTGCATCTGCGCAGCGGTGGTGATGTCGGATTCAGCAACAGTTGGCAGGCCGGTCTTTCCTACCTCCAGACTGATGCCGATGAACGGGCATCGGGGAATGAAGATGACCCGCTCTTTTTTACCGGGCAAACTGACCTGTGGATAGCGGAATTTGTCTGGAAGTGGGCACCCAATGGCAACAATAGACAACGTAACTTCATTTTCCAGGCTGAATACATGTGGCGCAATGAGGATGGCAGCTATACCCTGCCGGGAAATGATCCACTGCTCTACGATAACGACCAGCAAGGCTGGTATTTACAGACTGTTTACCAGCCGTTCCCCCGCTGGCGTATCGGCCTGCGTTATGACCTCCTGTCCTCGGACGATCCCGGGCAGGCCTACGCTGGAACGCCCTTGATGCCATCGGCCAGCGACCCGTACCGTTTCAGTCTAATGGCAGACTGGTCCAACAGCGAGTTCAGCCGTTTGAGATTACAGTACACACTCGACAAGGCGGGATTCATTGATGACAGGCAATGGGGACTGCAATATATTTTCAGTATTGGTGCCCACGGTGCGCATTCATTCTAGGAAGAAAACGATGAGAAACATAATATTTTTTATCCTGCTGCTGTGTGTACCGTTTGCAGTCCATGCGAACCTTGAAGTATTTGCCTGTGAACCGGAATGGGCAGCACTGGCATCTGAGATTGGCGGTGACAAGGTCAAAGTCAGTAGCGCTACCAATGCGTTTCAGGACCCCCACTACATACAGGCGAGACCCAGCTTGATATCAAAAGTGCGGCAGGCTGACCTGATCGTATGTAGCGGTGCACAATTGGAAATCGGCTGGTTGCCGATGCTGTTGAGAAAGGGCAACAACCCCGATGTCATGCCGGGCGGTCCCGGGCTTCTGGAGGCCAGCCAGTATGTAGAACGACTGAATGTTACCCTCAACAGCGACCGCTCCCAAGGTGATGTTCACCCGCAGGGTAATCCGCATATCCAGACTAACCCGCACAACATCCTGCTGGTGGCTGTGGCCATGACCGATCGTATGGTGCAACTGGACGCGAACAATGCAGACGTCTATCAACAAAAGCTGTCAGATTTTCGTCAACGCTGGACCGTTGCGATAGAAGCCTGGGAACAGCGTGCAGCAGTCCTGCAAGGCAAACGGGTCATTGCCCATCACAAGTCATGGATATACCTAGAGGCCTGGCTGGGGCTTGTCGAGGTTGCCACTTTAGAACCCGTATCGGGTATACCACCCACTGCCAGTCATCTTGGCAGCCTGCTGGAGCAATTTGACAACAATGGCGCAGACTTTATTATTCGTGCGCCCTTCCAGAGTGAGAAAGCGTCTAACTGGTTATCGGAGCGCACCGGTATTCCGGCCGTCCTGCTGCCTTTGACGGTTGGCGGAACTGATGAAACCAGTGACCTGTTCAAGTGGTTCGATGACATTATCAATCGATTACTGACAGCAGGGGGCTTATAAAGTGGAATCACTTAACTGGTCCATACTGGGGCCGGCCTTATTTGCAGGATTCCTGGTACTGAGCACCCATGTACCATTGGGCCAGGAGGTCCTCAAGCGCGGTATCATTTTCATCGACCTTGCCATTGCTCAAATTGCCGGTCTGGGTGTCCTGGCGGCCGGTGTAATGGGTTGGGAAGAACATTTGTGGGCAGTACAAATTTCCGCCGTAACTGCCGCATTGCTGGCATCGGCTGGTTTAAGCTGGACCGAAAAACGCTGGCCGGAGTCCCAGGAACCCCTGATCGGCATTCTGTTTGTGCTGGCCGCGACCGGCAGCATTCTGTTATTGGCCGGAAATCCACATGGTGCGCAACATATGAAAGACCTCCTGGTCGGACAGATTCTCTGGTCAACCTGGAAATCCCTGGTACATATGACCCTGCTCTACACCGTCTTGCTAGCCGTCTGGTTCAAATGGCATAAGCAGATTGGACACAAGGGTTTCTACGTTATATTCGCCTTTGCAGTAACCGCATCCGTTCAGTTCGTTGGTGTTTACCTGGTGTTTGCCAGCCTGATCATCCCTGCACTCGCGACCCAACGCTTACACGGCAGACAACGTCTGGTGACAGGTTATTTTTTGGGTGGCCTGGCCTATATTGCCGGAATCGTACTTTCCGCACTTTTTGATCTGCCGACCGGTGCCGTTATTGTCTGGACCATGGCCATCCTGGCCATCATTGCGGGTAGCTGGCTGGGTAGCAGACACGGTAAGCCATAGACCATTTACTCAACCGTTCTATAGTGATCTACTATCGTGTTTTATAGTCAAGTATAATATTAGACATATAATTTATATCATTGTTTATATTGTGTTTTTACGATTGTATCTTGTGTCACCTGATCCATCGCCTGCTGGAACGCAGCAACGATGACATTCATGCGTTCATCGGCGACGGGTTTTGACACGTTTGATTGGATAACAACCGCTGCAGCAGACCCGCATTGAAAACGGCCATGGGTCGCGATCCGGACGCCGGTAGTTGTTCCGGCTGGACCAAGGTCTGCAAAAAACTCGCGAAACTCCAACTCCAGCAGACAGTTGCCCGATCTGGATGCTGTACTTTCAGACACGATCACAAACTGTCCCGTCGCCTGAAGCGATCGCTCGAGGAGGGACGCGAGCAACTCAGGCAGGCTATCCACCCATCGTGAAGAAGCGTACTGACCCAGTTCTGCATCACCGGAAAGCGTCAATATCCTGTCGGTATCAAGCCCGGGCACAACGGAGACCGAAAGCGCGACAGACACAGGCGGATCAACAGGTACAAGCTGTGATGTAGCCACATACGGCTCCAGCCACCATTTTGAAATAGCGGGTTTGTCACTCTGTGTGAGCCCGGTGCATGCGCCAGTGAATAGCATTACGACTGAGAGGCAAAAAATTACAAATATTCTTGAAATATTCATCGCGACTTATTTCTCCACCTCTTTGGTTCGCTCATTTGGCTTGTAGATCAATGCTGAAGGGTCTTCGCGCAACTCTTTGACAAGTTTCCGGACCTCCCGCAGTGTAATCTGCGCTTCTGTAACCAGCTCGGGCACCTGGCCAAGGCCCTCGCCCATGAACGCGTTAATGTCCGTATCATTGCTAGCTGTCCACTGCTCCAGTCGCGCGGTCATCTTCACCAGGTTTTCTGTTACCTGTTCGAGATTTGCAACAGAGGACATCAGACCCGGTTCCATCTTGTTAGCCATTGATTTGAGCTGCGCAAGGCTACTGTTAATTTGTTGCATGGATGTTTTGAGTAAGCCCGGAAGTTCGCCAATGGTTTCCTTCTGTGAGGCCAACGCGTTGGTGACACCCGCAATATCCACGAGCATACCGCTCACAAGCTCACGATTTTCCTCACCAAGCACCTGGTTAATCTGCACCAATACGTCATCCAGTTTTTCGATAATGTCAGGAGCCTTCGACAGAATCGCACTGAAACCGGTATCACGTACCACGATCACCGGGAACTTGCTTTCCCCGGTTATTTGCAACGGGTCATGCACGCCCGGGTCGGCGTACAATTTGATCACAGCCACACCGGTAATTCCCTGGAAAGCCAGGCTCGCATAGGTACCGCCATCGATCGGAGCGGATTTCAATACTTCGGCATCGACACGAACCCGCATGGGATTGCCCGGAACAATGTTCATCAAAGTAACCGTGCCGACTTCCACACCCAGATAAAACACGGGGCCACCGAGCATCAGGCCACCGACATCCGTTTCAAAAAACATTGAATAGTTAACCGTAGGTTCAGAACCCTGCTTGCCCGTCAACCACAGGGTGGCGACGACAAACGCAGTCAGTGCTACGGCAACAAACAAACCCACGGCGAAATTTTTATTGTTCATAAGCTGGCCTTCTTATGGCCTGACGGGCCCTTTGCGCGCGCGGCACACCAAAATAGCTTTTGATCCACGGATGATCGGAATCAAGTACTTCACCCTGTGTTCCCACTACTACACCTCCATCCACCAGCACCGCAATCCGATCACAGATACCGAACAGGCTGTCAACATCATGAGTGATCATCATGATGGTCAGGTCAAGGTTATCGTGCAGGTAAGTGATCAATTGGTCAAATTCCGTGGCCGCAATCGGGTCAAGTCCCGCAGTAGGCTCGTCGAGAAACAGTATTTTGGGTTCGAGTGCCAATGCCCTTGCCAGGGAAACCCGTTTGCGCATCCCACCGGACAATTCCGACGGGTATTTGTCGGCAACTGACAATGACAGGCCCGTCATCAAAAGCTTCAGGCTGGCCAGTTCATGACGGGTCTCCACCGGCATGTCTGAATACAGTGCAATCGGCAACTCGACATTTTGCTGGACAGTCAAGCCCGATAACAGTGCCCCGCCCTGGAACAGGACACCCCAGCACCGGCTCGGTCCCGGCTTATGATACTCAATCTGCTGCCCCAATACGGTAATGGAGCCACTGGTAGGTTTCTGTAATCCGAGGATACTGCGCATCAGCACAGACTTTCCGGTACCGGATCCACCCACCACACCGAGAATTTCATCACGATAAATATCCAGGCAAAGCCTGTCGTGTACCACCTGGCTTCCGAAACGGTTCACCAGGTCTTTGACTGAAATGATTGTTTCCATCAGATGCCCATCCGGGTGAACAGGATTGCAAACAAGGCATCGGCGACGATGATCATAAAAATCGACTGAACCACCGCCATAGTGGTTCTGAGCCCCAGTTCCTCGGCAGACGATTTCACCTGCATACCGCGCAAAGTACCGACCGCGGCAATCAATAGTGCAAACACCGGGGCCTTACTCAATCCGACATAAAAGTCAGTCAGATCGGTACCATAAGCCACGCGCTCTATAAACTGCAATCCACTGATACCCATGGTACCCACGGCAATCAGTGCACCACCGGCAATACCGGCAATGTCTGCAAAAATAGTAAGGATGGGCAAGGCAATCACCAGGCCGAGAATTCGTGGGATGACCAGCATTTGGTTCGGGTTGAGACCCATTACCCGCATGGCATCCACCTCTTCGTTAAGCTTCATTACCCCTAAAGCGGCAGCGAAGGCACTCCCGGAACGACCGGCCACCATAATCGCCGCCAACAACACACCCATTTCGCGGGTAATCGATATGCTTACCAGATCGACCACCAACACGCTGGCGCCAAACTTCTCCAGTTGACCAGCAGCCTGGTGAACCGTGACTATCCCGATCAAAAACGTGATCACCATTACGACAGGAATCGCCTGAACCCCGGTTTGATAAACCTGCTTTATGGTTTCACCCACCATGAACAGTGATGGACTGCGCATGCCTTCCAAAACGGATCTCGCGACCTCACCCATATCTTCAATAACGGCCGCACTGTGACCCCCGATGGTTTCAACGGCTTTTCGCAAACGCCTCGGACGTACAGGATGCTCAGGCGGTTCTTCATAATCGCGGATAGCCGCCGCATCGATAATGTGTTGTAAAAACTTGAAATGGGCAGCTTTGAAACCGGTGAGTTCCGATTTTATTCCCTGCACGGCCAGTTGCTCCGTGCGGTCATAAAGGACCCACGCACCAGCGATATCGATCTCCTCCAGTCCGGCACATTGAAAGGTAACAGCCTGCCCTGTGTCCGGTAACACGGATGCGGTCGCATGCTCCAAAGCCAGAACCTCGTCAAAGACCCATTGACCCTTCACATTGACATTCAGCATGCCCGGCTGACTGTCGAGACTGAGGTATGAGCTATTCACTTGCCCGGTGCATGGCTATATGCGGTAATTGCTTTCACCTTTACATTGTAAGCATAAAATCAAAGCAATTGGCACCTGACAACCTCAAAGCGATCGAAATACATCTTTGGAGGGTCGAGTATATGGATGTGTATCGCGAAGCATTTCGGGGTCCATACGCTTCCCGGATTAAGCAGCGGGGGCGCTGGGGAGGGGGTATTGTCTTACCCGGACACGCTAGACACATATGTGGGTCCCGAGACGCTTCGCGCCGCAC
>RCNC010003330.1_pt1 | contig 10511 bp, 7 predicted proteins | sample 2041301 | NCBI WGS metagenome assembly RCNC01 (sample SAMN09708231, study PRJNA481090) | Marine sediment metagenome, whole genome shotgun sequencing project. | biome: marine sediment; feature: ocean; material: sediment; isolation source: Sewage treatment plant 13A marine sediment (STP13A) ... | reverse complement strand
CTGTCGATGGCCATTGGAATTCCCAACAAATCGAACTCCTGGGCTCCTATGGCCACGGCCTTTGTGTCGGGTCTGATCAGCGCGACCGTGTTGACTCTTTTAATCACCCCGGCGAATTACGAAGCCTTCGAAAAATTGAAAGCTTTTTTAAGGCGAGCATTTCGTCGCAGGGCACCGCAAGGAGAGCTGAGTTAGAAAACTATTTAATGATGCCGATATCATGTTGTCAGAAAAAGGCCCATAGGGGCCTAAATCCGGATAAACCGGAAATAACAAATTACAAATAATTATCCCTCAGGGTCAATGACCAGACGCCCTAAAGAATCTTGTGCGGGTCGAATGCATCACGCAATCCGTCGCCGATGTAGTTGATACTCAACACGGTTAAAAAAATCATGAAACCCGGGATAATGGCGGTCCAGGGGGCGGCAAATATCTGATCGAGCGCATTTTTGAGCATATTGCCCCAGGTTGCCGTAGGCGGTTGAATGCCGAGGCCCAAAAAGCTGAGACCGGACTCGGAAATTATGGCATCGGCGACACCGAGACTGGCCGCCACGATGATGGGCCCCAGGGCGTTGGGCAAGATATGGCGAAACATGATCCGGCCGGAGTTGGCTCCCAGAACCCGGGCCGACTCCACATATTCCTGGTTCCTGATTTCCAGAAATGACCCTCGCACCAGACGGGCGACATCCATCCAGCCCAGGATTCCGATGACGACCACCACCCGGGCCACCGGCATTTTGTACAAGGCACCAAAAATGAGAACCACAACCGGATTGTCACTGAACGGCGGACGCATGAAAATGATGGCAAACAGAATCAGGACGAAGATTCTGGGAAAGGCAAGGGCAAAGTCGGTAAAGCGCATCAGGGCATTGTCGATGGTGCCCCCGAAGTAGCCCGCAATGGCACCGATGAGTGTTCCGATGGTAACGGCCACCAGCATGGCAAACACACCGACGATCAATGACACCCTGCCGCCATACATGGTGCGCGTGAACATGTCGCGTCCCAGTTCATCGGTGCCGAATGGGTGCTCAAGACTGGGAGGAGACAGCATGTTATTTAAATCCAGAGTTTCCGGGTCGTAGGGAACGATTTGACCGACAAAAACAACCAGCAGGATGATGACGGCCATGATGACCATTCCGAACACCGCCATCTTGTGGCGCAGGAACTGCCGCAGGGTCATAAACCACAGTTTGTTTTTATGCTCTTCGTAAAAAGCGCTCTTCCCCATAGGAAACCTGTCAGCTGTAGGTAATTCGGGGATCAAGGATCCCATAGATGACATCCGCGATCAGGTTGGAGAGAACCACCAGAAATGCGATGGCCGCCACGATACCCATGACAATGGAGTAGTCGAAACGGGTAGCTGAGTCCACAAACAAGCGTCCCATTCCGGGCCAGGAGTACACGGTTTCGGTAAAAAGGGCACCGGCAAACAATACCGGCAGATCGATGGCCACCACTGTCACCAGGGGAATGGCTGCGTTTCGAAAGGCATGCTTGAAGATGATGATCCGGTTGCGCAATCCTTTGGCAGCCGCAGTTCGAATGTAGTCCTGATGAATGACTTCGAGCATGCTGGTTCGCAAAAAGCGAACATATTTGGCGGCGATCAGGGTCGACAGGCTGAGCACCGGCAGAAACAAATGGCGCAGGCTGTCGATGATGGAAAAATTTTTTCCCAGTGTATGCATGCCGCCGCTGGGAAACCACCGCAGCCAGATGCTGAATATGATGATCAGCAGCAGGCCCGAATAGTAGACCGGCATCGAGCGCCCGATGTAAGTCAGAGTCGTGGTAATATGATCGAAAATGGAATATTGCCGGGTGGCCGAAATGATGCCCGCCGGAATGGCGATGATCAGCGCCACAATAAGGGAAAATCCTGTCAGATAAAGTGTGTTGGGCAACCGATCCCAGATTTCCTGCAGTACCGGACGTTTGGTGACAAAGGAATAGCCCCAGTCGCCGCGCACAAAATTTTTCAGCCAGGCCCAGTACTGGACCGGGATCGGACGGTCGAGCCCCATATCGTGGCGCAGGCGCTGAATGTCTTCCTGGGAAATCTCCGGATTGTTCTCATAAGCGGCCAGCGGTCCGCCCGGCAGCATTTGCATGAGAACAAACGTGGCAAAGGTGATAATGAACATCACCGGAATGGCCGACAACAATCTGCGCAGAAAAAATGTATACCGCATCTTTGCTAAGACCCAACCCGGATAAACCGGAAAGAATAGCCACAAAGACACCAAGACACAAATAATAAATGTCTATTATTAATTAAACTTTGTGTCTTGGTGGCGAAAATATTTTGTTAGAAAAATCCTTCGCAAACATGATGAGATTTGAATATATAGGTACTAAGCTTTTTCCGAGACTGCTATCGGTGTTATTACGAAATGCGAAACCCAACAACGGCCGATTTCGGAACCGTGCCCCAAAAGTTTCTTTTTCGATTTGACCGGCCGGTTTGTTGGCCGGCGGCTGGGTTGACACGCCGACACCTGTCTACGATCCCGTCTGAAGCGAAGCGTAAGCGGGGAAACCTTCATTTTCTTACAACATGTTGTCAGAAAAAAGCCGATAAGGGCCTAAGTTGAGCGGTTCGGTTTAAATTAGCGCTAGACTGTGCACCGCGCCTGGTAAGTCGCGGTGCGCAGCCGGATGATGTTATCCGGTTAAATATCCGGTTAAACACCGCTATTCGACATACCAGTCGGCAACATTCCAGGTGGCGACGGCATCGATGATGCCGTAACCGTTGGGTATCCAACCCTTGACGTTGTTGCGGAAGGCATGCACGTTGACCCGTCGATACAGGTAGATATGCGGAATGATCTCAGCCGCCCGCGCCTGGGCCTTGCGATAGGCCTCGGCCCGCTTTTCAATGCTGGGGGCTTTGCCGGCCAAATCGAGCCACTTGTCCAGTTCGGCATCCCGGTGGCGGGTATAATTGTATCCACTGCCGCCGTTGGCTTCAGTGGGAATATTTTTCGAGTGAAAATAGCCCTCGTACTGCTGGTGGGGGTCGATGCCGGGGCCGGTGGTGTACATCAGGATGTCGTAGCGGCCCTTCTTGCGGTCGGCGTCATTGGACCATGATCCGAACAATACCGAAGAGGGCACGTTCTCGATATAAAATTCGATGCCGACCACTTTCATTTGGGCCACCAGGACCTGCTCCACCATTTCCCTGAGCTTGTTGCCGGTGGTGGTCGTAATTTTCAAACGCAAGCGGGTACCGTCTTTTTCACGAATACCGTCCGCGCCCGGCTTCCATCCGGCTGCATCTAACAGTTGCTTGGCCTTTTCAGGGTCGTACTCGGTCGGCTTGACATCGGGATTGTGCGCCCAGCCGTCGGGGATCTCGGTCGTGCCGGGCTGGGCTTTGCCATAGAGCAGTTTATCAATGATGGTATCTTTGTCGATTGCGTATTGAATCGCCTGGCGCACACGCAGGTCGGCCAGGATCGGATGGGGGTAGTCCGGATTGCCGTTGTTGGGCGGAAAAGGGGTGCTGTGGTTCATGATCAGTCGTTCGGAAACCAGGGCGTTCGAAAGGCACAGTGATATTTCCGGATTTTTTTCCATCATCGGAATCTGAGCCTCGATCAGGTCCCATACCCCGTCGACGTCACCGGCCTGGATTTGGGCAATACCGACTTCCCGGCTGGGAATGATCTTAAAAAAAAGTTTGTCGATCTTGACCTTATCGGCCTCACGATAATACGGGTTTTTTTCCATGGTGATGTGATCACCTGAAACCCATTCGGTCACCCGGAAGGGACCGGTACCCGCCGGCATCCGGTTGTAGGGCGCATCATTCATGTTGTCGAGCTTGCCCAGGATATGCTTGGGCAAAACCGGGGCAAAACGGGTCAGATAGGGGGCATAATATTCTTTGTACTTCACAACAGCGGTATGGTCGTCGGGGGTTTCGACCGATTCGATCAGTTCATAGCCGGATCGGCTTTTGACCAGGTTTTTGGGATTGATCAGGGCTTCCCAGGTGAACTTGACATCGGCTGAAGTGAAAGGCTGGCCGTCGCTCCACTTGATGCCTTCTTTAAGCTTATAGGTGATGGTCAGGCCGTCTTCCGACACGCCGCCGTTTTCGACGCTCGGCACTTCCGCCGCCAAAACGGGAACGTACTCGCCCTTTTCGTTCACATCGATCAGGTATTCGGCAAAGGGCTTATGAACATAGGTTATGACGGTTTGTACCCCGATGTAGGTGTTGAGGTTTTCAGGTTCCTGGTAGATGCCCAGCGTCACGACTTTTTCGGCTGCGTTAGCCGCTGGAACGCCAAAGGCCAGGCAAAGAATGAGAACTGTAAGGGCTACTTTTTTCATCGTTGAACCTCCTTTATAGGACTTGTAGGGCTAAAAGTGTGGGTTGCAGCAGATAGACAGACCTATCACCGCCATAGTTTGCGCCGACATAAAATCAAATCCGCGAGGGTTAGTCAAGAAATAATTGTGGTTCAATGATTGAAAATTGATTGCACCGATTCCCGGGGTTCGCGCGGCGGCTTTGATCGACCCGCCGACCGGCGGACATATCGCGGGGCTGCGTCATTTAATCAGTTAGAGTTGACTTTTACGTTCTCCTGGGTCCGATCAGATTGCGTCTTGACAGATCTCCAAAATCGCGTTAGGTAAACTCAAGTTTAGGGTGACTACCCATAAATCAAAATGGTTTGTAAACTGAAGAGCGCATGAACGCCGTCGACAGCTATCTGCTTCAGATAAAGGGTTTGAAAACCCACTTTTTTACCGATGATGGTGTATCACCGGCGGTGGACGGTGTGGACTACGAGGTGCGCAAAGGTGAAACCCTGGGTGTGGTCGGAGAGTCCGGCTGTGGCAAAAGCGTGACGGCGCTTTCCATCATGCGGCTGATCCCGGATCCGCCCGGCAAGATTATTGCCGGCGACATTGTCTTCGAGGGTCAAAGCCTTCTGGCCCTTTCGAACGAGGAAATGCGCAGGATTCGCGGCAATAAGATATCGATGATCTTTCAGGAGCCGATGACGTCTCTGAACCCGGTCTACACAATCGGCAACCAGATTTCCGAAGCCTTGCGACTGCACCAGGGACTGAGCAAAAAAGACGCCCATGACCGGTCGATCGACATGCTCCAACTGGTGGGCATTCCGTTACCGGAACGCCGCGTGAATGAGCACCCGCATCAAATCAGCGGCGGTATGCGCCAACGGGCCATGATTGCCATGGCCCTGTCGTGCAATCCCAGCCTCTTGATCGCCGACGAACCGACGACCGCCCTGGATGTCACTATCCAGGCCCAGATTTTAGACTTGATGGTATCTCTGAAAGCGGATCTGGATATGGCCATTATTCTGATCACCCATGACCTGGGGGTTGTGGCTGAGAGTGCGGCCCGGGTGGTGGTCATGTATGCCGGCAAGGTCGTAGAAGAAGCGGATGTCTACAATATCTTCGAAAATCCGCTGCACCCTTACACCGAAGGTCTGCTCGAATCGATCCCGCGTATTGACCACAGCACCCAAAAAAAGGCGCGCCTCACGGAGATCCAGGGAGTTGTGCCGATTCCGTCACAGTTGCCGACAGGGTGTCATTTTCATCCCCGCTGTCCCAAGGTGATGGATGTCTGTCGACATGAAACCCCGCTATTAAAAGAAAAAGAAGCGGATCACCGGGTCCGTTGCTGGCTTTACAGCTGATAAATAATTGGTCTAAACATCCGCTCTGAACAGAGGGTAAAGACACCATGCCCGAACCTATACTGGAAATCAAACACCTGAAGAAATATTTTCCCGTCAAAGGCGGTTTCTGGTCGAAGACGATCGGGTACGTGCACGCGGTCGACGACGTCAGCTTTTATTTGAACAAAGGAGAGACGCTCGGCCTGGTGGGGGAGAGCGGTTGCGGCAAATCGACGACCGGCCGCCTGATTCTAAAACTCCTGGAGCCCACTGCCGGCAAAATCCTATTTGAGGGACGCGACATCAGCCGGTTGGACCGCCAAAGGCTCAAGTCCCTGCGCCGTGAACTGCAGCTGATTTTTCAGGATCCCTATGCTTCCCTCAATCCGCGCATGACGGTCGGCAGCATTGTCGGGGAAGCATTTATAATTCACAACGTCGGCAACGGTCGCGAAGTTGAGGACCGCACGGCAGCGCTGCTCCGCAAGGTCGGCCTGCACGCAGACCACATGCGCCGCTACCCCCATGAATTCTCAGGCGGCCAGCGGCAGCGCATCGGTATTGCCCGCGCATTGGCGCTGAATCCCAAGATTATTGTGGCCGACGAACCCGTATCCGCGCTGGACGTCTCTATTCAGGCCCAGGTCATCAACCTGCTCCAGGACCTCAAGGGTGAATTTCAGCTCTCTTATCTGGTTATCGCTCACGATTTGAGTGTGGTCGAGTATATGAGCGATCGGGTGGCGGTGATGTATTTGGGTAAGATTGTGGAGATGGCCCCCGGCGACGAATTGTACGAAAATCCCAGACACCCCTATACCGAAGCCCTTCTTTCGGCGGTTCCCATCCCGGACCCACGCCTGGAAAAAAACCGTCAAATCCTGCAGGGTGACGTCCCCAGTCCCATCAATCCGCCATCCGGCTGTTACTTTCACCCCCGCTGCATCTATCGTCAGGATCCATGTTCCCGGTTGAGCCCCGAATTTTTTGACACCGGCAACGGCCATTTTGTTGCATGCCCGGTGCGCGCCGGCGGTGAGTTCCTGGAAGATCGGCACAGTCCTTCTTAAATTATTTCTTATAACCCAATTGATCTTAAGTGCTTGTACCTTTCCGAGGGGCCGCTCAATGTATGTTGTGAGTTGTGTATTGTCAGTTTCAGATCCAAGAGGGTGGAGAACGGTATTTAATAACTTTTCTTTAGGCGAGATAAAATTCGAATTATTTAGTTTTAACAACAAACCACAAACAACAGACACATTGATTGAGCTTTATGGCTTGATTTGGGGATATCCTTTGACCTTGGTAAGGATGTCCGGATCAGGCAATTCGGTATCCAAGTTGTTTAAGGTCCGCCAGAAGGACTGCGAGATCACATGCTTTGCATACGAAACCTGCTCTTTTAAAGTGGCCATCAAGGCCGGCATAAGCGCCGGATCCCGGCTTATGCACCGGAGTATTTTCGGCACGCTGCCGTATTTTTCCCTCAGCAAATCAGGTTTGCGAACATGCCTCATCAGTGAAGCAACAACTGCAATCTTAAAGCGGCGGCGTATCCTCTCGAGGCCATGCTGAGCCAGCTTTCCTTCAGGATTCACGCGGGAAATTTGCTCGATCAGATCTTGCAGATAAGAGCTTTCCAGATTTTCATCTGAAAGGCATGTTTGCGCTATTCGCTGCCAATCCAGCTTTAGCGTCTCTATAACATCCAGGACCGCAGCAATGATTTGCGTTTCAGCGTCGGACAGATGGGTAAGGAAATATTTAACCGCCGCATGATATCGGACATGAGTGTAATCGGGAGCCGAATCCGGTGTATCCTCCAAAAAGCGGGTGCGGGTATCGGCCGGCCGGCCGGATGCAAGCAAGTGCTCAAAACGCTCATAGAACATTTTTCGCGCCAGGTCCGAGTGGAGGTTGCAACCTTCATCGAGCAGGCGCGCCAAAAGCTGCTCGGTGAACCGGCGGACATCCTGTTGCAGAACAAAACGCATTTCGCGTCGGATCAGCTGCTTGCGGGTCTCCTCACCGAGACGGCTGCCCTGCCCTGGATTTTCAAGGGATCTTTTCATGCCTCAATCCATCCTTTGACTGACTGTTTCTATCTACACCTACCATTCTTTATTTGGGAGCACAAGCGACACGGATTCCGTTTTGACAGATGCTGACATGATTTGGGGGCGACAAGGTTCAGACCCGCCGCTGGCCTGAAAAAGTTACCCGCCTTTGGAGGGCGGCCAGTTTAGCCGAAATAGAAAATTTGGCAATTTAGTTTCATATGAGCGGCGCCGCTGGCCTGAAAAGCGGCCAGTTTAATCGAGAAAGAAACTCCGAAAAAGAGAATATCGAATAATGAATATCGAACGTCCAACATCGAATAATGTATTCTGTCAATTTAAAAAAAAGAGCGCGCAACACGCGGCGCAAGCGCCTGCGCTGCACGAGCGAATCTACCTCTAGAAATTCTGCGGTTTGCATGTTCTAAAATCGATAAAGCGCAGCGCCTTCAATATTCGACGTTCGATGTTGGACGTTCGATGTTCGACGTTCAATCTGTTTGCTGTTCCGGCCAGGCGGAGTTTCACATAAGCACCGTCGCTGGCCTGGCAAGCGGCCCGTTTTATCATCAAAAAAACGTGCCATTTTGGAGTAGTTTCATACAAGGGGTGGAAATGCCGGAATCACAAATCTCTTGTGATTTAATTAATTCCGTGTTAACCGTGCTTGAATTGCCAAATGCCGGCGAGATTTGACGTCTCAGGAAATATCAGCCAACGGTAGGAGACAAGAACCATGCTCGAGCAGATTGAAAACCGCTTCGAAAAATTTCTCATTGATCTGGAGACCATCGTAAATATCGACAGCGGCAGCAGGTATGTGCCCGGTCTGGAAGCTGTGAGCGCTTTTTTTCAGAAACGCTTCCAAAAGATCGGATGGACGACGACAAACTATTCGTTTGATGACGGAAAGGTGCCCTGCCTGGAGGCTGCCAACAAGCCTCTTTCTGAAAACGATTCAGCCCTCGATCTGCTATTTATCGGACATATGGATACGGTTTTCGAACAGGGAACGGCGGCCGCCCGACCCTTTGCGCGGGACGAAAAACGCGCATACGGTCCCGGTGTTTGCGATATGAAAGGGGGCTTGGTGACGATGCTGCACATTGCCGAAATCCTGCAACAAACCGCTGTGGCCGAAGATATCGCCATTGCCATGGCCTTCAACAGCGACGAAGAAATCGGATCGCGCGGATCACGCCCCTGGTATGAGAGTCTGGCCACCAAAAGCCGCTGCGTATTTGTTTTCGAGCCCTGGCGATCCACCGGCGAGCGGGTCCTGCAGCGTAAAGGCGGCGGTAATTTCGATGTCATCTGCCATGGAAAAGCCGCCCACGCCGGTGCCGCTCCGGAAGATGGCGCCAATGCAGTCATCGAGCTGGCCCATCAAGTTCTGGCCGTCAAGGAACTGGCTCGCGGCGACCGCGGCACCACCGTCAATGTCACCGTCATTGAAGGAGGAACGGCCGACAATGTGATTCCCGATTATGCCAAGGCCAGTGTCGATGTGCGAATCGCTCAAGCGGATGAGGGTCATAGAATTGAGGATAGTTTTCAGGCCCTCGCCCGAAACGTTCATACACCCGGTGTTCGGGTGGAGGTGTGTGGGGGGATCAATCGCCCGCCGATGGCGCCTTCTGAAAAAACCAAGCAGATGTGGAAACAGATCGCAGCCATCGGTGAAGCGATCGGACTCGAAATGACATTGACGGCCACCGGCGGCTGTTCGGACGGCAACTACACCGCTGCACTGGGTATTCCCACCATTGACGCAATGGGTGTTCGCGGCGGTTGCGCTCACAGTGAAGACGAATACATCGAACTGGACAGTATTCTACCGAATATGCACCTCATGTTTGAAATAGTCAAAGCAGTCGCAGACGGTCGGATTTCCTGAAATCCCATCCCTGGCCTCATCTACCCATATCCCACCGGCCCAACCTGGCGAATCAGCAACCACCAGCAGAGCTGGGGGTATGAGGATGGCCCCCATAAGCGCTAACTTATTTTTAAGCCGGGAAACAGTGGAAGGTTCGCTGAAAAAAAATGAACATCGAACATCGAACGTCCAACATCGAATGTCGAATGGGAAAATATTAAGAAACAGACTTATGATTTAAAATAAAGGCTGCTGGAGTGTTCGGTGAGAATCATAAAGAATGATATTTTAGAGCAGGGAAACAAGCAAATACTATTTTTGTTGCGAGTATTAAAACAACTATAAACAGACAGAAACAGTCACTGAAGGTTTAACAGCGGATATTTGAAACCAAATGAAATTAAATTGCGGAGCGAAGCGACATCATTATTCGATGTTCAGCGTTGGACGTTCGATGTTCGACGTTCATCTTTAAAAACCTCTGTACAGCATAATTGTAACCTTCGAATGCTTACAAAACAAGTTAGCGCTAATGAGGATGGCCCCTGGAAGGGGCCGGGACCACCTCTGCTGGTGGCCGCTGATTTTTAAAAACATTCTTTCGGTCACCTTTGTGGCCCAGAAACATCAGGTTGAAATTCACAACGCAACTAGGAGCGATCTGAATGAATATATCCTATTATGTCAAGCTATACGGGCTGACAGTGCCTGTTTTTTTCGTTATCGATATAATCTGGCTGGGAGTTGTGGCTAAAGGTTTTTACCAGAAAAATCTTAAATACATTCTCAGTCCGAATGTCAACTGGACAGCCGCGATCATCTTCTATTTGATTTATATTGCCGGGATTCTGATTTTTGCCGTGCTGCCCGCAG
>RCNC010003328.1_pt1 | contig 10514 bp, 7 predicted proteins | sample 2041301 | NCBI WGS metagenome assembly RCNC01 (sample SAMN09708231, study PRJNA481090) | Marine sediment metagenome, whole genome shotgun sequencing project. | biome: marine sediment; feature: ocean; material: sediment; isolation source: Sewage treatment plant 13A marine sediment (STP13A) ... | reverse complement strand
TTGATAAGTTTAAAGCTGAATTTGATGACGGTTTTGCTTTTGCTGATGCAGATAACTTATATGTAGTTCTTACAGCAAAAGGCATTAATCCGGAAATGACCATCATTTCCAGGGCTTCCAATGAAAATAGTGACATCAAGCTGAAAAGGGCTGGTGCCACTAATGTAATCATGCCTGACCGGGTGGGTGGCCAGAGAATGGCGAAACTGGTCACACAACCAGATGTGGTTGAATTTGTCGATTTTATCATGCTACAGGAACCGGATAATGTATTCCTGGAGGAATTGACCTGTGAGAAGTTAGCCTCCTGTTTCGATGGAAGGGTGATAAAAGAACTGGATATACGAAACCGTTCCGGCGCAAATATTATTGGTCTGCGAAAAGCTGACCGGTCTTATATCATCAACCCCTCACAGGATGTTATCCTGTCTTCATCCGATAAGCTGTTTGTACTGGGTACTGTAAATCAGATCAACCAGCTCAAGACCATTCTTGCCGAAGAAGTGGAGTCTGAGAGTTAAGCGCTTCTGCATCAGGCACATAATTTACCTGCCTCATTTTCATTTTTTACACCTTAATTATTGCTATATCGAAAAAAATAAATACTTTTGCAGTTCGTTTTCTGAGAACAGTAAAGATCAAAGAATTAAAGTACCATGTATTTAACAACAGAGAAGAAGAAAGAATTTTTTAAGAAATATGGCAAATCTGCTGAAGACACCGGTTCATCTGAAGGGCAGATAGCATTGTTTTCATTCAGGATTGCACACCTTACCGAGCACCTTAAGAAGAATAAAAAGGATTTTGGGACACAGAGAGCCCTGGTTCAACTTGTAGGGAAGCGCAGACGTTTATTGAACTACCTCAAAGACCGCGATATTGAAAGATACAGAGCGGTCATCAAATCACTAAAGCTAAGGAAATAATTCCTGCTAAATATTTTTAAAAAGGCAATTAAGCAATTGCCTTTTTTCGTATCTATAAATGTAAAGAATAAAAGAAGTAAGAAAATGTTAAAAGTAATAGAAAAGACAATCGACCTGGGTGATGGAAGGACCATTACCTTAGAAACAGGCAAACTGGCCAAGCAGGCAGATGGTTCGGTTGTCGTAAGAATGGGCAAAACCATGATATTGGCGACAGTTGTGTCAGCCACTGAAGCAAGAGCGGATGTAGATTTCATGCCCCTTTCAGTTGAATATAAAGAAAAGTTTTCTGCCGCAGGCAGGTTCCCTGGTGGATTCCTGAAGAGGGAAACCAGGCCCGGGGATTACGAAATACTCATATCAAGATTAGTTGACCGGGCCCTTCGGCCATTGTTCCCGGATGATTACCATGCGGAAACCTTTGTCAATGTTACCCTGTACTCGGCAGAAGAAGAAGTTATGCCCGATGCACTTGCAGGATTGGCAGCATCAGCTGCATTATCGGTATCGGATGTTCCCTTTAACGGACCCATATCAGAAGCCAGGGTTGCCAGGATTGATGGAAAGTTCATGATCAATCCGGGGTTCAAACAGCTTGAAGAAGCGGATATTGATATCCTCGTGGGGGCTACTGAGGAAAACATCCTTATGGTTGAAGGAGAAATGAGCGAAGTTTCAGAATCCGAGATGCTCGAAGCCATCAAGTTTGGACACGAGGAAATTAAGAAGCATTGCCGGATACAAAAGGAACTGGCTGCTGAAGTAAAAAAGGAGATCAAACGTGAGTATGATCATGGGAACAACGACGAAGATCTCAGGTCTCAGATTGCTGAAAAAGCTTATGATAAGCTGGTAAAAATAGCAGGTGCAGGCATGCCAAAACATGATCGTCATGAAGCCAGTATTGAAGTAAGGGATGCGATCATTGCCGAGCTTATCAAGGAAGATGATGAGGAGGCAGTTGCTAAAACCAGTATGGCCAAACGGTATTTTCATGATGTTGAGAAAAAGGCGCTTAGAAACCTTGTCCTGGATAAGGGTAAAAGGGTGGACGGAAGAAAAACTGATGAGATTCGTCCTATATGGTGCGAGGTAGATTACCTCCCGGCCCCACACGGCTCATCTGTATTTACCCGGGGTGAGACACAATCCCTGACCACTGTCACACTCGGCAACAAGATGGATCAGAAAATGATCGATGAGGTATTAATCCAGGGAACAGATAAATTTACCCTGCATTATAATTTCCCCCCATTTTCCACCGGTGATGCACGTCCTATCAGGGGCATCAGCCGAAGGGAAGTAGGTCACGGGAACCTGGCTCACCGGGCATTGAAGAAGGTGTTGCCTGTTGGAGAGGAAAATCCATATGCAGTCAGGATCGTTTCTGACATCCTGGAATCCAACGGTTCCTCTTCCATGGCCACCGTATGTGCAGGTTCACTAGCATTGATGGACTGCGGGATTAAGATCAGCAAGCCTGTATCCGGGATTGCCATGGGACTGATCACCGATACAGATTCAGGAAAATATGCAGTCCTGTCTGATATCCTGGGAGATGAAGACCACCTAGGAGACATGGACTTTAAAGTGGCCGGAACCGAAGACGGTATTACGGCAACACAAATGGATATTAAAGTAGATGGACTTTCTTATGAGATCCTTGCTGAAGCACTGGAACAGGCAAGAAAGGGACGTCTTCACATACTCAGCAAGATGAACGAGGTCCTTGATAAGCCCAGAGAAGATTTTAAACCACATGTTCCAAGGATAGTACAGATCAGCATTCCAAAAGACCTGATCGGTGCCGTCATCGGTCCGGGTGGTAAAATTATCCAGGGCATACAGGCCGATACAGGAGCTACGATTGTAATTGAGGAGATTGACAACAGGGGCGTAATAGATGTTTTTGCTGACAATAAGGATTCCATCGAAGCTGCCCTGGCCAAGATCGCTGAGATCACAGCAGAACCTGAGGTGGGTGAGATCTACAAAGGCAAGGTCAAAGGAGTGGTTTCTTTTGGTGCCTTTGTCGAAATCATGCCGGGCAAAGAAGGTTTACTGCACATCTCGGAGTGGGACTGGAGAAGGGTGGAAAAAATCGAAGATGAAGTCAATGTGGGTGATGAACTGGAAGTTAAACTGATCAGCATTGATGAGAAGAACGGGAACCTGAAATTATCAAGGAAAGTCTTGCAGCCAAAACCGGAAGGTTATCAACCACCCTCAGGAGGTGACCGCAGGCAAAGGGACAACCGGGATAATCGAGATAATCGGGACAACAGGGGCAACCGGGACAACCGGGACAGGAAACCTGAGTAGTAGCCAAGCAAACATATGGAGAACCGCAAGGATTGATAAGAAGTCTTTGCGGTTTTCTTTTTATATTTAAGTTTCCTGATCTCCGAAAACCTATGCAACGTGAAAAGATTAACAATTTTTCTAGCAATGGCTTCACTTCTAGCATGTTCCCCAAAAAAGTTTAACTATCCCCAAACCCGCAAAGTCGATACGGTAGATAATTATTTCGGTACGCTGGTACCGGATCCATACCGATGGCTTGAGGATGACCATTCGGCCGAAACGGAAGCCTGGGTGGGAGCCCAGAATGAGGTTACCTTTGCCTACCTTGACCAGATACCTTATAGACAAAAACTTAGGGAGCGGCTGACAGGACTAATGGATTACCCAAAATCCGGAGCACCCTGGAAGGATGGGAAATATTATTTCGTTGAAAAGAATTCCGGACTCCAGAACCAGGATGTGTATTACATTATGAAGAACATTAATGAAGAACCTGATGTCTTTATTGATCCAAATACACATTCTGAAGAAGGAATCGCAGCAGTTACCAGTTTAATCCTTTCGGGTGACAGCAAATATGCAGCCTACAGTGTAGCTCGTGCAGGGAGTGACTGGCAGGAGATTTTTATAAGGGATATGGAAACAGGGCGGGACCTGGATGACCACATTATGTGGACAAAGTTTGCTTCTGTCGCCTGGCATGATGATGGGTTTTTTTACAGCAGGTTTGATGCACCAGGTGACGATGAGGAATTTTCAGGTAAAAATTTGAATAACAAGGTTTTTTATCATAAAATAGGGACTGCACAGGACAGTGATAAGTTGGTATACTGGGATCAGGAGAGGAATGATCTGACCTATATGCCACGTATCACCAGGGGAAGCAATTATCTTTACCTGTACACCTTTGAAAGCACCAGTGGAAATGCCATTATCGTAGCAGATCTCGGGCAAAAGGAATGGAAGTTCAGGGAAGTACTCAAGGGCTTCAAACATAATTACAATCCAATCGGCGTACTGGAGAACCGCTTGTACCTGCTTACGGATAAAGATGCAGGCAGGTATAAAGTAGCGGCGATTGATTTAAGAACTGGTAGGGACCTGATTGAGATTGTTCCTGAACAGGAAGACAGGGTCATTTCCCAGGCTGCTATTGCTGGAAAGAAGTTGCTGGTACAATATATGAAAGATGCACAGGACTTTCTCAGTCTCCATGATATAGATGGAAATTTTATAAAAGATCTCGAACTTCCTGGTCCGGGTGCAATTAGTACGGTCCATACCGATATAAACGACAGGTACATATTCTATACTTTTGAATCATTTACTAACCCACCTACGGTTTTTTTATACAATATTGAGACAGGTGAGACAAAAGAATACCATAAAACAGACATTGATTTTGACGATTCTCAATACATCACCAGGCAGGTCTTTTACAGCGGTAAAGACGGCACACAGGTTCCCATGTTCATTGTCCACCATAAAGACGTGGAGCTGGATGGCAATAATCCTCTTTTATTATATGGCTATGGTGGTTTTAATGTTAGCTTAAAACCAGGCTTCCGAACCAACAGGATCGTGTGGCTTGAAAACGGTGGTATTTATGTGTCAGCAAATATCCGGGGTGGGGGAGAATACGGTGAGGCATGGCACAAAGCCGGAATGGTCCTTAATAAACAAAATGTTTTTGATGATTTCATTAACGCGGCTGAATACCTAATTGAGCATAATTATACATCAGCAGATAAACTTGCTGTCAGGGGCGGTTCTAACGGCGGACTCCTGGTGGGCGCCGTCATTAATCAACGTCCGGAGCTGTTCAGGGTTGCATTTCCGGCCGTCGGGGTGATGGACATGTTGCGATTTCATAAGTTCACAATTGGTTATTACTGGACCATAGACTATGGCTCCAGTGAAGACCCTGTCGAATTTGAATACCTGTATAGGTACTCACCACTTCATAATATCAGGTCCGGATTAAATTATCCAGCAGTAATGATTGAGACAGCCGATCATGATGACCGGGTAGTGCCTGCCCATTCTTTTAAATACGCTGCTACAATGCAGGAGCACTATAATGGTCCCAACCCCGTTCTGATAAGGATTGAAACGGATGCGGGACATGGTGCCGGAAAGCCTGTAAGTAAGGAAATCGAAAATATGGCCGATGTTTATTCCTTTGCATTTTATAATTTGGGGGTTGAACCTGTCTATTGATGATCAATTACCTTGTCATTGAAGGGAATATTGGAGCTGGGAAAACCTCCCTCGCAAGTATGATAGCTGAAAAGCATAATGCAAGGCTCATCCTTGAACAATATGCAGATAATCCTTTCCTTCCAAAGTTCTACAAGGATCAGGAAAGGTACTCCTTTCCGCTGGAGCTCTCCTTCCTTGCAGCAAGGTATAACCAGTTACACAGGGAGTTAACCTCTCCCGAACTGTTCCAGCCCTTTACAGTGGCGGATTATTTTTTCAGTAAATCCCTGATTTTTGCCAAGATAACCCTGCAGGTTGATGAATATAATCTTTACCGGCAATTATTTGATATCATTCACCAGCAATTGCCAAAGCCTGACCTGTATGTTTACCTTTATTTGAGTGTAGAAAAACTGGTTTCAAATATCAGGAAAAGAGGCAGGGATTATGAACAGGATATTACCCCTGAATACCTTGAAAATGTGCAGCATGGATACTTTGAATATCTTCGTTCATTAAAAAATCAGAAAATTCTTGTGCTTGATATGGAACATTTAGACTTTATTTCCGTAAAAAGGCATTATTCAATTATCGAGGATGCAATTTTCCACCAGGATCATGCTAATGGAATGAACCGTATTCAATTACCTTGAATTCAGGAGGATTTGTATTCATTTTTTTTATAAATTGAAAAACATTATTAAGTTTGTAGAAGCAATTCAAAAGAGCATTAAGTATTAAACTAATAACCAAGTAATTATGAGAAGATTGAACATTTTTGCATCATTTATTGCTGCAGCCCTTATTGCCGTCAGTTGTGGTGGACCACAAAAGATGGCAGATAATGCTTCCCTTGTGGATTACAAGGTAACCCCTGATCCTCTTGAGACTCATGGAGGCAAAGTGGCGGTAGCTGTCAATGTTAGCTATCCTGAAAAGTATTTTCACAAAAAGGCTATCGTTACTGCTATTCCTTACCTGCAATATGAAGGTGGAGTAACAGAACTAAAGTCTGAAACCCTACAGGGAGAGCAGGTTGAGGAAAACAATAAAGTTATTTCCTTTACCTCTGGTGGCAGTTTTAGTTATGCCGATGAAGTCGACTTTACGCCAGAAATGATGCGTTCCGAACTTTATGTAAAAGGTAAGGCTACTGTAAAAAACAAAGAAGTTGACCTGCCTCCTATCAAGATCGCTGACGGGATAATTACTACCCCGCTGCTAGTTAGTAAATATGGTAAATCCATAGCGTTTGGAGATAATTTCAAAAGGATTGTCCCCGATGAATATGTTGCTGACATACATTATATTATTAACAGGTATGATGTACGGAATTCAGAATTGAAAGCTGAGGATGTCGCTGGTATGGCAGATTACGTAAAGGCTGCCACTGAGAATGATAGGGTAGATTTAAAAGGTATCGAAGTTTCAGCTTACGCTTCACCGGATGGAGAGCTTGACCTGAATACCAAGCTTTCTGGAAACAGGGAAGGTTCTGCTTCACGATTCCTGGAGCGTGACCTGAAAAAAGCCAAGGTTGAAGTCCCGGAAGATGAAAACTTTTTCAGCATGCTGACCACACCAGAAGACTGGGATGGTTTCAAGAAGCTGATGGAAGAATCTGATGTCCAGGACAAAGACCTGATCCTCCGTGTACTCTCCATGTACTCTGATCCGGTTGTACGTGAGAAGGAGATCAAGAACATAGCCGAAGCTTTTGAAGAAATCAAGGAAAAGATCCTTCCCGAACTGAGAAGGTCAGTATTCACCGTCAAGGTTGAAAAGATTGGCTGGTCAGATGCAGAACTCAAGCAATGGGTTGTTGACAATATGGACACCCTGGTACTTGAAGAACTTTTATATTCTGCCTCCCTATTTGAGGACAATAAAACAAAACTGGCCCTGTACGGAATGGCCTGGGAAAAGCATCCCAAGTGCGTACGTGCTGCCAACAATGTTGGTGTCACCAAGCTTGCCATGAAGGATTTGGCTGGTGCAAAGCAAGCATTTGCCGCTGCCAAAGCCATTAAAGATCATAACATTGTGAAGAACAATCTCGGTGTTATTGCTTTAAGAGAGGGCGACATTGATGCAGCAGAGCAGCTTTTCTCTGCAGCTTCCGGTGCCGGTGATGAAGTTAACCAGAACCTTGCTGCCATCAAGATCATACAGGGAGATTATGATGCTGCCAAGAGTCTTCTCGGAGCCACCCAGAGCTATAACAATGCCCTGGTTATCCTGCTTCAGGGTCAACCTGACAAAGCGTATGAGATGCTGAACGGGTTGAAAGGACCAGACCATCCTATGGTAGATTACCTGATGGCAGTTGCCGCTGCCCGTGGTGATGACAAGGATGCTATGCTGGGTGCATTGCGTGCCGCTGTGTCCAAGAAAGCCAAGATGAAGGAATATGCTGCCAAGGATATCGAATTCGCCGCATATTTCGAGGACGAAGCCTTCAAGGGAATAGTACAGTAATTACTTGGAAATATTATATATGATAAAACGGTCCGGGTCACCCGGACCGTTTTTTTGTTTTGCAAGGTCTAGAGCCTGAGCTGCCTGAAAGCCTCCCAGATCACCATACCTGCGCATACAGAGATGTTCAATGAATGTTTGGTGCCGAATTGCGGGATATCCAGGCTGGCATCGGACTTATCTACAATTTCCTGGCTGACCCCCCGGATTTCATGTCCAAAAATAAAGGCATATTTTACATTTCTTTTAACCCGGAACCTGTTAAGGGAAATGCTTTCCTCAGTTTGTTCCACCGCCATTATGTAGTAATTCTCATCCTTGAGTTTATCGATGGCCGCTTCAGTCTCAGGATAATATTCCCAATCCACAGAATCAGTAGCTCCCAGGGCGGTCTTATGTATGTCCTTATGAGGTGGAGTGGCAGTAATGCCACATAAGAAGATCCGTTCAACCAGGAAAGCATCAGCCGTCCTGAAAACAGATCCGATATTATTCAGGCTACGTACATTATCCAGGACTACTACCACCGGGATCTTATCAGCCTGTTTAAATGCAGGAATGGATAAGCGGTTTAATTCATTGTTGGCTAATTTGCGCATGCTGATGATAAAAATTTGCCGGAAAACATCCTGGCAGGCATGCCGAAGTTAAAAAAAATAGATAAATTCGTCATTGATCCATCTTCAAATTAGCAGTCACATGAATATACATGAATACCAGGCAAAATCAATCCTGAAAAAGTACAATGTTGCCACTCCTGAGGGAGGCGTTGTTAATTCCCCAGATGCAGCTGTTGAGCTTGCAAAAAAGATCCGAAAGAATGCCAGTTCAGATTCCTGGGCAGTCAAGGCCCAGATCCATGCCGGGGGACGAGGGAAAGGTGGAGGTGTCAAGATAGCCAAATCCTTGGATGAGGTTAAGGAACATGCAAAAAGCATCATCGGAATGACCCTGGTTACCCACCAGACTGGTCCTGAGGGTAAAGAAGTCCATAAAGTACTTGTAGAACAGGGAATTTTCTATCCAGGGGAGAGTGAAATCAAGGAATTCTATGTTAGCGTTTTGCTTAACCGTTCAAGCGGGAAAAATATCATCATGTACTCGACGGAAGGGGGAATGGATATAGAGACAGTTGCAGAAAATACGCCTGAACTGATTTTCACAGAAACCATTGATCCGGCCATAGGTATTCAGGCCTTCCAGGCGAGGAGGGTGGCGTTCAACCTTGGATTGTCCGGAAATGCATTCAAGGAGATGACCCGCTTCGTGCAATCACTTTACCAGGCCTATATCGGCTCTGATGCTTCCATGATCGAGATTAATCCGGTCATGAAAACTTCTGACAATAAAATTCTTGCAGCAGACGCTAAGATCAACCTTGATGATAATGCCCTCTATAGGCATCCTGGCTGCCTGGAAATGAGGGATATCACGGAAGAAGATCCCGCTGAGGTGGAAGCAGGCAAATACAACCTGAATTTTGTCAAACTGGACGGTAATGTTGGCTGTATGGTCAATGGGGCAGGACTCGCTATGGCCACCATGGACATTATTAAACTTTCCGGGGGAGATCCCGCGAATTTTCTTGATGTGGGGGGTACAGCCAATGCAGAAACCGTGGAAGCCGGATTCAGGATCATACTCAAGGATCCAAATGTAAAAGCAATCCTGATAAATATATTTGGTGGTATTGTAAGATGTGACAGGGTGGCACAGGGCGTGGTGGATGCCTATCATTCCATTGGGGATGTCAGGGTACCTGTCATTGTCAGGCTTCAGGGAACCAATGCAAATGAAGCAAAAGACCTGATAGATAAGTCCGGGCTCAAAGTCTTTTCAGCGATCAGCCTCCAGGAGGCAGCAGATCTTGTCAAGGAACATGTATAGAGGATAAGAACCCCGAGATTCAGTCTCTCAAGCCAACTCTCCGGTGTGAACCATCACAGAATGGTTTATTGGCAGAACCACCGCAACGACAAAGAAAAATCATTTCCTTTGTTTCCAAAACCTTGCCGTCGGAACACTTCAGTGAAAAGTTCCCGCTGACCTGGAGAGGACCATTTTTCAGGACCCTGAATTCGGTTTTTTTCTTGCTATTGTTTTCCATGTTAGTCGCAACTGTTAGTAAAATCTTCTATCCTGTGTGAACCGTCACAAAAAGGCATCTCTTCAGAAGCTCCACACCGGCAAAAGGATGTCATAAGCATTCGTTTCAGTTCCTGGCCGTCACTTCCAATCATGGTGAAGTCTCCTTCTACGACATAGGGCCCATCCCTCATGATCCTGATCTCGGCCGGATGGTTTTCAGCCTCTTTTAACATATCGGCTTCGGCCGGTCCTGATCCGGGGGCTTTGTCGGAAACTTTGCCCTCCTCGTTCCATTCATAGGTGAGGGCATCTGTCGGACACCTTCTGACAATGTCGATGATCTTTTCGGTTGATGCACCATCCATTTTTATCCAGGGCCTTTCCCTGGGATTGAATACCTCATTGAGTTCCCGGTAGCATGTGGTGGCATGGATGCATGTGGCGGGTTTCCAGTGGACTGTAATCTCCTTGCTTGAATATTTTCTGTTGTTCGGGTCCATGAATACAAAGGTAGAA
>RCNC010003327.1_pt1 | contig 10515 bp, 10 predicted proteins | sample 2041301 | NCBI WGS metagenome assembly RCNC01 (sample SAMN09708231, study PRJNA481090) | Marine sediment metagenome, whole genome shotgun sequencing project. | biome: marine sediment; feature: ocean; material: sediment; isolation source: Sewage treatment plant 13A marine sediment (STP13A) ... | reverse complement strand
AATTTTAGACTTAATTAAAATCATTTTTATAGTTTTGGCTTTTGTAAGTTTGTGTTTTTAGTTGTCATTTAAATTCATTTCTATGTTAATTATTGGAATTGCAGGAGGTACGGGAAGTGGTAAAACCACTGTAGTAAATCAAATATTAAATGAATTACCAACAGAAGAGGTCACGGTAATTTCACAGGATTCTTATTATTGCCAGAACGATCACCTTAGCTATCAGGAAAGATGTAATATAAACTTTGATCATCCCAATGCCATTGATTTTGACCTTTTGATAAATCATGTCAAGGAGTTAAAAAATGGGAACATCGTAGAGCAACCCATCTATTCATTTGTGACACATAACAGAATTGAGGATAAACTTAAAACCTATCCTAAAAAAGTTGTGATCATTGAAGGTATTTTGATATATACGAACAGAGAACTAAGGAATTTAATTGATATTAAAGTTTTCGTTCATGCTGATTCAGACGAAAGGTTGATAAGAAGGCTAAAACGAGATATACATGAAAGAGGCAGGGATATTAATGAGGTTTTAGCAAGGTATCAAAACACTTTAAAGCCTATGCATCAGGAGTTTATTGAGCCCACCAAAAATTTCGCGGACCTTATAATCCCGAATGACACATATAACACGGTAGCCATAAATATAGTAAGAACGGTTATCAATGAAAGACTTGAAAAGAATGAGGTTTAAGGAAATTAAAGAGAATAAAGTTTTTCGTATTGTCAGTAATAAGTATGTAATTATTCTTGTGCTGTTCGCGATATGGATGGGGTTTTTTGATGAAAATTCTTTTATAAATCACCGTGAACTGGATCAGGAAATTGATAAGCTGGAAGATGCAAATGAGTATTATCAGGAGGAGATTGGAACCGATCAGAAGGTGATTGATAATTTGAATGATCCTGATTCTTTAGAAAAATATGCCAGAGAGGAATACAGAATGAAAAAGGAGAATGAAGACATTTATATCATAGAATATGATACTGTTGAAGAAGATTAATGTGTTAAGTGAACTGCTAAACCTTCAAAAATCACCAAGTGACAACAAGTAAAACAGATAACGATCATCATGATGAAGCGTTAATACATCTTGTAGATGAATTTGCTGAGATAGAGGGAAGAAGGCCTCGTATTTTGGTGGCTTTAACCAAAAATGCTCCAAGTAAACAATTCAATGAAATCTCAAGTAGTTTGGCAGATTTAGGTTTTGATGTGGATATAGCACCCCGTTTTATTTCATTTGAAAACCTCAGCAGACAAGCTATTGAGAATGATGTGCACGTATTATTGATCCTGGCAGATAAATCTGAAGTCAATGAATTTGGTGATACTATTAGAAAGGAATTAAAGCAGCGCTTGCCAAGTGATATTTTGCTAATTATTAAATCAAATTCTTCTTTAAACTCTGATGAAGAAATTATTACCGTTGATCAATCAATAATTTTTGGTTCAAGAACAAGCACAAAAACCCTGGCAAAATACATCCTCCATACTTTTGTTGAGAAGCATTAGAAAAGTTGGTATTATTGACCTCAGTTAGCTAAAAAAACCGATTAAGGGCGTTTGGCAATTTGTTTCAGAAGCTTGTCTTGCTTTGTCAAAGGTTTTAACTCATCTTCCATTAACTCCAAATATTTCTTAGTTTCCTTTTTGGTCAAAAAAACATGAAGATCTTTTTCGCGGGCATAATTTAATCCATCAAGTTGGCCCTTTTTACTTTTATCCTCTGTATCACTATTAAGTATTTCATAGACCTTGTCTACGAAGCCACTATTGTAATCTATTAGCTGAGTTACCTTTTCATTAGGTAGTTTAAGTTGGCCAACACTGTTTAAAGTTGATAAAAGCAATTCTTTGGGAACTGCCTCCTGGGCATAAGTTTGACTTCCAACAAATAAGACCACAATAAAACTAAGTAACACGGAAGTTTTTTTCATAATAATTAAGAATTTAATTGACATGATAAAAATAATGAATTTCTATTTAGGAACGATTAAGTTTCAAGACATTTTAACGAAAATATTATGATGTTTAGACTTATAAAAATGTAAATTTGCACTAAAATTTTAATAAATATGTTCAATAAATATATCAAGTTAGTAATTGCAGCCTTAATGACGGCGTGGGCAATATATGAATTCATCCAAGGCCATATCATGAATGGAATTTCCATTCTATTGTTGGCTGGAATATTTGTCTTTTTTTACTTTAAAAACGAAATTCTCCTGTTGACGTTTTTCAAATTGCGCAAACAGGATTTTGAAGGAGGCAACAAGCTCCTTGATAGAATCAAAAATCCTTCATCAGCCTTAACCATTAAGCAAGAAGGCTATTATAATTTCCTAAGAGGAATCATGGTATCTCAAACTAATTTGACGATGGCCGAGAGATATTTCAAAAAAGCATTGAAAATTGGTCTTTCTATGGATCATGACAAGGCTATGGCCAAACTTCAATTGGCGGGAATAGCATTGACAAAAAGAAGAAAAAGAGAAGCAACTAACTTGATTGCCGAAGCTAAAAAACTAGATAAACACGGTATGCTGAAGGATCAAATCATCATGGTGAAGCAACAGATGAAAAAGATTTAGGAAAGCTTTCATTTATTTTGACACCAATATTTTTTTAAATTGATAGAAGCCATGAGAACGAGCCTCTTGTTATTTATGATTTTAGGAGTTGTATATTCCACTAAGGCTCAGTCGCTGAGCGCGATGACCTATAATATTCGTTATGCTACAACCAATGATGGAGATAATCAATGGGAGAAGCGAAAAGAATTCCTTACTGATCAGATCAGTTTTTATGCACCGGATATATTTGGCATTCAGGAAGGTCTGCAACATCAGGTTGATTATATTGATGAGCAGCTCACCATATATGATTTTATTGGAGTGGGTAGAGATGACGGAGACAAAAAGGGAGAGTATTGCGCTATTTTTTACAACAAGGAAAAGTTAGATTTATTAGGCCAAAGCACCTTTTGGTTATCTACATCTCCTGAAAAAATTTCAGTGGGGTGGGATGCTGCCATGGAAAGGATCTGTACCTATGGGTTTTTTATGGAGAAGGAAACGGGAGCCATGTTTTGGGTTTTTAATACCCATTTTGACCATATAGGTGAGCTTGCCAGAGAGAAAAGTTCAGAATTGATAGTTCAGAAAATTAGAGAGATCAACAAGGATAATTTACCGGTCATTTTAATGGGTGATTTTAATCTGAATGACCAAAGTAAGGCAATCATTTATTTGTCTTCAAGCTTCAATGATTCACGGAATATAAGTTTGAACAGCCCTTTTGGTCCTTATGGTACTTTTACAGGATTCAAGTTTCATGAACCGGTTAAAGACAGGATTGATTATATATTTTGTTCCAAAGAAAATATTCAGGTTGAAAAATACGCGGTTTTAACAGATTCTAAAGACAGTAAATACCCTTCGGACCATTTTCCGGTTTTTGTTGAAGTCAAATTCATAAAATAGATTAATACACTTAAAACGAAAGTTTTTTCCCCAGATACATTAATTTAAAGCCAGGTTCGACTTGTATTTCATCGTGCCTTGCTGGTATAATATTAATTTCATTATTGAGGTCCTTTATGAAAATGGGAATTGACTTGATTTCATTTCTGATGGCATCAATAATTTCTTGATATTGTTCAGCCGAAGCGATGGATATCTCATTTATTTGGGGAAAATCTCTTACGACTTCTGAGAGATTTATATAATCATCAGTGGGAGAAAAAAGGCCTTCTTTCGGATTTTGATCTGGATCTCTCATCTCTTCTTCACTGATTAACCTAAACGAGCCTTCCTCACCAAAACTAGATTTTAATTTAGATAAGGCATATTCATTGATCGTATGACTACCCGTAAGGGCCAAGACGTAACCTATATCACTGAGTTCAATATTTTCTAAGATTTCGTCTTCATAAAGATCGCATTCCATGGCTTCCAGTCCTGCTTTTTTTGCTTTGGAAACATTATTCTTATTACTGTCAATAAGAACAACTCTTCTATCATTATTTTTCAGATAAGTGGCAATGAGTCTTGAAGGTTTTGACGCTCCTACAATTAGTATACCTTCTGTTTTTTTCAAAAGAACTTTGGTAAATCGGGCCATTAATTTTGCCGTTGTTGAATTTAGTAAAACTGTACCAAGAACGATCATAAAAACCAATGGTGTTATATAATTGGCATTTTCAACGCCTTGCATGGTTAATTTTAACCCAAAGAGGGAGGCTATACCCGCGGCAACTATTCCTCGTGGCCCAACCCAACTGATGAATATTTTTTCATTTAAATTAAGACCACTCTTTGAGCTGCTTAAAAAAACGCCAAGTGGTCTTACGATAAGGACAACACAAGCAAAAAGAATTAATGAATTCCAGTTATAGATCAACTGTAGGTCACTTAAATCAATATTGGCAGATAACAAAATAAAAAGGATGGATATCAATAAGATACTGATGGTTTCTTTAAAGTATAAGACGCCTTTTAGTGCGCTCAATTTCATGTTTCCCAGGACCATACCCATTATGACAACTGCCAATAACCCACTTTCATGTGCAAAGAGGTCGGCAAGCACAAAAACGCCTAGGACCAGGGCCAGAGATACAACATTGAGTAAATAATGCGGAATCCATTTTTGCTTGAGAGAAAAGGCAAAGGCATAGGCTGCAGTAAACCCAATCGAAAAACCTATGACGATAATCTTACCAAATTCTATCAATGTTTCTTTTGTGTATTGTGTTCCGTGATCTCCGCCAATGCTTATAAATTCAAATACCAATACGGCTACCAAGGCCCCAATGGGGTCAATAAGTATGCCTTCCCATTTAAGAATAGTAGAGATATCTTTTTTAAGGTGTAAATTTCTAAGAATGGGGGTAATCACTGTTGGGCCAGTTACTATGATCAAAGAGGAAAACAAAAAAGATAATGGCCAGTTTAAACCTATTATAAAGTGAGCCGCAACAGCTGCAGTGATCATGGTTGTAAAAGATCCTAAAGTGATCAACTTATAAATTACGGGTCCAACGTTTCTAATTTCATCTTTTTTTAAAGTAAGTCCCCCTTCAAAAAGAATCAATGCTATTGCTAATGAAACAAAATTAAACAAACTCTCTTCAGGAAAAAGTCCAATTTTCCCGTTCCATAGGGGTTCAATCCATTTATTTCCATCTATTGAATATAAGGTTGAAAAGGGGCCAATGAATAATCCGGTTAAAATTAATGGAAGTATGGCTGGAATCTTGAATTTCCATGCCACCCATTGGGCCAGGATACCTAATATAACGATGCCTGCAAGTTCTAGCATAATGTGTCTTATTGTTTGTTAAAAATAGTATTTTTATAGCATCCATTATAGTATTTCTGCTTATTGGAATTTATTTTTCACTGAAGGCATTGATTAACAGAAGTTTTAGCCCTTCCTTTAATAAAAAAAAGAGTAATGAATTTTGAACTTTGTACTGATTCATTTGAAGGCGCAATTAAAGCAAGTTTTTATGGCTTTAAAAGTATTGAACTGTGCAGCGCATTGACAGTGGGCGGTTTAACACCAAATTTCGGATTGATTCAAACTTGTGTTAGACAGTCAAACCTTGAAGTACACGTGATGATCAGGCATCGGGAAGGAGGTTTTGTGTGCGATCAAGCCGACGTGGATTTGATGAAAATTGATATAGAAGCGGTTAAAAGAGCCGGGGCACATGGCGTAGTTTTTGGCTTGTTGAATGAAGAGAATAAAGTGTCTAGCCTCAACTTACAGCTCGTTCAAATGGCAAAATCATTAGGTTTAAAAGCCACATTTCACCGTGCTTTTGATTTCGTGCCAGATTTTAGAATTGCCATAAAAAAAATCGTGGCTTTTGGTTTTGACAGACTATTGACTTCAGGCTTGGAAAGCAAGGCAGAGGAAGGGCTTGATGTCATTAAAGAGATGCAAAGCGACTATGGTCATTTGATTCAAATCATTGCCGGGAGTGGCGTAAACGCAGCAAACGCTTTGATATTTGCAAATTCAGGAATTAATTATCTTCATTTTACGGCAAGAAAATCGGATGGAATGGATAGCAAATTAGGAATGGGAAATACCATGTTGACAGATGAACAAAAGATAAAGTCTGTTTTGAATCTTTCTTTTTAAAACGAATTTATCTACACCTTATATATATGTATATTTTCATTTGAATGATTCTTTACAGGATTTGACTAATTTAATTGAAAATCAATTGACAAATTGTCTTGTTAGATCTGTTGGTATTGAGTATATAAACAAATATACCCAGCAATAATTGCTTATTGTCTTGTTGCAATTGTAGGTCATGATCTAAAATTAGAGCGTTCAACCTACGAAATTCTACAGATTTTGGGTATCTCATCATTAGATAAAACATCTGTAAATGAACTGTTTACAAATATAGACTACAATAATTTTAAAGAACATGATTATAACCAGTTGACAATCAGCTTATTTATAAGTGGACACTAGTGACTTTTTATAGCTTATTTAACTGTCTTTAGTAGCTATTTTTGCGCCTTTGGTCGAAAAGTTTATGCTATATTAACATTTTTATAACATTTTTACGCATTATTAACTCAAATTATTATTATGGAAAAAACTAGTAGATTATTATTTGTTTTTCTTTTAGTACTGACCTCATGGAATATGATGGCTCAAGAAAAAACAATTACAGGTACAGTGACTTCATTATTAGATGATGCTCCTCTTCCGGGAGTTAATGTGATAGTGAGCGCAGACCCTAGTAGGGGTGCACTAACGGATTTTGATGGTAAGTATTCGATTGAAGTAAGCGAAGGCGAACAAATCGAATTTTCGTTTCTCGGAATGAAATCGGTTACCTATACTGTAGGGCCTAATGACGTAATTAACGTGGCACTTGATGAAGACGCGGCACAATTGGATGAGGTTGTTGTTACAGCCTTAGGTATTTCAAGAGAAAAGAAAGCGCTGGGATACGCTGTTACCGAACTGGACTCGGATGAGATCAATACGGTAAAATCAGCAAACGTAGCTGAATCACTAACGGGTAAAGTTGCCGGTGTAGTGGTAAGTCAGTCCGGTAGTTTAGGTTCTGGTTCAAGGATTGTAATTAGAGGGAACAACTCTCTAACAGGAAACAACCAGGCACTAATCGTAGTAGATGGTATTCCGATTGATGCGTCTGGAAACGAGTCAGGTGGTGGTGTTTATAGCAGTAGTGTTACCGGTGGTGGTATTAGTGATATAAATGCGGAAGATATAGAATCCATGACCGTACTTAAAGGTCCAAATGCTGCGGCACTATACGGATCCAGAGCTGCCAATGGGGTGATCCTGATCACTACCAAAAAGGGAACCACATCCACAGGTTGGGGAATTGGTATCAATTCCAATACTATGGTAGGTAATGCAATGTTTTTACCTGATTATCAAAACACTTACGGTCAGGGAACAAATGGCGCCGTTTATCCTGATTTAGAAGACATGGGTGGTAGCTCTTGGGGGCCTGTAATGGATGGTTCTTCTCAGATATATTATACCGGTGAAGACAAACCTTATTCTGCACAAGCAAATAACGTTGAAGACTTCTTTCAGTCAAGTATACAAACGATTAATGCTTTAACGCTTGAAAAAGGAAACGAAGATTTTACGGTATTATTTTCTTATACCAATAATTATTCAACGTCTATTGTACCAGGTTCAGAACTGAAAAGCAATAACTTCAACTTGAGAGCCACAGCGAATTTGACAGACAAACTTAGTTTTGATGGTAAAGCCACTTATTTTGATCAGAAATTGAGCAATAGAGTAAATCTTGGAACAGAGGGTTCTTTGGCTTATGTATATGGTATGCCAAGAAACGTGAGAACAAATGATCTAAAGACATATCAAATGGAAAATCCTGCTCTTTATGACCCAGCTGCTGGTGTTAGCGATTATGACGTGATTTCATATGGGGGAACAGGAAGTAGTATAGGGAATGCTTATTGGATGCAAGAATATGATATCAATGATGAAAGAAAAGGTCGTTTTCTTGGTTTCGCTAAATTGCACTATCAATTCAATGATTGGTTATCTGCTTTCATAAGAGCTGGTGGTGATGTAACCAATAGAGCTAACGACAGGGTGAGCCAGGTTGGTCATCATTTTAGCAGGTATGGTTCTTTACGTTATGGAACAAGTAGATTCTCTGAAGTCAATACTGATGCCCTTATCATGGCAGATTTGGATCTAACAGATCGTTTGCATATGAACGCTTTATTGGGGGGTAACCTTTCCAAGAGAACAGATGAAAGAATGGCAGTCTCAGGATCACAGTTTAAGATTCCAACGAGGGCTTTTTATGCGAACACAAGTGTTCAAGACCCAAGTAGTCATCAACCACAGCAGATTAAGAAAGTTAATTCGCTTTATGCTGCAGCAAGTTTTTCATGGGATAACTTTTTATATTTGGACTTAACGGGTCGAAATGACTGGTCTTCTACTTTAGGAGAAGATAACTGGTCTTATTTCTATCCTTCAGCAAGTGTCAGCGTTTTATTGGAGAAGTTTATTGATCCTGAACATGACGTATTGAATTTGCTTAAAGCCAGAGCCAGTTGGGCGAATGTAGGTAATGATACTGATCCTTATCAGATCAATCAATCCTATTCTGTAGCGTCTCAAGGTTACCTAGGCTTAACTACTGTTTCTGCAGGTAACGTTAAGTTGAATCCTGATCTTTTACCCGAAAATGTTGCTTCTTCAGAAATTGGAATTGAAGCCAGATTTTATGGGAACAGATTATATACTGATATGTCATGGTATAAGATATCAACTACCGATATGATTTTTGACGTTCCTGTAACACCTTCTACGGGTTATAATTATTTTAGGTCTAATATCGGAAAAATTGAAAACACAGGTTTTGAATTCTTGGTTGGAGGTATTCCAATTCAAAATGATAATTTTTCCTGGGATGTTTCATTGAATTTTGCCAAAAACGACAATAAACTAATTGAATTAATTGACGGATTAGAAGCCTTTGGTTTGAATTCAACCAACAGCGGTAATATATCTATTAGAGCAGAAGTTGGTGGAAGTATTGGTGATATTTATGGTACTGTTTGGAAAACAGATGATGATGGTAATCGTTTAGTGAATGCTGAAGGAAGACCGATAGCGACTTCTGACCAAGAGCATTTGGGAAATGCATCTCCTGACTGGACTGGTGGTTTTATGAACCGTTTTAATTATAAAAACTGGACATTAAATTTCTTGATTGATTGGAGAGTTGGAGGACAAATTTATTCTCAAACTTCATCTGGCTTAGATGGTTCAGGTGCGTCTGCAAGAAGTTTGGAGTACAGAGAAGATGGCGTTGTAGTTGATGCTATCAATGAAGGTACTGGTGTAGCGAATACTGAAAGGATAACAGGTCAGCAATACTGGGGAGCTTACTCGGGAATTGGAGAATCATATGTATATGATCAAACTAATGTACGATTAAGAGAATTTGCATTGACTTACAATTTGAGTACTGACGTAGCAAGAAAAATTGGAATGACAAATGCTTCGATTGCGCTTATAGGAAGAAATTTGTTCTTCTTCTCTAAAAGTGCAGATGATATTGATCCAGAGTCTATGTTGGGTACCAATTTAGGTGGTCAGGGAATATCCTCGAACAACGTACCTACAATAAGAAGTATGGGGTTAAATATTAATCTTAAATTTTAATTAACAAGATTATGAAAAAAATGATTTATAGAATAAGTATAGTATTATTACTGATTTTTATGTCAGTAGGATGTTCTGATTTTACGGACATAAACGAAAGACCAGATGCTTTTACCGCAGATGAGGTAAGTGCAAAGTATTTTGTAACGGGAACGCAAATCGCATTATATGCGCCTAATCGTTTTCCATATTGGAGGGCTCAAATAATCCATGCCGATCGTTATGCAGGTCAGACAACATTTGGACATAAAGGAAGCTGGTGGAATGATGGCTTAGGTTATAACTATAGTGGTGGATATACAAACGCCGAATATGACTGGATTGCAGGGTATAACACAACCCTAGCAGCCTATATGCAATTTGTGGCGCCAGGCGGTGATTTGGAAAATGAAAACTTTTATGCCATTGGATTGATTATGAAAGGTTTATATTATCAGATGTATAATGATATCCATGGAATGGTGCCTTATAAAGAGGCCTCTGATCCAGGAATAATCACACCTGTATACGATACGCAGGCTGAGATATACTCAGGTGTTATCAATGATCTGGATATTGCGATGGAGACTATTGGATCTCAATTTGTTACCGGAGAAGGTATTGAGCTTTTGGGTGATAATGATCTCTTTTTTGATGGGGATCTTCAGAAATGGAAAAAATTAGCGAACTCTTTGAAATTAAGAATGGCCTTACGCGCTTTAGGAGCACCCGGAGCTGATTTTGCAGAAACTGCTATTAGTCAGGCTCTAGCCGGTGAATTACTTGTAGGCGCTGATGAC
>RCNC010003324.1_pt1 | contig 10518 bp, 7 predicted proteins | sample 2041301 | NCBI WGS metagenome assembly RCNC01 (sample SAMN09708231, study PRJNA481090) | Marine sediment metagenome, whole genome shotgun sequencing project. | biome: marine sediment; feature: ocean; material: sediment; isolation source: Sewage treatment plant 13A marine sediment (STP13A) ... | reverse complement strand
CTCAAATCCGAACTATTGAATTATGTAAAAAGCTACAAAACCAAAGTCCTCACCGAGGCCAGCAATGCCAATTCCTATTCTACGGATATCGCGGCAGATACGATCAAATTCAATCAGACGTGGAACCTGATCGGTGAAAAAAAGGAGGCATACGGTCGATTCACCCGTGAGGAATACTATCCCCTGCTCGAAGAATTAGGTATTTCCGTTGCCGGTGAGTGGGAAGTGTTGATCGGTGACAGCCCATCGATAATATGCGAAGGCAGGGTTGAACGTGTCGATAATTTGATTCGTAACCTGCAGAGCAAAAAATTCCGTAAAGCCAAATCACAACTAAAGGCGTACATCGAGGACTACCAAAGCCGTATTCTTACGTTTCATATCCAAAAATTAAAAGGCTATAAATCAGCCAGCTATGAACTGATCAGCGACTGAATTTCCCCTTTATATGCTGATTCTAAAGTCCGGGCTATTACCAATTGACAAGCTAGTAAACCTAATGGTAATCGATATTAATTGTATTTTTATTCACAATTTATAGAGGTTATGTGCGTTATGCTTGTTTATTAGATTGCGTGACCATAAGGCCCTCAGTATGATAACCAAAGCATAAAAAGGATACGGTGAAAACTGGTAAAAACGACCTGGCCGGTGGGCAGCATGCCCACCGGCTCCTCACGCAGTCCTTGAAAAGACAATCACCGCACCGGTCATAGCATACCGGTAAATTCCCCATCCCAGAGGAAAGAGTCATGAGCAAAACCGATGAGAATCTGAAAACTGCCTTTTCAGGCGAGTCTCAGGCCCGGAACCGTTACGCTTATTTTGCCGATGTCGCCCGCCGCGAGGGATATCACTACATTGCCAAAATATTCGAAGAGACGGCGGACAACGAAATGTATCATGCCCTGGAAGAGTACAAGCTGATGCACGGCAAAAAAAGCACGGCAACTGTTCTGCAGGAGGCTATTGACGCAGAAAACTATGAATGTGCGGCCATGTATCCGACCTTTGCCCACGAAGCCGAAAAGGAAGGACACCAGCAGGCTGCCATCCTCTTCAACCAGATCGCCAAGATTGAAAAGCAACACAGGAACCGGTTTCAGCACCTTTTAAATCTTGTGAAAAATGAGATGGTCTACAAAAGGGAATCCTCCATACGGTGGAAATGCAGCGTCTGTGGATATACCTACGAAGGCACCGAGCCTCCGCCACGATGCCCTTATTGCAAACGCCCCCGGGAATACTACGAACCGGCAAACCTTGACGTTTAAGGAGAAACCATGGCTCAATACAGATGCGTGGTATGCGAATATATCTATGACGAAAACCAAGGTGGCGTTGCCTGGAACGATATGCCCGAAGACTGGCTCTGCCCTGTCTGCGGATCGCCGAAAAAGCTCTATGAGCTTGTCATCGAAAAAAAACTGGGAGAAATACCCATACAGGAAACCCCTTCCGACGCCCCGGGCGACCTGGAGGCTCTCCTGCGACCTGGAGATGAATTTGAGACAACCATGGCGGATATACATGAAATGGCTGAAACCGGACAGTCCATCAGCGAACCCATGCGGACCCGCAAGTCTTCCATTTCCTGGGATGACCTGCTCATCAAGGGCGCGCAACTCGCCAAGCTGCCCCTGAATACAGATGATCCCGTAGCAACCCGGACAATCATCGGCCCCAATGCAAAGCACCCCCTGGCTATGGAAACGCCCCTTTATATCACCCACATGTCATTCGGCGCCCTCTCAAAAGAGGCCAAAGTCGCCCTGGCAACCGGCAGCGCTGCCGTGAAAACCGCCATGTGCTCAGGTGAAGGCGGCATTCTTCCCGAATCCTTTGAAAAGGCTTATCGCTATATATTCGAGTATATTCCCAATCAATACAGCGTGAATGAAGAAAACCTCAAAAAAGTGGATGCCATAGAAATCAAATTCGGGCAATCAGCTAAACCCGGTATGGGCGGACACTTGCCAGGCAACAAAGTTACCGAGGAAATCGCCCGGATCAGGGGCTTTGAACCTGGAAAGAGTATCACCAGCCCCGCCCACTATCCCGATATTCTCAATCAGGATGATCTTAAAAAGAAAGTGGACTGGCTGCGCGATACATCCGGCGGGAAACCCGTGGGCATCAAATTTGCGGCCGGTCATGTGGAAGCAGACCTGGAAACTGCCCTCTTTGCCTGCCCGGACTTCATCACCATCGACGGGCGAGCAGGATCAACGGGTTCCGCACCTAAGTTCGTGAAGGCGGCAACCAGCGTTCCCACGTTATTCGCCCTGTACCGTGCCCGGAAATATTTCGAAGAACACAATGTCACAAATGTCAGCCTGGTGATCACCGGCGGGATGCGCATCTCATCTGACTTTGCCAAGGCATTGGCCCTGGGTGCCGATGCCGTCGCCATCGGCACCAGCGCTTTGATGGCCATCGGCTGTCAGCAGTACAAGATCTGCAATACCGGCAAATGCCCCATGGGAATCACCACCCAGGATCCTTTGCTGAGGGCCAATCTGGATGTCAACCGGGCTGCCAAAAGTTTGGAAAATTTCCTCATGGCATCCACGGCAGAGTTGCAGGATTTCGCCCGTCTGACCGGCAATGAGGACATTCACGCGCTATCCGTTTCCGATCTGTGCACCACTAACTCCGAAATTTCAAACAATACAAACGTAGAACATGTGTAGCAGATAGAACATTTGAAGATGAATTATTGCTTCATGCTTCGCTCAATCGAGGATTAGCATGAACGTTTATCAGGATATTATATCATGCCGGATGGATTGAAGTGGAAAAAAACGCACTGCGCCAGAATGGACCACGGTGGGTGTGCATTGATCGTTGGTGTCAACAACAACCGTGTGGTCAAGGTCAAGGGCGACCCTGACGGGTACCTGAATCGCGGGTACATCTGCCCCAAGGCTAAGGCACTGCCGGACCGCCTCAACCACCCTGATCGACTGTTGACACCTTTGAAAAGAGCTGGTTCACGGGGTGCTGGGAAATGGGAGCCTATCTCGTGGGAAACGGCTTTATCGGAAATCAGCCATCGCTTTGCGGAATCGAAAGCTGCCTATGGTGCCCGGAGCGTTGCCTTTTGCCAGGGGATGCCCAAGGGCATGGAACACTTTGCCCTGATACGCCTGGCCAACCTGTTCGGATCTCCCAATGTCGTGGCCACCCAGGACGTCTGTCACGCACCGCGTGAAATCACGGGCCTGCACACCTGCGGTTTCTACCCTGTGACCGATTTCCACCACCAAAGCCAATTGGTTATCCTCTGGGGCAGCAATCTTACAGCCACTAACGAGGAAGGCGAAATCTGCCGGCCTTTGCTCGAGCAGATCAAAACTGGAACACGCACCATTGTCGTGGATCCGCGCAAGACTGCTCTGGCAGGCAAGGCCGAACAGTGGCTGTCCATCCGCCCTGGAACCGATCACGCCCTGGCACTGGCCTTCCTGGAAGTGATCATACGGGAAAAATGCTATGATCAGGATTTTGTTGCCAATTGGACACACGGATTCGACGAACTCGCAGCTCATGTACGCGCATATACACCCGAGAACGTGTCTGATGCGGTGGGCATACCCGCAGAAACCATACGCAGGGCCGCCCTGTCGTACGCGGAATCAAGGCCGGCTGCCATTCAGTGGGGAAACCCCATCGAGCAAAACGTGCACACTTTTCATACAACGCGTGCGCTGGTCTGCTTGATGGCCATCTGCGGCAACCTCGACGTTGCCGGCGGCAACCTGCACAAGCTGGATCCCAAAATCCTGAATCTGGGCCAGTTCGTCCGGGCGGACCTGCTGCCCGACAAACGCAAAGAAATGATCCATGCGGCTCACGGCACTATCCCACGCCTCATGACCGTACCCCCAGCGTACTTTAAACGGGCCGTGCTCACCGAAGACCCCTACCCTGTCAAAGCCGCCTATTTTCAGTGCACCAACCCGCTGGTCACATGGGCTGACAGCCGTTCCACTTCGCAGGCCCTTCAGAAACTGGACTTTTGTGTTGTTTCCGACATCTGCATGACCCCTACGGCGGCGTTTGCCGACATAGTCCTGCCGGCCGCTACCCATCTCGAGTTCAACGACATCGGGCACTACGGCCTGGGTCACGGTATTATCCTGGCCAGACCTCAAATCTTAGATCCGCCGGATGAATGCTGGCCTGACATTAAAATAATCAATGAACTGGGAAAGAGAATTTCACCTGCTGAACACTGGTATTCAGACTACAATGACCTGCTTTCTCTGGTGTTGTCTCCTAGCGGCATCTCATATGAACAGTTCATGCAGAAAGGTTTTTTAAAAGGGCCTGATCAATTCAGCAAGTATCAAGAAGCCGGATTCAAGACACCCACGGGCAAGGTGGAACTGGTGCTGAGCCGGGCCGAACGTTTCAACCTGCCGCCTCTGCCGCTGTTTGAAAGCTTGCCCGAAGAACCGGATCCAGACTATCCCCTCACCCTGACCAGCTCTAAAGACCCTTTCTATTTGCACTCCTCCTACCGTTGGATCGAACGCCTCAGAAAAAGCAGCCCAGAACCTGTATGTGAAATTCATCCTGATACAGCTTCGGCCCACGACATCAACGACGGCAATCATGTAGTGATAGAAACAAGCCACGGCAGCATCCAACAAAAGGCCAGCGTAACGGCCGGAATCAAACCGGGAGTGGTCAACGCAGCCTATGGCTGGTGGTTTCCGGAAGGGAACAAGGAAAAACAGTACGAGTGGGAATGTGCCGGGTTCAATGTTCTGACGTCTACGGACAGGTTGGGCAAAGAATTTGGAACACCTAATTTAAAAGGCATCAATTGCAGGATAAAAAAGGTTGAAGACTGAAGAGCCAGAGGCCAGAAGAGCAGAAGGTGAGAAGATCAGAGAGGTTACCCGTGGTCAGTGGGCAGTAGTCGGTTGTCGGTAGCTGATAGCTTGAGCACCAACTACGGACCACGGACTACTGACAACAGGTTCAATTAAGTGACAAGTTTTAATCAGAACGTGACCGCAGGAACGTGAGGGGGTAAGTAATAGTCTGTTGCAGGTGGTCGGAGGTCAGAGGTCATTAACAATTATCCATTTATAGAAATTCTCTGCGCACCTGGCGTCTCGAGCGCAACGGGTACAAAGCAAGATCCTTTTTAGACACGGATTTCACGGATTACACAGATATACATTTATCCATGCAATCCGTGAAATCCGTGTCTAATAAATCAGTCCAATGAACGCTTTACTGATTGTCGTTTGAAATTGTACGGTTGATGTTCTAAGTTCATATAATGAAGCCCACAAAAGGAGCCCACATGGCAAACGAAGATCTGCTGACAAAAGCGAAAAAGTACCGCTGGATCATCTTCTGGACGCTCTCCTTCGGATATTTGCTGGTCTATTTTCACCGACTCTGCCCGGCTGTGGTTGCCGTGGACATGATGCGGGATCTCAATGCCACCGGTGCCCTGATAGGTTTTTTAGGGGCTGCCTATTTCTACCCCTATGCAGCCATGCAGCTGCCGGCCGGGCTGCTTTCCGATTCATGGGGGCCGCGCAACACCATCACCCTGTTTTTTGTTATCGCCGTGGCAGGGTCAATCATACTGGGGCTGGCGCCCACGGTCTTCATTGCCATTCTCGGCCGCACCATGGTCGGGCTGGGCGTAGCCATGCTCTTTGTGCCTACCATGAAAATTCTAGCGGAATGGTTTCACGCCAAGGAATTTGCTGTCATGACCGGCATCCTCATGGCCATCGGCGGACTGGGTTCACTTGTTGCCGCAACCCCCCTGGTGTGGCTCAGCAGTTGGATCGGATGGCGCATGTCGTTTATTGCCGTGGGTGTTTTCACCCTGGTTCTGGCAGCCCTGGTCTGGATCATTGTCCGGGACCGGCCGGCGGACATGGGCTGGCCCTCGCCGTCTGCAGAATCTTCCCAAGCAGGCCAGGCGTCCATAGGGCTGTTTGAGAGTGTTAAAAAAGTCCTGGTAACCCCATACTTCTGGCCGGTGTCCATCTGGTTCTTCTTTGACGCTGCCGTCTTTTTTACTTTTGGGGGGCTGTGGGGCGGGCCTTACCTAATCCAAGTGTACGGCTACAGCAAGGCCCAGGCCGGCCAGATCCTGTCCATGCTGGCCATTGGCATGATCGTGGGAAGCCCCCTGTTGAGCTATGTGTCCACCAACCTCCTGCGGTCCAGAAAAAAGGTCATCATTTTCTCGAGCTTTATCGTTCTGCTCTTGACCGCATGCCTGGCATTCTTCACCGGCCGCATTCCCCTGGGCGGTCATTATGCCCTCTGCTTCGGCCTGGGGATGTTCTCCAGCGCCATCGTCGTGATCGGCTTTACCACCAACAAAGAGCTTTTTCCGGTGCAGATGGCCGGTACGGCCACCGGGCTGGTCAATTTTTTCCCCTTTGCCGGCGGCGCCGTTTTTCAACCGGTTCTGGGATATGTGCTCGAACAGCATGGAAAAGTCGATGGCGCCTTCACTCTGGCAGGGTATCAGCAGGCTTTCCTGGTTCTTTTCTTTTGTGGAGTGATTGCTCTGGGCGCCAGTTTTTTTATTAAGGAAACGATAGAATAAAATCGTGTTCCACCGAGACTCAAAGGACGCTGAGATTTATTTCTTCAAATGAACCTGGAGACACCGCTTTTTTTTAAGACAGCATGCCATTTCATGGCAAAATAAATTATGAACCGAATTATGCTTTGGTCAATTCGTATTATGATGGAATTTATTCCGAAAGAATAGTTGGTTTTATTCAATCAGTGCTTATCCGGGAATAAACTCCTTCTGCCTGATCTCTTCGTAGACGATAGCCTCCACCGGGCAAGTCGGAACGCAGATGCCGCAGCCCATGCATTTGTCAGGATCGATGATGGCTGTGTCATCCACCCCTGCCATGGTGACGGCATCAAAGAAACAGCGGTCCGCACAGGTTTCACAGGCAGTACAAAGATCTGCTTCAACACGGGCCTTGAAACGGCTGGGCGCGGTGAACTTCTTGACATAGGCCCGGTCGTGCCCCCAGTTACTGCAGGCCACGGCATCGCAGTTGCAGATCACATGCCCCAGGCCGTGCTTATTCTCAACCGTGTGCACCAGTCCCTCCTCCTCGCACATCTTAAGCATGTCGACGGCTTCCACTTTGGTCAGTGCCCGGCCGGTTCCGCGCTCCAGGGCGTAGTCGGCTGCCTTGTTGAGCTGCATGCAGACTTCCAGGGGCACGTCGGTAACCCCGTGAATGACCCGGCAGGAGCAGTTGGTGACCGCAACTGCGTTGGCTTCCTCCACCATGGTTTTGACGTCCTCAAAAGCCATGACCTGGTTCTCGGTATCAATGCTCACATTCACCGGCACCACCCGCATGCCCTGGGGAAAATCTTGGTTTTTGATCGCATCCTGGAACTCATGCATCTCGGTGGCTTCGAACTCCTTCCAGAGATCCAGATAGGCCTGGTCGATCCCCGGCGTCAGGACGGTGGCATCGTGGAACTGCATGTAATGACGGACTTTGTAATATCGGATGATATCGGGCTTTTTTGATTTGTAGATCAGTCCTTTTTTGAACAAGGGGTCCACCATGGATGCGGCTTTTTCAGGGGGAAAACCGGTTTTTTCCGCAATTTCCTCGATGGTGGCCGGCGGCGACGCAGCCAGCATGAATATAGCCTCATCCTCGTTGGCGATAAAGGCGAACAATTTGGGCATCATTTTAGAATTCGGAAAACCGAGATCCGATGCCAATTGCTGATACATACTCATGTCGGTCATTGATCATTCCTCCTTAATTCACGAATTAGCACACAGGATGGTAAATTTATCATAATTGATCAAATAACTCCATCCTTCATGCTTTTATAATTTTTTATATTCCGGCACATACGCCTCCAGCTCAATGGCAATGCGCTCCAAGTGCAGATCGGACAGTCCCCCGTCAAACTGGCCAGCCTTGGTTCTAATGTGATAGAGACCGATATCCATCTCTTCGGTCCAGCCAACGGCACCGTGCAGCACGATGCCGTGATGGCACACCTCGTGATAGACGGAATTGGCTTTCACCTTGGCCATGGAATTGAGCATACGCGAGGGCAGACCGTTGCTCATGTACCAGGCGGCTTCGTAAACCAGGTACTTGAGACCATCCACGAGGGTCAGCAGATCCACAAGCTTGTGCTGAATGGCCTGAAACGATCCAATGGGTTTATTGAACTGTCTGCGCTCACGGGCGTATTTGACAGTCAGATCAAAAGCGGCCCGGGCGCCTCCGTACATCTCAGCAGCTTTGAGAACGGCTGCCTTCTGCAGGACCATATCCAATATTGTCCAGCCCTGATCCAATTCACCGAGAATATGGTCGCCGGCAACGCGAACGCCGTTGAAGGTCACTTCAGCGCGGCAGTCCCTGGCCGTGGTGGGCATGTCCTGGATATCGATACCGTCTGTTTCGGCATCCACGATAAATAACGTGACCCCTTCCTCTGGCCTCCCGGTGCCGCACGTACGGGCCGCCACTATGAAAAAGTCCGCCTGGGTAGCATAGGGAACGAACAGCTTGACCCCGTTGAGTATAAAATCCCCGCCCGTTGCCTCAGCCGTCAGATTGATGTCCCCCGCTTCGAGATCAGCCGCATGTTCGGCCTGGGCCAGAGACCAAATCACCCCTTTTTCCGCAATACCGGGCAGGTAATTGGTTTTCTGCTGGTCCGTTCCGAACTGAATCAACGGCAGGGCGCACTCTCCCACGGTTGTGAAATAGGGGCATGGTACGATATTGTGTCCCATCTCTTCCATAAATAGGGTCAACTCCATGAAATCTCCCTGCATACCGCCATATGCCTCGGGGATCATCAATCCCTGAAACCCGAGTTCGGCCATCTCTTTCCACATTTTGAGATCGTAGCCCCGCGGGTCTTCCTTAAGTTCCCGGACACGGTCCTTTGGACATGCTTTTACAAAAAACTCCCTGGCCGATTTCCGGATCAACTCCTGATCCTTGGTGAATGTGTAATCCACTTGAAACCCCTCCCTTTAATAAGAACGCGGCAGTTGCAGACCGAACTGGCCGACGATATTCTTTTGGACGTAGGTAGTGCCGGCGGCAATCGCCATGCCGGCATTGTAGTAGTAGAGATGCTCAAAGGTACCATCCAGCCTGGTCCATCTGGAATCTTTATGCAGATAATCCATCTGGGAGTAGGCCCCCAATATCTCCGTCCCAACCCGGGCCAGTTTTTCATGCAGGTGATCGACATTGGCTTTGTCGCGGGAGGCAGCATGTATATTTGCGATACCTTTGTCCGCCAGGCAAACGGGCTCGTAGGCCAGCAATCTTGCGGTTTCGATGTCTACGGCCAGGTCGGCCAGTTTGAACCGGACCTGGGGTTTCTTCATCAGACCGGCCTCCTTGGCATACTGTACAAGGGCATCAAATTTCCGGCGTATTGCGGCGGTGAAAAGAACGGCGGTGCCGCGTTCGAATCCCAAGGCAGTCATGAGCAGGTTCCACCCCTCATTTTCTTGGCCCACCAGGTTTTCGGCCGGGACTCGGACATCCTTGAAAAAGACCTCGTTGAATACATGCCCGCCCACCAAATTTTTTAGGGGACTTACCGACAGACCTTCGCTCAGCATATCTACCATAAAGATACTGAGACCTTGGTGTTTTTTTTCGGCATCTGGATCGGTTCGACAAATCAGCCACATCCATCTGGCATGATGTGCGCAACTGGTCCAGACCTTTTGTCCGTTGATAACATATGTGTCTCCATCCCTGATGGCCTTTGTCTGCAGACTGGCCAGATCAGATCCTGAATCCGGCTCGCTGTAGCCTGTGCACCAAACCCCATCCGGCTCGCCGGCTGCAATGGGCGGCAGAAATTTCTCCTGCTGTTTTTTGGTCCCCACAAGCATCAAGGTCGGTCCTACCCAGGCGGTTCCGCTAATACCCATGGACAGTCCGGGTATGCCCCAGTAGGCGGCTTCCTCGGACAGCACCACCCTCTCCCAGGCTGGAGCCCCCATGCCGCCAAATTCTACTGGCCAGGACATAACCAGCCATTTTTTTTGAGCCAGTTTTTTGGACGTTGACATGGCAAAATTCCATGCCTCGTCACTTTGCTCCTCGTCAAAAAAATTACCGATGGTGTCGTACGGCATATTCTCCTTGACGAATGCTCTAATTTCCGTTCTGAATTGTTCCTCTTTTTCACCAAAAAGAAAGTTCATCTGCTAAACTCCTTTGTTCAGCTTTTTAAGTTCACCCGAGATTAAGGAACAAATTGAAGCACGGTATTAGAAATAGCAAGATTTGAAACATCATTAGCAAGGATGGGCAAGCTATCAATTTCAAATCCCGCAATATCTGAATCGTTCCCTAAGAAATACATTTTATTAAAGGCAGAGCGAAGCGACTCAGCAACCCTGGCCCAGACCGATCACCAGTATAATGTACTCATGAGCTATGTTTGCAATCGCCCATAGGCAGTATTGATAAACATGAA
>RCNC010003322.1_pt1 | contig 10529 bp, 10 predicted proteins | sample 2041301 | NCBI WGS metagenome assembly RCNC01 (sample SAMN09708231, study PRJNA481090) | Marine sediment metagenome, whole genome shotgun sequencing project. | biome: marine sediment; feature: ocean; material: sediment; isolation source: Sewage treatment plant 13A marine sediment (STP13A) ... | reverse complement strand
GTTGGACAGCGTCGGCATTAAATTCCTTCTGAATCGCCGGCAGGGCCACATTGACCGAAGAGATCACGAATGGCCCGGTAAAGGAGGTAATAGTTGCCACGAACAGGGCGGATTTTTCCTGTGGTGTATAGTCGCTCAATTCAAACCTTTTTTTAAGATAGCGAAACAACTTTATCACACGCATTGAAGATGAACAATCGACAATTTGAGAGATGTGCTATATGTTAAGGGTTCGAGGGTTCGAGGGTGATACAAGGGTTGGAGGGTGGCTGACAGCTATCAGCGATTGGCGCCTAATAGTTTACAGCCTACAGCCTGAACCGCAGGCAGAATGCAGGAAACAGGATACAGAAGACGAAACATTATATGCCAAACACAAAACACAAAATACCAAACACCAAACAATCATGAATGATACGAAAAAACTGCAAAGATGGCTTGGTATCGGCGCGATCCTGTTCGTCCTTGTCTACATCGGGGCTGTTTACTATACGATCCAGTCCCGAGGTCACCGTGAAGCACGATCTACCGCTATCGAATCTGCACGGGCAATGGAACAGGAACGCAATCTGCTGTTGCCGGAGCTCCTGCTTCCCATGGGCATTCTGCTGATGCTGGCCGGCTGCTATCTGATCGTGCGGCATCGGAATCAAAAAACCTATCAGCGACTGGATGATGATCTGGAAGATGGTGGAGACGACGGCCCTGGTAGCGACGCTGAAATGTAGTATGCACAATTAGGTTTGATAGGTAAGGATTAAATCCAAAGCACGAAATTCTAAATTCTAAACAATATTCAATGACCTAAATTCAAATGATCCAAACAAGACCTTTTACAAGAAACCCCTGGGCTGTTTGAGTATTTGAACATTTGATATTTGGATTTGTTTAGATATTCGATATTCATATTTAGAGTTTATAATGGCCGGAGGTTTTTATGTTCCCCGAATTTAGCCTTTCGCAAAAATATATCGAGCACTATCCCGGCCTCGGTTTCGGCTTGACCCTGATCAGGGGCTGCAGAAATGTCGAAAACCCACCGGGGTTTAAAGCATATAAAAAAAAGTATTTACGAAAAATGCGCAAGCGGGAGACCCTGGCGCAGATTACACAACGCATCGATACCTACGCAGACTTTTTTCAAGACTTCGGATATCCGTGCCCACTGGTCAAGCATTTGAAGCGGACGGTCAACAGTGGATTTCCCCTTTACTCTCTCCTGGTGGATGCCCACTTCATGGCGGAGATGTGTGCCGGTATTCTGGTGGCTGTGACCGATTTTGACCGGTTCGACGGCAATCTGACGCTGGACGTGGCTATGGAAGGGGAGATATGCGCGGGTATGGGAAATCGTGAATTCGTCTTGAAGGAAAATGAGATCGTGCTGCGGGATGAGAAGGATATCGTCTGTGTCTTATGCCAGGGGGCTGACCAGAAGACCCGGGTGAGCGAGACGACGACCCATGCTCTCTTTTATGCCTATGCCGTTCCCGGTATCGACACCTCATACCTCAAAGAAGGTTTGAAAGTAGCCGCTGAAACTGTTGCTGAATTTGGTGGGGGTAAGATTGAGGGGCTAGAGATTTTTAAATAGGCATTAAGCTATAAGCGGCTTAAGGCTAATCGCTAAAGAAAAGGAGGTCTTATATGAAAGTCGCATTTATCGGAATGGGAACCATGGGGGCACCCATGGTCCTGAATGTTTTAAAGGCCGGCCACGAGGTGGTTGTTCACAACCGGACCCGGGAAAAAGAGCTGCCCTTATACGATGCAGGGGCTTTGCGGGCCGATACACCCAGGGAGGCTGCTGCACATGCCGAGATGATTATTACCTGTGTCAGCGATACCCCGGATGTTGAAGCCATTGTTTTAGGGGAGGACGGTGTCATCCACGGGGCGCCGGCTGGAAGCCTGGTGGTTGATATGTCTACCATCAGCCCGGCGGTGACGCACAATATCGCTGCAAAGCTTGCCGATAAAGATATCCGCATGATCGATGCGCCCGTGTCGGGAGGTTCCGAGGGTGCTCAGAACGGTACGCTGGCCATTATGGTGGGGGGAGAAGAAGAAGATGTTCAACGTGCCATGCCTGTGCTGGAAGCCATGGGGAAAACCATCACGCATGTGGGAGGTATCGGATCCGGACAGATTACCAAGGCCATCAACCAGGTAATTCTTGCCGGGACCTTTATGGGTGTTGCTGAAGGAATGGTTCTGGGAATGAAAGCAGGGCTCGACATGCAGAAGGTCACCGAGGCCATATCCGGTGGCGCGGCAGGGTCCTGGGTGCTGTCAAATCGGGCCATGAATATGGTTAACAATACCTATCCGCTGGGATTTCGCACCAGGCTGCATCACAAGGATCTGCGCATTGCCCTTGAGGTTGCACGGGACCTGGGTGTAACCCTGCCAGCCAGTGCTTTGATGGATCAGATAGAAAACGGCATCATCGGCAGGGGGTATGGCGATGAGGATATGTCCGGCATGGCGCGTACACTTCGGGAACTGGCGGGTCTCGAATGATCTACGCGTAAGTCCGCTCATTTTAGGATTTAGAAATCCGTCACAGGTTCAAGTCTCGACTCAGGGTAGATCTGTCCATGGCTTGGGGGCATGGAGTTGTAAACCCAGTCGATGTCAAGAACACCCAGATTGGTCCAGCGATAACGTTTGAATCCACGGAAAACACCCCGGACAAAAACGGACTGCATTTTTAGATTGAGTCCGAAGATGCCGATACTTGTGTCGGCCGTAACCTCCTGCAGTTCATCGTAAAATGCCAGGGAAGAAAAAACCAGGCGCCGGCTGTCTGCAGCCTGGCATTGAATGATAGGGATGATTTTTGGAAACCCGTCATGATCGATACAGGCCAGGAATTTGAGGGCGTCCAGCTGATTGAACAGGCTTTCAGCAAAGGGTTTGAGGATTCGCTGGTTGTCCCCGGTAACGGCGGCACCTTTGGCAATACGGGTGGCGACGGCCGCCGGGATGATTTTCGCCATGGGAATTTTGCCCTCACTGCTGATTTCGAGAAGATCCAGATAGTGCACCGTGTTGATACCGAAGTAGGCATTGTACCGGAACATGGGCAGGTTGTTATAGATTTCGTATTCAGGGCCGTCTGATTGCTTGTGGGTCCAGCGGGCTTTCCCGCGCCACAGTTTTTTGTCCATGGACATAACCAGAAAACCCACCTCCGGATTCAGTTGCATGTAGTATTTGCTGAGCCCGGTGGAGAACTGGCCCAGCGTCATCTGCCTGGGGTTCGCAGCCATAATGCTGGTGATGAGCGTCACATGGATGTCGCCATCCGGATTGATACATGCCACCAGGCCGATTTTTTCCGCCGGTGCGAAGGCCTTGAATTCTTCTTCAGTGAAGGTGTTTCTAATCATCATAATAGCTCTTAGTTGCTATCTAGCGTTTAGATGCTTGTCGCTTATGGTTTCAGGTTGTTCGCTCAGTCTGGCAGCTCCTGTCCAATGAACGATATCCGGATCGACACCGGATGTTCTTGCTGCCGATACCAGATCATTAATGGTATTTTCGTCCAAAAGGTTTTCATCCCGGAACTGCCACGTCAACCCCAGTCGTGTGTATTTATCCCTGCAAAGATTGTTAAAACTGCACAGTTCCCATCGTTTGATCTGATCACCCAGATGCCGGGCGATCCAGGTTCCGATGCCATTGATATTTGGGACAGTGGCCGTTGTGCCCGGCACAAGGGGTGTTCGGATCCAGAGACCCTCCGGGTAAAGATGGGTTTCTATATATCGAGAGACATGGATCAGGTTTTCCAAAATGATCCGGTTGTCGCTTCCTGTAAAGACCATGTGCTGATCGGGGTCGATTTCCTTGATATCGAAGAGAACCATGGTGGAATAGGGAAGGAGCTTATCCAGGGCTTTTCGACCGCACAAACCACAGGTGTCCAGTGCGGTATGGATGCCTTCGGCACGGATTTGTTTCAAGAAATCGGCCACAAAACCGACCTGCAGGGTGGGTTCCCCGCCGGACACTGTTACCCCGCCACCTGATTTTTCAAAATAAACCCGGTCTTTGAGAACTTCATGCACCAGTTCTGCTACCGCCCATTGTCGGCCCAATTGTTCAAGGGCCGTGGAGGGGCAGGCCTCTACACAGGCACCGCAGCCATCGCATAAGCTACGGTCTATGCAGATACCCTCGGGCGTCAGGGCCAGGGCGTTCTTTGTGCAGGTGTCGAGACAGGTCTTGCATGCGATACACCGTGAATCAATCCAATGGATCTGGGGGTGGGGTGAAATGCTTTCCGGGTTATGGCACCATGTGCATGCCAGGCTGCAGCCCTTGAAAAAAACGGTCGTCCGCAGACCGGGACCATCTTCGGTGGACATGCGCTGGATTTCGAGAACGAGACCGGTTGCGTTTCTTGGGTTCATTGCGTTTATTGTGTTTAGTGTTTGGTATCTGGAATTTTGTGTTGGGCGGTTAGCGACCTAATAGTCTACAGTCTAAAAGCCTACAGCCTATCGTTCATTCCCTTAAAAAGCAGAGTGGCTGACCCGCTCAATCACCTCATCCTGGAGTTCTTTGCCCACGGTCGTAAAATAGGCATTGTACCCGGTAATTCGCACAAGCAGATGCCGGTAATCCATGGGATTTTTCTGGGCGTCTTTCAGCATTTCCGGATCGAGCATGTTGACCTGCAGAGCAGTACCACCATTTTCCGCGTATCCCTTGAGAAATGCCTTGAACTTTTGTTTGCGTTCCGGATCTTTCATTATGGACGGGTTGAAGGTTATGGTGTGGCTGGCGCCATTGGGGAGGCAGTTGACATACCCATGGAAGTCTCCTTCACCATTGGAGGTCCTACCTCCCAGAACTTTTCCCACTGAATTGGCATTGGATGTGGGACCGTTGATGTCTGCACCATTGGAAGGGCATATGGCATTGGAAAGAAACTGCCCTTTTGTTCGGCCGTTGGCACTGGCTGCCATGACATATCCATCACCGGCCCAGTAGTTCCAGCTGAGCATGCCGGGTCTGAACCGGCGATGGGTGGACCGGGTTTTATGCTGCCAGGTTTCCCGGCACCAGAGGTCCATGACCTGTTTTGCCAGCACATCGGCGGCATCATCGTCCTGACCGTATTTGGGCGCCCTGTTGATGGCCATAACCTGGATTTTCTCATGGCCCTGCCAGTTATTTCTGAGTGCCTGGATGAGTTCAGACATGCTGCAGATCTGTTTGTCGAATACCAGATATTTTATAGCGAGCAGGGAATCGACGGCCGTTGCATACGTAACGGCTTCCAGGGTGGTAAAATTGATTTCGGCGCCGCCCTGGGTTACATCCAGACCCTTTTCCTCACACCCCTTGACCAGGCAGGACAGGTATGGCGTAGTTAGAAAGTCGGCCCGAACCGATTCAGAGGCTTCGTAGACGCCCACACTCTTTTCAATGATATAAGCTGTCTGTTTTTCGTATGCTTTCCAAAAGTTTTCAAATGTCTTAAACCCCCTTGCATCGCCGGTTTTGGGGCCGTCCTGTTGGATTTTTTCGGATGTGCCCTTCATGGGATCGACAAATGGGATCAGGTCTCTGCCCCCGGTCAGGGTGAGCTCCACCGCCTTGAGAAGATTCAGGTTCACATCTACTGTGCCGGAGCGGTCATTGCCCACCATGGTGTTTTCCAGGCATCCCACCGGTGCGTACTCATGCACGTTTGATTCGTTGATCAGATGGGTGATGCCGGCCTTCTTGGCTTCCAGGATCATGCCGGCCATGGACCTTTCATCGAAGTTGATCAGAAATGGGGCGCCCTGGCTCCCGGATATCATATCGATGATCTTGTCCAGGAGGTCCTCCGGCGAATTGCGGTGCAACCGTACATTCGGTTTCGGCTCCAGAATGGGTGTCATTTCATCGATGACCTCAAGGAACATGTAGGTCAGTTCATTGGTCATGTCCTTGCCGTTTTGTCCCATACCGGAAAGGGTGAGAAGCTGGCCAAAGCCTGCAGTGATGCCCTGATTCCCGTTGCGGATCATGGCATCGTAGGCGGTATTGCAATGGAACCAGAAACACTTGAGAATTTCTTTGGCAAACTCCCGGTCCATGCCCTGACCTCTCGAATACTCCCAATACGGTAGCAGGTACTGGTCAATACGTCCGAAGGAAACACCCGGGCCGGGATAGTTTTCATCACTCATGATGAGCATGTGCGTCAGCCAGAGGGATTGTATGGCTTCCCAGAAGGTTCCGGCAGGTTCCCAGGGGACAGTTGCAAGGTTTCGGGCCATCTCAGAAAGTTCGGAGGCACGTTCCGGGTCGGTTTCTTCTGTTGCCAGTTGCGCACAGAGTCGGGCGTATTGTTTGGCCAGGTCTCTGGGCAGGGTGGCGGCGGTCATCATGGCCTTGATCTGGCTACCTTTTTGGCCCTTTTGATTTTTGGGATCTAACTGATTGTAGGAGCTCTCTAACGATTCGTAAATACCCTTCCAGCCGATTTTAAGGGCACGTTCATAACCGGGAATGAGGTGGCCGCTGGTGGCGCCGGCATTGCCGTAACCATGGTCATGAAACCTTTTCATTTTGGCGCGGGCACCCTTTTTACCCACTACCCGCTGGTCATAGGACTCACGCTCTTTTTTGGTAAAGCAGGTGGAGGTAATGACATTGAACCTGGCCCCGGCGATGAGATCTCCGGGCAACATCTCCTGGGGGACATGCTTCACCATGACCTCCTTGAGAAACCATGCCTTTCTTTGGGGCAGGGGCCATGTCCAGAAATCGTCGTGGAGTTCGATATTTCTTGCCGCCTGATGGTAGCCGCCGCCCAGGGTGTCTATGAGCATATAGACTTCCGGAACAATATAGTAGGTCATTTCCTGGTATTGCAGGTCCCAGGGGGTGCCGGTGGACCAGGCCGTGTACTCGTTGTTCCAGTTTCGTTTGCAGCCTTGAAAATAGTAGTCTCGCAACCAGGTGATGCGAGGGGAGAGTCTTTGGGGTTCCTTGATAGTGTATTCGGTTTTTTCAGCGAGGGAAACATTCATGTCGAGCCTCCTGTCAAAATTGAAGCTGAATATCAGTTATTACAGGTTTACGGTAACCGGGGATGAGTTGGGATCACATGATCGCTTGATGATGTCTTTGACTTAGTATATAGGAGTCTATGGTGTGGTCTCCCTGTTCTGAGTCATCAAATTCAGCCCCTATATAGTCTTCGCTAATATGCTTGGCATATGCGGTCTTTTGAATATGCGTCTCGCCTTTGTCTCTGAGATGAAAAGCAACAAGAATCGGATCATCAAAGTAATAGTCGGAGGTTTTGATGGTTCTATTTGGATGAGGTTTGATTTTTAACCCACTGGATGACAAATCGACAACTCTCATGGCGTTACCTTCTGAAGAGCGCCTTGCCCCCACCTGGCTGCAGACACATGGAATATTTATAGCCATTCTATAGTGTTTTCTTCTTTCAAGGATGGATGTCCATGAACATCCGCATATGCACTTTGACTTCACTTTCGTCCTGTTGTTACATTTTGTGTATTTGGAAACAATTACCGTTTTTGATTTAATACAGTTTGGGCAAATAAATGTGGCCTCATTTGATTTGTTTATATGGACTGTCTTGATCATTTCACCATTCCCGACAAAGATTCATTTCATCAACAGTTGAACAGTATTTATTTTACAGCCCACCGTATCATAAAAACAAATTCTTTTATAAGGGTTTTATAATAAAATCTCCTTTCAACTCTATCAAGTTAGATAAAGGTGGGATACAAATGATTCCCCACGATATTGCATCATATCTGAAAAATCTATCCTTTGAATACAGCTAATCTGGCCAACGATATCGGTGTCAGCCATACAACGATACGTGAATGGATATCCCTCCTGCAAACAAGTTACATACTGTTTTTACTGGAGCCTTACCACGGAAATATTCGAAAACGCCTTGTCAAATCGCCGAAACTATACTTTTACGATGTTGGGTTAATGGAATCGATGGCCTGAATCCTTTTCAATACCGGCGGGTGGGAGTAGTTGAGGAAGACATAAAAGGGATGGGGGAGGAGATTCGACAGGTTGTGGACAGACAGTTTTTTGAGCGCATCGATCATGGCCTTGGGATTCCGGGTGGTCTCCACTGAAAATCTGTCGGCCTGATACTCGTTTGACCGGGAACGAATCTGCATCAGTATGCCGATAAGAAAATCAAGGGGTGCGAAAAGCATCCCAAAAAAGATAAGTCCTGCATAGACAGAGATTTGATTCATATAGAAAGCTTCAAACAGGCCCTGGTGAGATATTATGAAAGAGAGCAGGAAAAACATGAAGCCGGTTTGGAGAATCCCCAGCAGCATTCCCTGGAGGATGTGTTTCTTTTTATAATGCCCCATTTCGTGGGCCAGAATCGCCACCAGCTCCGGGACCGTATGCTGCTGAATGAGTGTGTCAAAGAGGACGATGCGTTTGTTTTTGCCGAACCCGGTGAAAAAGGCATTTGATTTACGAGAACGCTTGGAGCCGTCCATGGTATAGACGCGTTTTAAGGGGAATTGAATGGACTCGGCACAGGACAGAATGGCCGATTTAAGGTCCCCTTCCTCCAGGGGTTTGAACTTATTGAAGAGCGGCATGATCCAGGAAGGGGCGATATACTGGACCACTAACATGTAGAGAACGATAATGGCCCAGCAGTACAGCCATGCATGGCTGCCGGCATATTCAAAAAATGCAAGGATACCCGCCAGGAGGGGAGCGCCCAGCAGGATTGCAAGTACCAGTCCCTTGAGCAGATCCAGTATATAGGTTTTCCAGGTGGTTTTGTTGAACCCGAACCGCTCCTCGATGACAAAGGTTGCGTAAATCGAGAAGGGCTGAGATAACAGTGCGTAGAAAAACATCAAGGTTCCTATATACATCAAACCGGTCAGTACCGGACCATTTCCAAAAGACCGAACCCAGTTGTCCATGGCAGGAAATCCACCCTTAAACCAGAAAAGAAGTATGGCCATTAGATTGATTACAGCGGTTATCCATCCGAATCGGGTGTTGACACGCAGGTAGTCCTGTGATTTTCGATATTGATCGGAATCGTACACTCCCTGGAACGGCTTGGGCAGCTTTGCCTGCAGCATTTTCAGGTTGAGTATGTCCGCAACGATGTTGATGACAACATCGAAGATGATGGCTCCGAGTATGATGACGGCGATGGTGTTCAATGGTAGAAATCCTTGCCAAAAGATAAAATGCTCAGATTCAAGAGTTTTTATTGGTTATTCCAGAGGTCTCCTATCGCGAATGACCTTAACATGTCAAAGTTTTTCGACCCGTGTGTAAAACAGCGAGTCAGCCATGGAGGACGGGTATATGCAAAGACGCGTATTGTTATTTATCCGCGCACCGGAATTGGGCAGGGTAAAAACCCGTCTGGAAAAAAAGATGGATGCCAAAACGGTTCTTACGCTCTACAAGCACTTTGTGGAAGATACCATGGAGGGCTTGACAGCGGGAGGGCATGACATCATTGTCTTTTTTTCACCCCTGCACAAGGAGCCGGCCGTTCGGGCATGGCTGGGAGATACGATCCATTTCCAGCCGCAGACAGGGAGGAACCTGGGAGAAAAGATGCGAAATGCATTTTCAACTGTCTTTGCTATGGGTTTGGATCAGGCCGTTTTGATGGGGAGCGATTCTCCGGATATCGATATCGGTATTATCGATGAAGCCTATGCTTTTCTGGAAAACAGGGACGTGGTCATCGGACCGGCGGAAGACGGTGGTTACTACCTCATCGGATTTCAGAAAAAAGCTTTTGATGGGGATGTATTTTCCGGCATCGATTGGGGAACGGAGCATGTATACCAACAAACCATGCAGCATGTCCATGATGCAGGTTTAATCACACATGTACTGCCGGTCTGGCAGGATATCGACACCTTTGAAGATCTTACCGCCTTTTATCATCGCAACAAAGCCAATGAGCTCACACCTCTGAAAACCATGAAAATTTTGGGCCAACTCAACCTGAAAGGATTTCAATGAAAACCAGAGGCATGAAAATTGTCCCGATCTGTCTGGTGGCTTGGGTCCTCTTGTTGATGGTTCATATGAGTGAAGTCATTGCTGACGATTTTCAGAAAGACCTTTTTGTGGGTCATTTTTCATCCCTGACGACCGGAATGGATCAACCGCCTGGTTGGGAACCTCTGGTGTTCAAGAAAATCGATCAGCACACCCGATATGACCTGGTGTCTGATGAAGGCGCTGTCGTCGTCAGGGCTGTCAGCGTTGCCGCTGCATCGGGCCTCATTCGAATGATTGAGATTGACCCCACGGAATACCCAATTCTTGAATGGCGGTGGAAGGTGACCAATATTCTGAAAAAAGGAGATGTTACGAATAAAGAGGGAGATGACTACCCGGCCCGGATTTATATCACCTTTGCTTATGATCCATCCAAATTGTCCTTCACTGATCGTATAAAGTATAAAGTAGCAAAAATGATGTATGGCAAATACCCCCCCACA
>RCNC010003321.1_pt1 | contig 10531 bp, 12 predicted proteins | sample 2041301 | NCBI WGS metagenome assembly RCNC01 (sample SAMN09708231, study PRJNA481090) | Marine sediment metagenome, whole genome shotgun sequencing project. | biome: marine sediment; feature: ocean; material: sediment; isolation source: Sewage treatment plant 13A marine sediment (STP13A) ... | reverse complement strand
GTCAACATGCTGCTTGTCCTTTTCCAGGACCGCATGGGGCAATTCCGACAGCATTGTGAGAGCGATCCGTCCCATTCGGCCGAATTCCTTGCGTACCTGTTCCAGCGCCACAGCCGGTACCGATAGGGCGGAAACATCTATATACTTAGGCTCAATGATGATGCCTGCCTTTGCTGGGCGTTCCGGGTATAGCTTAACAGCCAGTCGTGCAAACCAAGGTGTGAAGCTGATGAACAACAGTGTGTTGATCACGTTGAATAGGGTGTTGGCATTGGCAATCTGACGGGGAATTTCCGCGCCAGTCCCAGTCGGTGAAACGGCAATGGCAAGGTCGGCCAGAAAACTAATAAAAGGCAACCATATCAGCACGCCAATGACATTGAACATAACATGAACAATTGCGGCCCGCACTGCCTCGACAGGTTTGCCGAGGGCCGCAAGCAATGCCGTGACGCAGGTACCGATATTGGCACCCAGAGCGAGGGCAATACCTGCCGGTAGGGTGAGTAGCCCCTCGGTGGCCATAGCGATGGCAATACCGACTGTGGCGGCTGACGATTGGATTAGGCCGGTGAATACGGCGCCTGCCAAAATCCCTAACATTGGCTGCTCCATGTTCTTCAAGAACACCATGAAGGGTTCATACGAACGAAGTGGTGTCATGGCCGAACTCATGATACCCATGCCAAAAAAGACCATCCCCAGCCCCATTATCATCATCCCAAAATATTTGATGCCCTCCGTTTTTGCGGTAAACGTCATAAAAAAACCAACCGCGATTGGTAGTAAGGCATAGGAAGAGATATTGAACGCAAGCAACTGGGCTGTCATGGTCGATCCGATATTAGCACCCATGATCACACCGACAGACTGGGTCAACGTCATGACTCCCGCAGTGATAAAACTGACCACCAATACAGTTGTCACCGACGATGAATTGAGAACAGCGGTGACAAAGGCACCGGTAACTGCACCAATTAGGCGGTTATTTGTCATTTTGGAAAGAAGGACTTTTAGGGTATCGCCTGCTGCCTTCTTAAGCCCTTCAGAAAGCATATCAAGTCCGGCTAGAAACAGTGCCAGACCTCCAAAAAGCCCCATGCACAGGTTCAACCAGTTGATATCTAAACTTGTCTGGCCGTTATCGGCGAAGGCTGGAAAACAAAGTATCAAAAGAATGACCAGGGTGCTGATCGAGAGCAATACGGTTTGTTTGTTGAAACAAAATTGTTGCATAATATTTCTACCTATTTTCATGGGTGCACCGTTCCCTGGGGGGCATTCAATTTGATGCGAGCCCCCTTTACTTTATGTACATGTCAGCTCATTTTTATCGCTCGTTCATAAATAAGGTGGGACCCTAGTGAGGCGACCACTGCTTTTTCTTATATTCAAATAAAAAAGGGGTAACCTTTATTAAGGCTACCCCCTATTTTCATAATGGTGCCGGAGCTCGGAATTGAACCGAGATGACCGTAAGGTCGGAGGATTTTGAGTCCTCTGCGTCTACCAGTTTCACCACTCCGGCATGGATGTGCCTATATAGTTGAATAGCTGTAATTTGTCAAATATTTCATAACACCTCAAAAAGTCGCTCTTTTGAAATGGCCCCCTCCCGCACAACCACTGGCGGATCCATCGTGGCATCCACAACCGTTGAACCAACGCCGCCCTTTAACAATCCCCCATCCATCACCATATCCAGCTTTTGGACCAGGCCGGGAGAAAGGTCGGCAACAGATGCACACCCCTCTTTGCCGGACAGGTTGGCACTTGTGCCGGTGATCGGTCCGTCAAAAGCGCTAACCAGAGCTGACGCCACGGGATGCTTGGGAACCCGGATGCCGATCTTTCCCGTGCCGCCGGTTAACGCAAATGGCAGTGTTTGCCGAGCTTCCAGAATGACGGTCAGTGCGCCCGGCCAGAAAGCCGCCATCAGCCTCGACGCTGATTGGGGCACATGAGTGGCGATTCTTCTCAGTTCAGACTCATTTTCAATCAATACCAGGATGGGTTTGTCAAGGTCCCGCTGCTTGATGCGAAAGACGCGTTCCACCGCCCGGGGGTCCAACGCATCCGCCCCCAGTCCGTAGAGTCCGGTGGTGGGGAAAGCCAACAGTCCCCCGGCCTTCAACACATTGGCGGCGGCTGTGATGACCTGCGGGTCTGGTTTGCGCCCTGAAACCTTTTCAAAGATCGAGTTTTGCTTCAAGGCCATCCGCCTTCTCGGCAACCTTCACCGCCATATCCTGTTTGAAGGCCTCCAGTTTTTCTTCGAGTTCCGGGTCGGACAGCGCCAGCATCTGCACGGCCAGAATACCGGCATTCCTGGCACCCGGTTTTCCCAGGGCGGTTGTGGCTACTGGAATGCCAGGTGGCATCTGAACCGTTGCCAGAAGGGCATCCAGACCCTGGAGACAGGAAGAATCAATGGGTACACCGATCACCGGCAGGGATGTGTGGGCGGCCATGGCACCGGCAAGATGTGCGGCGTGCCCGGCGCCCGCAATAATCACCCTGACGCCCCGCTGACGTGCTGTTGACGCGAATTCCGCCGCCCTTTGCGGGCTGCGGTGGGCTGACGCAACGGTGATTTCAAAGGGTACATTGAACTTTTTCAGAACCGCGGCAGCCTCTCGCATCACACTCAAATCCGAATCACTGCCCATGACGATTCCCACACCCGGTTTATTCTCAAAGGTTTTAAAAGACATGCTGATCAATTCCCTCCTGCATTTTTTTGTAATAATTAATAATCAGTAATTAATTGATAATTGTTAATGCCTTGGTTTTCTGAATGTCTGCACATAAGGCGACAGGCAGACACAAGGCCTGCCCCTACATGTCCTCCGTCACTGGATTTCTCCCTATGCTTCCGTCTTCCATCCTCTGTGGTTCCGTCCGTCCTCTGGATCTCTGTCCTCCGAAGCTCTGACCACTGACTACCGCTCACCCTCTACCTTGCACCCTTTACCTGAGCTACTTGTTCGCTTGTCGCTCCATGCCCAGTTCAATGAGCCGGTCAAGCAGGACCGTGAACGTCATCCCCCCCACCTGCGCGGCCTGGGGCAACAGGCTGGTGGCCGTCATGCCCGGAATGGTATTGGTCTCAAGAATGTACAGGTCCTTCCCTTTTAGCATCATGTCCGTGCGGCTGTATCCTTCACAGAAAAGAGCCTGATGGGCCAATTTTGCAAAAGTCTGCGCTTTTTCAGTTGTGGCATCGTCGAAGCGGGCGGGGCAGATCTCCTCTGTTTTGCCGGGCGTGTACTTGGCCTCGTAATCGAAAAACGCATATTCCTCATTGGGGACGATCTCGATGAGCGGCAGCGCTTCCAGGGTTTCGTTGCCCACGACACCGGCCGTCAGTTCGACACCGTCTATATATGCCTCCAGCAAAATGGTGTTGCCATGCTCAAAGGCCTTTTCCATGGCGGGTTTCAGCATGTCCTTCTCCTTGACAATGGACATGCCCACACTGGAACCAGCCTCTGCAGGTTTGACCACCACCGGAAACCCGATCCGGTTCTCGACGTCACTGGGGTCAATGACATCTCCCCGGCTTGAGACAATGTAGGCGGGACTGGGCAGGCCGGCCAGTTCGTACATCTTTTTAGTCGCCACCTTATTCATGGCCACGGCACTCCCCATGACCCCCGATCCCTGGTAGGGGATGCCAAGAAGCTCCAGGAGTCCTTGAACGGTTCCGTCCTCGCCATATGGCCCGTGAAGAATGATCAGCGCGGCATCGATCAGCGGTGCATCCTTTACCAGTTTTCCCAAATCCGTTTGGGGATCGTAGCGCGTAATCTGGTACTTTTCTTTGTCCAGCGCCTCGAATACCTGATCGCCGCTGTTCAAAGACACCTCGCGCTCTGAAGAGATACCTCCCGCAAGCAGAGCAAGATTTAGCTTTTTCATGATTTGCCCCTTTCTTAAATTTGTTACGATCAGTTCAGGTTAAATCCCAGCGTTGCCTATGGAGCTATTGGGTAAAAAGGTGTTGTTTAGCCTTTTCATACTCTTCACGGGTGAGCAGGTCTCGATCAAAAAGGCGGGCAAGCTCTTTGATTTCCCGCAAACGAACGGTGTCCGGATCTTCCAATTGATGCGATGGGTGATGTGTGTTTGTACCCAGCTCATGCGGCCCGCCGGCAGTACCACCCATTCTGAAGGAGGCCAATCCGCCCAGAAGGCTGACCTCGACAGGCCTGCCATTGAACAACGGCGACTGCATCATCTCCCGCAACGTCCGCCCTTCGGCCTTCATGCGCCTGTAAAAATAGAAAAACGAAGCCAGAATGGCAACCCCACCAAACAAAAAGATCCAGAGCATATAGTGTACAATACCGCTGAAGAAAATGACCACCAACCCCAGGCCTAGGATCAACAGGACATGCAGGACCAGGACCAGATAAGCCACCATCACGCTTTTGAAAAGGCCGTCACTCCCTTTTCTGCCCATGCTATGGGTCTCCTGCACTGGTTTTGGATGAATCCTTGTCAGAACTCAGGCGCTCTGTCAGAGGGTCCATATAATGTTGGGGAACGTCAAAATGGATTACCCCGCTCCGCAGCGAATTCAGTTTCAGGATCAGAAGGTTGAGCTTTTTTAGCACCTTGTACTTTTCAGACGTCTCCTTCATACCGGACAACAATTCCTCGGTACTCCTGATTTCCTTCTTGATTTCCAATTCAGGCGGGATACAGTCTGCATTTTTCAATATTTTATAGGCCAGCCGGATGTCCTCGGGAACATTCATATCCTCTTTGGGCAATGGTTTACCCTTTCCCGGCAGGTTTTCAAACTCGCCTTTTTTCTGCGCCTTTTTAATGCGTTCTTCAATTATTTTTTCAAATCCGGTAAACATATAAATAAATTCTCACTATAGACCCTGAACTAATTAGGGTAAACATAAACTAATTCACAAAATATACAAAAAAAATTCAATGTAAAGGATGAGAATTTATTTAATCATCCCCCCATACCCTTTTCAAGCCCTAAATCGTCGCCCGGTCTTCGGTCGGGTATTGACCAAGGTGCTAGCCATTTGCTACTGTCAGATCTGTTATCACCTGAATCTTGCATGAAATTTGATGGTTTAAAAAGGGCCTAATTAATGAAAAAAATTGCATTTGCCGGAACCGACGGCAGGACCCTGCTGTGGGCCTATGTCGTATCCACCGCTACCAGTGATCTTTACGAAGACGATTTTGAAGGGCTTGTCATCAGGGGAACCCCCAGCATGCCTTCCTTTTCAAAGGCTATGGGTTGGCCGGTTGACTTTGTGGCCACCGAAAGCAACGACGTGGACAGCTATTCCCATGCCATCATTGCAGCTCTTGAAGCCGGCACAATCGATTGTGTTGTTCCCATGCCTGAAGCGTTGTTGTTCCAAGGCCTCGTGGACCGGGTTGAAGACGCCGGATTCAGCGATAGGATCCTGGGGCTGAATAAAGCCGGCGCCTTTATCGAGGGCGATAAGATCAAATGCAAAGAGCTGTGCCAAGATGCGGGCATCCCCGTATCCGATGCCTGGGTGCAGGTAGATGCCCACGATTACGATGCTGTATTGAAAACATGCCTAGAATTCATACAGTCCTTTGGCGGTGCCGTATTGAAATATCCTTACAGCGCAGGCGGCAAAGGTGCCAGAATCATTTTGAATTCATGGGAAATACGCGAGGTGTACGAGACCTTGCTCAAGGATTACAAAGACAGCTATAAAAAACAGTTCGGGAAAAAAGGGACCTGGCCTCTGTTGATCGAATCCCTCATGGCCGGGGTTGAAATCAGTTTCACCATTTTCGTGGATCAGAATGGAAGCTACCAGATCCTTCCCACCTCCATGGATTACCCCGAAAGGTTCGAAGGATCTGCCAGCAAAACCAATCCCATCACGGGCGGCACGGGAGCTGTTTCCCCGCATCCCATGGAGACCCCTGAACTGATCGCAATGGCCGGAAAAACAATTGCCGAACCGCTGGTGGAGGCCATGCGGGAACAGAACCTCCTGCGCCCCTGTATCCTATATCCCGGGTGCTTTGTTTCCTTTGACGAATCCATGCAGCCAATAAAAATCCGGGTGAGCGAAGTCAATATCCGCCCTGGAGAGCCTGAAGCCCAGCCGGTTGCCCGCCGGTTGAGGAACCTAGGCGCCCTGGTAAAAGCATCTTTGACCGGCGATCTTGATAAGGTCAGCCCCGAGGTGCGGGAAGACCAGGTCGCCATCTGCATTGCGCTCATGACCGGACCCGGCGGTCCGGACGGTCAAAAAGGCTACCCGTGGTCCTGCACGAAAAATGAGCCCATTGAATTTGATTTGAAGTATCTAAAACGCAAAGGGATACAGGTCATCCCTTCGGCCATGACCTGGGTGGAGGCCGACGGCATTTTCAAATCCGACGGGACCCGCGTTGCTTTCTTGAATGCCAACCTGACGGTGAAAGGAAACGACTCTCGCGGCGTACTGGCCGACCGTTTGAGAAATAAATTGCTGACAGCTTTTGATAACGGAAAATTCAGGGTTGTTCCCCGGGAGAATCAGGACGGGAACCGCCTTGATCTACGCAGAGACATAGGTATGCATTACCTTAAAGCTGAACAAATATTCTTGAATCTTGATGGAAGCCTCCGACCCGTAAAAGCTCCAGGTAATTCCTGAATCTTGTATGAAATTTGATGATTATTTTGTGAAATTTTATTTCTTACAGGTTCGGACACTAATTTTGCTTTAACTCATTTAACCTATTTGACATGTCCGGCGATTTCGGCTACAGTTATTCTGTTGATCACCTTTCTGAACAATGCCCGATATGCAGGGGTTACGGCCTTACTGCAGATCTGAGACGAGGAGTAAATCGCATGATAAAGCTCGGATCCACCTCAAATAAAACAAGAACGCCCGGCCGGAAAAATGTTTTTTTCTCCAGGTTAAAACTTCTGATCATCATGGCCAAGGCGATTCTGGAAAATTATCCCATGGGTGAATACCGTATGCGTGCTGTGATCCGCAATGCTGAAGAGGTGGCCAGGGACTGTGTTGACTGGAACGGTTATTTTCAAAATTTCAGGGCCAGTACCGAATCGGGCAGGTTGCTCCCTTTGGATCACATTTTCTTCCAGAGGGTCAAACTGCTGGCAATCATGACCAAATCTTTTGCCGAGAACAACCCCATGGGACAACACAGAAGGATGGCCGTCCGCAATAATATAGATTATCTGTGCGACACCCTCGAATACGTGCCTTCAAGGGAAGAATTCGAGATACTAAAGGTTGCCTGATACCCAAGACCGTATTTGTGTCACCCACGGTTGGACCGGACGCTTCCCTCATTCACCGCCCCAATTCACATTAAAAACAATATCACTTTCGGTTCTGTATTCTGTAAACAGCCTCAAGACCGGGACTGATTCAGACATTGGAATCAGCTGGGTGTTTTTAATGTTTGAATAGCTCTTTACCATTGCCGTTCCTTGTGCTATTGAAGACCGCTTATGAACACCTTATCAAAAAAATTCCCCAAAACAGTTGAGTCGGCTGTGGACAAACTCCTAGCAGACATGTCGCGCAGAGACCAAACCCGTGTTGCCAACATGAATGAAGCCAAGCTATTGGTATTTCATATCAATTACGGTATATACATCAAAAATGAACTCAGACTATGGGGCAATGAACCGCTGATGGAAGCCTGTAAGCAGTTGGCAGGCGTGAAGCGGCTCAGCCCGGACCAGGCATCCTACATTCTCCTGAAAGAACTGCAGGAAAAACTCTTGCAATCCGATGTATTGCGGGTTGTTAAATAAAATCGTGTTCCACGATTTTATAAAACGCGACTGCGTCGCTACCATTCGAAAGATTTACCCACTGGTCGATTGACTGGTCAAAATTCCAAATACACCCTATGAAAATCGGTATCCAGACCTGGGGGACAGAAGGCGATATACGACCTTTTATCGCTTTGGCCGGCGGATTGAGTGCTGCCGGTCATGAGGTGACGCTCGCGGTTACCGAAATTACCAACCAACGGTTCACCTCGTTCGCAGAGCGGCTGGGATTCACCATACGGCATGTCGGTCTCATTGACATGGACGAGGATCGGTTCAAAGAACTTGCCAGGGACGTATTTTTTGCGTGGAACCCGGTAAAAAAAGGCAACATCCTGATGACCCATTTTTTCGATCCGGTTATCGAGGATATGGCCGCCGCCGCCAAAACACTTTGCGCAGAAAACGACATCGTCATCGCCCATTTCTTTCTGTATCCCATGAAAATAGCGGCACTGAAACAACGCCTCCCTTTTGTGATGGTTTTCACCACACCGTTGATCCCTTCACGCCATATCCCGCCCCTGGGTGTTCCTGACCTGACGGACTGGATGAATCCTGTCTGGTGGAAGTTCTTTGATATTGCCCTCAATGTCGCCTGGAAACCTAGCATTGACCAACTATATCGCCGCGAAGGTGTCGAGCCGGAACGCAGTGTGATTCATGGTATCTGGAACTCATCGTACCTGAATCTCGTATCCGTCAGCCCGGCCTTGTTTCCGCCCCCGCCCGATTGGGAAAAGCGCTATCACTTGTGTGGATTTCTGAACGTTCCCGAACAAGGGGAGCCCTGGGAAATGCCGCACGACCTCCAACAATTTTTAGACAACGGTGAACCTCCGGTGTATATGACCTTCGGCAGCATGCTGGCCGGTGAACAGAACCCAGGTCTGGTCATGGACCTTTTAAGTGAGGCGGCCCGGTTGGCCGGATGCCGGGCGATTATCCAGGCTGATTGGGACGAGCTTCCCAGCCTGCCGGGAGCTGATGATGTCTATGGCATCATCCAGGCACCGCATCAGCACATTTTCCCCCATTGCGTCGCAGTTGTGCATCACGGAGGAGCGGGTACAACCCAGGCAGCGACCATTGCCGGCTGCCCTTCCATCGTGGTCGAACATGCGTCAGACCAGCCTTTGTGGGGCAGCGTACTACAGCGCAGGGGTATTGCACCTAAAATGCTGCACCGCCGATCCCTGACCGCCAAAAAACTTGCGCGTGCCATTCGATCGGTTCTGCAAACATTGTCGATGAAAAAGAAAGCCGAAGAGATTGGTGCCATGATGCAAAAAGAAGATGGCCTGTCCAGGGCAGTGGCATTGGTCGAGCAGTATGGAAAGATTGACAAATAGCAGCTAATCTGGATATATATACTTGATCAAGCTCAGGATATTTCCCAACAGATTAAGGAGATGAAGGTTATGTCGAACAATCAGGTCCGGGTTTCCCTCAAAGATAAAATGGTGCTGACCGGAATTGTGCTGGGTATATTCTACTGGATTGTGGATACCCTTTATTTTGCTTTTGCATCTGACGGATCTAGTTTTTTAGACATCTTGTTCGGTGCCGGCATTGCTGGAGTCGGGATTAAGATCATAGCAATATGCTTCTTCATCATTCTTGGGGCCCATGCCCAATACAATCTGAACAAACGCAAAAAAATGGAAAAAGAAATCGCCTTTCTATATAGCGAGATAGAAGCCCTTAAGAAAAAATAAATAATCATGAACGATTTTATTCCATAGCCGTTTTCCTTTTCTTGGCGGCATCATCGACAATGTCTGCGATGTCTTTGGCCTTTTGGATGCTTTCCACTTTACCCACACCTTCGACAGTGTCGGTCTGCAGGTTATTGATCACTAAATATGCAGTTATGAGCATGGCGATGAGGACAACGATGATGAATGTGCCTCGCATAAGACCCTCCTGTTGCTTTCTTAAAATTTGAAACGATCAGTTTACCCCAGTAACACAGCCTCAATATGCACTCGTTATCCTAAGACGGTTTGTTTGTAAAGAACGTCTGATTTCCTTTTTCCCCATGACACCTTGAAGATCTTTGGGATTTTGCATTCTAAAACAGCAAAAATATGGGCTTCTGCAAAGGAAGGTTGTGAACAACTGGTAGTACAATGAGTTGACCAAAGGTTTGACAGGCTCGGATTACTGGTGGTAATCTCAACCCAGCAACAGTGGGGTATATGTTGCCATCAATGGATATATTCACTGTAAAGGAGTATTACATATGAGGAGAAATTATTATCTCACTTTTGTCATTACGGTTGCTTTAGCGTTTGCATTTGCTGGTCCAGTAAAGGCAGATAAATTCTCCGATACAATCGCGGTTTATAAAAAAGCTGAGACAGTACAACCCTTTTTAAAAAATGCCTATGGATATGCTGTTTTTCCAACTGTCGGCAAAGGGGGTATAGGCATCGGTGGGGCCTTTGGCAAAGGCCAAGTCTACATAAGGGGCAATGTCACCGGTGATGTCTCTCTGATAAAAGCAACCATTGGATTTCAGTTAGGCGGCCAGGCATTCAGCGAGATGATATTTTTTCAAGACAAAAGAGCCTATGACGATTTTACCAGCGGAAATTTTGAGTTTGATGCTACAGCATCAGCCGTCGCAATCACCGCTGCTGTACAAGCCAAAGCACGAACCGAAGGTACAACAGCAGGGGCAAGCGAAGGACACGCCAC
>RCNC010003320.1_pt1 | contig 10532 bp, 20 predicted proteins | sample 2041301 | NCBI WGS metagenome assembly RCNC01 (sample SAMN09708231, study PRJNA481090) | Marine sediment metagenome, whole genome shotgun sequencing project. | biome: marine sediment; feature: ocean; material: sediment; isolation source: Sewage treatment plant 13A marine sediment (STP13A) ... | reverse complement strand
CCCGTACATTTTGCGCCCGACGACCCGTTTGGCATACTGGACCGGTATGCGTCGCTGTCCCTGTTCCACAAAAATGATGAACCCAATGACGCCAACCATCAGAACCGCAATGAGGATTATCGCGAAGATGCCCATCTCTCCGGTGGAAAGCAGACGAAATGTGTTGCCAATGGCTTGCGGCATGCGGGCCACGATTCCGGCAAAAATTATCAGAGAAATACCGTTGCCGATACCCCTTTCCGTGATTTGTTCACCCAGCCACATGATAAAGGCCGTACCGGCTGTCAGGGTCAAAACCGTCATCAACCGGAAACTCCAACCCGGATCGATGACAATGGGCGCACCACCCGGAGAGGTCATGCTCTCCAGCCCGACGCTAATGCCGAACCCCTGAATGATACTCAAAACAACCGTGCCGTAACGGGTGTACTGGGTAATTTTTTTGCGCCCCTGCTCGCCTTCTTTTGATAGACGTTCGAGATGCGGCACCACCACCGTCAAAAGCTGCAGGATAATCGAAGCGCTAATATAAGGCATGATTCCCAAAGCAAAAACCGAGAGCCGTTCTAAGGCGCCCCCCGAAAACATATCAAACAATCCCAGCAGCGTTCCCTTGGCTTTGGCAAAAAAAGACGCCAGGGCCACAGTGTCTATACCAGGAGTGGGTACGTGAACACCGACCCTGTACACAGAAAGAAGGGCCAGTGTATAGAAAATTCTTTTCTTGAGTTCAGGGATTTTGAATATGTTCTGGAAACCACTGCCTATCATTATACAACCTCTACATTTCCGCCGACTGCTTCAATTTTTTCCCGGGCGGTTGCGCTGATCCGGTTAACTTTAACCGACAGGGGATGTTCGATCTCTCCCTGCCCCAGAAGCTTAATACCATCCCTGGCACCTTTGACGAGGCCGCTTCCAACGAGGGCAGCCTCATCCACAACGCTGCCGCTCTCGAACCTGTTCAGATCACGAACATTGACGATAGCGACGCGATCGGCGAAAATATTGGTAAAGCCCCGCTTGGGCAGACGACGGTGAATAGGCATCTGCCCACCCTCGAAACCGGGTCTCACACCGCCACCGGAACGGCTGTTGTGCCCTTTTGAACCCCGGCCAGCTGTTTTACCGGTACCCGAGGCGACACCGCGTCCCAATCGCTTTTTATTTTTCCGGGATCCGTCCGCCGGAGACAGTTCATTTAATTTCATCGTTGCACTCCTCAACTTTGACCAGATGCGATACGGCGTGAACCATTCCTCGCGTGGAAGGCGTGTCCTCAAGCTGAACCGTTTTATTCAATTTCATGAGCCCCAACCCACGCAACACTTTACGGTGTTTTTCAGGCCTCCCGATCATACTTCTTACCAGTGTAATATTTAATTTCCCAGCCATTGACCTTTTCCTCTTTATAATTCCGCTACAGGAATGCCGCGCCGTGCCGCAACCATCTCACGGCTTTGAAGCATCTGAAGCCCCTTGATGGTCGCTTTGACAATATTGTGGGGGTTGTGTGAGCCCAGGCATTTCGTGAGAATATTCTGTACGCCGACCGCTTCCAGAACAGCGCGCACCGCGCCGCCCGCGATCAGGCCGGTACCTGCCGAAGCCGGTTTTAAAAGAACTTTTCCAGCCCCGTATTTACCGGTTACCTGAAAAGGAATCGTGCCATCCACAAGGGCAACGGTGGACATGTTTTTCTTGGCCTTTTCCACACCTTTGCGTATCGCTTCGGGGACTTCCCCGGCTTTTCCCAGGCCGTAGCCTATCTTCCCGTTTCCGTCACCAACGACAACAATTGCACTGAAACTGAACCGACGGCCGCCCTTGACGACCTTCGCCACCCTGTTGATATGGACGACCTTGTCAATTAATCCATCGTCTACATTATCTCTTTTGAACAAGGGATTGCCTCCTTTGTAAATTTATCCTTTGACTAAAATTTCAGCCCTGCTTCGCGGGCCCCGCTAGAAAGCGCCTTGACACGCCCATGATAGAGGAACCCATTTCTGTCGAACACCACCGCCTCAATGCCCTTTTCTTTGGCGCGTTCACCTATCAGTTTGCCGATATGCTCGGCCATGGCGATCTTGCTTTCAAATTTCGGCTGATCCCGAACAGCCTTCTCGAGACTGCTGGCCGAAACGAGCGTTCCGCCCTGGACGTCATCCACAAGCTGCGCATAAATATGCCTTGAGCTTCTGAACACGCTCATTCTGGGCCGCTCCGCCGTGCCACTGATCCGTTTGCGAATGCTTCTTTTTCTTTTAAACCGTGATACCTTGCGCAAATTAGTTGTACCCATTTTCTTAATTCCTATATGCTTTTAGCCGCTGTCTTTTGTTCTCTGTCTTCTGTTCTAAGGCCTCTGGTCTATTGCTCTCTATCGGGCAGGCACAAGGCCAGCCCCTACATGCCTTCTGTATTCTGTGGTTCTGGCCTCTGACCTCTGTAGCTCTGGGTTTATTTCGTCCCGGTCTTCCCTGCTTTGCGTTGGATATACTCTTCCGCATATTTTATCCCCTTGCCCTTGTAAGGCTCAGGGGGTCTCAGCTGTCGGATCGATGCCGCCGTCCGGCCCAGGAGTTCCTTGTCTATTCCGGAGAGTTTGACAACGTTGTTCTTCTCGATGTTGGCCGAAATCCCTTTGGGCAGTGCGAAATTGATAGGATGGGAATATCCCAGGTTGAACAGTATGCTCTGGCCTTTGAGTTCAGCGCGGTAGCCGATTCCGTTTATCTCCAGGACCCTGTCGAAGCCTTTACTGACACCTGTGATCATATTGGCCACCAGGCTGCGGGTCAACCCCTGCAGTGCCCGGCTCTCGCGGTCGTTGTTGGCCATGGTCACATTGATGATGCCGTCCGCTATCGCCAGATCGATATTGGGATGAATGGTTCGCTCAAGCGACCCTTTTTCCCCCTGAACGGTGATGACGCTGTCTTTGTACGTAATTTTTGTTTTATCGGGAACCGGTATCGGTTTCTTGCCTACACGAGACATTTCACTCTCCTTCATCATCGCCTCGAAGTCTCCAAGACACTAAGATAAATTGTTCTTGGCGTCTTCGAGCCTTTGTGGCTATTCTTTCGTCACTACCAGATATTGCAGAGAACCTCGCCGCCGACATTCTCTTTGCGGGCATTCTTGTCGGACATGATGCCTTTGGAAGTAGACAAAATGGCAATCCCGAGTCCGTTGTAAACGGGTTTCACATCCTTGCCTTTCAGGTAAACCCTTCGACTGGGCTTGCTGACGCGATCGATGTTCAATATGACGTGCTGTTGCTGTTTGTCATATTTCAGATAAACACGCAGGATGCCTTGTTTGTCATCTTTTACGAATTTGAAATTTCTGATGTAGCCTTCTTTTTTTAGAACCTTGGCCAACTCAACTTTAAGCTTGGAGCCCGGAATGTCGACACTATTGAATTTTGCTTTGCCGGCATTCCTGATTCTGGTCAGCATATCGGCTACTGGATCACTCATCGCCATTGTTGTTTTCTCCTGTATGATTCTTTCTTTTTTATCCGGATCTATGGCGAAATCGGATATTCTGTTTCACACGGTTTCCCGATTTATTTTACCAACTGGATTTTACGACCCCCGGGAGCTTTCCCTGGGAAGCAAAATTCCGGAAGCAGATTCTACAGATCCCGAATTTCCTGATAAACCCTCTTGGTCGCCCGCAAATCGGACACCGGTTGTAGCTTCTCACATTGAACTTCGGTTTCCGACTCGCTTTTATTCTCAGCGCTTTTTTTGCCAACTTGTCCTCCTGCAATTATCGACGATCAAAAGTCGTCATTCAGTCCTACCCCATACTAGCTTTTGAATGGCATTCCGAGTAGTTTGAGCAGTTCTTTGCCTTCTTTGTCATTTGTCGCCGATGTAACAATGGTAATGTTCATACCTTTGATTCGATCGATCTTGTCGTAGTCAATCTCGGGAAATATAATGTGCTCTTTAATGCCCAGAGAATAATTACCGTTCCCGTCCAGGGCCTTGCCCGAAATCCCTCTAAAGTCGCGTACACGGGGGAGAGCGACGTTTACAAGCTTGTTGACGAAATCGTACATGCGGTTTTTCCGCAGGGTCACCATGCAGCCGATGGGCATCCCCTCCCTGAGCTTAAAAGCAGCGATGGATTTTTTTGCCCGCGTAATGATCGGCTTTTGCCCCGAAATGGTCATGAGCTCATCAACAGCCGTATCCAACAGTTTCATATTATGAATGGCTTCGCCCATGCCCATGTTCAGCACGACTTTTTCGAGCTTGGGCACCTGCATCATATTACCGTACTTGAAGGCTTCCACAAGCTTGGGCACGACTTCTTTTTCATAATAACTTTTTAGTTGTGACATTCTGCTACCTTCTCTTTATTGCACCAGGTTTCAATTGACTTTTTACCTGAAAGCATGTTGTTCCGTTTATCTTCCGACTGCCAGAAGCCTGAAGTTTACGCATCAATGACTTCGCTGCACTTCCTGCAGACCCGAACTTTTTTTCCATCGTCCAGCTGTTTCATCTGGATCCTGATCGGGCTCAAGCACTTGTTGCACATCAGCATGGCATTGGACCAGGAAATCGGCGCTTCACTTTCAACAATCCCCCCCTGACGGTTCTGGGCGGTGGGTCTTGTGTGGCGTTTAACGACGTTGATGTTCTCAACCAAAAGGCGGTCTTTTTTCCTATCGACCTGCAGCACTTTGCCGATCTTACCCTTGTCTTTCCCGGTAATGATTTTTACCTTGTCATCTTTCTTAATATGGCACTTATCTCTCAACATAAGCCGACTCTCCAAAGACCGCACTGATACCTATAAAACCTCAGGTGCCAGGGATACTATTTTCATAAATTTTTTGGCGCGCAGTTCACGGGCAACCGGGCCAAATATTCGGGTGCCCACCGGCTCCCTCTGGGCGTTGATCAACACCGCTGAGTTGTCGTCAAACCGGATATAAGAGCCATCCGGTCTCCGGATTTCCTTCTTGGTCCTGACAACGACCGCTTTGAGGACATCCCCCTTTTTCACTTTGGCGTTGGGTATAGCCTCTTTTACCGAAACAACGATGATATCCCCAACCCCAGCGTACCGTCTTCTAGAGCCACCAAGAACTTTAATACAGTAGAGTACTCTGGCTCCCGAGTTATCCGCTGCGGTCAATCTTGTTTCTGCCTGAATCATTTTCTTTTTCCTTAAACAGCTTTTTTAACGATCTCGCTGACACGCCACCGTTTCATCCGGCTCAGCGGCCGCGACTCGGTGATCATCACCTGGTCCCCTACCTGGCAGGTGTTGCTCTCGTCATGGACGGAAAACTTATTTTGCCGTTTGATGAATTTTTTATACAGGCGATGCTTGACAAGCCTTTCGACCTGAACGGTGATCGTCTTGTCCATTTTATCACTCACTACCGTCCCGACTAATTGTCTTTTCATTCCACGTTTTTTCATAGCAAAAACTTTGGTTATCCTCTGGTTTGATTATCGGAGTTTAGTTATCGGTTTCTCTGATAATGGTCTTAATCCGCGCAATATCCGTTTTGGTTTGTTTGATTTTGTTCGGATTTTCTATCTGGCCGATTTCGAGCTGGAAACGCAGGTTGAACAACTCTTCTTTCAAGTCGATCACCTTCTGCAGCCGCTCCTCGGGGTTCATTTCCCTTATCTCACTCGTTTTCATGCCTGAACACTCCTCTCCACAAATCTCGTCTTAACCGATATTTTGTGTGATGCAAGCCTGAGTGCTTCCTTGGCCATTTCTCTGGAGATACCCGACATTTCGTAAAGTATCCGGCCGGGTCGAATGACGGCAACCCATCCTTCCGGCGCCCCCTTACCCTTGCCCATTCTGACTTCCGCAGGCTTCTTGGTAAATGATTTGTCTGGAAAGATTCTGATCCACATCTTACCGCCCCTCTTTACATGCCTGGTCATGGCGATACGGGCGGCCTCGATCTGCTTGTTGCTGATGGTCCCGCACTCGGTTGCCTGCAGACCGAATTCCCCGAAGTTCAAATCACTGCCGCGGCGCGCAAGGCCCCTCATTTTACCTTTTTGTTTTTTTCTATACTTAACCTTTTTAGGGCTCAGCATTGTTTATCTCCTGTAATCGTCAACGGTGATGTTGGGTCTGCCAACAATCCCGGGACTTGAAATTCATGTAAGCAAAGATATCAGCCGCGGGCTGATTCCAGCGCATCCTTCTTCAATATTTCACCGTTGAAGACAAACACCTTGATACCGATAATTCCGTAGGTCGTGTTTGCTTCGGTAACGCCGTAGTCGATATCGGCCCTAAGGGTGTGCAGAGGAACACGGCCTTCGCGGTACCATTCGGTTCTGGCCATTTCTGCGCCGCCCAATCGGCCCGCACAGATGATTTTCACTCCCTGCGCCCCAAACCGCATGGCCGATGAAACGCCCCTTTTCATGGCCCTTCGGAAAGCCACGCGTCTCTCGATCTGAAGCGCGACGTTCTCAGCCACGAGCTGGGCATTGATTTCCGGTTTGCGGACTTCCTGAATATCGATGAGAACTTCCTGGGTAACAAGCTTTTCCAAGTCCTTCTTGAGAAGTTCGATCTCAGAACCTTTTTTGCCGATTACGATTCCGGGCCTGGCTGTAAAAATGCGCAACCGGACGCGTTTGGCGGATCGTTCAATTTCGATCTTTGAAATGCCGGCATGGTACAATTTCTTTTTGATGAACTTCCGAATATTGTGGTCTTCTAAAATATAACCGGCATATTTTTTCCCGGCATACCACCTGGAATCCCATGTCTTGATGATCCCTAATCTCAGCCCTATCGGATTTACTTTCTGGCCCAAGCTCGTACCCCCTTAGTTTTTACGACGCATCTTCAGCTAAAATAACGGTTATATGACTGGTTCTCTTCAAGATTCTCGCCCCCCTACCCCGGGCTCTCGCACGAAAGCGTTTCAAGGTAGGCCCCTGGTCGACAATGAGATTGTTGATGACCAGAGAATCCACATCCAGACCGTGATTATGGTCTGCATTCGCTGCAGCGGAGCGGACGACTTTTTCAACAATGCCGGCGGCTTTTTGCGGCATAAACTTTAAAATACCCAGCCCCGTCTCAACCGGTTTTCCCTTGATAGCACCCGCTATCATTCTGACTTTCTGAGGAGATATGCGCACATATCTAGATATCGCCTTGACCTCCATCTCAGACACTCCCTTATGCAATTATTTTTTATCGCTTCAGTTTCGATTTCTTATCGCCTGCATGGCCGTAATAGGTCCGCGTTGGTGAAAATTCCCCCAACTTGTGCCCAACCATATTTTCAGTGACAAATACCGGAATGAACTTTCTCCCGTTGTGAACCGCCAGGGTAATTCCCACCATTTCTGGAATGATGGTCGAACGTCTCGACCAGGTTTTAAGAACCCTGTTGCTGCGGGACTCCTGAGTATTCAACACTTTGCTAAGCAATTTTTGATCGATAAATGGACCTTTTTTTAAAGACCTTGGCATGACCGCTCCTGCGCTTCATTGGCTGGCTTTCACCACCCATGTGATTTTATTTCTTAGTGCGTTTCTTAACGATGTACTTGTCGGTTCGTTTGTTCTTGCGAGTCCGGTAACCCTTAGTGGGCATGCCCCAGGGTGTACAGGGATGCCGACCGCCCGAAGAACGGCCTTCACCGCCGCCCATGGGATGGTCCACCGGGTTCATGGCAACACCACGAACACTGGGTCTTTTACCCATCCAGCGTTTGCGTCCCGCTTTTCCAAGATTGATGTTTTCATGGTTCACATTGCCTATCTGGCCGACAGTGGCATTGCATTTCAGCAGCACCATCCGTACCTCCCCCGAAGGAAGCTTCAACAATGCGTAGCGGTCTTCCTTAGCCATCAACTGGGCATAAGTACCGGCCGACCTCACGATCTGTCCCCCTTTGCCGAGACGCAACTCGATATTGTGAATGTGCGTCCCCAAGGGGATATTCGATAGTGGAAGTGTGTTGCCGGGCTTGATGTCAGCCTCGGGTCCGGCCATGACCTGGTCGCCCACATTCAGATTCAAAGGCGCCAGTATGTACCGTTTTTCCCCATCTGTGTAGTACAGCAGAGCAATTCTTGCGCTGCGATTGGGGTCGTACTCAATAGCCGCCACCTTGGCCGGGATGCCGATTTTGTCCCGTTTGAAATCAATGACCCGATAATGACGTTTATGTCCCCCACCCCTGTGTCGGCTGGTGATCCTGCCGTTGGCGTTTCGGCCGCCGCTTTTTTTTAAGTTCTTCAGCAGTGACTTTTCCGGGGTCGTCCGCGTGATTTCTTCAAACGTTGAATAGGTTTGAAAGCGGCGTCCGGGAGATGTTGGTTTTACGCGCTTGGTTGCCATGTTTTGCTCCTATTTAAACCCCATCAAAAAAATCGATGCGTTCGCCCGGCATCAGCTTGACGATCGCTTTTTTCCAATCTTTGCGCTTGCCGACAATCCGGCCGCGTTGTTTGACTTTTCCCTTGACCTGCATGGTTTTGACGTCGGCCACTCTAACATTGAAGATCTTCTCTATGGCCCGGCGAATTTCGACCCGGTTGGCCCGACGATCCACCTCAAATGAAACCTGGTTAAAGTCTTCCTTCTGGATGCTGGTCTTTTCTGTAACAACGGGGCGGATGATGATATCGTACTGGATCATGACAGCAGCCTCCCTTCAATTCCCTTGACCGAAGCCTCCAGCAAAACAAGGGTTTTGTACTTTAAAATGTCGTAAACGTTGAGTCCTTCGCAACGCAACACCTTGACATGGGGGATGTTTCTCGAAGAGAGCTCCAGCTTTTCATTTTTATTTTCGGTGACGATCAGGACGTTCTCCACATTGAGGTTGTCAGTGACGTCCACAAGCGCACGGGTCTTGATCTGTTCCAGGTCAAGTGCATCCAGAACAAGGATGGCATCGTCCTGCAGCTTGCTGCTCAAGGCCATTTTCAGGGCCTGCCGTCTGACCTTTTTGGGTACTTTGTAGGCCCATGACTTGGGGTCCGGTCCAAATGCGACACCACCTCCCCTGAGCAACGGTGATTTGATATTTCCCCGTCGCGCCCGGCCGGTTCCTTTCTGGCGGAACAGCTTGCGCTGGCTGCCTCTCACGTCGGAACGGTGCTTGACCGAGGCCGATCCGGCCCGTTTTCCTGCAAGCTGCATGGTCACAACTTCGTGCAGGACGCTCGACTTAACAGGCACGTTATAGATCTCGTCCCTGAGGTCGATCTGCGAGACCTTATCTCCTGTACTGTTTACTATATCTACGACCGCCATGACTTTCCTCTGTTCTATTTGGTGAATTTGGGTTTTCGAATGGTGATGTGCCCTGACTTGGATCCAGGTACAGGCCCTTTGAGCAATACCAGGTTATCCTCAGCCCGAATGTCGAATATTTCGACGTTCCGGATGGTTTTCTGGTCATTACCGTAGTGACCGGGCATCTTCTTGCCCTTGATGACTTTTGCCGGCCATGCACTGCATCCAATGGAACCGGGAATACGGTGGCTGTGACTACCGTGGGTTTTTCCTCCACCACTGAAACCGTGACGCTTCATGACCCCGGAAAACCCGCGTCCCTTGCTGATACCGACGACTTCGACCTTTTCCCCAACACCGAACACGTCCGCGTTTATGGTCTGACCTGCCTTGTAAGACTCGGGGTCATCTACCGGGACTTCTCTGAGCACCTCAAAATTTTCACTGCCGCTTTTGCTGAGGTGTCCCTGCATTGGTTTGGTGACGTTCTTTGGGGTTTTCTTTCCAAATCCCAACTGCAAGGCATTGTATCCGTCGGTGTCGGCTGTCTTCACCTGGGTGACTACACACGGCCCAACCTGTACAACAGTAACCGGAATGTATTTTCCCTCGGTTGTAAACTGGCTCGTCATCCCCAATTTTTTTCCTATCAGTCCTTTACACATTTTTCTCAATATCCCTTGACCACTGTCTTTAAGTTTGGCGGGACCTTTTTATGATCAATCACCGCGTTACCTCTTTTTACATGGCTTAAGAATCACCAAACTGCTGTCTCCGAATTTCGTGAAACAGCAGTTTGTGAAATAAAATCAACACCCCTTGCTTGGTTAAAAGGGGTTAGAGCTTTATCTCCACATCCACACCAGGAGACAGGTCCAGCTTCATCAACGCATCCACCGTCTGCTGGGTCGGATCCAGAATATCCAACAGCCGTTTGTGCGTCCGCATCTCGAACTGTTCCCTGGACTTCTTGTCGATATGCGGCGATCGCAGAACACAATACTTGTTGATGCGCGTGGGGAGCGGAATCGGTCCGACTACTTTGGCCCCGGTCTTTCTGGCTGTGTCCAGTATGTCAACAGCAGACTGGTCGAGAAGTTTGTGATCATAGGCCTTAAGCCGGATCCTGATTTTTGAATTCATTATCATGGTTTTCGTCTCTCTTTTTATTCGATTATTTCGCTCACCACGCCGGCGCCCACGGTACGGCCGCCTTCACGTATTGCAAACCTAAGTTCTTTTTCCATGGCGATGG
>RCNC010003318.1_pt1 | contig 10533 bp, 8 predicted proteins | sample 2041301 | NCBI WGS metagenome assembly RCNC01 (sample SAMN09708231, study PRJNA481090) | Marine sediment metagenome, whole genome shotgun sequencing project. | biome: marine sediment; feature: ocean; material: sediment; isolation source: Sewage treatment plant 13A marine sediment (STP13A) ... | reverse complement strand
CCGGGCAGACCGGAGCCGTCGCCCTCCGCCCCGTGGCAGGAGGCGCAGTAGTTGCGGTAGAGCGCCGCGGCGTCGATGTTCAGGTCGTCCGGGCCGAAGGCCGGGTGGTCCGGATCGGTCAGTCCGGCGAACTCCAGCGGCTTGTATTTCTTTGCTTCCTGGGCCTTGATCCACTTGCGGTAATCCTCTTTCGAGACCACATGGAGCATGGAGATCATCCGGGAGTGGTCCTTGCCGCAGTATTCGGCGCAGAAGATATTGAAGTCCCCGGTCCGTTTCGACTCGAACCAGAGGTAGCTCTCCTTGCCCGGCACCGCGTCCTCCTTGACCCGGAAGTCGGGGATGAAGAAGCTGTGGATCACGTCGTCGGGCGGCGCGGTGATCTCCACCTTCACCGGTATGTTCACCGGCACGGTCATCTCGGTGGTGCTGATCCCTTCTTCGGGGTAGTAGAAGGACCAGGACCACTGCTGGCCGGTGACCTTGACCACCATCGCCCCCTCGGGGACTTCCCGGATCAGCAGGAATCCCTTGTACCCGACCCAGAACATCCAGGTGACCAGGATGACCGGCAGGACGACCCAGGTGACCTCCAGCCAGAGGTTGCCTTCGATCTGGGTGGCCTTTTTCGCCCGGCCGCGGCTGTAGCGGATGACGAAATAAACCATGGCCAGGGTGATCCCCCCCAGCAGGAAGAGAGAGATCCAGCCCATCATGTTGAAGGCCAGGTCCACCTCGCGGGTGATGTCGGAGAGCGGCTGAGTTGTCAAATTACCGGTATCCATAGTCTACAAAGGTTAATCCGATGAAAATGGCGTAGGTCCCCAGCACCACGAGAATCATGATCGCGTAGAGCGGTTTCCCGAACCGGATGTGCATGAAATAGAGCAGCACCAGTGTACATTTCACCGTGGCGATGAGCACCGCAGTGAGGATCGCCACATTGCGCATGTCGATGTAGGACACCGCAACCGTGATCACGGTCAGGGCCAGCAGGGCCAGCCAGACGTTGACATAGATCGAGTAGGGAACGATGTGATGGTCTTTATCCTGTAGCATGCCCATGCGTCAGCCCTCACCCGAGAAGATAGAACAGTGGAAAGAGGAAAATCCAGACCAGGTCCACCAGGTGCCAGTAGAGCCCGGTGTTCTCCAGCAGGTCGACCCGCCCCGGGTGGACTTTCCCCCGGCCAATAAAAACCATGGTGAAGAGGATTGCCACCGCGCCGATGATCACGTGCAGGGCGTGCAATCCGGTCATGGTGAAGTAGAGCCCGAAAAAGATCTGCTCCCCCTGGGGGAATCCGGCCAGGATCTCCGATTTGGGCCAGATCCCGTGGTGGTATTTGTCGCTCCACTCCACCGACTTGATGCCGAGAAAGCCGAAGGCAAAAATCAGTGTTGTGGTGAGCAGAAACAGCGATTGCTTTTTCTTCCCCCGCTCCAGGGCGCCGATGGCCAGGGCCATGGTCAGGCTGCTGGTGAGCAGGATCACCGTGTTCGCCGCGCCCATCAGCTTGTCCAAATGCGCCGAGCCGGCCATGAAATCCCAGCGGTGAACGGTGAGATACATGCCGTAGGCGATGAACAGGGCGCCGAAGAGCAGTATCTCGGTGAAGAGGAAGAGCCACATCCCGATCTTGTTCGCCTCAGGGTCGTAGTGGTCGTGATGCTGCTGGGCTGCTGCGGCCGTCCCCTGGCTCATCGTTCCACCTCTTCCGGGTACTCATAGGCCCAGCGGCTGAGATCCGGCTCGCCGGTGAAATTGAGCGTCGGCGGCGGTGAGGGCGTGGTCCATTCCAGGGTCGCCCCGCCCCACGGGCTGTCCGGGGCTTTCTTCCCCCGCTTTGCGGCCCAGATCAGGTGGATCAGCAGCAGGAAGAGCGAACTGATCAGGATCCAGGAGCCGATGGTGGACAACTGGTGGTAGATCTCGTAGCGCGGCAGGTAGTCGGCATAGCGCCTTGGCATGCCGGCCATTCCGGCGAGAAACAGCGGGAAGTAGGTCAGGTTGAAGCCGATGAAGACGGTGCCGGCCATGGTGGTGGCCAGTTTTTTGTTGTACATCCGTCCGAACATCTTGGGCCACCAGTAGAGCAGGGCGGCATAGAAGATCATCACCGTGCCGCCGAACATGGTGTAGTGGAAGTGGGCCACGATGAACGAGGTGTCGTGGATGTGGATGTCGATGGAGAGCATCCCGTTGTAGAGCCCGGTGAGGCCGCCGATGCTGAAGAGAAAGATAAAACTCAACGCCCAGACCATCGGCGGATCGAGCTTGATCGACCCCTTGTACATCGTGGCCAGCCAGTTGAAGACCTTGATCGCACTGGGCACGGCCACAAAGAAGGTGAGGAAGGAGAAGATCACCCGCGCCGCGTCGGCCATCCCCGAAGTGAACATGTGGTGGGCCCAGACCAGCGAGCCGATGCCGGCGATGGCCATGGAGGAGTAGGCCACGAACTTGTAGCCGAAAATGGTCTTGCGCGAGAAGGTGGTGATGATTTCCGAGACCACCCCCATGGCGGGAAGGATCATGATGTAGACCGCGGGGTGCGAGTAGATCCAGAACAAGTGCTCGTAGAGGATCGGGTCACCGCCCCGGGTGGGGTCGAAGATCGCCACCCCGACGAATTTCTCCAGCAGCACCATCACCAGGGTGATTCCCACCACCGGCGTGGCCATGATCTGCACCCAGCCCGTGGCGTAGAGGGCCCAGATGAAGAGGGGCATCTTGAACCATTTCATCCGCCGGTCACGCATGCGGTGCACGGTGGTGACGAAGTTCAGCCCGGTGAGAATCGACGACCAGCCGAGGATGAAGGCCGCCATCATCGGCACGAAGATGTTCTGCTCGGTGCGGATACTGTAGGGCACGTAAAAGGTCCAGCCGGTGTCCACCCCGCCGAGGATCACCGAAACCAGGGCCAGCAGCGCTCCGGCCACGAAGCAGTAGTACGAGAGCAGGTTGATCCGCGGGAAGCTGACATCCTCGGCGCCGATGAGGATCGGCAGGAAGAAGTTGCCGAACACCGCCGGGATGCCGGGGATGATGAAGAGGAAGATCATCGAGATCCCGTGGAGCGTGATCAGCCGGTTGTAGATGTCGCTGCCGAAATACTGCACACCGGGGGCGAAGAGCTCGAGGCGGAAGATAAAGGCCAGTATGGCGGCGAAAGCGAAGAAGATCAGCATGCTCCAGAGGTAGAGCAGGGCGATCCGCTTGTGGTCGGTGGTGGTCAGCCAGGACCAGAGGCCGCTCTTGGCGTTGAGGTAATTGGTCGGTGCGGCCTCGGCCGCGGCAACGGCGGTGGTCATGATGCGGCTCCCTCGCTCCCGTGGGCCGGCTGCCGGACTCCGGGCTTCTTCAGCACCAGGAACCCGACGAAGAGCAGGATAAATACCAGGGTGATCCCGAGGATGATGCGGTTGATCTTCAGCACGTAGGACTGGCCCTCAGGGTCGTAAGCATAGCAGAGGCGCTCCACCTTCTGCATGAAGGACCGCGACCGGCCCTCGGCGGCATCGATCACCGCCATCTCCAGGTCTGCCGGGTTGAAGCGCGTAGTGTTCAGGTAGCGGACGATCTTTCCTTCGGGGGAGAGGAACATCACCGAGGCGGCATGAATGAAGTCGATGCCGTTCTTGTCCCGCACGTAGCGGAAGCCGACCGCGTCGGCGATCCTGCGGATGTTTTCCTCGTCACCCACCAGGAAACGCCAGTCCTCGGGGGCCGGCACATTCTTTTCCATGGCGCCCAGCATGTTGATCCGCTTCAGTTTTGCCAGCTCGTAACCCTCGTCGGGGTCGAAGCTGATGGTCACCATGCGGAAGTCCTCTCCCGGGACCAGCCGCGACTTCTGGACCACGCTGGAAAGCTCGTTGAGCAGCGGGGTACAGATGCCGGGGCAGCTGAAGTAGACAAGGGTCAGGATCACCGGCTTGCCGAAGAGGTCGCCCAGCACCACCGGGTTGCCGTCTTCGTCGGTGAACTTGAGGTCGGCCAGCGGGATGGTGCTGTCGAGGTGCTCCTCGATCCCCACCCGTTCGTCGATCTCCTGGCCCGGGACGTGCGGCGCCTGTCCGCTGAGGGTCTGCGCCTGGACGGCCCAGGGCAGGGCCAGCATCACCATCAGTATGAGTGCGTTCTTTAATATTCCGTTCATTTTCTCCCTCCTCCTAGAGGTGAAAATGCCGCGACTCCTCCAGCAGTGGGTCGCCCACCGCCAGCGGAGAATGCCGCTTGATAAATCTGGCTGCGAACAGGCCGACGGCCCCCAGCAGCAGCAGTACCGGGCCCAGTTCCTGCCAGCCCAGCACCGGGCCGGCCTGGTGGACCTGGGGCATGATCAGCCAGTAGAGGTCGAGCAACTGGCCGGCCAGCATCAGGATCGAGACCCAGAGCAGGATTGTCGTGTTCATCTTCGCCCGTTGAGAGATCAGGGCGAGGAACGGGATGACGAAGCGGACCAGGGCCAGCGCCATGCTCACTCCCAGCCAGCCACCGTGCAGCCGGTGCGCCAGGTAAAAGGTTTCCTCGGGCATGTTGGCGTACCAGATCAGCATGTACTGGCTGAAGGCGATGTAGGCCCAGAAGCAGGCGAAAACGAATTGCAGTGAGCCGAGGTTGTAAAGGTGGTGCCGGGTGATCAGCCCCTGGCCCAGGCGGCCGCTCTTCACCAGCCAGATGGTGATGATGGTGATGGCGGCCAGCGAGGAAAGCACCATGCCGGCAAAGAGGTAGACCCCGAAAATGGTGCTGAACCAGTGGGGTTCGAGACTCATCAGCCAGTCGATGCCGGCAAAAGTGGCACTGGCGGCAAAGAGCAACATGAACGGCGCGGCGAATTTCCGCATCTTCGCCGTGGATTTTTCGCCGCCCTCACCCCGGTCCTGGGCCAGCGAGCGGCCGACGAAGAACCGGCTGAACCCGATCCAGATGGCAAAGAAGGCCACGGCGCGAATGGTCCAGAAGGTGAAGTTGAGATAGGCCGCCTTGCCCTGCAGCAGGTGGTCCTGTTCCACCTCCGCCGCGTTGAGCCACGGGAAGAGCTGAAACTGGTCGTTCCAGAGGGCGAAGAGCAGCACCGGGACGAAGAGCAGCCCCAGCAACCACATCGGGGCGGCCAGCAGTTCGGCCACCCGGCGCACCACCACCGACCAGATGGAGTGGGCCAGGTGGTGCAGGGCGACAAAGAAGAGACTGCCCAGGGCCACCGTCCAGACAAAGGTGAAACCCCAGAGGTAGGCAAAGCCGAAGCGGACCCGGCCGGCATCGCCGGCAAAATACGCCGCGGCGCTGAGCAGGGCGCCGATCACGCAGAGAGCCAGCGCAACGGTGAACAGCCGCTTGCTCTCTCTCGGCTCCGGCACCAGCGGTGCGGTGTGTGCGGTCTGCGCGCTCATGGTTCCAGGTCCTTGGGCCGGGGGATCTGCTGCAGTGTGCGCTCCAGATCCTCGGGCCGGGGGTTCATCGCCCGCTGCAGGGCGCGAACGTAGTGGATCACCTGCCAGCGGTCCTCCTCGGTCAGTTTGTCCGAGTAGCCCGGCATCTGGCCCAGGCCCTGGGTGACGATGTGGAAGATCGTCCCGTCCAGATAGCCCTGCGCCTGCTCGGTGTGCAGCGACGGGGGCGTGGGGAAGCGGGGGACTCCGGTGACCGGGTTGGTACCAGTGGTCGGACCGTCGGCATGCCCCCGGGGGCCGTGGCAGACGATACAGAAAATGTCGTAACGATCCTTGCCGCGGAGCAGGGCTTCCTCGGTGAGCGGCACCGGGTTGACCAGCTGCTCGCCGGCCAGGCGCGCCGCCTCCATCTCCATCTCGGAGATGAGGGTCGGGTCCATATCCGGGTTCGCCGCCCGGGCTTCCTCGATCTGCTCGGTGAGGTGTGCCAGCGGGTAGGGATACCAGCCGCGGGGCACGGTCCCCTCCACCGGGTCGCGGGTGACCTGCAGCGCTTCGTCATAGGTTCGGCCGTAGGTCATCTGCGCCTTGCCCTTGGGCTGGGCGGCCATGCCGTTGAAGAACTCGATGAACGGCGTGGCGGCCAGGGCCAGCGGGATGACAAAGGCCGCCGCCACCAGGGTGATCAGCGTTGCCTTGAACATCAGCGGCGACCACTTGGGCAGGACCTTGTCCAGTATGGATTGCAGCAGTTTCTCCATCATATCAACCCGTCATCCTCCTCTTCGCACACCACCAGGGGGCGGATGTCGCTGCAGCCCGAGGCCTCCAACAGCCGCCGTGCCGCCGGTTCGGACCAGGCCTTGTCCCGGGCCTCCAGAACGATGGCGAACCGGTTGCCGGTCACCTCGGGCATCACCCCCGAGTCGTGAAGCGGCGAATGCCAGCGCCCCAGCTTGCAGAAGAGGATCACCGAGCCCATGGTGGCCAGGGCGGCGAAGAGTACGAACAGTTCGAAATAGATCGGCACGAAGGCCTGCCAGCTCCAGAGCGGCTTGCCCCCGATACGGATCGGGTAGTGCCAGACGCTGAGATAACCGGTGAGCAGCAGCGCGGTCACCAGGCCGACAAAGCCGGCGGTGATGGTGACATAGGGAATCGGTGACGGTTTGAGCCCCATGGCATCGTCCAGCCCGTGCACCGGGTACGGGGTGTGACAGTCCCAGTGCCGGTAGCCGGCGTCGCGCACCTGCTCCGCTCCGCGCACCAGCGCGTCCGGGTCGTCATAGAGCCCCACCAGTCCCACCTGGGTCGTTTTGTTCGCCGGCTCAGTCATGGCTCCCTCCGCGGGACGGCTGCGCACCGGGCGCCACCGCTTTCAGCTCCGCCGTGGCAATGGTGGGCAGGAAGCGGCAGAAGAGCAGCAACAGGGTCAGGAAGAGGCCGAAACTGCCCACCAGCAGGCCGATGTCGGTCCAGGTGGGTCTGAAGTAGTCCCAGCTGGAGGGGAGGTAGTCGCGGTGCAGGCTGGTCACCACGATGACAAACCGCTCGAACCACATCCCTACGTTGACCAGCAGCACCACCGGGTACATCAGCAGCGCCGTGCGGCGGATCTTCTTGAACCAGAGCAGCTGGGGCACGATGACGTTGCAGGTGACCATGATCCAGTAGGCCCAGGCGTAGGGGCCGATGGCCCGGTTGAGGAAGACGAACCGCTCGGCGGCCACGCCGCTGTACCAGGCCATGAAGAACTCCATGGCATAGGAGTAGCCCACCATCATCGAGGTGACGATGATGATCTTGTTCATCAGCTCCAGGTGGTTGTCGGTGATCAGGTGCTGCAGCCGGAACATCTTGCGCATGATGATGATCAGCGTGGCCACCATGGCGAACCCGCTGAAGATGGCGCCGGCCACGAAGTATGGCGGAAAGATGGTGGTGTGCCAGCCCGGCATCACCGCCACGGCAAAGTCGAAGGAAACGATACTGTGCACCGAGAGGACCAGCGGCGTGGAGAGGCCGGCGAAGAGCAGGTAGGCCTTCTCGTAGTGGCTCCAACCGCGGTTGCTGCCGTTCCAGCCGAGGCTCAGCAGGCCGTAGGCGAACTTGCGGAAGGGGTGCGTCGCCCGGTCCCGGGCGCTGGCCAGGTCGGGAATCAGCCCGGTGAACCAGAAGAGCAGGGAAACCAGGCCGTAGGTCGAGACGGCGAACACATCCCATTCCAGCGGCGAGCGAAAGTTCTGGTAGATGCCCTGCCCGTTGGGGTAGGGGATCAGCCAGAACATGGCCAGCCAGGGCCGGCCGGTGTGGATCAGCGGGAACTGCATGGCGCAGATCACGGCGAAGATGGTCATCGCCTCGGCGAAGCGGGCGATGCCGGTGCGCCAGCGCTGGCGCAGCAGGAAGAGGATCGCCGAGATCAGCGTGCCGGCGTGGCCAATGCCGATCCAGAAGACGAAGTTGACGATGGCCCAGCCCCAGCCCACCGGCACGTTGTTGCCCCAGGTGCCGATGCCCCGCACTACGGTGTGACCGACGCTGATGGCGAAAACCAGGGCCAGCAGGCTGGTGACCGAGATGGCGGCCCACCAGCGGCCCGTGGGGAATGATTCCGCCGGACGGTAGACGTCTTCGTCGATACTGCGGGCGTCCACCGTGGTGGTGAACAGGTCCAGCGGCGACAGTGCTGATCGGCTCTCACTCATCAGTGATGGCCATCCTTGTCCGATGTGTGGTCATCCACGGCACGGTTGCGTATCCGTGCCTGGTAGGTGACGTTCGGTTTCACGTTCAGCTCTTCCAGCACATGGAAGGCCCGGTTCGATTCCCGGGCCCGGGTCACGGCGTCTTCCGTGCGGTTGACGTCGCCAAATGAGATGGCCCGTGCCGGGCAGGCCTGCTGGCAGGCGGTCTGGATCTCACCGTCGGCCAGTTCCCGTCCGGCCACCGTGGCCTGGTGTTTGGCGGCATTTATCCGCTGCACGCAGAAGGTACACTTCTCCATCACCCCCACTCCGCGTACCGTCACCTGGGGGTTGAAGACCAATTCCTGGACCGGGTCCCGCAGCCGTTCCTGGTGGTAGCGGAAGAAATTGAACCGCCGCACCTTGTAGGGACAGTTGTTGGAGCAGTAGCGGGTGCCCACACAGCGGTTGTAGGCCATGTCGTTCAGGCCTTCGGGGCTGTGGCTGGTGGCATTCACCGGGCAGACGTTCTCGCAGGGCGCGTTGTCACAGTGCTGGCAGAGCATGGGCTGCTGCTGCACCGTGGGATTATCCGGGTCGCCGTCGTGGTAAGTGTCCAGTCGCAGCCAGTGCATCTCACGCCCGTTGCCGCACTGCTCCTTACCCACGATGGGGATGTTGTTCTCGGCCTGGCAGGCCGTGACGCAGATGCCGCAGCCGACACAGCTGTTCAGGTCGATGGCCAGGGCCCACTTGTGCCCTTTGGAGTAGTCCACCGCTTCGTAGAGGTCGAAATCCGGGTCGGGCAGGTGCCGGCTTTCATGGATGACCTGGGGATTTTTCGCCCATTTCTCCAGCGAGGCGTCCCGGACGATGTGCCGGTCGTACTGGGAGAACTGTTTCTGGGTCCGCACCAGGGTCACCGAGCCGCCGGCAGTACTCACCGACGCACCGGGCACCAGCCGCGGAGCGGCGGCACCGGCGGCGCCCAGCAGTGGGGCGACGTTCACCCCGGCGGCCTCCACCGCCACATTGCCGCCGCTGGTCCGGCCGTGTCCCAGGGTCAGGGCCACCACCCCGTCGGCGGTTCCGGGCTGGATCAGTGCCGGGACGGTGATGCTCTTCCCCTTCACCGAGATGGCGAGATTGCCGCCCTCCTCCACGCCCAGCTCCCTGGCCGTGGCCGGGCTGATCGCGGCGGCATTGTCCCAGACCAGCTTGCTCACCGGGTCGGGAAGCTCCTGGAGCCAGCCGTTGTTGGCATAGCGGCCATCGTGAATGGTGTTGTTCGGCAGAATCACCAGTTCGAAACCGCCTTTCGTCGGAACCGGTGTCGCTTCGGCCGGCGTGGACGGGTTCGCGGCGGGGAAGGGGGTTTCGGCGTTTTCGATGATGCCGCCGTTGCGCAGCACCTCTTCCCAGGCCTTCTCCGCCACCTGTTCCGGGGTGTAGAAGTCGTGGGGTTCCACGCTGATCCGGGCCTTCCAGCTTCGTTTGAGATAGTCGTGCCAGTCGGTGTCGGCCTGCAACGGGTGATCAGCCGGCGCCAGGGCCCGGGTCCAGCGAAGCAGCGACTCCGCCTCCTGGCGGCCCTGGAAGAGCGGTGCGATCACCGGCTGGCAGACGGTGGCCAGGCCGGGCCGCGGTTCAGCGTCGTTCCACGATTCCAGGGTGTGGGCGCTGGGCAGCGAAAGTGAGCAGTTGCCCACTGTCTCGTCCGCATGGAGGCCGTGGGCCACCGTGAATGGGATCTGGCCGAGCAGGGCGTCGAAACCGCCCCCGGGCCAGTCATACACCGGGTTGACGCCGAGGAAGATCGCCACGTCCAGGCCCTCCCGGAAGGCCGCCTCGATGTCGGCCGCCGGAGTCATCGGCAGGGCCGCCGGCGCCGGGTTCCATTCCAGGGTGGCGTCCGGGGCTTCAAGCATGGCGTTGATCGAGGCCACCGAGGTGTGTGCTTCCTCGGGCAGGTGCCCGCCGGCCACCACCAGGGTTTCCCCGCGGCCACCCTCCAGGTCGTGCAGCAGGGCGTCCACCAGTCCGTGGTCCAGATCGTGGAGATCGGTCAGGGCCTCCAGGGCCGTTTTGTCGCCGGCCAGGGCATCGCGGAGCGCCGTGGCCAGCCGGGCCATGGCCGATGGCATCAGCCGCAGCCGGTGGTCGGCGTTGCCGCCGGTGACCGTCATGGTGGATTCCACCGCGTAGAACCGGCTCATCCGGGTCTGCCCGGGATTCTGGTCATTCACCGCCCGCCCTTCGGTGAAGCGGCGGATGTTTTCCAATACCACACCATCGGTACCCAGGAAGTCGCAATCGAGGCTGAGGATCACCCGCGCCCGGTCGAATCGGGGGAGCGGTTCGCCGGCGGTGCCGTAAAAACTGTTCCAGGCAGCGCGGCGCGGTGCGTCGTGGGCCGTTTCGTGGACGAAGTGCCGTGCCC
>RCNC010007848.1_pt1 | contig 10535 bp, 11 predicted proteins | sample 2041301 | NCBI WGS metagenome assembly RCNC01 (sample SAMN09708231, study PRJNA481090) | Marine sediment metagenome, whole genome shotgun sequencing project. | biome: marine sediment; feature: ocean; material: sediment; isolation source: Sewage treatment plant 13A marine sediment (STP13A) ... | reverse complement strand
TAATCTAAGTTGCTCCATTCTTCCAGCATCGGATGACTGATACTACTTTCAGATTAAGTGTTGAGATAGGCAGTGCGAACCTCTTGAGGGTCCATTTCTACCAGATTTATACCTCATTCCTGCACACCTTCAGATGGCTTTCCTTGTAGTTGAGTGTCAGATCATGTTGCAACTGGTTATCCGAACCTGTCAGATCAAGTGTGGATTTCCACAGTTCAATATAGTCTGTACTTTCGTTGTACCAAGCCTGTACCTTTGTACTTTTTGCCAAAATCAGCCTGTACTTTCTGTACCTTTTCTGTACTTAATTTTAAATAAAAGATATGTAATATTATATATATACATATACTAGTACATAAGTACAACATTACAACCCGTATCTAAAACGTAGAAATTTACTCTAAAAAGGGGTGTTTACTAGTATACGTGAGGAATTGTCTGTACTTTGTCAAAAGTCACAATTATTCCTCTTTGCGCAGGGATGACTGTTGGCTAAAATGACGCGACAGATCAAAGCAAATTTTTTAAAAAAACCATAAAAGAGAGTGAATCAGTAGACTCTGACAAAAAATAAGGTATTTTTGAAATATCTTGAGTAATATGCCGATCATTGGAAATATAAATCAATTACGGCGATATTATGGGATGGAGCAGCATCGATAAGCTTGAAGCAAATATCGAACAGGCAATGAAGAACCTGAAGATGTCTGTGATGCAGCAGGTCATAGAACAGAGAGACGGCCTGGTTACCGGCAGCATTGACCTTGCTATCAGAAATGGCGGAGTGAGGGAAATGAAGCTACACTGCAGTTTTAATCGTAAAGTGGAAATAGAAAGAGTAACCGGAAAACAGTAAAATATTGTTTTTTGAAATTGTCTGCGTTAGTATTGTAGGCAGTAAAGAATATACACCGATTCCCTAAACGGCCCCTGAGAGACTTTCAGGATTCCCGATTTAAGCCCGGTTCCAGGTTAGAGGAAAAATCCTCAATCCGGAACCGGGCTTTTTTTTTGGTTAAAATATGGCAAAACGTGGACTGACAGTTAAACAAGAGCTTTTTGTCCAGGAATATCTGAGATGCGACAATGCAGCAGAAGCATATCGCATTGCATATCCTGGCTCTGAGAAGTGGACTGTCAACGCCCTCAACGTCAATGCACACAGGAATCTGCACAAACCTAACATCAGCCTAAGGATAAAGTCGATCAAGGAAGCAGCTGCCAGGAAAATCGCTAAGAAGTATGAGATCACGCTGGAACGACTGACAAAAGAGTATGCCAGGATCGCATTCCTTGATTTCAGCATATTCTTTGACAACCAGGGCCAGCTTATTCCCATCCAGGAGATGAGTGCGGATGCCAAAGCCTCACTTGCAGGGCTTGAAACCGTTATAGTGGGCGGTGGCGACCAGGTGGACTACATCAAGAAGATAAAAACCTACGATAAACTCAAAGCCCTGGGAGATCTTGCCAAACACCTGGGTTTTTTCAAAGAGGACAACGAACAGGGTAAAGAGAAGGTAGTTATTTATAACAATATTGAACTGCCACAAGAAATGCAGAATTTAATACCATTGAAAAGATGAACGCACGAGAAACCAGAAAAGAAGAATACAGAGAATTGCTCAGAGACGCTGCGTCAATAGATGAGAGCTCGTTTTACTCTGCCTGCGCAGCCCTTTGTAAAAATGATCTGTTTTATCTTCTGGTTTACGGTTTAAAGAGAAAGGACGTTGATAACGACTGGCTTTTCGAGCGCTGCTGTGATGTCCAGATGTCACCGGACGGAATGCTCGATCTGTGGAGTCGTGAACATTATAAATCAACAATCATCACCTATGCCAAGACCATTCAGGATATTCTGGGTAATCCTGAGATAACAGTCGGCATCTTTTCCCACACCAAATCGATCGCCCGGGCTTTCTTGCGCCAGATCAAGCAGGAACTCGAAAAGAACACCAATTTGCAGAACCTCTTCCCGGACATCCTTTACTCAGACCCTAAAAAAGAAGCGCCGGCAATGGGTAATAACTGGTCAGAAGATAAGGGGATTACAGTAAAACGTGAGTCTAATCCAAAAGAAAGCACCGTTGAGGCCCACGGTCTGGTGGACGGTCAGCCTACATCAAAGCATTTTTCCCTTCTGGTTTATGATGATGTTGTCACCCTGGAATCGGTATCATCGCCAGAGATGATTCAAAAGACCACTGACGCCTGGGCGATCAGTTTAAACCTCGGAGCACATGGCGGTAAGCGGCGGTATATCGGTACTCGTTACCACTTCAACGACACCTACAAAGAAATGATAATGCGTGATTCAGCAATCCAGCGCATCTTTCCGGCAACAGATGATGGCAAAGATACCGGCAAGCCTGTTTTCCTGGACCAGGAGACGCTATCTGAAAAACGAAGGGACATGGGGCCTTATGTCTTCGGCTGCCAAATGCTTCAGGACCCGAAGGCAGACTCCACGCAAGGGTTCAAAACCGAATGGCTGTGCTACTACGAGACAGAGCCTGAACTCTATATGCTAAACGTCTATATCGTTGTGGACCCAGCAAGTGAGAAAAAGAAAAGTTCTGATTACACAGTGATGTGGGTGATAGGCCTCGGTGCTGATCGGAATTATTACATACTGGACTGCGTGCGAGATAGACTGAACCTCAAAGAACGAACAGACAAACTTTTTGAATTACACCGGGAGTACCAGCCTGAAGACGTTGGCTATGAAAAATACGGTATGCAGGCTGATATTGAACATATCGAGGACCAGATGGATCGGAAGATGTACCGGTTCAATATTACCAAGCTCTCAGATCCAACGCCAAAACCAGACCGAATCAAGAGATTGATCCCAAAGTTTGAACAGGGCCGTGTCTGGATGCCCAGGGTGTTGTATCGCAGGAACTATGAAGGAAAGAAAGAAAATTTGATCAAAATATTTGTCGATAATGAATACACCGGATTCCCGGTTATCACACATGACGACATGCTCGACGATCTGGCCAACATAGTCCACCCTGACTTTAACGCTACGTTCCCTATGGGAGCCCGGCGGAGGCGTAAACAATCGTGGCAGGACAAACTCACAGAAAGACTGGCCAGGGAAAATAATCACAGTATGGGAACATCTCACATGGCACTTTGATTATGAATACACCAACAGCACTTAAAGACCGGAAGAAGGGCAAAAGTTCGCAGCATACAGACGAAACATTGTGTCGGTCGAACTGGGAGCGGTATCAGTATAGCCGGCAGGCAGGTCATGATAATTTTATTGTGACGGCCATACGGAATGAGGATTTTTTTCTTGGCGGAGGCAAGCAGTGGTCAGAACAAGACAGACTTGCCAGGGCTGGTCGTCCGATAGTTGAATTGAACCATATCATGCCTGCAGTCCAGACAGCTCTTGGTATGCAGCTGCATTCGCGTGTTGATATGGATTTTCAGCCGAGAGGAGAAGGGGCTGATGATGATAAAGCCAGAGTTATAAATAAGGTTGTGCGCCAGATCTGTGACCAAATCGAATATCATTGGCACGAAAGTCAACAGTATGCTGATGGAGTGATAGAGCAACGTGGATACCTGGAATACAGAATAGATTTCTCTAAGAATTTCCTGGGCGAGATTGTTTGCAATCTGCTCGATCCATGCGATGTTCACCCTGATCCAGATAGTAACAATTATCTTCCCGATGACTGGCAGGATGTTGTCATAACTCGCTGGTTATCTTATGACGGCATAACAGAAAGGTATGGAGAAGATAAAGCCAAACAGGTTGAAAGACTGGCAGATGCCTACTTCGAGGATGATCAATATAAAGACCGTTTCCATTTTGGCGAGGACGCTGATGCCTCCGGCTATAACGGCTGGGTAAAGCAGGATGGAGACCGGGAAGAATCAAGGTTGTACCTCGTTATTGACCGGCAACAGAATAAACTCGTACGAGATAAGGTTTTTGTCTACTTCACGGGTGAGGTTAAAGCGCTCGACCTTATGACCGAGCAACGAACAGAAAGGAATGCGCTCGGTTGCTGATCACCGCCGGATCAGGTGGACCGTCACCTCTGGTGGCGTGGTGCTGTTTGACGACTGGTCCCCATATCGTACCAAAACCATTATCCCATATTTTTTTATATTCAGACGGGGTCGCACCCGTGGCATGGTCTGTAACCTGAGAAGTCCACAGGAATTAGAAAACAAATCTATCACGAACGACCTGGAGATACAGAACGGCGTTGCCAACGGTGGTTTTGATGTCGAGCAAAACAGCATTACAAACATGTCGACTGGAGACTTGGAAAGACATGGCCATAAAAACAACCTGGTAATCGAATATAAAAAAGGTTCGGCAAAACCAGAGAGACGACAACCCCTCTTGCCAGCCGCAGGCCAGGAAAGACTGGCAGATCGTGGCGAATTTGCCATCAAGACCATATCCGGCATGTCCGATGCCCAACAAGGACAACCAGGCGCGGAGATATCCGGCAAAGCTATTCAGTCGAAACAGTATGCCGGGCAAATGCAGACCGGCAGCCCCATGGACAACCTTGCACTGACACGCAGGCTTTCTGCCAGAAAGATACTGGAGTTGGTGCAGGATTTTTACACGGAGGAGCGTGTTTTTCGGATTGTTGATCCTGAGACTAGAGATTTTGAGGAAGATATCACAATTAACCAAGTGGATGAAACAGGCGGGATACTCAATGATGTAACTATAGGCAGATATGACGTGGTGATCACGGACACACCGACCCATGCAACCTTTGAACAGAGCCAGTTCAATGAAATGATGATGATGCTTGAGAAAGGTGTACCTATACCACCGCATCATGTGATCAAGACATCCAGCCTCACTAAAAAGCATGAGATTGTCGACGAGATGCTGGCACAACAGGAACAAGGGCCACCTCCAGATCCTGAGACAGAGTCTAAAATCGAGGAAACAATTGCTGCGGCAGATCTCAAGAAGGCCCAGGCTGAAAAAGCCAGAAGTGAGATTGTTAATTCAGATGTTGATGCCATGTATTCAGCCATACAGACAGCTGGTGCCATTGCTGCCACACCACAGACGGCACCGCTTGCTGATACGATACTCAGGTCAGCGGGTTTTGAAGATAAAGATGCGCCACCTTTAATGCCGGAAAATATTTTTCCACCCGTTGATCCAGCTGTTACAGAGATGGGTGGACTGCCACCAAACACCAACCCGACAACACCGGTACCGGTACCGCAGCCGGGTAGTCCGGCTGTTGGTGCTAATCAGGGGATTGAGACGCAGAGGATAGAGGAGTCAAGAGGATAAACTGAAGTGAAACGAGTTTATCTATGAGTCATATCAGTAGGTTGTTCAACGAAAAGGTGAAAAGATGGGAAAAGAAAAGAATATTTCATTCGACGGTAACGCAGAGATAGAAAACAATTTCATGTACCACAAACCCAAGGATGGCCAGAGCGAGAAGTATGAGGCACTCCGGGCAAAGGCTAAAGAATTTGCTTACCTGGTGGATGATCTTTGCCCAGGTGGAAAAGAAAGAGAAATTTCCATGGCCAAACTTGAAGAATCTGTAATGTGGGCAAATGCTGCAATAGCACGAAGTTAATTTTGTTTATCAAGAAACACGATCCTAGCCTTGCTGTGAGGCGTCAATCACAGCCAGCCTTCCCACTGTATGGGTGATAGGAGAAGATAAAATGGCATTAGATGCAAACGAACCGGTTATCGCAGAAGATGAAATAATTGTCCTTGATTTGGATGGAAATGACACTCCGCAAGAAGCGGTAGAAATGACCATGGACCTGCCGGACTTGACCGGAGATGAAGAGAGAAAGGCCAGGGGTGACTTCCTTGAAGAGCCTGACTCGGAGCCTGATCGAGAATCAGAGACAGATCCTGATAAACAAAAGGAGCCCGGTGAGGATCTGAGTGCAGACCATGATCCAGAAGAGTCAGATCCTGAACTAAAGCCTGAGCCAGAGCCAGAAACGGAACCAGAACCCAAAAAATCTGACAACGATGAATTTGTCCCTTATGGTCGACTTGCCAAGAAGCACTCCCAACTCCAAGAGGCAAAAGCGAGGATAGCTGAACTTGAAGCGGATGCGGCCAAGGAGGGCCAGCAGCCCCCTTCACCTGAGCAGCTTGAACTTAGTGAAGAACAGGAGGTTTTTGATTTTGATAAAGTCAACGGGCAATGGAACGACGCTGTTATTGAAGGTGACGCCGAGTTAGCCACATCTCTTTATAAAAAAATACATGATCACCAACAGAGCGTGGCAAGAGCTGCAGCCGTGGATGTTGTGCGGAATGAACAGGCACAGAGCGAAATCCAGAAAGTAGCTGATGAGATTTACGAGAACAGTGATGGTTACTTCGACGACCCTGTAAACATCGACATTTTTAACGCAGCTAGAGAAGGTCTGATGAAGTCACAAAGTCTTTCATATCAGGATGCGATGAAAGCGGCGGCCAAACGATTGTTTCCGAAGATATCAGAACCGAAGGTTGAAGATCCTGCTCCCGATCCTGAAAAACCTGATCTGCGGGAAAAGGGATTGTCAGAACAAAAAAAGAAAGCGGTGCAAAAGAACGCTAAGGCAGCTCAGCAGCAACCGCCAAGAACAGACACAGGCCAGGGCTTGAGGCGTGAACGTCCAGTAAAATCAAAAGATGCCTTTGCTATGCCTGACTCAACCTATAACGATATGTCAGCGACAGAAAAAGAGAAACTTAACGGTAGTCTTTTAGACAACCAATAACCCCATGCTGGATGGGTAGCTCTATATCCGGCAAACGTCACAGTAAACGTATTACTGATCTCAGGTTTCGCCAGTACCGTAAAAACTGGCCGTCTCTGCAAACGCATTGCTGATCTTAGGTCTGCCAAGACCGTAAAAACCGGCACAGAAAGAAACTTTTTTGTCCCTATTTTTAAAGGAGATCCGGCAATGCTTACTAATTTCGGTGCTCTCAGTGCAGAGCAGAAAACCTATTGGATGCGCGACCTGTGGACGTATATGCGCACAGAGTCGTTTGTAGCAAAGAGAATGTCAACTTCTTCAAATGCAGCTATTCAGCACATTAAGAAATTGACTAAAACAGAGAAGGGTACCAGGGCATTAATGTTCCTGGTAGCAGAACTCGTCGGTCGTGGTGTCGCAAACGATAACCAGAGGGAAGGGAATGAAGAAGCCCTCCAGGAATTCGAATGCGCCATCAACATGGAGCTCATTTCCCATGCTGTAAAAAACAAAGGTAAACTGTCTGACCAGAATCACGTCATCCAGTTCAGGGATGTAGCCAAAGACAGGTTGAAATATTGGCTGGCTGATGCCACCGATATTCAGGCATTTCTCGTCATATCTGGGATTTCATTTGACTACAACCTGAACGGCTCACCTTATGTGCCAACAGTTGGCGATAACTCATGGTTGGAGTTGAGTTACGCTGACGATATCACACCACCGAGCCCAGGCCGTCATGTGTATTTTGATGGAACTGACCTTCAGTCTGGTGACACCAGTGCGATAACATCAGCATGTTTGCCAAAATATGGCATGCTCGTAGATCTTCGGGCATATGCTAAAACCTCTCACATGAAGCCTATCAGGATGGGCGGCAAAGAATATTACGAGTACGTCTGTGATCCTCGTACCCTGGCATCACTCAAAAAGGATAGCGATTTCCTCAGTGCTGTCATTCAGGCCGGGCCACGCGGCACAAAGAAAAATCCATTCTTCACCGGATCTATCTTTACCGTTGATGGTCTGATCATCTCAGAGCATGAAAAGTGCTACAACACCAAAGGGGCAATTGCTCCTAATAAGTGGGGTGGTTCTGGCGATGTTAACGGTACCAGATCTCTGCTTCTCGGTTGCCAGGCCCTCGGTTTTGTCGATGTCGGCGCTCCTGACTGGGTAGAGAAGGGATTCGATTACGACTCCAAACAAGGTATTTCAACTGACAAATTTCTGGGCTTTAAAAAGCCACGGTTTGACAACCAGTACACCGGTAATGCAGACGAGGATTTTGGTGTTATCTGTTGTGATCTGCACATTAAGTAAGAGGTTTTTTGACTTCATGGCAGTCCACTCTGCCATGAAGAAAAACACTCATTATAAGGAGTAGCAACCATGAGTTTGAAAATTAAATCAGAAGGTCGGCAAGTATCTGACTTTGCCTATGCACCATTTACCTATGCAGACCTCAACACCACCGACTTTATACCTGTAGTAGAGCTTCCTGCCGATGCCGTTCTCCTCAAAGTAAACCTGGGAATTATCGAGGCATTTGATGCAGTTGCCACCATTGCTGTAGGGGTCTCCGGCACAGCGGCGAAATTCATTGCCGCCACTGCAGCTGACGCACTGGCTATAACCGAGGCAGCAAAAACAACCCTTAATAACCATGAGATTCAAGGTGTTGTCGATGATATCGGTCTCACTTCCTCTGCTGTTATGACACAGGGAAAAGGTGTCCTTGTTGTTGAATATCTCAAAGCTTTCAGGGTGGGACACTCCCAGGGGTAAACCTGCCAAAAGGTTTTAATAAACTTTCACCAAGGTGATAAAGATGGAAAAATTCAAAAGTAAAACCGGGAAAGACGTCCGGTTGGCCTCAACGTCAGGGCATGTTGTCATTGTCGGAGAGGACTTTAAAGAAGTTCCACCTATGTTGGAACAAAAGGCAATGGCTGCGGGGCTTGTCCCTAAATCACTCTACGATGAGGTAAAGAGTGATTTGAGGAAGGAGATCAGTGGCGATGTAGCGAGTGACGCGAAGAAACGTAAGATCCTCGAAGCCCTCCAGCGTATTGCAGCAGAAACCGAACAAGGCAAAGAGGAAACTGCAGGAGGGGAGAAGTTAGTCCATAACGGAAAACCTGTTCTTGCTGCAGTCTCTGAATATGCCGGTTTCACAGTAAAAACAGCTGACATCGAGGACGCGCTCACATGAACGCTGAATTGATGATTGATGAGGTGTTGGACATTGTTGATGACCCATCTTTTGACAGGGAAGATGATGTTCTAAAATATCTCAACCTTGGCCAGGTATCAGCAGCTGCAAAGTTTTTGATACCTGGCCTATCTGATGGTTACGACACTGTTGCCACCCTGGTAGACGCCTATAAAGCTCCTGCTCCTGCAGACTATATGAAGATGGTTCACTCTGTGTCTGTTGTTGGGCGGCCTGTCAGGTTATGCCGTAATTTTGCCGATCTGGTGCAGCGCTATGAGGGATTATCTTTGGATGCTGGCGAGGTCGGGGCTGTTGTGATAAGTGCAGGCCAGGTTTTCTATCAGCTGGTGCCTGCCGTTTCTGTAGACATCGAGTTGTTTTATTACCGGCTGCCTACACCAATGACTGATAGCTTGACGAGTTTCCCCGATGGTCTGGGGAATCTGCAGGCAGCGATGGACAACTACAGTCAGGCATTGATCCATTTTGCAGCATCACAGTTATACAGCAAAATAGAGCAGGGCATGGAGGGTGCCAAGGTGGACACCGGATACCACTTCGCTCTTTATAATGCACTTCTTGACGAATTTAACCTGGGACATCTTGAAGAGATTGTCTATCCGTCTCCGCCTGTCAGTGAGGTGAACTGGTAATGGCATCTCCCGTCACAATCTTTTCAGGCACTACTGGTCTTAACAATACTGTTGACCAGGTTCGTCAGGACTTCAACCTTGAGACGGGTGTTGTTGATCTGTCCGAGGCGGTGAATGTCAGGATAGACAAAACCGGCAGACCCGTTAGAAGAGATGGTTTTTCTCTCAGGCACGGCGGAAACTTTCATTCCCTTTTTACCCGGGGGAATACCGGTTATGTGGGTCTTGATGATGCAGTCTACAGGATAAACCTGGACCTGAGCTTAACCGGGGCGAGAAACGGGTTGTCCGGCAAGCGGATCACTTATGTATGGACGCCATTGGGAGTCATTTATTCCAACGGTTCAGAAAAGGGCATACTGGATGAAGATATTTCAAGGGAGTGGAAAAAAACAGAGAAGGTAAGGGCTGAATCGACCAGGTATTACACTGGTCCACCGGATGGTATTTCACACCTGGAGATGTTTGCATCAAGGATATTTGCCTCAGTTGATAATACTCTCTGGCGATCACAGCCAAATGATCATGGTTTTTTCAGGCAGGGCGCAGATTATAATCTTTTCCCTTCCAGGATAAGAATGGTCAGGGCAGTTGCCGGCGGCATATATGTCTCGGATGAATCGAGAACATATTTTCTTCCCGGCAATAATCCGGAGGAGTTTGAACGCAGGGTGGTGATGGAAGCGCCGGCCTTGGAATATTCTGATTTGAGTGATCTCGTGGACCCGTCTGATATCGGTATGGAAGGGGCAAACCCTTTTGCCGTATGGGTCTCGACAGATGGATTGGTATATGGGTCTCCAGATGGCCAAGTGATTCTGCCTGCAGTACGTGGTTTCCGGAAGGACGGCATTCAGTCAGGGATAATAATAAGGCAGGAAAAACGTCTACCCAGGCAAAGCCCGGTAGATGGGTGGTGCCTG
>RCNC010003317.1_pt1 | contig 10536 bp, 9 predicted proteins | sample 2041301 | NCBI WGS metagenome assembly RCNC01 (sample SAMN09708231, study PRJNA481090) | Marine sediment metagenome, whole genome shotgun sequencing project. | biome: marine sediment; feature: ocean; material: sediment; isolation source: Sewage treatment plant 13A marine sediment (STP13A) ... | reverse complement strand
CGCCAGGCCTCTCGGCTGAAGCAACGCGAGATGGGATTTTGCCGATTGGTTACGTACGTTTCGACTGCATGAGTCATGGCGTCGAATCCAGTCAAGGCGGTGACTTGAGCTGGTTGGGTAAGGGTAAGTTCCGGATCGAGCAGAACTGCGCGAAAGGCCGCGCGGTGGTCGCCACAAGCCATCTTGGCGTGGGTGTTGGCATCGGAGATGAGGGCAAAGGACTGAGTTTCGCTGCCCGTGCCACGGCTCTAGATTCCGAGGCGAAGGAACAAACTTCGCCGGCCCGGCCCCTCGCCCCCTCAAGTGTTTTCACCTCGAGGTCTCACGCGCCACCGGCGAGCTCATCGTCGACGTGGCAACCGAGGTCCCGCGCGACTTCAGACTGGTGGTCTAGATGAGTCTCTCCAAGATCAGCGAACTCTGGGAAAAGCTCATCTGGTCGTGGCGGCCGAATTCCGATCGGGAAGCCGGCAGCGGCATCGTCGCCAACTTCCTGCTTCACTGGTTTCCAAACCGGGTCTCGCTCCGAAGCCTGGCCTTCCCGACCTCCCTTTATCTGGGAACCATCACCTTTGTTGTCTTTCTGATTCTGACCGTCACCGGAGTCGTTCTCATGTTCCTCTACGTGCCATCGGTAGAGCGCGCGTACTGGAGTATGAAGGACCTCGACCACGCGATCAGCTTTGGATGGCTGTTGCGGAGGGTGCACCGTATTTCAGCTCATCTGATGGTGGCCCTGGTCTTTCTCCACATGTTCAGGGTCTTCCTCACCGGTTCCTACAAGGCAGGAAAGATCGTCAAGTCGGCGCGGCCCTACAACTGGGTGCTTGGAGTCACGCTCCTGGTTCTGACCCTGCTTCTCAGCTTCACGGGCTATCTCCTGCCGTGGGACCAGCTCGCCTTCTGGGCGATCACCGTCGGCACCAACATCGCCGCAAGCGTCCCCGCCGTCGGTGAATCAATGCGACAGTTCCTGCTCGGCGGCACCATCATTGGCCAGCCGACCTTGATCCGGTTCTATGTCCTGCACTGTGCCCTGCTGCCGCTGGTTCTCTTTGCCGTCGCCGTCTGGCACATGTGGCGGATCCGCAAGGACGGTGGGCTTGCGATCGTCGAACAGGATCGCGAGGACGCCCTGACACGAGAGCCGACAGCGCCAAAGAAGAGTAAAACCTACAGCGTCCTCGGCATCGCCAGCGGGACCACGGTGCAGGTCAACGACCCGACCACCCTCAACGAGGACAACTCGCGGCCGTCGACGCCGTTTCTAACCGTCCGCCTCCTGCTCGTCACACTGGTGACCGTGGCTGTTTCGATCGGTCTGGCGCTCATCGTCCAGGCACCCCTGGAGGCCGCGGCGAACCCCGAGGTCACCCCGAACCCGGCCAAGGCGCCATGGTACTTCCTCGGGCTTCAGGAGATGGTTGGGTATTCAGCCCTCATGGGCGGGGTCATTGTCCCAACCATCGTCATCTTCGGTCTCATGCTGATTCCATTCCTGGACCGCGAGCAGAAGGGAATCGGCTATTGGTTCACTGACGGCCCAGGTCGGAGGTGGGGCATCTTCGGTCTGCTTTACGGGCTGGTCACCACGGTTGGGTGTCTGGCAATCGCGCTTCTTGCGCCGATGCGAAGCATCTTTCCGAAAATCGAGAGTCAGTTCTTTTTCGACCTCGTCAACCCCGCAACATTCCTCCTGCTCCTCTTTGCGGGCATGTATTTTGTGGTCTTGAAGAAGACGTCCTCGACGCGTTATGCGGCCATCGCCACATTCTGCGCCTTTATCATCGCGTTCGTCATTCTGACCTATACCGGAACCGCCCTGAGGGGGCCGAACTGGGACTTCTACTGGCCCTGGCAGGCGTGGCCGATCCATCCGACGGCGCTGTGAGGTCATGATGATCAAAAAAATCTCTCGGCGTGAAATCCTGTTGGTGCTCATCGCCGCCCTGGCCGTCCTCGCAGTCGGTGTGGCGGCGATCGTCTTCGACACCACACCGGATTGGAAGTACTACCAGTCGGAATTCGGCGCCATCGTCGCGGAGACCATTGCCGACGCCGATCTCGACACCCTGCCATCAGGGGTCCAACAGGTCTGGGTTGAAGATCTCGACCGCGTTGACCGCTGCACGACCTGCCACCTCGGGATCTCCTGGAAAGGGCTCGAGGAAATCGAACAACCGTGGACGACCCACCCCATGCCCGAGATCTTCGACACCCATCCGGTGGAAGCCTTCGGATGCACCGTGTGCCACGGCGGCCAGGGCTATGCGCTCACGGAATACGATGCCCACGGTTTTGTGGAGCATTGGGAAGAACCCCTGCTTTCAGACATCGCCGCCTCCGAGTACGACCCGAGAAACCCGCCGCCGCTTCACGAGATCAAGTGCAACTTCTGCCACCGGTACGAAAGGTCGACCGAGGGCATGCCCTATATCAACCGCGCCAAAGACTTCGTGCGGACCAAGGGCTGCAAGATCTGCCACGTCATCAACGGCTCGGGCGGCAAGCTGGGGCCCGATCTCACGCGCGAAGGCGACAAGAATGCCGAGGGCTACGATTTTGCGAATCTGGTCTCCGAACAGATGACCGTCTTCAACTGGCATATCAAACATTTTCAGTCGCCGCCGACGATCGTGCCGGGCTCCATCATGCCCGAGATGAATTTCCAGACCGATGATGCGCAGGCTCTCGCGATGCTGGTCATGAGTTGGCGCGACGACGAAGATCTGCCACGGGCGTTCCTCCCTGGAGTGGAACTCAAAGACGAGATGACGCCAGAGGAAGTGGAGAGAAACCTCCGCCTGCGCGAGGGCGATGGCGCGTTCTTCGTCGAGTACAGCTGCTTCGTGTGCCACAGCGTCAAGGCGTATGACATCAAGTCTCCGACCGACAAGGGACCCGACCTTTCCTTCGCCCCGGACGATGTTCGGGTGCGATTCAACAAAACGGTCGAGGAATTCCTCTTCGAACCCACCGGCACCATGAAGATCATTCTCGAAAGTCAGATCGTTTTGACCGATGAAGAAAAGTGGCAGGCCGTCGAAAAGATCATGAAGGCCTACGACATCGTCAAAAACAGAGCCGCGGAGGCCGAGGCCTCCGCAGGCGGGTCATAGAGACCCACACAAAAAGGAGGAGGAGTGACATGAAGAATCGGAACCTATTTCGAGCACTGCTCGCGCTGCTCGTCGTCGGGCTCTTTGTCGGGCTTGCGGCGTGCGGAAAGAAGCCACCTCAACGGCGTGGAGCTCGCGCCGGGGCAGGTGGGACATCAGACCTCGCAAGCGCCGCCCTCGCGACCTATGTCGCACCCGGTGACCTCGACGAGTACTACCTCTTCTATTCGGGTGGACACAGCGGGCAGATCTTTGTCGCCGGCATTCCATCGATGCGACACATCACGACGATCCCGGTCTTCACGCCCTACCCGGGGACCGGCTATGGGTTTGACGACGAATCAAAGGAGATGCTCGGCGATTTCACCTGGGGCGACTCCCACCACCCGGGCCTTTCGGAAACCAACGGTGAGTACGACGGGCGCTGGCTCTTTATCAACGACAACGCCCAGGGCCGCCTCGCGCGGATCAACCTGAGGGACTTCAAAACCAAACAGATCATCACGATCCCCAATATTTCGGCCAACCACGGCAGCTCCTTCGTCACTCCGAACTCGGAATACGTGACCATGGCGACACGGATGTCGGTGCCGTTCCCGGAGGGCACCTACGCCGACATCACCGAGTATGCGACCAAGTACCAGGGAATCGTCGCGGGCATCAAAATCGACCCCGACGACGGCAACCTGACTCTCGGCTGGGAGATTCTGGTACCGCCCTTCAACTACGATCTCGGCGATGCCGGGAAGGGCCCTTCGGACGGATTCCTCTTCTGGACCTGTTACAACTCCGAACGTGAGTTCATCGAGGGCGGCAAGCTCGAGGTGACGGCGTCCCAGAAGGACAAGGACTACATCCTGATGGTGGACTACCGCGAGGCCGACAAGGCCATCGCCGCGGGCAGTTACAAGACCATCAAGGGCGCGCCGGTCATTTTCCCGCAGGAAACCGCAGGTGTCGCGTACTTCATCCCGCTCGCCAAATCACCGCACGGCGTCGATGTCTCTCCCAGCGGTCGGTGGATCGTCGGCTCGGGCAAGCTCTCACCGACGACCACCGTCTTCGACATCGAGAAGATCAAGACGGCCATCGCCGCGAAGGACTTCGAAGAGACCATCGACGGCATCCCGGTCTTGACCTACAACTCGGTGCGCGAGGCCGAGATCCCGGTCGGACTCGGTCCGCTCCACACCCAGTTCGACGGCAAGGGGTACGCCTACACCTCGCTCTTCGTCGAGAGCGCGGTTGCCAAGTGGAAGCTGCCGCCGTACGAGGCCGGTGCCGACATGAACCAGTACGTGGTCGACAAGCTCCCCGTGGCCTACAACATCGGCCACCTGGTCTCGGCTGAGGGCGACTCGATGAACCCCGACGGCAACTACCTGGTGGCGCTCAACAAGCTCTCTAAGGGACGTCACCTGTCTGTCGGCCCGTCGATCCCGGAATCGGCGCAGCTGATCGATATCTCGGGCGACAAGATGAAACTCCTCTACGACGCGTTCACCGAGCCCGAGCCCCACTATGCGGTGATCATAAAGGCCGACAAGCTCGACCCGATCGAGGTCTACAAAAAAGATGACCCCGAGTGGCCGTCAAACCCCAACGCCATCTGGACCGCCGAAGAAGCGCGGGTCGAGCGCCAGGGCAAAAACGTCGAGGTGTGGATGCTTGCGGTCCGCTCGTTCTTTTCACCTGATGTCATCCGGGTCAACAGGGGTGACAAGGTCACCATCCACGTGACCAACATCGAACAGACCCGGGACGAGCTCCATGGCTTTGCCATCAACGACTACAACATCAATCTGGTGATCGACCCCGGAGAGACCAAGACGGTGAGTTTCACCGCCGAGAAGTCGGGAGTCTTCGCCTTCTACTGCACCAATTTCTGTAGCGCATTGCATCAGGAGATGCAGGGCTACTTCCTTGTGAAATAGATCAGCGGGGGCCCCGGCGCGCCGTCGAGCCGCCGGGGCCCGGTTTTCGAGGTGTACATGTCAGGTTTTTTTCGTCGGCTCACGGCCGCTCTCGATCGGCCCCTCGTCGGACGCAGTCGGTTGGCCGTCCTGGCCGCCGCCCTGGTGCTGATACCGACCTTCTTCATCCCGCTGTGGCACATGACATTTGTGGCCCAGCAATACCCGGAGGGTCTGAACCTCTACGTCTACTCTCACAACCTGGTGGGTGGCGACGACGGAAATGATCTCACCGAGATCAATGTGCTCAATCACTATATCGGGATGGCGGAGCTCAAACCCGCAGATTTCAACGAGCTCAAGTGGATCCCCCTGGTGATCGGTTTGATCGGCATCTTCACCCTGAGGGCGGCTGCGATTGGCAACCTGCGTTCGGTGGTGGACGTCGTTGTCGTATCCGCCTACTTCGGTGCTTTTTCGGTCTGGAGCTTCTGGTACAAACTCAACTACTACGGCGAAAACCTCGACCCCAGGGCTTCGGTCCAGGTCGAGCCGTTCATGCCGCCCATGTTTGGTTACAAGCTGGTCGGCCAGTTCGATGTGTGGTCGTACCCCGCGATGGGCACCTATCTGTTTGTTGTCTTTGGTCTGCTTCTGCTCGTGGGATTCTGGCTGACCTGGCGTGACGTCGAGTCGTGACCCCGGGACCTTTTGCGAACTACTGGAGGAAATGATGAAAAAGCTCATGTTGCTGGTCCTGGCGTCGGGACTCATGCTCGGATGTGGCGGCGCCACCGATGAAGCAATGTACGAGGCCGAAGAGCCGAGCACCGAGGCCGTCCTGCTCGAATTCGAAGCGCCGGCGGCGATCGAGGTGCCCGAACCCCGCGAGGTCGCGTCCGAGGACGACTGGGAGGCCCGGGCTCACAACAAAAACATCGAGGTCCTCGGTGTCATCAACATCATCAACCCGATCGCGGCCTACATCACCGCAGGATTCAACCAGTACGGCGACAGTTTCAGCCCCACCCTGCAAGAGGAGTGGGAGGACACCCAGGTCCAGCTGACCCAGGCCACCACCCTGTATGAATCGTGCAACGAACGGATGGCAGCCGGCGAATACGACAAACAGCTCTTTCTCGATCTCGAACAGGTGTGGCAGTCACTCGTAAAGACCGGTGTAGCCGGTGTCCGCACCAAGAGCATGGTCGACAGCGAACTGGCAAAGCTCAAAGGCTGACTCACAGGCGTTGTGACCGATTGATGCGCGAGCGGCCGGACCTCCGGGGACGGCCGGCTCACGGTATGTGCTATATCTGACTCTCTTTGCGAGAGGAAGAGGTGCGAACGGTGAAACCCATATTCTGGCTGTTGGCCGTCGTGTCGTCGGTGACGGCGGCGGCAGCGGTCCGCGAGGTTCCGGCCGGCGGGTCGATTTCGGCCGTTCTCGCAGGGGCGGAAGCCGGCGACACCGTGTATCTCGTAAGCGGGATCTACCACGAGAATATCGTCGTCGACGTCTCGGTGACCCTCACCGGAGCGCCGGGCGCCGAAATTCGCGGCGGTTACGAGACCAACGTGGTCCACATCACCGCGCCGGGAACTGTCGTGGACGGACTCCACATCGCCGAGGCCGGCCCGCGCCTGACCAAGGACATGGCCTGCATCCTGATCGAGGCGGACGACGTGACGATCCGCAACACGCGGGTCTCGGAGTCGCTCCACGGGATCTACGTCAAGGCCGGCCACCGCATCGAGATCTCCGGCAACACCATCTCCGGAAGACTCGACCTCATCGAATCGGACCGCGGCAACGGCATTCATCTCTGGAACTCGACCGGGAACCGGATCCTGGACAACGAGATATTCAACGTTCGCGACGGGATCTACTTTTCCTTCGCCCACAACACGGAGATCCGCCGCAACCACATCCACAACGTTCGCTACGGCCTCCACTACATGTACTCCAACGAAAACGACTTCTCCGACAACCTTTTCGAGAACAATGTCGCCGGCGCCGCCCTGATGTACTCCGAGGACATCGTTTTCGAGCGCAACACCTTTGCCCGCTGCCGGGGTTTTCGCGCCTACGGAATCCTCTACCAATCGATGAGCCGGGTCACCGCGACCTCGAACCTGGTCATCGACAACAGCCGCGGCATCTTCATGAACAACGCCGACTCCTGTCTCATCAAAGGCAATGACATCGTCGACAACGATCTCGCGATCCAGCTCAACGGCGGCTGTGACGGGAACACCTTTGTTGGCAACAACTTCATCAACAACCTCTCCGAGCTCCTTTTGGACGTGAGCGACCGAAAGACCGATTGGGCGGACGCCGAGGGCGGCAACTACTGGAGCCGGTATCGGGGTTACGATTTGGACCACGACGGTCTGGGCGATGTCCCGTTTTCAATCCAGAATGTTTTCCAGGTCCTGGAAAGCAAGGTTCCCGAGGTCCGTTTCTATCTCCTGAGCCCTGCAGCCGAGGTCCTCAAGGCGGCCGAACAGGCGCTGCCGATCCTGCGGCTTGGAGACTCCGAAGACCCCCTCCCCAAGATCCTACCGCTGGACAACCACGAAGTTCCATGGGATGTGGTGAGCGGTCGCAGCGAGGGCGGGAGCCTGGTGGCAGCCGGCGCATTCGTGGTTGGATCGACTGTTCCGATGGCCGGTCTGTGGTTCTTCGGCCGTCCGCGGCGACGGCGACGCGGTGGCCCCGGGCAGGCCTCATGATATCGCCCGACGCACCGATGGTTCGATTCGAGACCTTTTCGAAAGTCTATGGTGCGGTCACGGCAGTCCACAATCTCAACCTCGAGATTGGACACGGCGAGTCCTTCGCTCTCCTTGGACCCAACGGCGGGGGCAAGACCACGGTGTTGCGAGCCCTGGTTGGTCTCCACTTTCCGACTGCAGGCAGAGTTCTCGTGCAGGAAGTCGACATCCGCAAAGATCCGGACCGTGTCAGACCCTGGGTGGCCTACGTCCCGCAGCGGGTCACCGCGCCCGATGTCCTGACCGCCCGCGAGGTGCTCGAGCTTTTTGCAGATCTGCGGGGAGTTTCTGCCGATCGCATCGAACAGACTCTCGACCTCTTTGCCCTCTCGGATGACGCCGACCGGCGCGTCGGCGGTTTCTCCGGGGGGATGGTTCAACGGCTCGGCCTCGCCGCTGCGTTGCTCGAGGAGGTGCCGTTGTTGGTCTTGGACGAGCCGACCCTCAACCTCGATCCCCAGGGCATCGACAGCCTCCATCGCGCGCTGGGCGAGCTCAAGGAAAGGGGATCGACGATCATCTTTTCGTCCCACAGCATCCACTCCGCCATCCGTTTGGCCGACCGCGTGGGAGTCCTCGTTGGTGGCGAGCTCGTCACCATCGAGGCGGTCGAGGCGTTCCAATCCGAGGTCACCCGGCAGACCACCGTCAGGGTCGTTGTCGACAATCTTGAAGAGCCGATGGTCCGGGCCGCGAAAGAGGCGGGTGCTGAGATCCGCGAGTACAACGCCAACCACGTTTCCTTCCGCGCCCTGCCCGAGAGCCGCCTCGAGGTTATTCGCGCGATCGAAGGAGCCGGTGGGAGCATTACCGAATTTCATACCGAGGCGCCGGGCTGGGAGGCCCTGGTCCATTCACGCTTTACCGCGCCCGGAGACTCGTCATGACCATCAGACCGCGTCGCTCCAGCTGGTCCGCTGTCGGTGTGTTGGCTGTCTCGTTGGTTGTTCTGATCTGTTCATGTGGCGGCGAGGTGACACCCGAAATCACCGCCGGCGTCGATGGGTGTGGCGAATGCGGAATGGTCATCGATCGCACCAATGAGGCCTGCGGTACGGTTCATGAAGGACGATTCGAGCCTTTTTGCTCGCCCAGTTGTCTGCTCGCGAAATATGACGAACGCCGTGCGACCGGTCTCGACATCCCTGCATCGATCTTCTTCGCCGATTACCAGGGGGGTGGATTTTCCGCCGCGGAAACCACCGCGTTTCTGTTGACCGACCACGTCCCGACGGTGATGAATGCGCGCGTGATCACCTTCCCGTCGACCGCTGCCGCCGACGCCATGCAACACCATGCCGACGAGGTCGTCACCGATTGGATTGGATACCGGGTGCTCCGGGGCCGACCGGATTCGGTTGTCGAAACGATCTTCTCGGGCGCAGGGATGGAGCCCGAATCGGTTTCCGTCGCCAAGGGCGACATCGTTCTCTGGCGGGTTGCCGCTGACGGGCTCGAGAAGGATCTCATTTTTCGCATCAAGGGTTACCCCGAGGTGGGACCGGTGAAACTGGGGACCGATGGTGGCACGACCGAGGTGCGCTTTTTGGCGACCCGCCCCGGAGCCGGTTTTCCGATCGAGAACAACGACGGCGACGCGCCTCTCGGGATGCTCAAGGTGACCGGCGCCCACACTGCCGACGAGGCGGCGCAATGACGATCGCCAAGATCGCAAACCAGGAGTTCATCCTCCACATCCGCAACCGGTGGGTGATCACTTTTGCGGTGCTTTTTGCTGGACTCGGCCTGGCGATCGCCTATTTCGGGATGATCACATCCGGCTACAGCGGTTTCCAGGACTTTGTTCGAACATCCGCCAGCTTGATCAACCTCGGGGGATTTCTGTTGCCGCTGTTTGCCCTCCTGCTCGGGGTCTTCAGCTTCCTCACCAACCGCGAGTACCTGGAACTTCTCGCAACCCAACCGGTCTCGCGGCGCGAGATCCTGCTTGGCAGGTACTTCGGGCTTTTAGCGGCGGTGCTCGCGGCAGGGGCTCTCGGTTTCGGTCTGCCCGGGGCCGTGATCGCGGTTTCGATCGGAACCGAGGGGGCCGGAACGTACCTCGTGGTTGTTGCTCTCCTGTGTCTCCTGGCAGCGGTCTTCACAGGCTTGTCGGTGTTGATCGTCCTCCTGACAGGCAGGCGACCGATCGCTCTCGGCATCGCAATAGGGGTCTGGATCTTCTTTGAATTGGTCTACGGCCTGCTGATGCTGGCCACCACCCTCTATCTGCCCGCCTCCGCGGCCAAAACCGTGCTCCTCGCCGGTCTTGCCGGCAACCCGATCGACATCATCAGAGTGCTCAGTCTCCTCCAGGTCGGCGGCCCGTCCCTCTTTGGTCCCGCGGGCGCCACGCTCATCAAGCTCACCGGATCGGCGACCACAACCACCGCGGTCGGTCTTGCCGTCATAGCCCTGTGGATCGTCATTCCCCTCGTCGTTGCCACGTGGGTTTTCAAACGACAGGATCTGTAAAAGGCCCGGAGTTACTTTCAGTACAACGGGAACTTCGCGGTCAGCGCATGGACCTCGCTTTTGACCGCCTCCATCTCGGCGGCGAAGACGGCCATTTTCGCCTCGTCCTCTTTGTCCTCGTCACCCCTCAAGACACGGTCGATCAGGGCTGCGATCTTCACCATCTCGGCGGTTCCCATGCCGCGGCTCGTCACCGCCGGGGTACCGATGCGGAGACCCGATGCGATGTAGGGCTTGCGGGTGTCAAACGG
>RCNC010003316.1_pt1 | contig 10538 bp, 10 predicted proteins | sample 2041301 | NCBI WGS metagenome assembly RCNC01 (sample SAMN09708231, study PRJNA481090) | Marine sediment metagenome, whole genome shotgun sequencing project. | biome: marine sediment; feature: ocean; material: sediment; isolation source: Sewage treatment plant 13A marine sediment (STP13A) ... | reverse complement strand
CGACGGCTGGGCCTGCCTGGGATCGGCCAACTTCGACAAGTTGAGCTTTCGCGTCAACAAAGAAATGAACCTGGGCAGTTCGGACCCGGACTTTGTTCAGAACCTGCTCGACAGCGTGTTCGCACCCGATTTCGAGGCTGCCGTGGAACTGACGCAACCCCTGCCGGCCGGCTGGAACAATACGATCGCCTCGATCATCGCCAGCCAGTTGTAACTGGATCGGCAATATCATGAGCCAAATCACCTGTACAACTGAGAATTGGATTTCCCCGATTTTGTTTATTGAATACGACAGCACCGTAATCCTCGGTATTGCCGCGTTGGTCACCACGATTTCCGGGGCTTGCTACATCGTTCGGCAGAAGCTTCGTATCGACTTGTCCATTGACCATCCGGAAGAACCGTGAAACCATTCCGGGACGGTTCCGGTAGAAAAATAGGATCTTTTTGAGAAAGGCCTTGGCATCCATGAAATCCTGGAAAAAAAGAGTGCTTGTTTTTTCGGCCGCCTTGATTGGGCTGCTGGTGGCGGTTGTCCTGCTGAAGCTGGTCTTCGTCGATTTCGTCGTCGATTTCTGGTGGTTTCAATCCCAGGGCATGACCCTGTACTTTTTCATGCGACTGGCCTATCGGTACCTCGTTTTCATCTTTTTTGCCGCCGTTTTCTTCGGAATTTTTTACGTCAATTTCTGGATTGCATCGCGCGTTGTCGGTGTGGCCGAAAAATCCACGGATAAGAATGAAAGGAGCCTGGTCACTACCCTGCACAACGGATTGCGGCGCATGTACCTACCCCTCTCCTTTCTGATGGCGTTGCCCATCGCCGCGCCCATGTATGCCCACTGGGAAGAGGCCCTGCTGTTTCTTTTCGGCAGCGCCAGCGGTACGGTCGACCCATTGATAGGCAGGGATATCAGTTTCTATCTGCTTTCCCTGCCCATTTACACCCTGATTCAGAAAGAAGTGCTGGTGGCCTTCATCATTTTGCTGGTGGGCGTGATGTTCCTTTACTGGTATGAAGGCCGTCTATTGGCCATTCAGGAACGAACGCTGCCGCGCAGGGCCCGCGTGCACATCAGCCTGCTGGCCCTGGCAACAGTGGCCATCATCTGCTGGGGATTCCTGCTCGATCGATACGACCTGCTTTACGAAACGGTCAATCTGCCGGTCTTTTTCGGTCCGGGCTACGTAGAGATGCGCATCGTCCTGCCGATGATCTGGCTGTCTGTATTTTTCCTGGCGGCCACCGGCATATCACTGGTGGTAAGCCTCAACCGCAAGCGGGGGTGGAAGATACCGCTGATTGTGGGTGTGCTGTTGGCGCTTAGCGTGATGGGTAAAAACGCCGATTTTTTAAACAACATGGTGCGCAAATATATCGTCGCGCCCAACCAGATCGCCCGTGAACGGCCTTATATCGATGCCAACATTCGTTCGACCCTGGCCGCCTATGGGCTCGACGCCGTCCAGACCCAAGACTTTAAGACCCAATCGAAACCCGATTTCGACGCCGACGATCCGGCACTGGTGCGCCGCCTGCAGAACATTCCCGTCTGGGACCGCGAGATGCTGGGCGGTGTCTACGAGGAACTCCAGGGCATTCGAACATACTATTCGTTTCCGACCATTGATGTGGACCGCTACAGCGTCGAAGGCAGCTACCGCCAGGTCTATCTGGGCGCCAGGGAGATTCAGTTTTCCAAGTTACCCGAATCCGCGCAGAATTGGATCAACCTCCACCTGCAATACACCCACGGCCAGGGGGTGGTAATGATTCCGGCCGCCCAGGCCGGCGACGAATTCATGACCTGGTTTATCAAGGATATCCCACCCCGATCGGACTTCGGCTTGCCCGTCAACCGGACATCCATCTACTACGGGCTCGAGGACAAACCCTATGCTATCGTGCCTAATGACGCCGGAGAAATCGGCTCCCCGGTCGGCGATGATGAAGCCATCGTCCATTACGACGGCAAAGGCGGGGTCCCCGTCAATTCACTATGGCGCAAGTTGCTGTTGTCCATGCATTTCAAGGACCGCAACATTTTTTTTACCGCCAAGACCAACGATCGCAGCCGCCTGCTCTTCCGCCGCAACATCCTGGATCGGATCACGCACATCACCCCTTTTCTAAAACTCGACCAGGATCCGTACATCGTCTCGACAACCAATGGTCTGTTCTGGATTCAGGACGCCTATACGACCGCCGACAATTATCCGCTGGCTCCGGCGGTCGAGCAAGGATTCAACTACATCCGCAACGCGGTAAAAATTGTCGTCGACGCCTACCACGGACAGGCCACCTTCTACGTTTCCGACAGCACGGATCCGATCATCAACGCCTATCGCCGCATGTATCCCGGCGTTTTCCGGCCGCTGACGGAGATGCCCACGGACCTTCACAAACACATTCGCTATCCCCGGGATATTTTTTTAACCCAGGTCGCCATTTATGCCAAATACCACCAGCGTGATCCGGAACGATTCTATCGGCAAGAGGATATCTGGGAATTTTCGAAAGTGCCCCAGGGCCGGGATCTGGTTCCGGCCAGCCCCTACTACCTGACCCTGGACCTCATCGAGCCCGGCCAGGAGGATTTTCTGCTCTTCATGCCCATGGCGCCCTATGGCCGCGACAACCTTAGGGCACTGATCATCGCCGGCAGCGACGGCGACAACTACGGCAAAATATTCGCTTACCGTTTTCCACGGGACCAGCAGGTGTATGGTCCCGCCCAAGTCCACTCCCTGGTCAACCAGGACATAATCATTTCCGAGCAGTTTACGCTGTGGGATCAGGAAGGGTCCGAGGTGCTTCTGGGCAAGATGATCATCGAACCCACGGCCGGTTCGCTGCTGTATATCCAGCCGGTCTACCTCCAGGAGGAGGGCAACTTGAAAATCCCGCAGTTGAAACGCTTGATCATGGCCTTAGGCGATGCCGTTGTCATGGCGCCCAGCCTGGAAGAAGCTGCGGTGATGCTGGAGGCGGAATTGGCTCGAAAATCGGTCCGCAGGGATCGCAAATCCCAGGCACGGCCACCTGTCGAGATGGACAGCCGTTCGCCGGCCGACGGGAGCATAAACCCACCCACGCCGGAGAACAGCTTGAAAAAGCCTTCATCCCAGCCGTCGGAACCAGTCGAAAAAGGTGGCGGCACCGTCCCGGCTGCCGCTGACACGTAACAGCCTGCTAAGGGAGGGTTCACGCATGACCAAACGTATTCTCGTCGGCCTCGGAGGGACCCCGTTTACAACGGTGGCCGTGAAACGGGCCGTGGAACTGGCCCGTGCCCACCATGCACACTTGACCGGGGTCACTATCGTGGAACTGGATCGATTACAAAAGGTCGGCCCCGTGCCGCTTGGCGGCGCAGCCTATGCGAAGCGCATGGCCCAGCGTCGCATCGACGTAACCCGGGAGCGCGTGGAAGCCGCAGTTGCCGAATTCGAGAACGCCTGCTTGGAAGCTGGTGTGGACTGTTCCGTCGAGCGGGAGACCGGCGATGCGTTCGACCTGATGATTTCCCATGCACGCTACCACGACCTGACCATTTTCGGGTTGAAAAGCCTCTTCGATTACGGCCTCACGGAAGAACCCAAAGACGCCCTGATCCGGTTGGTGTCCAGGGGGGTTCGCCCGATTTTGGCGGTATCGCCCCAGTATCGCAACATCCGTAAAGCCCTCGTGGCATATAGCGGCTCCATGGAGTCGGCCAAAGCCATGCGGCGCTTCGTGCAAATGCGGTTGTGGCCGGATGTGCACATCGACATTGTTCATTTTTCCACGGACACCGCCAAGGGAAAAGACCTGTTGGCTGCCGCGGCCGAATACTGCCGTGCCCACGGGTACGAAACCGAGACACGAATAGTGGGTGAAGATGCCGATGCAGGCATCCTGGCCCACGCCCAGCAAACGGAGGCGGATATCATCGTCATGGGCAACAGCGTCCGAAGCCTGCTGTTTCGCCAGATCCTGGGCAGTGCGGCACTGGCCACCATCCAGAATTCCGATCGGCCCTTATTCCTGGCTCAGTAACCCGAAAAGAAACAACACGGGTCGCCGGCATATCATTGAACCGTCCAAGCGAAGACTCTCCGCTCGAAAAGGTAAACCAACCATGCAGCGCACGGATTCCATAATTATTGGCAGGTTGACGGCGCTGCTGCCGCTATTGATATTTGTCGGGTTGTGCTCACGGGTACCGGCTGCAGTCGGCGGTGGCGCCGTTTTTATGTCCTGGGAATGGGTTCCCGGAATCGGCGTCAACCTCGACGTGGCCGTGGATGGATTAAGCGTGCTGTTCGGCCTGATCATTTCCGGAACCGGTGTTTTCGTGGTTCTTTTTTCAGCCGACTATATGGTCGGCAACCGGCATTACGCCCGTTTTTTCGTCTTCCTGCATCTGTTTCTGCTGGCCATGCTGGGACTGGTGTTGGCCGACAACCTGATCACCCTGTTCGTCTTCTGGGAGCTGACCACGCTGTTGTCGTACCTGCTGATCGGTTTCGACAACGGCAACGAAAGCGCCCGCAGGAGTGCCCGTCAGGCGCTGCTGGTTACCGGCGGCGGTGGTCTGGCCCTGCTAATCGGGTTCCTGATGATCGGGGGAATCGTCGACACCTACCGGCTCTCGGCCCTTGCCGAGCATGCCCGGCTCTTGCAGCGGCATACGAACTACCTTTTCATCCTGGCGATGGTTTTAATCGGCGCCTTCACCAAATCCGCCCAATTTCCGTTTCATTTCTGGCTACCCAACGCCATGGCCGCGCCGACGCCAATCAGTGCATTTCTGCATTCGGCAACCATGGTCAAGGCCGGCATTTACTTGCTGGCCCGGTTTCACCCGGTTCTGGGCGGCACGGAGGCGTGGATGGGCACGCTGGTCGTGGTCGGCGGTGTAACGGCCCTGCTGGGAGCCGTTCTGGCAGTCGGTCAGTCGGATCTCAAACGCATGCTGGCCTACACCACCATCATGGCCCTGGGCATTCTGACCATGTTTCTGGGTGGCAAAACCACGCCGGCACTGACAGCTGCGGTCACCTTTCTGCTGGTTCACACCCTTTACAAATCCGCCCTCTTTCTGGTGGTCGGCATCATCGATCACGCAACCGGAACCCGCGAGGTCGAGAGCATCGGCGGGTTGATTCGCACCATGCCCATCACTGCATTCGGCGCCGCCACCGCCGCCATGTCCATGGCGGGTTTTCCCCTCTTCCTGGGATTCATCGGCAAGGAGATCATGTACACAGGCGCCCTGACCGAAGAGATGTTCCCGGTTTTTGCCACCACCGCGGCAGTACTGTCCAACGCCCTGATGGCCGCCGTTGCCGGCATCATTGTGATCCGGCCATTTCTGGGACATCCGCAACAAACACCCAAAGCACCCCACGAAGCACCCGTCGGCATGTGGCTGGGCCCGGCAGCCATCGGCGCACTGGGTTTGATCTTCGGAATTTTCCCCGATTGGGTCGGGCGATGGCTGGTTCAGCCAGCCGTTTCCGCGTTTCATCCGACGGTGGAACAGGTTCAGTTGAAGCTGTTCCACGGATTTAACGAACCGCTGCTGTTGAGTATCCTGACCCTTGCGCTGGGTTCATGCGTCTATCTGGTCAGGCGACCGATACGAGGCTGGCTGGCTGACCGGATGGCAAGGCTGCCCGTCACCGGAGACCGGTTATACGAAATGGGAATGGCCGCCACGGCACAAACCGCTGCCGGGCTGACCCGCTTTATCCAAAACGGCTCGCTGCATCGCTATCTGCTGACGATCATCGGCGTTTTCACACTGGCCACAGCCGGCGCCTGGATCTTAAACGCCACAACACCCCCCGGTCCGCTGCGCATGCCCGTCCTGCCGATGGCCCAGTGGCTGCTGGTGGCCCTGATGGCGGCCGCGGTTGGCGTCGTGATAGCGGCACGCTCACGCATATTGGCCATTTGTGCCCTGGGCGTGATCGGTTCCGGTGCAGCACTCATCTTTCTGGTCTATGGCGCACCGGATCTGGCACTGACCCAACTGCTGGTGGAGACTCTGACGCTGATCATCGTTGCCGTAGTCCTGCTTCGCCTGCCGCCGCTTAATAAAGCAGGCGTGGCTCATCCACCCGGGCGCTGGTTCGATGCCCTGGTCGCCGTGGGCGCCGGCACGCTGGTCGCCGCGCTGACCCTGGCGGTCACCGACGGACCGTTCGATCGGCAGCTGACCGATTTTTTCGAACAAAACAGCGTGATTGCTGCCCATGGACGCAACATCGTCAACGTCATCCTCGTCGATTTTCGCAGCCTGGATACCCTGGGCGAAATCGTCGTAGTGGCCACGGCGGGTCTGGCCGGTTATTCCCTGCTGGCCAGACGAAAGAGGTAAACCCAAACATGCCGTCATTCATCCTGCGCGCTGCCAATCGCATCCTGGTTGGATTGATTCTTGTTTTTTCCGTCTACCTGCTCCTGCGCGGCCACAACGCGCCGGGCGGCGGTTTTTCCGCGGCCCTGGTGGCCGCAACCGGTTTTGCATTGTTTGCCATTGCCGAAGGGCCGCAGCCGGTCCGCCTGGCCCTGCGCATCGACCCCCTCGTCTTGGTCGCATGGGGGCTGTTGCTGGCCATCGGTTCGGGTCTGTTGGCCGTGGTTGCCGGACAACCTTTTCTGACCGGCTTGTGGTGGCCGGCGGATGCGACGGTCGGCACCCCGGTGGTAGGTACCCCCCTGGTCTTCGATGTGGGCGTCTTTTTGGTCGTACTGGGAACGATTTTGACCCTCGTGCTCCACCTGGAGGAAAGTTGACATGGAGACAATCCTGGCCCTGTTGACCGGAGCGATGGTGGCCGGCAGTGTATTCCTAATGCTCGGCAGAAATCTGATCCGTTTCATTTTTGGGCTGGTGCTGGCCAGCAACGCCGTCAACCTGTTGATCTTTGCCGCCGGCCGCCCGGACACCGCCCGTCCGCCGCTGATTCCAGACGGGTTGCTACAGCCGGCGGGAACCGTCGCCAACAGTCTGCCCCAGGCCCTGATCCTGACGGCCATCGTCATCGGTTTTGCCTTGCTGGCATTCATATTTATCCTGTTTTTACGCGCCTACCAGCAGCTGGGAACCGTTGACACCGAGGCCATGACCGATTCCGAATCCGACAGCCAGGACCTTGCGCCAACAGAAAGGCCGCGACCATGAGCGGATTGCTGGTTGCGCCGATCATCATCCCCTTCGCCGCCGCGGCCCTGGCGCTGCTGGGACGCCGCCGGCCGCTTTTTCAGCATGTCTCGGCACTGACCGCTGCCGCCATTCATCTGGCCGCCGGCGGGTGGTTGCTCTACCGGGTCCACCACCAGGGTATTGCCGTCCTGCACGTGGGCGGCTGGCCGGCACCCTTCGGCATTGCCCTTGTTGCCGACCACCTCAGCGCACTAATGGTTCTGATTACCGGGGTCGTCTACGGGGCCGTTGTCGTATATTCTCGGGCTGAAATCACCGAGGATGATCGTCAGCGGGGCTATTATCCGCTGCTGCATATCCTGGTGGGCGGCATCAGCGGGGCATTTCTGACCGGAGACCTGTTCAATCTATATGTGTGGTTCGAGGTCATGCTGATGGCCTCGTTTGCCCTGCTGGTGCTCGGCAGAACCCGCGCCCAAATGGAAGGCGGCGTCAAGTACGTAGTGATCAACCTCTTTGCCACCCTGCTGTTTCTGACCGGTCTGGGGCTGGTCTATGGCATGACCGGAACGCTGAACATGGCCCACCTGCATCTCAAGCTACGGGCAGTTGCCAATCCGGGACAGGTAGCGGCTGTATCCGTGTTGTTCCTGACGGCCTTTGGCATCAAATCCGGCCTCTTTCCGCTGTTTTTCTGGCTGCCGGCGTCCTACCACACCCCGCCGGTAGCCGTAGCGGCGATCTTTTCCGGCCTGTTGACCAAAGTGGGCGTCTATGCACTGATCCGGACCTTCACCCTGCTGTTTCCGTTCAACGACAATGGCGTTCAGGAGTTGGTCCTGGCGGCAGCGGCCCTGACCATGATCACCGGCGTGCTGGGTGCCGCCGCGCATAGCGACATTCGGCGCATTTTGTCGTTTCACATCATTAGTCAGGTGGGCTACATGGTCCTGGGACTGGGATTATTTACCCCCCTGGCCCTGGCCGGAGCCGTGTTCTATCTGCTGCATCACATCGTGGTGAAGGCCAATCTGTTTTTGATCAGCGGCCTGATCCGGCAGCGGAGCGGTTCATTCGCGCTGGCCCGTATCGGAGGCTTGTACGCCCGCGGTCTCCTTGCGCTGCTGTTTTTCATACCCGCTTTTTCCCTGGCCGGCTTTCCCCCCCTGTCCGGATTCTGGGCCAAAATGATCCTGATCCGGGCTAGTCTGGATGCCAACCATCTAATTTTGGCGGGCATCGCTGCGGCAGTCGGTCTGCTGACCGTCTATTCCATGACCAAAATCTGGAACGAAGCCTTCTGGAAGCCGATGCCCACGACCGAAAGTGCCATCGTTTCAAAGCCTGTGTCCGTCTGGATGACGGCGCCGGTTGTGGCATTGGTCCTGCTGACCGTGTGCATCGGATTATGGCCGGAGCCGTTTTACCAGTTGGCCCGGACGGCAGCCGAAGAACTTCTCGATCCGAGGGCTTACGTCTACACCGTTGTGGGAGAGATGCGATGAATCTGTTTTTTATCAACAGCTTTCTGGCATTCGGCTATGTGGGCGTGCAGGGACAGCTTACCCTGGTCGGGTTTTTGGTGGGGTTTGCACTGGGTTATGCGGCGCTGTGGATCACCCAGCCGCTGTATGGCCAGTCCCGCTATTTTCAACGCGCCCCCAAAACTGCGCGATTGGTGGGTTATTTCTTGATGGAGTTGATCCTTTCCAATCTGCGGGTGTTGTGGGACGTCGTCACCCCCAGACACATCAGCCGGCCGGGTATCGTCGGTATCCCTTTACGTGCACAAACCGAAATGGAGATTCTGCTGGTGGCCAACCTGATCTCACTGACACCGGGAACACTCAGCATCGACCTTTCCGAAGACCGCCGCACCCTTTACGTCCATGTCATGTTTCTGGACGATCCGGATCGTTTTCGGCAAGGCATCACGGACGGGGTGGAGCGACGGGTGTTGGAGGTGATGCGATGATCGTCGACGGCCATACAGTGGTTCAGATCGCCAGCCGATTGGCCCTGGCGTTGTTGATCGTCAGCATGGCGCTGGCGTTCATCCGGCTGGTACGGGGGCCGCAGGCAGCCGATCGCGTGGTGGCACTGGACCTGATTTCGGTGCTGATCGTCGCCTTCCTGGCGGCCTATGCCGTGCATGCCGGCGACACCTCGTTTCTGGATGTGGCCATTGCTTATGCCCTGGTCGCGTTTCTGGGAACGGTGGCCTTGGCCCGATTTCTGATGCGTTCCCGGGGGGCGGCGCGCGCCAAGCGTAACCGAAAGGGGGACAAATGCTGAGCGCCACCATCACGGCCACCCTGTTGATCGTCGGCAGCCTTTTTTGCCTGGTTGCTGCCGTGGGCATGCTGCGGCTGCCGGACACCCTCATTCGCATCCACGCCGCCACTAAGGCCGGAACGTTGGGGACGGGTTTCATCCTGGCGGCGGAAGCCGTGGCAGCAGACGAACTGGGTACGACCATCAGGGCCGTGGCCGTCATCGTGTTTTTGCTGTTGACCGCACCGGTGGCCGCCCACCTGATCGGCCGTGCCGCCTATCACCGCGGCATCCAGCTGTTCGATAAGACCTGGATCGACGAACTCGGTGAGACGATGAAAAACACCGAATGCGACCCGGAGGACCAGCTAACGAAGCCGACGGAGCCCCGTTAGACAAGCTGACGATAGATAGCGTGACGGTCTAACGCAAAGTGCCCTCAGGGGACCACCCAGAGCGCACCATCGGAAAATTGATTGATCAGATAGCGACTGACACTGCCGGTAAAAAACTTCTTGTCCATTCCGCGCCGTCCGATGACCAGTGTGCCGTATTTACCTTGCCGATAAGCCTCTAAAACTGCTTTGCCGACCCTGAAGCCGCCCTCCTTGGCTTCAATATGGATCTGACTGTCTTGGAACCCTGACTCCATGAGTTTTTTTCGAGCATGGGCAAAAAATCGGTCGATACACGCTTGGTCTCCCTGCCGGATGATGGTTTCGAGTTCCGCGGAATCGGTGTCCGCGAAGTCAATCGGGCAATAGTCCTTTAAGCGAGGCGCCACATGAAAAAAGGATAGCTTTACATCGGTGTTACCCCCAAGTAAAAATGCCAGGTGATCCACCGCTCGCAGCGAGCTCTCCGATCCGTCAACGGCGACCATCACCGCATTGGATGTGCTTTTTTGATCGACCAGCCAAACGGGAATCAATGGGGCGTTGTCGACGACATTGGCACTCACGCTGCCGATGAAGGTTTCCGCCAATCCGGAAAGTCCCCGCCGGCCTAAAAGGATGGCGTCAACCTGCTTGGCTGTGCTGTATTCTAAAATGTCTTTGGCCGCACCGGACTTGCGGGGTAAGGTCAGCAGTTCGATATCGGCGTCCG
>RCNC010003315.1_pt1 | contig 10541 bp, 12 predicted proteins | sample 2041301 | NCBI WGS metagenome assembly RCNC01 (sample SAMN09708231, study PRJNA481090) | Marine sediment metagenome, whole genome shotgun sequencing project. | biome: marine sediment; feature: ocean; material: sediment; isolation source: Sewage treatment plant 13A marine sediment (STP13A) ... | reverse complement strand
TGTCGGCCTTTGGTCCGGTGCGGGACACCTTTGACCCCGAAGACGCCATCGAACTGCGCACCGGCGATGAACTGCGCGACGACCGCCGCAAAATTCTCGACATGGTGCGCACGACCGGCAGTGAACTTGTTGTCAGTCTTGGCGAAATCGGATCAAACCTCGAGGAAATCCTCAATATGGCAGTGGGGGACCTGATTCACCTGCCGCAGGCAGTGGATGCCCCCCTGACCGTTCATGTCGAGGGCCAGGAAGCATGGCTGGGAGACGCCGGACGCGTCGGACAGCAACGGGCCATCAAACTCATTCAGCAGTTGAACAAGGAGTAGCCGCACATGTCCTTTGATGAAAACACCACTCCCGAGGATCAGGCTGTCGCCGTGGCAGAATCCGGCAAAGGTTTCGATACCGAATCCGAATCCTTGCTGGAGGACCTGAGCAATGAGGTGGGCCAGTCCGGCAATCTGGACATGCTTCTGGACGTGAACCTGAAGATCTCCGTCGAATTGGGCCGGGCCCAGCTGAAATTCCGGGATGTGCTCAATCTGTCCACCGGCTCGGTCGTCGAATTGGGTCGCCAAACCAGTGAGCCGGTCGATATTCTGGTCAATGGTGCCTTGTTAGCCTCAGGCGAGGTTGTCGTGGTCGATGACCATTTTGCCGTGCGCATCACCAAGTTGCTCAACCGCATCGAACGCTTGAAGCGAGTCCTCTGATGACCTGGAGTGCCTGCATCCTGGCCGCTGTGACGGCTGACACAACCTTTGGTGGCAGCGGGATATCCTGGTGGCAGACCGTGGGTGGCCTGCTGGCGGTTTTTGGCTTGCTGATGGTGAGCCTGAAGTTCCTGGGCAAGCTGAACCGCCGCAGTGGCGGCGCTGAAGCCAACGTCCTGACGGTTTGGCCGCTGGGCCCCAAGCGTGAAATCCAGGTGCTGCGCCTGGGTGACGACGTGCATTACATCTACCGCCACGAGAACGCGTTGGTCCTGCTCAAACAAGAGTCTCTGGCCGACTTCGAGGCCACCCGTGCCGCCGCCACCACCGACGACGAACCCCAGGGCTTGAAGCGGTTTTTTCCCAATGGATTGCCCTTCACGATGCCAGCGGCAAAATCTGCCGTTCCTGCACCGGACCTGACCAGCTCCTGACCGATTCCCAACCAACAATCTGCCTTCAAATCCCGTCGGGCTGCTGAGCTGACGGGGTTTTGCCATTCGGCACCATTGTAACTTGCTGCCAGAGAGTCATCTACGGACCGGTCAGACGGTCGCGGCGATCCTGGTCGCTGGCACGAGCATTGCCTATCCGGAGCAGACGGCCGGCCTGATCACCGGCAAATACCGCCTGTTTCCGGAAAGAAGAAGCCCTTGCTGCAGAACCCGTTGACCACCACCAAAGCTGCCGGCCGCTGGGTCGCCGTTTTGGTTCTGATGTTTGTGACTGCTGCCAGCAATATGACCTACGCCCAGACCGGCGGACAGACCGGCGGACAGGAGCCGAGCGCCATCGAGGCCATCGACTTGTCTCCGCCGGCTGCGGCGCCCATCACCCTGACGCTCGAAGGCGCCTCGGGCCCCGAAGGCATGGACTCGGCCCTGAAGATCCTGGTGCTGATGACGGTGCTCTCGCTGGCCCCGGCTTTCCTGATCCTGCTGACAAGTTTTACCCGCATCGTGATCGTGCTCGGATTCCTGCGGCAGGCCATTGGCGCCAACCAGGCACCCAGCAACCAGATCATCATTGGCCTGGCCCTCTTTCTGACCCTGGTGGTGATGGCGCCGGTGTTCAGCGAAATGAACACCACGGCCATCGAGCCCTTCATGAACGAAGAGATGAGCCAGGAAGAGGCCTTCGCCAAGATCCAGATCCCCCTGAAGGATTTCATGCTCAGCCAGGTGCGAGAAAAAGACATCGCGCTGTTCCTGGACCTGACCGATACCGATGCCCCCGACGAACCGACGGCCCTGCCCATGCTGGTGGTCGTGCCCGCGTTTGTGCTGAGCGAACTGAAGACCGCCTTTCAGATGGGCTTCATTCTTTTTATTCCGTTTTTGATTATCGACATGGTGGTCGCCTCGGTCCTGATGTCCATGGGTATGATGATGCTGCCGCCGGTGCTCATCAGTCTGCCCTTCAAGATCTTGCTCTTTGTGCTCGTCGACGGGTGGTTCCTGGTCGTCAAATCCCTTGTCCAGGCCTTCCAATAGGCGCGAAAGGTCCCAGTTATGACCGCAGAAACAGTCATTGAAATCGGCCAATATGCCATGCGGACGGTGATCTTTGTGGCGGGTCCGATGCTGCTGGCCGGCATGATCGTCGGTCTGGCCATCAGCATTTTCCAGGCAGCCACCCAGATCAACGAAATGACCATGACGTTTGTGCCCAAGATCCTGACGGTTTTTGTCGTCCTGATCCTGAGCCTGCCCTGGGCCATCAGCCAGTTGACCGGATTCACCGAAGACATGTTTGCCCGCATCGCCAACATGTAGGCGCCACAACCAGGAGATCCCTTGCAGTTCGATCTGGACATCACCCTCATGGCCATCACCGCCGCACTCTTTGTGCGGTTTGCGGTGCTGATGGGCACCCTGCCCATGCTGGAGATGCGTTCGGTGCCGCCGTTGTGGCGCTTCGCCATGGCTTTCTGTTTTGCGGTGTCTTTGGCGCCGGCAGTACGCCAGGCCGTGCCCTATGGCGCCATCGACCTGCGATGGACGGTCCTGTTGATGGAAGTGGTGCGCTCGCTGGTGATCGGGGCCATGATCGGCTTCACGATCAATTTGATTTTTACGGCGGTGCGCTTTGCCGGCTCGGTGGCCGGTATGCAGATTGGCTTTTCCATCGTCAACGCCTTTGACCCCATGACCAACTCCCAGGTCTCGATCATCAGTCAGCTCTACTACATCCTGACGATCATGCTGTTTTTCACCACAGGGGCCCATCAGATCCTGGTGGGGGCCATGTTCCAGTCCTGTGTGGCCCTGCCGCCGTTCGGCTCGATCGACATGGCCGGTGGGGCTTGGTACTTGCTGAAAGAGTTCGGCACCGTGTTTACGACCGGCGTGCGGATCGCCGCCCCGGTCATCGTGGTCCTGCTGCTGGTGAGCGCCTCGATGGGCGTCATCGTCAAGACCGTACCCCAGCTGAACGTGCTGGTGGTGGGGTTTCCCGTCAAAATCGGGGTGGGGCTGATCACATTCGGCATGTCTCTGATTTTCTTCAAAACCGTGACCATGGGCCTGCTCGAAGGCATGGAGGACCAGGTGACGAAAGTCCTGCTGGCCATGCGCTGACCGCAAACTGGCTAACGACTTGGCACCTCGCCGACCGGCGAAATTGCGTGCCGAAAACGGACTTCGGTCCTGGACAGTGAAACAGACAACAAAGGAGGTGAGTGATGGCAGACGGCGAGACCGGCGAAAAAACAGAAGCTGGTACTGGTAGACAACGCGAAAAAGCGCGCGACGAAGGAACCGTAGCGAAAAGCCAGGAGGTGAGTTCGTCGATCCTGCTGATGATCGGCATGACCATCCTCGTCGCCGGTGGCGCTCACTTCTCCCGCGTCCTAGGCGAGAACACCACCTATTTGCTCAGCCAGGCCCACATTCTGGGGCCCAGCAACCAGTTTGGCGTGCGCGAATTGATGAGCAACAACCTGCGGGTGATCATCATCGCCTTGGCGCCGCTGCTGTTCGGGGTCCTGGTCGCCAGTGTGGCGGCCAACGTGATGCAGGTCGGTTTCAAATTTTCGTCCAAATCCCTGGAATTCAAAGCCAGCAAGCTGAATCCCATTACGGGCATGAAGAAATTCTTCCAGGCGACCGTGTATTTCGATTTGGGCAAGAACGTGATCAAGATCGGGCTCATTTCGGTTCTGGCCTACTTCACGATCAAGGGCGTCATGGACCAGGTGCTGGCGATGCCGCTGCTGAGCCTGCCGGCGATCGTTGTCTTTGCCAAAACGGTCTTCATCAAACTGATGGCCACGCTGCTCTTTCTGATGGCCGTGATCGCGTTGTTCGACTGGTTCTGGCAGAAGCACCGGTACGAAGAAAACATCAAGATGACCAAGCACGAGGTCAAGCAGGAGAACAAGGACATCGAGGGTGATCCCCAGATCAAGGCCCGTATCCGCAACATGCAGTTCGAAATGTCCCGCAAACGCATGCTCGCCGACGTGCCGACTGCCGACGCGGTGATCACCAACCCGACGCATTTTGCTGTGGCAATCAAGTACGTGTCCGGTCAGGCGGCGCCCATCGTGGTGGCCAAGGGGCAGGACAACATCGCCCAGATCATCAAGAAGATCGCGCGCAAGCATCGCGTGCCCGTGATCGAGAACAAACCGCTGGCACGAGGGCTGTACAAGCAGGTCGAGATCGGGAATCCCATTCCCGAGAGTCTCTTCCAGGCTGTGGCCGAAGTGTTGGCCTACGTGTACCGACTCAAGAAGGCCTGATAGGGCCGCAGGAGAACGAAGTTGTCGCAGGAAAGAAGCATTGATCGGGATCTGATTTTGGCCAACAGCAATCTGTTGAGCGCCGCTGCGGTGCTCGCGATTCTGGGCCTGATGGTGATCCCCGTGCCCTCGATCATGCTGGACCTGATGCTCACCTTCAGCATCTCGTTCTCGGTAACGGTGCTGCTGGTGGCGCTCTATCTCAAGGAACCCCTGCAGTTCAACGCCTTCCCGTCCCTGTTGCTGATCCTGACTTTGATGCGACTTTCGCTGAACGTGGCCTCGACCCGACTGATTCTGAGCAAAGGCTCGGCGGGGCAGGTCATCCAAAGCTTTGGCGACTTTGTCGTCGGTGGCAACTACATCATCGGGGTGATCGTTTTCATCATCCTGGTGCTGATCAACTTCATGGTGATCACCAAGGGTTCCGGGCGTATCGCCGAAGTGGCCGCCCGCTTCACCCTTGATGCCATGCCCGGCAAGCAGATGGCCATCGATGCCGACCTGAACGCCGGCATGATCACCGAAAAAATCGCCCGCCAGCGCCGGGACGAAATCGCCCGCGAGGCCGAATTCTTTGGCGCCATGGACGGTGCCAGCAAGTTCGTCAAGGGTGACGCCGTGGCCGGCATCATCATCACCGTGGTGAACATCGCCGCCGGCTTCATCATCGGCATGGTGCAGATGAAAATGCCGGCCAGCGAGGCCCTCAGCCGCTTCACGATCCTGACTGTTGGCGACGGCCTGGTCAGCCAGATCCCGGCCCTGCTGGTCTCGACCGCAGCCGGTCTGGTCGTCACCCGTTCCAGCAGCTCATTGAACCTGGGCCAGACGCTGACCCTGCAGATCTTCCGCCAGCAAAAAGCCTTGTATCTGGCGTCGGGCGCGATGATCATCTTCGCCCTGATTCCAGGGCTACCGACGATGCCGTTCCTGACGTTTGCCATAGGCACTGCGATCATGGCCTACTTCATGGGCAAGCGTGTGGCCAACTATGATAAGGCCGAAGTGGCCCGGGACGAGGCCGAAGAATTCGAAGAAACCACCACCTCCGAAGAGCCTGAAGGTATCCGCAGCGAAGACCTCTTCGTACTGGACAAGCTCGAACTGGAGATCGGCTACGGCCTGATTCCCTTGGTCGACGAAGCCCGCGGTGGCGATCTGTTGCACCGGGTGGGCAACATCCGGCGCCAGGTGGGGGCCGAGCTGGGCATTTTTATCCACCCGATCCGGGTGCGGGACAACCTGCAGCTTGGGGCCCAGGACTATGTGATCAAACTCAAGGGTGTGGAAATCGCGCGTTCGGACTTGAAGCCCGACCGCCTGCTGGCCATGAGCACCCGTCCCGATACCGGCGAAATCGACGGCATCGCGACCACCGAGCCCGCCTTCAATCTGCCGGCGGTGTGGATCGAAAAAGACAACAAGGCCAACGCCGAAATCGAAGGCTACACGGTGGTGGAGCCGGCCGCGGTGCTGGCTACTCATTTGTCCGAAGTCGTGCGTGGCCATGGCGACGAGTTGGTCAGCCGCCAGGACGTCAAGGACATGTGCGAGTCCATACGCGAGTTTGCACCCAGCCTGATCGAAGACCTGATCCCGGACAAGGTGCCGGTCAATACGCTGCACAATGTCTTGCGGGCCATGCTGCATGAGCGCATCCCGGTCAAGGACATCGTGACCATTCTGGAGACCCTGGCCAACTACACGTCCGCCGGCCTGGGCACCGACTACCTGGTCAGCAAGGTGCGCGAGGCGCTCAGCCGCTCGATCACCGCCCTGTACACCGAGCCCAACGGAAAGATGCACGTGGTCTCCCTGCATCCCGAAACCGAGAACGTTCTGATGCAGGCCACGCGCGAATCCGAAAGCGCCGGTGGCGTCGTGCTCGACCCCTATTTTACCCGCAATTTCCTAAGCAACCTGGAGACCGTGCTGCGCACGGCCTACGCCAGTGGCCCACCGCCGGTGCTTCTGGTGCCGACTCCCATTCGTCTTTTTGTCAAGCGGCTCATCGAGCCCACTTACCCCAACTTGGCCGTGATGGGCTACACCGAGGTTTCCTCTTCGGCGAACATCCATTCGGCAGGAACGGTGGTGACCAATGCGATCCCACAGGAACAGCAAGCCGTCGGTTGATGGTGCTCCGGTAGTCGTCTCAGCCAATACCCTCAAGGAGGCCTACGCCATTGTGCGCGAGGACTACGGCGAGGACGCGATCATTCTCGGCACCCGTACGGTGAACCAGCGCCAGGAATTGGGCCTCGGTCATGAGCGGCAGGTGCAGGTCACGGTGCAGATGCCCGGTGCCGCCCCGGCAACTTCGCCCCTCGGGCGTCGTGGGGGAGCTAGCGCTTTGGAACGTATTCTTGCGGGCCACAAAGAGGCACCAGACACCACCGACGTGGAACAGGATATCGTGAGCGAAGTCAACCGCATCGAAAAACTAGTGGCGGCCATTGCCGAGGACCACGCCCGGTTGTCCAAATTGCGCTTGCCACTGTGTGACAACCCGCTGGCCGAAACCCTTATTGAAAACGGCGCCACGCCCGAAGCGGTCAATACACTGCTGACCCGCTTCACCAGCGAAACCGGCGCCTCGGTGCAGGACCGCCCGGCGGCCATCACCTGGCTGACCGACAACCTGCGCGCCAGCAATTGCACCTGGGAAGATTTTTACGGTTGCCACGCCTTCTTGGGCGAAACCGGGAGCGGCCGCTCCGATCTGGTTCTCACGGCCGCCGGCATCCTGCAGGAGATGGGGCGCCGCACTCTGGTGCTGAGCCTGATGCCCGGCAACAACGGCGACATCAAGCGCCTGCAGTTGGAAGCCGCCCTCAAGGGATTCGACGCTGCGGTCATCAAGAAGGAAAGCCAATTAGCCAGCACCGAGAAGCATCTGTCGGACTACGACGTCGTGCTGGTGGACATGCCGGACCTGCGCCACGAAGTGATGAACGAAGGCGGACAGGTCCACGCCTGGCTCGCCCGCAACACCACCTTTCATCGGCACCTGATGGTGCCCATGGACAAGGACCCCCGCGACATGGCGGTGCTCAACCAGGCCTCGCGCAGCTGGAATTGCGATTGGATTGCCGTCAGCCGCACCGACATGACCGCTCGGCCGGCGAAGATGCTTGATCTTCTTGAGCACATCCCGGTCCCGGTCAGCCTGATCGGCAGTGATCCGGCCCGCACCGGTAGCCTGGAGATTGCCCAAAGTGACCGGGTTCTGGACAGCATGCTGGCCGGTTCACCAGAGAACGACTTCACACCTGGGCTTGAAACCGGTTCGGACAAGACGGCAACCGAGACTGCGGATGTTGCCTGGTGATGTACCAGATTGTCCACAACCTGGCCCTCGGGGCCACCCTGATCGCGCTGGTCGCCAGTCTGTGGCATGACTGGGGGACCTTTACGACGATCAAGCGGATGCTCATCAGCTACCTGGGATTCTTCTTCCTGGGGGCCCTGATGACTTTGGCCGTGAAGTTGGTCGGAGCGTTCGAAAACAGTCCTGCCGATGATCCTGACGAGCCCCACGAGGACTCTCGCAAGGTAAAGAAAACCTGATGCCGTGTAATGAGTTGAGGCGTTTATGATGCCGAATAAACTCGTGGCACGGAACCTGCAAACAGATGTTTGCACTTCACACCAGAAAGGTTTGACAATGACCGAAACGATTCAGATTGCTCACCATGAGATCTGGGAGCGCTGTTGCCAAAATGAAGATCACGAAGCCCGGCAGGACGCGCGCCGGGAATTGGTCGATATCTATGCCCGCATTGTCAAATACGTAGCCGGTCGCATGGCCATTGGGCTGCCCCACTATGTCGAATTCAACGACCTCATCAGCGCCGGACTGCTCGGGCTGATCCAGGCCATCGACAACTTCGATCCCAATCGCGGTATCAAGTTCGAAACTTACGCCATTCCGCGCATCCGGGGCTCGATTCTCGATGAGCTGCGTAGCCAGGACTGGTTTCCGCGTTCGCTGCGCCGCAAGGCCAAACAACTCGAGGAAGCCTACAGCAGCCTCGAGGTCAGACTCGGCCGCCCCGCAACGGATGCCGAAGTCGCCAAGCGCCTCGAAATCGATTTGAGCGAACTGGACGGTATGGTGGGCGAAGTTTCCATCGCCACGATCATGAGTCTGGACGCGGACACCGGTGGCGACGACAGCGAGGGCAGCAGCACGCTGGGTGATTACCTGGCTGACCCACGCACTGAAGATGCCGAGCAGGTGATCGCGCGCCAGGAAATGAAGGACCTGATCGGCGACCGCATGTCCGAGTTGCCCGAGAAGGAACAGTTGGTTCTGGTGTTGTACTACTACGAAGAATTGACCTTGAAGGAAATCGGGGAAATCCTGGCCGTGACCGAGAGTCGGGTTTGCCAGATCCACACCAAGGCCATCCTGCGACTCAAAGGCAAAATCGACCGCCACGAGGGCAAGAGTTCCATCGGTCAGATTACCCGCCAGATCAAGAAGCGTCAGGAAGATACGGACGAAAAGAAGCCGGTCCCGGTGGGTTTGTCCGAAGCGCTTGGCCGGATGGAACCGGTCAACATCATGGCCTGCCTCACGATTTGTCAGCTCGGCACCGCCTTGGCCTGGATGGCCAAGAACGCCACCGTCTGGCATGGTGCGATGGCCTAGGCGAAAGCAGTTGATGAATCATGGCAGCTGGCGACGGCGTTTCCCTTCCCACGACACTAGCCCAGATGGGCAGCGTGGCCAAGACCCAGGCCAAGGGCCAGCACGTCCCGGCCCAGACGACACCGTTTTCCGACCAGTTGAACCGCGACGATGACCTGAAAGTGCAGCGCGTCAAGGAATCCGAAGAAGCCGCCAAGCAGAAGCTTGACCCCGACGGCAAGAACGAGGACAAGCGCAAAAGAAGGCGCCTGAAACGCAACCGCAAGCAGTTGACTGATGATCAAGAAGATCAGAATCTGCTGGCCGAAGAAGAAGAAAACGAAAGCCCGGCAGAAGAACAACTGGGCATCCTGATCGACATGCGCGTTTGACAAGCACGCAACCGGGAGGCAGAAAGTGAACTGGAGCCAGATTCAAACCTTATTCGACGGCCAGGGAATTGTCTTCTGGGCCGCCTTGGCCGCCGTGGCCCTGGGTCTGACCCTGCTTTCGGTATCCATCTTCTTCCAGGTGCGAAAAATGGTGGGCAGCAGGCCGTTCCTGCGCCGCCAGAGCACCACTGAAACCGCGGCGGCCAGACCGATTGCAGCCGCAGCCCCCCGCATCACTGTCACCGAGGACGTCTATGAGGCCACGGGCTTCGTACCGGCCGCGACTACCGCTGCGCCGGCCCCTGCGCCCGCGTCTTCGCCTGCGGCGGACCCCATGCTGGCCAATCTTCTGCAACGCTTGAAGTCCTCGGCCGACCGCCTGGACCGTATTCATGGCTCTCTGGGCCGTAGTGCGGGCCTGACGGCAACGACTACGGATTCATCGCTAAAGACTTCCAGTGAAGAGGTCGATTACGTACACAGGACCGGTCGGGCCTAATTCCGACCTTTCGCCCTGATAGAGGGACGAACCACTCTACTGTGGAGCAGGCATGAGCACGACCTTGGAGGCGCCTCCGGAACCGACCAGCGAAGTCGACCCGCGAACCGCCAAACAACTGCAGAATATCATCATGACGACCCGGGACCTGCCGGCTATGCCGCAGGTTGCCAGCAAGGTCCTCGAGCTTTCGGCTGATCCAAACACCTCGGCCAAACAGCTCCAGCAGGTCATCAGCGACGACCAGGCCATGACCGGCCGCATTCTCAAGATCGCCAACAGCGCCATGTACAGCTGCAGCCGTAAGGTCAAGACCCTGACCGAAGCGATTGTGATGCTGGGCTTCAATTCGATCCGCAGCCTGGTGGTGACCAGCGCGGCTCGCAACCTCTACAATACCCGCAAGTCCCGCACGGGACTGAAGGAACGCCTGCTCTGGGAACATTCCATCGGCACGGCTTTCGCCGCCCGTATCCTGGCTTCCGAACGGTCGCCGGGACTGGCCGAAGAAGCCTTTCTGTCCGGCTTGATGCATGACATCGGCAAGCTGGTG
>RCNC010003314.1_pt1 | contig 10541 bp, 8 predicted proteins | sample 2041301 | NCBI WGS metagenome assembly RCNC01 (sample SAMN09708231, study PRJNA481090) | Marine sediment metagenome, whole genome shotgun sequencing project. | biome: marine sediment; feature: ocean; material: sediment; isolation source: Sewage treatment plant 13A marine sediment (STP13A) ... | reverse complement strand
GCCGCAGACCACCTCGCGGGGCTCGCCCGCCTGGCCCGGCTCGCGCGGCGCAGTTCGGCCCTTGAGCCTCTCGTGGAGGCTGCCAATGGCGATGCCTTCCTCGTTGCGCTTCGACAACTGGAGAGGGACTGAGAGCCGGGGCTCGTCGTGGCTGTCGGTGAGGACCAAAAACGGGCCGCCCCGATGGGCGGCCCGCCGTCCTAACTCACTAAATTTCAGTTGCTTTTTCCGCCGTAAAGATCCTGCTGCGGGAAGGTACCGTTGCAGCCAGTGTCGGCGCCGGAGAAATCTGAACCCACGGCATCCACGGTGCCGGAGAAACCGAGGTTGTCACTGTCATCAAACGTGAAGGTGATCGTGTAGGTGACCGTGCCGCCGTCAAAGCCGGTCCCCGCCGGATACTCCTCGACGTCCTCCACGCCGGAGGCAAAATCCCCGACCGGTGTTGGCGCGACCTCAAATCCCCATTGGAAGATCACGGGGCACACGGAAACATCGTTGTCTAGTTTGTCGTAGTTCACGTACGTGCCGTTGATGACATCGACCACCGCGTCGACGATCTCCAGATTTCCGCCGGACGCGAACCGGAGTTCGTCGTAGACTGCGAACTGATAGGCTCCGTCAACCGACCCGCCGCCGGCGCCGAAGGCCTGCTCGACGGTGGTCGGGTCCTTGCTGAGACGATCGACCTTGGAGCCGAGCATCACCATCGAGCCCGCGCTGACCTGGACCAGCGCCGTCCCGTTCTCGAACGACGCGACGTCCCACAGGTTCTCAACCGACGAGAACCACGGAGCGTAGGCACTGAGCACGACCTGTTGGGTATCGAGGAGAGTGCCGGCGGGGTCGAGGAGGTCGATGTCCATGGTCACCCCGTTGGCACCGGCGAGGGCGAAGAGATTGGTGTAGAACTCTTCGGTCAAGACCATCCCGGCAAGGGTTGTGGACTCTCCGGCCGAGGTGGCAGATGACGCCGGAATCCCCTCGAAGCCGGAGCCGTAGGTGCCATCTTCGCCGCCTGCGCCCGTGAAGACGATCAGATTAGCGGTCACCTCGCCGCCGATGGTTGTGACGCGGAATGCTCCTTCAGCCCTGTTCAAGCCGAATTCATTCAGGAGCACGTCGTCGAGAATCAACGTCTCTTCAGCGCCGACCGAATACGACTCGGGGGCGGGATTGGTGATGCTCTGATCGCGGTTGAGCCACCACACCTCCACCGTCACACCGGTTGCTCCGGGGTTATTGATGTAGAGATCGGCCGACCACCGACTGGTGCGTGCTGCTCCCGAGATCAGCAGGTCATCACCCGGGCTGATGGCGAGCGCTGACGACGCCGCAAATAAGGCGAGAAAAACAAATGTAATGGTTGAACGATGCATTCGAGACCTCCCTGGTGCTGTCAATGAAACAAACAAAACGTACCATAACAGAATTTCGTGCGTTGACCCCGGTGCCGGCGAGAAGTCAACATTCTGTGAATACGAGGGGTTGGTGTGATTTGTTGACGTTATAAATCTTGACCTCCGATTTTCTACTTTGCTGTTTGCCGGACCGTCGGGTTCGGGAACGGGTGCGGGCATGGATCGAGTAAGATACCCGGATGACCTACCAGGTTCTCGCGCGCACGTGGCGGCCACAGCGATTCTCCGAGCTTTTCGGGCAGGACGCAGTGGTGCAGACCCTGTGCAACGCGCTGACCTCTGAAACTTTCGGTCAGGCATATCTATTCTCGGGTCTTCGGGGCGTCGGCAAGACGACGGCCGCTCGTTTGCTGGCCAAAGCGGTCAACTGCGCCGAAGGACCGACTGCCGAGCCGTGTGGCGAGTGCGATTCCTGTCGCGAGGTGGCGGAGGGCTCGAGCATCGACGTCATCGAAATTGACGGCGCCTCGAACCGCGGCATCGATGATGTCAGAGAGCTTCGAGAGCTTCTCCAGTTTCGCCCGACCAGAGACCGCTACCGGGTCCTGATCGTAGACGAGGTCCACATGCTGACCCGCGAGGCCTTCAACGCGCTGCTCAAAAGCCTCGAGGAGCCCCCCTCCTACATCCTCTGGATCTTTGCCACTACCGAACGCCTCAAGGTGCCGGACACAATCCAGTCCCGATGTCAGCAGCTCGAGTTCCGACCGGTTGGGTCCGAGCTCATCCGTGGCAGGCTCGAGGAGATCGCTGCCAGAGAGAGTTTCACCCTCACACCATCGGCTGCGGCCTCAATCGCCGCCGCCGCCGAGGGCAGCGTCCGTGACGCGCTGTCTTTGCTCGATCAGCTGCGCGCCTTCGCCTCCGATAACGTCGATGACGAAGCCGTGGCGTCGGTGCTCGGTGTCCCGCCGATGGAGGTCACGGTGCAGCTGTTGGAAGCGTTGGCAGCGGGCCGTGTTGGGGAGGGCCTGGCGCTGGTGCGCGATCAGCTTGCCAACGGTCAGGATGCTTCGGTTCTTTACCGCGAGATCGGCCGCGCACTGCGCGCCGCCCTCTATCTGGCCGTCGATCCGGCGCTGGCGCCGACGATGTCCGAGACCCACCGGAAACTTTTCCTGGCTTTTGCCGAGTCTCAGAGTGTCGATTCGTTGGGCCGCATGCTCGGGCTGTGGCTCGAGCAGGAGGCCCTGGTACGTGGTGCGGCCAACCGAGAGCTGGCACTCGAAGTGGCGTCGATGCGGCTCGCCCGCTGGCCGTCGGTGCAGCGGGTCGAGGAGTGGTTAGCGGGCGCCGGCCCGGTCGACTCTGGCCCGGGCCCTTCCAGCTCGCCGTCAAGTGCCGGACCTACGCAGTCCTCGCCGGACCCCACCCCAGCACCCAGCGGCGCGTCTTCAGCCGAAGTGCCGGAGGATAATCGGGCCGCCAAGGCCACCGAAGAAGATCCGTCGCTGGCCGAGAAGGCAAGCTCCGACCCTGGAGTGATTCTCGCCACCCGGGTCCTCGGGGGCGAAGTGGTCGCGGTGCGTTCGAACGGCGAAGGTTCGTGAGCGCGACCTCTCGGAGGCGATGATGGATTTGCGGCCGCCGGCAGTCCGCGGGTTGCTCGAGCACCTGGAGCGTCTGCCGGGAGTCGGGCCGCGTACCGCCCAACGACTGGCCGAGCATCTTCTGACGATTGACCCTGGGGAGCTCGAGGCATTTGCCACCGTCCTCGCCGGTCTCCACTCGACCGTCAAGCTGTGTTCAACGTGCTACCTGCTCACCGAGGATGACCCATGTCCGGTGTGCGCCGACCCGAGTCGCGATCATGGGATCATTCTGGTGGTGGAGGAGCCCACTACAGCTTGGGCTGTGGAGATGACCGGTGAATATCACGGCCTCTACCACGCTCTCCTGGGCCACCTGTCACCGCTCCACGGCGTCGGGCCGGACGATCTCACCATCGACCGCCTCGAAGCGCGGTGCAGGTCCAGCGAGATCCAGGAAGTGATCCTTGCGACCGACCCGACGGTTGAGGGCGAGACCACCGCCCTGTATATCGCCAGGCGTATACAGCCACTTGGTATAGCCGTCAGCCGTCCGGCGTCGGGCATACCGGTCGGCGGTGAGGTGGCTTTGGTCGATCGTGTGACCTTGGCCCAGGCGCTCCAGCGCCGGCGCAAAGTCTGACACGTATATTATTGAAAGAATTCAACCTTGGCGAACAGGTCTGGGGCGGCCCTCATGGCTGTCTGGCTTGCTAGAAGAGGCCGGTTATGTCAGAATTAAGGCTATTGGGAGTGTGAGATATTGAACACGTCTCTTGTCTTATATGAGGAGGAGTTCGAGCGGATTAAGCACCTCCTCAACACGTTGCGGATGGACGCGAGCGCCAAGATCGTGTTTCTGGTCGACAAGAACGGCCAGCAGATCGCGGGTGCCGGCGAGGTAGATTCTGTTGATACGACCTCCCTCGCATCCCTCACCGCTGGCAATGTTGCCGCTACCGACGGCCTCGCCAAACTGATTGGCGAGAAAGAGTTCTCGATCCTTTTCCACGAGGGTCGTAAGGACAACATTCACATTTCGATCGTCGGCAAGCGTTTGATCCTGGTTGTGATCTTTGATGAACGCTCGTCGCTCGGTTTGGTCCGTTTGCGAGTGCGCAAGGCGTCCGCCGATGTCGAGCGTGTGCTCCACGAAATGGAGTCCAAGGCCCTGGAGGTGGGCGCCCAGGAGACGGTTTCACCCTTTGCAGAAATCACCGACGACGACATTGACGCATTGTTCTCCGAATGAGCTTCATAAACTACGCCGCCCGTGAAATCAACGTCAAGATCGTGTTCTACGGTCCTGGTCTGTGCGGAAAGACCACCAATCTCCAGTACATCTACGAGAAATCCAGCCCGAAGCAGAAGGGCAAGCTGATTTCACTCGCCACCGAGACCGATCGAACTCTGTTCTTCGATTTCCTGCCGCTCGATCTCGGTGCTGTGCGTGGATTCAAAACACGGTTTCATCTTTACACCGTTCCCGGTCAGGTGTTTTACGACGCCAGTCGAAAACTGATCCTGAAAGGGGTTGACGGGGTCGTATTCGTGGCTGACTCGCAGGAAGCACGGATGGACGCCAACGCCGAATCCCTGAGCAACCTCGAGGACAACCTGAGCGAAAACGGCTTCGAACTCAAGACGGTGCCATACGTGCTGCAGTTCAACAAGCGTGATCTTCCGAGCGCAATGCTGGTTGATGACATGTACCGCCTTCTCAACTTCAAGGGCGAGCCTACTTTCGAGGCCGTTGCCACGAAAGGGATCGGGGTCTTCGAGACCCTCAAGGCGGCGGCCAAACAGGTCCTCTACGAACTCCGCAGCCGCTGATTTCAGATACCTCTCGAGAGCCCCCCAATACTCCCAATCGGCAGCATTCTCGCGGCAATGATAGGCTGCGGGCGGAGCTCAGAATCGTACCTCGAGGAGGCATCGTGACCCATCACTTCGACGATATTGATCAGCGAGCTGTAACTACCATTCGCACCCTTTCCATGGACGCCGTCGAGCAAGCGAACTCTGGACATCCGGGCGCGCCAATGGGTCTTGCGCCAGTGGCCTATGTCCTCTACTCGAGATTTCTCAAGCACGATCCGGCGAACCCGAATTGGCCGGATCGCGACCGATTCGTGCTGTCTTGCGGCCACGCTTCCATGCTGCTTTACGGCGTTCTGCACTTGATGGGCTACGACCTCGAACTGGATGACATCAAAAACTTCCGTCAGTGGGGTTCGAAGACTCCCGGCCATCCCGAAATCGAGGTTGTACCCGGGGCCGAGATGACAACCGGCCCGCTTGGACAGGGTGTGGCCACCTCGGTAGGGATGGCCCTGGCCGAGGCCCACCTGGCAGAGACCTTCAATCGTCCAGACCACACGGTGATCGATCACCGCACCTGGGTTCTTTGTTCGGACGGAGACCTCATGGAAGGGGTGAGCTCAGAAGCGGCGTCGCTCGCTGGCCATCTCAAACTCGGCAAGCTGGTGTGGATCTGGGACGACAACCGCATCACCATCGAGGGCGGCACCGATATCGCGGTTTCCGACAACATTCCAGCGCGATTCGCTGCCCACGGCTGGCGGGTCTTGGAGGTCGAAGACGCCAATGATCTCGAGGCTCTCGCTGGAGCTTTCGACCAGGCGGCCGCCGGCGACGGCCGACCGACCCTTGTTCGTGTGCGATCGCATATCGCCTTTGGTGCGCCCTCCAAACAGGACACGCCGGGAGCACACGGCGCACCGCTTGGCGCCGAGGAAATAAGGGCTACCAAGGCCGCCTATGGTTGGCCGGAAGAGGAGACCTTTCTCGTTCCTCCGGAGGTTCGCGAACATTGTCGTAGGGCCGTTCAGCGCGGGGCCGAGGCGCAACGGGCCTGGACGGTGGCGGCTGAAGCATGGGCGAAGGCCGAACCCGAACTCGCGGTGGAGTGGCAACGGCGCCTCGATCGGTCTTTTCCCGAGGGGTGGACTTCCTCGCTGCCCGTCTTCGAGGACGACGCGAAGATCGCAACCCGTGGTGCATCTGGCACGGTCCTCAACGCCATCGCCGGTGAGCTGCCGGAGCTGGTCGGAGGTTCGGCCGACCTCGCACCCTCGAACAAAACCTTCATCGCCAACGGCGGAAATGTTCAAGCGACTTCGCTCGGCCACCGCAACCTTCACTTCGGGATTCGCGAACACGCCATGGGAGCTGTGCTCAACGGCTTGGCATTGCACGGCGGTCTGCGGCCGTTCGGCGGCACGTTCCTGGTTTTCTCCGATTACATGCGGCCCGCAATCCGGTTGGCGGCACTCATGGAGCAGCCGGTGATTTATGTTTTCACTCACGACTCGGTCTGGGTGGGAGAGGACGGCCCCACCCATCAGCCGGTCGAGCACTTGCTGGCCCTGCGGGCGATCCCCAACCTCGTGGTACTCAGACCGGCCGATGCCAACGAGACTGCTGCCGCATGGACGGTAGCTCTCGAGCGCACGACCGGACCGACAGCCCTCTTGCTCAGCCGGCAGGGGCTGCCGGTGCTGAAACGAGCGCGTGAGATCGGAACTGAAGGTGTCGCTCGTGGTGCCTACGTCCTTTCCGACGCAGAGAGTGGGACGCCGGCGGTAGTCGTGATTGCGACCGGAGGTGAGGTCACTCTGGCGATCGACGCAGCCGCTGAGCTTGCCGCCAGCGGAATCGAAGCGCGGGTCGTTTCGATGCCGTCCTGGGAGCTCTTTGCCGAACAATCGGAGGAGTACAGGCGCAGAGTACTGCCGCCGGCGGTCCCGCGTCTCGCGGTGGAAGCCGGGGTGACTCTGGGCTGGCGGGATATCGTCGGTGACACGGGGGCCGTGATCGGCATCGACCGTTTCGGCACCTCAGCGCCGGGCGCAGAGGTGGTGGAGAAGTTTGGGCTGACGGTCGAAGCGGTAGTGAAGAAAGCGGTAGAGTTGGTGGGAGCGAAATAAGCGGAATCCGGTTTTTCTGGTGATTTTCGCTGGGACAGGGATAGGGATCGAAAACGGAGAAGACATGAATCGATTGAAACAGCTTTGGCAGGAACAACGGCAGGCGGTATGGTTGGATTTCATCGAGCGCGACCTTCTGACCGGTGGCGGGTTGGCGCTCCTCGTGGAGGAGGACGGCGTGCGCGGCGTGACCTCGAACCCGTCCATCTTTCAAAAGGCTATCGAGGGCGGAGGCCCGTACGACGAGGCGGTCGCCGACCTGCTCGCTGCCGACCCCGAAATGACGACGGTCCACCTCTATGAGGCGCTTGCGATCGAAGACATCCAGCACGCCGCGGACATTCTCCATTCGGTGTGGGAAGAGAGTCAGGGAGGCGACGGCTATGTCAGCCTCGAGGTGTCGCCCCATCTCGCCCGCGACACGGGGGGCACGGTTGCCGAAGCGAGGCGTTTGTGGAAAGCGGTGGATCGACCGAATCTGATGATCAAGGTGCCGGCTACGCCTGAGGGCATACCCGCGATCGAAAACCTCATTGGCGAAGGCATCAACGTCAATGCAACCCTGATGTTCTCGCTCGCCGACTATGAGGCGGTGGCGACTGCCTATTTGCGCGGCCTCGAAGCGAACTCGAAGCCAGCAGGGGTCGCTTCGGTCGCCTCTTTCTTTGTCAGCCGCGTCGATACCAAGGTCGATGCGGCGCTCGAAGCCATTGGATCACCCGCGGCCCTCGCTCTGCGCGGCCAGGCGGCGATTGCCAACGCCAAGCTCGCCTACCGTCGTTTCGGAGAGCTCTTTGGACCTGAGGCCTTTGCACCGCTGTCGGCACGCGGGGCGATGGTACAGCGACCGTTGTGGGCCAGCACCAGCACCAAGAACCCGGATTACCGAGACGTAATCTATGTCGAGGAGCTGATCGGTCAAGACACCGTCAACACCCTGCCGGTGGCTACCCTCGAGGCTTTTCGAGACCACGGCGAGCCACGAACCAGCCTCCTCGAGAATGTCGCCGGAGCCGATCGTGTTTTCGCCGAACTCGCAGAGGTGGGGGTCGACATCGATGCCATCACGACCGAGCTTCAGGTCGAGGGTGTAGCGGCGTTCGCGAAATCGTTTGATCAGCTTCTGGGAGCTTTGGACGGGGCTCGGGTCAAGTCATAGAGAGCGGAGTGGAGGTCTAAGCATGTGCGGAATCATCGGTTACGTCGGCCCTGACGAGGTCGTGCCGGTCCTCCTTGATGGTCTTCGCCGCCTCGAGTATCGCGGCTACGACTCGGCCGGAATCGCGGTCATGGGGTCAGACGAAATCGGGATTCTCCGTGCCGCCGGAAAGCTCGGCAACCTGGAACAGAAGGCGTATCAAGAACCGCTGCACGGCACGGTCGGCATCGGTCATACGCGGTGGGCAACCCATGGTGCGCCGACCGAGGCCAACGCCCACCCGCAGACCGACAGCAGAGGTCAGGTGGCGGTGGTTCATAACGGCATCCTCGAAAACTATGGCCGCCTGCGCCGGGAACTGCTCGAATTAGGTGTCGAGCTGCAATCCGATACCGACACCGAACTCATCGCCCAACTCCTCGGTCGCGAGGAGGGTTCGCTCGCTGAACGCGTCCTTGCCGTGCTGCCCCGCCTCGAGGGACAGTACGCCGTGGTGGCGGTTCATCGGGCCGAGCCTGATGTGGTTGTTGCCTTCCGCAACGGTCCGCCGTTGGTGATCGGCCTCGGTGAGGAGGAGAATCTGGTTGCCTCCGATGTCACCGCCCTTCTCCACCGAACCCGGCGGGTGGTGTACCTCGAGAATGGCGATATCGCTGAGGTCCGACGGGATGCCCTGCGGTTGCTTGATTTCTCGGGTGGAGAGATCGAGCGAGCGGTCGACACCCTTGTCTGGGACGCGGCGAGAGCGGAAAAGGGCGGTTACCGCCACTTCATGCTCAAGGAGATCTTCGAGCAACCCGACGCGATCCGTAACACGGTTCGCGCCTACCTCGATCAGGAACGTCGCGGCGTCAATCTCGAGGGGCTCGGCTTTTCGGAAGGGGAACTGGCGCGGCTCCGGCGGATCCACCTGGTGGCATGCGGAACTTCCTGGCACGCGTGCCTGGTCGGCAAGTTCGTCCTCGAAGAGCTGACCGGTCTGCCAACCGAGGTCGACTACGCATCCGAGTATCGCTATCGTACGCCGCTGGTCGGCGACGATGTGTTGGTCATCGGGGTCACCCAGTCGGGTGAGACCGCCGACACTCTGGCGGCGATGGAGATGGCCCGGGAGGCCGGTGCACTGCTGGCGACGGTGTGCAACGTTCGCGGCTCGTCGGCCTGGCGCCTGGCTCCCTCGCAGATCTTGACCCAGGCCGGGCCGGAGATCGGCGTTGCCTCGACCAAGGCATTTACCACCCAGCTCGTGGCGATGGTCCTGATTGCTCTCGGCCTGCGTGCGGCTCGTGGACTCGCTGACGAGACCGATGTCGAGTTGGTAACCGGCTTGCAGAGGCTGCCGCAGGCTATTGAGCGGGCGCTGGCCCTCGATGAGGGGCTCTTCGACCTTGGCACCGAGATGTTGGCCAATGCCACCGACTCCCTCTACCTGGGCCGCGGCATTCTCTACCCCATTGCCCTCGAAGGCGCGCTCAAGCTCAAGGAGATCTCCTACCTCCATGCAGAGGGCTATCCCGCGGGTGAGATGAAGCACGGGCCGATTGCCCTTCTCCAGGAGGGATTTCCCGTTGTGGCGGTTGTTCCTGGAGGAACCAATCGAGACAAGCTGATCAGCAATCTGATGGAGGCTCGGGCGCGCGGCGCGACGGTGCTCGCGGTGGCCGACGAAAGTGCCGACGAAATCGTCGACGTTGCAGATTTGACGTTGACCGTGCCGACGGTGCATCCCCTATTGCAGCCGGTGGTGACGGTCGTGCCGTTGCAGCTCCTCGCCTACCACGTTGCGGTCGAGCTGGGCCTCGATGTCGACCAGCCACGAAACCTCGCCAAAAGCGTCACCGTCGAGTGACGCATTCGCGCCACTCGACGAATTAGGAGTTAGGAATTAGGAATTTTGAATTCCCATCCCCCCATCCTGATCAAAATAGTGGCCTCGAGTGGGTGGGCGGCATTCCTGATTCCTCATTCCTAATTCCTCATTCTGTTCGGTTGTGTCTCCGGCTTCGCGCTGCTACCTTCTTCCCTCCTCCGGAGGTGTGGTGAGTGGGTTCCCTTCTAGATAATCTGAACGAACAGCAGCGCGAGGCGGTAGTCCATGGCGAGGGGCCGTTGCTGGTGTCGGCCGGTGCAGGTTCTGGCAAAACCAGAGTTCTTACGTACCGGATCGCCCACCTGCTTGCCTCAGGCACCGCTGATTCGGCCGAGATCACGGCGGTCACCTTCACCAACAAGGCAGCCATGGAGATGCGAGAACGCGTGGAGGAGCTGCTTGGGCGCCCCCTTTACGGAGGATTTGTCGGGACCTTCCACCGTTGGGCCCTCGAGGTCCTCCGTCGGTGGCCCCGGGCCGCCGGCCTCCCCAATCGTTTCGGCATAGCTGATGCGGACGACCAGCGGGCGATGATGCTGCGTGCACTGAAAGACCTCGGGCTCGATCCCAAAGAACTGCCGCCACGGGCGGTGTTGTCGCGGATTTCGACCA
>RCNC010006431.1_pt1 | contig 10543 bp, 11 predicted proteins | sample 2041301 | NCBI WGS metagenome assembly RCNC01 (sample SAMN09708231, study PRJNA481090) | Marine sediment metagenome, whole genome shotgun sequencing project. | biome: marine sediment; feature: ocean; material: sediment; isolation source: Sewage treatment plant 13A marine sediment (STP13A) ... | reverse complement strand
CGAAGGAGGAGGCCATGAGCCACGCGCTGGCGACGGTGCTTCACCGCGGCCGCAAGGCCGCGAGTAACCTCATGTCGGCGTGCCTGGCACCTCGCGCGGACACACGTTGATAGACGGGGCACCTCGCCGTCGGAAGCGCGCAGCCGGAAACCGGGCACAGAAACGGGGACGGGACGGCCGACTATTCCTCGGCCTGGAGCCGCTCCATGACCATCTTCAGATCGTTCCACACCTCGCGCTTGGCCTTTGGGGTGCGCAGGAGGTAGGCGGGGTGAAAGATGGGCATGAGCGGGATGCCGCGGTAGGTGGACCAGCGTCCGCGCATGGCGCCCATCGGCTTCGTCGTCCCTGTCAGCCGGTGCGATGCGGGTTTGCCGAGCGCCACCAGCACCTCGGGCTCGATGAGCTCGATCTGGCGATCGAGGTATGGCGCGCAGGCCGCGACCTCATCTTCCTTGGGATCACGATTGCCAGGCGGACGGCATTTGACAACGTTTGCTATGTACACCTCGCCCCGGTCGAAGCCCATCGCGAAGATCATCCCGTCGAGAAGCTTGCCGGCCTGGCCGACAAACGGCCTCCCGCTACGATCCTCGTCCGCCCCCGGTCCCTCGCCGATGAACATCACCCGAGCCCGCGGGCTCCCCTCACCAAAGACCACGGTATGCCGCTTCTCGCTCAGACGGCACAGTTGGCAGTCGTCGGCCGACTGGGCCAGGGCTTCGAGAGTGTCGACAGAATCCCCGGCAGCAAGCGGCTCGCCTGGGGGAGCGGCATCAGGCGGCACCGGCGATTGCAGCCAGCCGACGTCGTTCAGATAGCGGTGGAGGTCACGGGGACGCATCGATCACGCCCAAGAGAAGGCAACGGGAGAGGAGGCATCGGGGCTGTGCTCAGCCCTTTTTCTTTTTGCCCTTGGGATCAGCAGGGGCCTCCTCCTTAGCCTCGTCTTCCTTGGCATCGTCGGATTTCTCGACCTCATCCACCGCCATAACCTGTCCGGTCATACCGAGAAGCCGCTGTAGGCGCGCCAGCTCGTCGTCTCGCTCCACGCCCCCGTCCGGCTCGGCGACCGGAATCTTGCCGGTCGGCAGCACGTCGGGAATCGGTCGGGCGCCCTCGGGCTCGGTGACGGCACCGACCTCTGCGCGAAATTCCTCGACCATGGCCTGCCGATGGGCATCGAGCTCCTCCTGAGTGAGCACGCGCCAGTCGACCGCTCCGCCATCGACGTCATCGCGGGCTTTGAGGGTCGGTTTTTCATGGATGCTCTCGGTGCGGGGCTTGGCGCCGTTGATGAGCTGCTCGGCGCGCTGCGAGACCACAACGATGTAACGGAATATGGAGTCGAACTCTTCAGGCAGCTCAATCATGTAGAGATTTCCCCTTCGAGCGAGTCCTGGAACGCCTGTCTGATGGCGTCCAGCCTTGGTTTCATTCGGGTCGATTTCTGATGCTCGGCGATGCAGATGCCGACCAGGGCATTCACCGCCTCTTCGAGACGGTCGTTGATAATAGCATAATCAAACTCCCCCGCGACCTGAAATTCGCGTAAAGCCCACTGAAGGCGGCGTTTGATGGTCTCTGGGTGGTCCTGACGGCGCTCTCGAAGACGGACCTCGAGTACCTCGTACGACGGCGGGTAGACGAAGATCTTGACGACGTCGGGAATCTGGGTCTTAACCTGGTTGGCGCCCTGCACCTCGATGTCGAGAAAGACATCGTGACCCGCCGCCAGCCTTTCCTCCACCGCTTGGCGCGAGGTTCCGTAGCGAAAGTCCGCATACTCCGCCCACTCGAGGAACTCGCCCCTTTGGACCATGCCTTCGAAAGCGGCATCATCCACGAAGTAGTAATCCACACCGTCAGCCTCCGCCGGCCGCGACGGTCTGGTCGTGTGGGAGATCGAAAAGTGACCCTCGATGCCCGTCTCCGCCAGCCGATCGATGGTCTCGCGGATCAGGGTCGTCTTGCCGCCGCCCGACGGAGACGACACGATGAACAGAATTCCACGCTCCACGGCAGTCACTCGCTCCTCCCCTTGCGTCAGCCCGCACTTCCCACCGAGTGTCTACTGCAGACGGCGAATGGCAGCCACCTGTCGTGCTTTTCTCGGATCGTGCTCCTCGACGCAGAGCTACTACGCCTGCGTCGCTCGATCCGCGAAAACCCCAACATCTGACTACCCTTCGCCGTCCTCGTTACGAAACCCGGTGAGAAGTGCGGGCAAAGGCATTCTACGCCATCATGGGCAAACCGGATGAGTTACACTTCTGAAAATTGGTGGGCGGGCGCCTCGTCCGATGGGGTGAGCCCGACATAGTGGTTGTTCAAGCATGGAGAGGGGGATCTTTTGAACCGAGTCATCAAGTTGACGTTGCTCGCGGTCGCCATCCTTTTCTTGGCGGCATCCGGCCCCACCTGGGCCCAGGACGGAGTCGAAATGACCGGGGGCCACAGCCTGCCGATGCCTTGGGGTATTGGGCTCACCCTCTACAACCAGAACCAGCCATACAAGATCGTCAACCTTGAGATCCCAATTGCGGACATCGACATCGGCGCGGCCGAGGGCCTCGAGGTTCAAAATGACACCACCAGCTACCACTTCAAGTTCGACTACTGGGTGCTGCCCTTCCTCAACGTCTATCTGCTCGGCGGCTATATCGACGGCACCACCACGGTCGAGCTCGGTAATGTCGATCTCGGGCTCCCCATCCGTCTCAACGACATCCGGGTCGACTACGACGGCTTCATGTACGGTGGCGGCGTCACCCTCGCATACGGGGGGGAAAAGTGGTTCACCAGCGTGACCTACGACCTCACCCGAACCGACCTCGACCTCACGAACTCCTCGGTCCAGGGGTGGGTGCTGGCGCCGCGGGTCGGGCTGGTCTTCAAGGGCGCCGCGGTCTATGTCGGCGCCATGTACCAGCAGGCTGAAGAAACCCATGAGGGGATCTTCGAGATGCCCTACCTCGGGGCGGTGCCCTTCCACGTCGAGCTCGAGCAGGCGGAGGATTGGAACTACGTGGTCGGGATGATCGCCGGCATCAGCGAGCACTGGAACCTCAACTTCGAAGGCGGTTTTGGTGAGCGCAAATCCATCCTCGCCTATCTGGAATACCGCTTCGGTAAGCGATAGCGGCGAGGAGATTTTCACCGCTGAATCGCTCGGTCGTCGCACTGCTTTTCATTGTGCTGTTGGTCTCGGGGGCCCTGGAGACTGACCAGTACTACGCGTGGGGACGGCCGTTGGCGGACTCCACCGACGCCCTCAACGCCAGGTTCAACCTCGAGCTCGAGCGGGCGCTCGTAGGCTTCCCCGAAGATGCACCACCTGCTGAGTGCACCGAAATTTCGATCGCCTACCGCAAGCGACTGCGCTTTATCCTCTTCCACTCCATTCAGCTGTGGACGATGAACACCTCGCTGGTGGCGCGCATCCCGGCCGATTCCGAGGAGAACCGCACGTACCGGAAGACAAACCTCTACTCGAACCACCCCCTCATCGATTCCGGCACCTGGATGCCCTTCACTCCGACCATCGAGGTCGCCGGTGTGCGCTTCGGCACCGACAAGCTGTCCCACCTCGTTTCCTCCGGATGGACCTACTACTCGACCTACAACAAAGCGTTGAAATCAAACGGCCACGATCCGCACGAGGCGGTTCGCGCCGCCGTCCGTCGCGGGATTCTCGAGGAGAGCCTGATCCTCGGCGCCATGGCCTCGGGCGTGACCTCCATCGCGGATCTCGAGGCCAGCCTTCAGGGAATCTACTTCTACAGCGACCTCTGCGACGCCGAGGATCCGATCCTGCAGAGAGGGAGTAACGGCTGGACCGTCACTCGTCAAATCGATCTTCGCGACTACGTTGGGCCACGCTGGGACGAGTCGTACCAGCCGCCGATCTACAGCAAGGGCCGCTGGCGCAAGGTGCGGCCGGTGCTCGTGACCTACTGCAACCGCCGGGCGGACCCGCAGGTTGTCGAGATGCTGCACCGGTACCAGGCGCGCGACACCCAAACGGTCGTCGGCGAGGTGGTGGCCGAGCTGGTGGCTGTAGGCAAGCTCGAGGATCCGGCCCAATTCGGCCTCGAAGCGGTGTGCGCCGCACCCGAGGCGCCCGCTGCCGAACCTCCCGACTCCACGGCCTCACAGACACCGTCACCGTCGATCGACGCCTCCGAGATGAAGGAACGGATCCTCGCGGAGGAACAGGACAGGCGACGAATGGCGGTCGGTCTGCTCGGATTCCAGCTCACCTACCCGCAGGTCGTCGCCGCCTCCATCGGCGTGATGGCAACCAGCCAGCCCTCGGACTATGACTGCCCCACGGCCTGCGACTTCTGGGGGCCCTTTGCCCAGCTCGAGCCCGGCCTCGGTGGCGGCAAGCTCAGCGTCGGCTGGGGGCGCGCCATCGCCACGACCGGCAAGGACGGTCGATTCCTCACCAACGTATTCATGGCCCTTGCCGGCAAGGCCACCGTGCTCCGGACCTGGGGCGATATCGGCGCGGTGGCGTCCGGCCGCACCTACGCCGGCGCCGAGCTCGACTTTTCGGTCGCCCGGGTCAACTTCGGTCTCGGCGTTCTCTACCGCGTCAGCAGCGGCGACGACAGCCCATGGCTGGTAACCGGCGGCATCGGCTGGGGGTTTTAGGAGGGCTTGGGGCTTGGGGCGTGGGGCCTGAGATTGATGACGATGGCGGCGGGCTCAAATCATGGAGGGCGATGGTCAAGCCTCAAGCCCCAAGCCCCATGCCTCCCTGACCCCTCGCGGAGACACCCCGTCTCCAATCGTGGCCGATCGGCGCCAGAGCACGAGATCCCGATCACGGGGCATGGATTCCCGAAAACAGGAGGTCTCGCCCCCCCAACATCACTACGGACACCCGTGCATGGATCTTGCATCACTTCTCTCCGAGGTACACAGTGGGTTCAAGCGACGATCTCGAGCGGCCATCGCGGTCGCAGGACATGACTACTGGAGAAGCCTGTCAGGGCCGCCCTCGTGTGGTCATTTTCGAGAACCATGGCGAGCCCAGGGTGGAGATCCTCGAGCTGCCCGAGTCGGCACATCTCGGCGATCTCTTCTGCCATAGCGGCATGCACTGGCAGATCATGGCGACACGCACCGGCGATCGGGTACTCATCGCCCGCCCCGCCGAGGCCTGAGCCCCCCACACGCCCGCAGATCTCACCCCCTCAGCATCCGACAGGAAAGACGAACCGCGGTAGAATCCCCGCTGGGAAGATATTGTGAAAGACGTTCCTTTCCTTTCACGGGTGGCAACGATCGCGCTCACGGCGTTGGTCACCGTCGCCGGCTGCTCGACCAGTGCCCCGCAACAAACGCAGTTGATGAAGAAGACCGATCTGACGGTCTCTTCGGCCCAACTGCAGGTCCAGGTGCGGTCGCTCGCCGGCCGCTTCTCGGGCCTCATGGAGGAGGCCGGCGAAGAGGTATTGGAGCAGACCGACGATCCGGCAATGCGCCGCCGGGCGCTGCTGTGGCTGACCAACGGCATCCCCGCCATGCAGCACGCTCTCTTCAGGCCCGACCCGCTCGCCGCCCTCCTCGACGGGTGGTTCCTGGTCGCGCAGATGCACTTCTACTTCGAGGAACAGGCCCCGGATGACCTCCCGCAAAATTTCGCCGAGATCGCCATCCGGATGCTCGACACCATGGAGGGCGACATCAAGGACATCGTCATCAGGGCGGGCTCCGCAAACAGCTACAAGACGGGGCGGCAGCTCGTGTACGACGCCGCCCGCAAGTATCCTATCGACAGCTCCTTCGCATCGCGGCAGGGCTCCACCATCGTGCTCTCCGAGTTCACCGCGCGCGCGGGCAGCGGGGCCCTCAAGTCGATCGGATCACTGACCGAGACCATGGATGACCTCATCGCCCGATTCGACCTCCACGCCGAGTACCTGCCGAAGCAGGCTCGCTGGCAGGCGCAGCTGATGATGATCGACGAGGGATACGACACCGTCGGCCCGTCATTGGAGCATCTCGCCTACCTCGAGGTCGTGGCCGGACAGATCGACCGGCTGACTCCGATCGTCGAAGCCCTGCCGGATCTTGTGGCCGAGGAGCGCGTGGCGGTCCTCGAGGCGCTCGACGCCGAGCTGACGAGGATCCTGAGCTTTATCGACCAACAGCGAATGGCCCTGATGCACGAGGACGTGCGAAGTGAGCGGGAGGCGGTCCTCATCGCCATCCGCGAGGAGCGAATCGCTGTATTGGCAGCGATTGCCGAAGAGCGCCGGATCGTGCTTGACGCCCTCCGCGAGGAGCGGGTCGCGACTTTCTCGGATCTGGACGAGTTGATGGATAAGGCCTTCACCCGCGAGGTCAACAAGCTGTTCATCCGCGCGCTGATCCTGATCGCCATCCTGCTTGGCGGCTTCGCAGCCATCACCTTTCTCGGTGTCCGGGTACTCAATAAACAAGACAAGAAATAATCATCGGCCCACAGAGGCCCACTCGACCACCGGCTCGACCCACTCCGGGCGCGGGCGGTAGAAGGCACCGTGGCCGCCGCCGAGCTCGAGGACGATCTCGACGTGGTCGTGCGGGCTCGGGCTGCGTCCGAAAAAACCATCGCAGGAGCCGACGAGATTATCCGAGGACTCCCGAATCGACAGCAGGCGGCCCCGCGCGACGATCTCGGGATGCGAATCGAGCCACGGGTTGCAGGCGGCCAAAAAAACGAAGTTGACGTCGTCGTTGGCCAGCTTCGACGAGGCCGCGATGGCGATCCCGCCGCCCTTTGAAAACCCGACGACGGTCACATGGTCCGGCGGCACACCGGCCACCAGAATCTCTCGCACCTGGTCAACGACCCTGTCCGCGTACACCTTCCCGTCGGTGCCGGCGGGCCGGGCCTCCGAGATCACGACAAAACCGCGCCCGGCGAAAACCTCCAGAACCTTCTGGTATTCGTAGACTCCGAACCGACGGTGCGTCGGCCGCACGCCCTCGGTCTCGACGATCGCGCCGTGGAGATAGATGAGGTAGCGCGCACCAGGGTCGATTTCGGCCGGCACCTCGCCGAAGATCTGCGGAGGGGCCTTGGCCGGCGGCGGATCCTCTGCTCCGCACGCCGTGGCAATAAATACAACGCCCATCAGGACTATTGCGAGCTGCTTCGAAGACATCGATCACCCCTTTGACGGCATCGTACACCGGGATGGTCGATTCGGGTCTGAGTGGTTACGCGGAGCCCCAATCGCCATCGCCATCGGGCATGATCTCGTCACCATCGCACAGCTCGCCCAGGGTCAGCGTCGGATCGAGGCAGGGTCGCCAACAGCTACCACGAGCTTGACACCCTGCTTCGGAGGGCTTGCCCCGGTTCTCGATGACCAGGGTGAAGGTGCCCGGAGGCACCACGTGGCCGCCCTGGCGTGGGCCGTGATCCTTGGGGTACAGCCACAGTTGCGTCCCAGCCGACGCGATCGGGGCAACGAGCAGAACGCCCACCGAGTCGCGGTCGAGACACGGATGGGCACGGATGCTCCCTGCAACCCAAAAAACCCCGACGGCGCATGCCGTCGGGGTGAGATGGTGAACGCTCCCTTTACTAATCTTTATAGTGCAGCCCGAGAGCTCTCGCCAGGAAGGTCGCCATCTGCGCACGGGTGACGTTCGCGGTCGGCTTGAAGGTGCCGTCCGGATAACCCTGGGTAATGCCGGAGGCCGCAAGAGCCTCGATCTCCTGAAAGGCCCAAAAGCCCGTTCCTACATCGGGGAAAGTCGCAGTACCCGGGGCCGGCGAGATCTGCCGATAGGCGGAGTAGAAAACCGTGCGGAATCTGTTGGAAATCGATCCCGATTGCGCCCAGACCCGGAACATGTAGTAGTAGTAGTGGTTCGTGATGGTCTCGTTGAGTCCGGTGATATAGATGTAGTCTTGGCCCGTGCCGCTTGTGCAGCCCGAGGCGATGGTGGTCGCGGTTGTGCTGAAGTAGTTGAACTTCCACAGGCTGATGCAGATGTCGTCCGTGGCGTCAGAATCCTCCACCTCAATCTCGATGCCGGCGATGAGCGTTCCCGACGGCGCTTGGAGAGAACAGTTCCAGTACGTGGTGAAGCCGGAGGTACCGTAGTAATACCCGAAGTTCTGACTATACTGAGTTGCGCTGGTGATCGGCGTGCAAGACCCCGCCGCTGAGCCTGTAACCCAGAAACGGCCGGTGGTTCCGTACCACTCCGGTGATCCGACCGACCCTTCGGGAAGCGACAGCGCCTCTGGAGGAACGGCTGGAGCCAAGGCCATCGCGAACTCGTCGGGAGTCAACATTCCTTCCTGGGCCGCCAGGAGCCCACCGGCCATCAAAATGACTGCGAAAATAACAAGTGCCTTCTTCATCACCCTCTCCTTTCGTTGTGGAGAAAAAATTTCGACTGTTCTCAAATCCCCTCTTCGCAGATAGAGTCTCCTTTCAGCTCGTCGGTATTGAATGTCGGTTCCCTTCCAATTTCGTACCCTGGACGATGGTTGTCAAGTGACCGGGGTTCAACCGAGCCTTTTTTGCGAATCAGATTTCAAATTTGAGACGCTGATTCCATCGCATTTCCTGTTTCCGACGGATGCCACGAGATCTGCGTGCCGCCTCTCATTTGCGAATCCGAGCCGGCGACGGGATCCGCTGCCCCGGGCTTCGCAAGGGTTCATCCCGGCTGTCGAGAGGGTCAAAGTAGATTCGAGGTTTTTCGAAGCGGTGTGCGCTACTGGCTCTTCCCGCACTCCGACTCGACCCGGTCCTCGCCGACCATCCCGGTCGCCTGGGGGTGGCCGAGGAGCGCAGCCTTGCAGTACCACTTCATCGCCTCATCGAGGTCCTTTCCGACCCCAAAGCCATTGGCGAACAGATTGCCGATCGCGAACAAGGCGTTGGTGTTGCCGCCACCGGCTGCCTCGCGGTACCACTGGAGAGCTTTGCCATAGTCCGCAGTGTATGGCGAGATGTACGGAGGCTCCTTGTTTCACTCCCGAGAAACCGACGGACAATTGACGATCAAGGGCAGGGCGCCCGCAGAACCGCATTCGGCCAGTAATTCGTGCCGAACACTTTCCTCCCGGCCTCTCGCTTCATCCGAGAAGAAAAACCCCGACGGCGCGGGCCGTCGGGGTGAGGTAATGGAGGGAGATCTGCTCAGAATGGCCAGTGGAGGCCGAGGGCCCTCGCCAGGAAGGTCGCCATCTGCGCACGGGTGACGTTCGCAGTCGGCTTGAAGGTGCCGTCCGGATAACCTTGGGTAATGCCGGAGGCCGCGAGAGCCTCGATCTCCTGAAATGCCCAGAATTCTGTGGCGACGTCGGGGAAGGTGGCGCTTCCGGGAGCGGGTGAGATCACGCGGTTCCAAACGAGGGTGGCGCCGAAGAGCCCCAGGCTCCCGAGTGGCGATCCCGTAGTATAAGCAGTCAATACGTATGCGGTGAAATCTGACCCCCCCGAACCGTCGATGTCTTCGTAAGCGCGAACCGTGACGGGAAAGGGAGTCAAATCCTGCAAGAGCTCGTACCCGTTAGCATCCCCATAACCTGTGCTCAGGCTCTGGATCATGTCAAAATCGGGGGTGGTGCCAAAGCGGGCCGCCTGGTACCTCGTTAGAGTGAGACCATTAAAATGCCCAGTCGCTGTGTTGTCATAAATCTGCCACATGACAGTGATGATCTCGGCGCCTGCCGGCAGGTCAACCTGAGCCCAATATATGTCGCCAGAACTTCCAGGCGTAATGTAACCGTTGCCGAGGTAGCCCGGATTGGAGGAGTTGTCCCAGGGAACGAATCTCGAAGAATGAATTACGATCCACTGCCAATCCCCACCGAAGGCATTTGGCGGTCGATCGACACCCGGCTGTGGGACCTCGATGCGGTATTCCGAGGCGTCGAGCAAACCATCGCCGACAATTTCTGCTCCATAATCCTGAGCGGCTGCCGTCATCGACAGCGCACAGCCGAAAGCTACCGCGAGTCCAATGAACCAGGTGATGCGTCTCATAAGTCCTCCTCGGTTTTGGCCGTGGCCGTTTGATCCCCCCGCGGGATCTTCTTGGGCCGAGCGGCGTGATTTTGCCTCGTATAGGAATAAGGCTAATCCAACCGGGGCGGCAAGTCAACGAACACAGCGACGAGGTCTCATTTCACGATTGAGTCTCTCTTTGCATGGAAACCGGGTCAGGCAGGGGTACCAGTCTGATGTTATCCGGCACGACCGAGAGCCAGTTGACATACTGGTAACCCAGCAGCCAACATGCCTGTGGAGAACGGCCTCAAGCCAATCTCGATCTACTCCTCGCTTCCACAGGTCGACTCCATGTTTCCCTCGCCGACCATCGTGGTTGCCTGGGGGTGGCCGAGGAGCGCAGCCTTGCAGTACCACTTCATCGCCTCATCGAGGTCCTTTCCGACCCCAAAACCATTGGCGAACAGATTGCCGATCGCGAACATGGCGTTGGTGTTGCCGCCACCGGCTGCCTCGCGGTACCAGTGGAGCGCTTCGCCATAGTCCTGGGCTGTACCGTGCCCAGA